>Ga0075011_10002377_pt1 | contig 10165 bp, 10 predicted proteins | sample TARM_MetaG_T_14_FD_72354 | JGI IMG/M metagenome (GOLD analysis project Ga0075011, IMG submission 72354) | Freshwater microbial communities from Pennsylvania, USA, analyzing microbe dynamics in response to fracking - TARM_MetaG_T_14 | ecosystem: Environmental > Aquatic > Freshwater > River...
GGTCGAACAGCCCGGCCTCGACATCGGGTTCGACCAGCCGGTCGAGCGGCAGGATCGCGGCCAGCAGCGCGGCCACCCAGATCACCCCGGCCCCGGTGCGCGCCAGCAACCGCGCGTCGGGGCCCACCGCGAACGGATAGAGCATCGCCACGGCCAGAAAGAACAGCAAGGGCAGCGCCGCCCCGCCGCGCCCCTGCGCCCCGCGCACGAGCAGGACCAGATCACGCCGGAAAATCGGCCAGAGCCGCGCGATCATGCCGCGTCTTCCTCTTCTTCTTCCTCTTGCGGAGGCGGAACATGGTCGGCCATGACCAGCGTCCTGATCCCCGCCAGCCCGAGCGGCTGGTGCGAGGCGATGACCACCAGGCCGCCCCCCACGCGGTGAGCCTCGATGGCCTCCTGCGCGCGCAGGGCCCAGCCGGTGTCGAGGCCGTTGAGCGGCTCGTCGAGCAGCCAGACCGGCGCGCCCGAAGCCGCCAGCCGGGCGAGCCCCGCTCGCTTCTTCTGCCCGGTCGAGAGATAGCGCACCGGCACGTCGAGCAGGTCTTCCAGACCGAACGGATCGCCTTGACCAGACACGGTGCCGTCGATCGCCCGCCAGAAATCGAGCGCGCGGCCCAGCGGCTGGTGCCCGTCGAGCGCCAGCCGCTCGTCGATCAGGGCCACCCCGCCCTGCCGTGTCACATGCCCGGCATATGGCCGCATGAGCCCGGCCAGAATGCGGATCAGGCTCGACTTGCCGATACCGTTGGGCCCGGCCAGATGGAGCGCGCCGCCCGCCTCAAGCCGCAGCGAGACCCCGCGAAACAGGATGCGATCCCCGCGTCGACAGGCAAGATCATGAGCGGCAAGACAAACCGGTTCCATGAGACCGGCCTTATGCCAAAGCCCCATCCCTGCCAAGCAAGCCCAAAGGTCAATCCCGCGCCACCTCGCCCCGGCGCCGCACCCGCCTGCGCACCAGCCCCGGCACCCAGCGCGCAGCCAGGGCCAGCGCCCGCGCGGTCGGCCCGACGGTCACATGAAGCCGCGCCCCATGGACCGCGCGCCACGCGGCCTGCGCGACGACCTCGACCGGTGTGATTTCCAGCCCGGCGCGGGCGATCACGTCGCGGATCGTGTGGCCCGAGCCTTCATGCAGACTATGCCCGAGCAGCGGCGTCTCGATGAAACCGGGCATCAGGCTGCGCACGGCAATACCGCGCCCGCCGGGCCCATCGGCCGCCCATTCGGCGTCGAGCGCCTCGGTCAGCGCGCGCAAGGCCGCCTTGGTCGCCGCATAGACCGACGTGCCCGGCGTGCCATAGAGCGCCGCCGCGCTCGCGGTGTTGAGCAGGCAGGGACGCGTTCCGCCCCCTCCGGGCGCCTGCGCCAGCCAGCGATGGGCCGCCCGCGCGCCCAGAATGGCCCCGGTCAGGTTGACGGCGACGACGCGCTCGATCTCCTCCGGGCTGCAATCGGCCAGATCGCCCCCCAGCGGCACCCCGGCATTGTTCGCGACCACATCAAGCGAACCGCCCGCCTGCGCCGCACAGGCCGCCAGCGCCGCATCCCAGCCTTGCGCATCGCGCACGTCGAGCCGGTGTGCCGACCATCGGGCCAGCCCGAGCATCGCCCCCGTCTGCGCCATGCCTGCCTCATCGATGTCGGCCAGCCCGACGAACCAGCCGCGCGCGGCAAAGTGGCAGGCGATCGCCCGCCCGATGCCCGAGGCCGCCCCGGTGATGAAAATCGTGCGTGCGCGCATCATGGGCGGGCCATCAGCATGACTGGGCATCAAAGCGCCGGATTGGCATAACAATGCCATGTAAACAGCGCGAGCGCACCGCGATGCGGGCGCCAGTCTTCGGCCATCGCGCGGGTTTCGCGCTCGCTCGGGCGTTCGGGCAGGCCCAGGATCTTGCCCATGCCCACTTGCACGGCCAGGTCTCCGGCGGGCCAGATGTCGGGGCGCCCTTCGGCAAAGAGCAGGTAGATTTCCGCCGACCAGCGCCCGATGCCCTTGATCTGGACGAGCCGCGCGATCGCCTCCTCGTCATCAGCCGGCAGCGCCGCCAGATCGAGCCCGCCCGAAGCGACCAGTTCGCACAGCGAGCGGGCATAGCCCTGCTTCTGGCGCGACAGGCCGCAACCGCGCAGGGCCTCTGCATCAGCCGCGAGCAGCACCTCGGGCAGGATGTCTTCGCCCAGCAATGCCTCCATCCGCGCCCAGACCGAAGCGGCGGCGGCCACGCTCACCTGCTGGCCCACGATGGTGCGCAGCAGCGTGCGATAACCGGTCGCCCGCACGCGCGGCTCGGGATAGCCCACTTGCGCCAAAGCGCCCGCAATCCGGGGGCTGAGGCCCGCCACATGGTCGAGCCCGGCCCGGATCGCCGCAACCGAAAGTCCCATGGCCGTCCCGCTTCCCTTCGCACTTGCCAACACTTGGCGCGGGCATTAGCAGCCGGACGGTCGGGCGAATAGAGACTACCAATCCTGCCCCCATGAGGAGTTTCCAAAATGCCGAGCCTTGTTGTCGTCGATCGTGCAGGTGCCGAAAAGTCCATCGAGGCCGACACCGGCCTGACCGTGATGGAAGCCATTCGCGATAACGGCTTCGACGAACTTCTGGCGCTGTGCGGCGGCTGCTGCTCGTGCGCGACCTGCCACGTCTATATCGACCCCACCTCGGTCAGCGGGCTGCCCGAAATGAGCGCCGACGAAAACGACCTGCTCGACAGCTCGGACAACCGCACCGACGCCTCGCGTCTGGCCTGCCAGGTCCCGGTCATCGACGGCATGAAGGTCACGATCGCGCCCGAAGACTGATCTTTCGGGCCCGGACGGGCAAAAAAAACGCGCCGGGTTTTGCACCCGGCGCGTTTTTTGTTGCCTGTGAGGCCCTTCAGCCGGTCAGAGCGAAAGCCCCGCCGTCTCCGGAAGCCCGGCCATGAGGTTGAGCGACTGCACGGCAGCCCCGCTCGCGCCCTTGCCCAGATTGTCGAGCCGCGCGACGAGGCGCGCCTGCGTGCCGTCCGCGCTCGGGATCACGCTGAGCGCGAGGCCATCCCAGCCGCCCGTGCTGCGGCGCATCAGGATCTCGCCTTCCGCCGGAGCCCCCAGGCTCACGCTGACGATCGGGCTACCCGCATAGGAGGCGGCCAGCGCATCGTAGAGCGCCTCGCCCTTGCCAATGCCCACACCGGGCAGGGCTTCGAGCGAAAGCGGCACCTCGACGACCATCCCGCGCAGCGCAGGCACCACCGCCGGGCTGAACAGCGGCGCCACGGAAAGCCCCGCATAGGCCTTCATCTCGGGCACATGCTTGTGGCCAAAGGCCAGGCCATAGCCGCGCCAGGCGATGTCGGTATCGTCTTCGAAGCGCGCGATCAGCGCCTTGCCGCCGCCCGAATAGCCCGACACCGCATGGACCACATAGGGCCAGTCCGCCGGCAGCAGCCCCGCGCGCACGAGGGGGGCGACCAGCGCGATGAAGCCGGTCGGATAGCAACCGGGATTGGCCACGAAGCGGGCATTGGCCACCGTCTCGTGCCCGATCACCTCGGGGAAGCCATAGGTCCAGCCCGGCGCGACGCGGTGCGCGGTCGACGCGTCGATCACGCGGGTCGTGTCGTTGGCGATCATCGCCACGGCAGCGCGCGCGGCGTCGTCGGGCAGGCACAGGATCACCACATCGGCGGCATTGATCGCCTCGGCACGGGCGCCATCGTCCTTGCGGCGGGCCTCCTCGAGGGTGATCAGCGAAAACTCGCCGCGACCGGCCAGCCGCTCGGCGATTTCAAGCCCGGTCGTCCCGACCGCGCCATCGATGAAGACCCGCGTGCTCATGCCGCCTTCTCCAGCCCGACCGGCTCGAGCGCATCGAGCGCGACATAGCCGACCAGACCGCCATCCTCGTCCGCCGCGCCCAACTGGCCCCAGGCCCAGCCCCCCGCGATGTCGAGCACGGCAAACAGCGCGCCGCCCGGCAGATCGGCCAGAACCTCGCCATCGGCGCGGCCCGCCTTGCGCAAGGCAGTCGCCGCCTTGACCCGGTGCTCCATCGGCACGGCATAGTGCGGCACGAAGACGCGGCCTGCCAGACGCACATGGGCCAGATCACCCCGCACCGGCAGGTGTAGCGCATCGATCTTGACCGAAGGACCAGACAGGGCAAGTTCGCCTTCGGGCGCAAAAGCCGGAGACACGACAAGGACAGAATCGGATTGGGCGGACAAGAGCGGGTTTCCCGAAAATCGCAAAGGCGCGCGCTTAGCCGTCCTTCCCCCGCGATTCAAGGTTTGCGCGTATTTCGCCCGCTCAGCTTGCGCCAAAACGCGCCAAAACAAGCCCCCATGCCGCCCGCAAGCCCAGCGCCTCGCCCCCCTTCGGACGCCCCGGCAGCGCCACCGGGCGCCAGGCGAAAGTGTCGAAATGGAGCCAGTCGATCCCCGCGCCGACAAAGCGGTCGAGGAACAGCGCGGCCACGCTCGATCCGGCAAAGCCGTTGCTCGGCGAATTTTGCAGATCGGCCACGTCGGACTTGAGCCATTCGCGATAGCCATCGTGGAGCGGCAGGCGCCAGCACGGATCGGCACAGGCAAGCCCGGCATCGAGCACGGCCTGCGCAGTCGCATCCTCGCGCGCGAACATCGCGGGCAGATCGGGGCCGAGCGCCACGCGCGCCGCGCCCGTCAGCGTGGCGAAATCGATCACCAGCGCCGGGTTCTCCTCGCTCGCCCGGCTCAGCGCATCGCCCAGCACGAGGCGGCCTTCCGCGTCGGTATTGGTCACTTCCACGCTCAACCCTTGCCGCGAACGCAGGATGTCGCCGGGGCGGAAGGCATTGCCCGAAACCGCGTTCTCGACCGCCGGGATCAGCAGGTGCAGCCGCACGGGCAGGCCCTGCCCCATGATGAGCCCAGCCAGCGCAAGAGCATGGGCCGCCCCGCCCATGTCCTTCTTCATCAGCGCCATGCCCGAGGCCGGCTTGATGTCGAGCCCGCCCGAATCGAAGCAGACCCCCTTGCCCACCACCGCCAGACGCGGATGGGCCGGATCGCCCCATTCCAGTTCGATCAGGCGCGGCGCATGGGATCGCGCAGCGGCCCGCCCCACGGCATGAACCATCGGAAACTCGCGTTCGAGCGCCTCGCCAGCGTGGACATGGAGCGTGGCCTGATGGGCCTTGGCCAGCGCGCGGGCCTCGGCCTCGAGCGCGGCGGGCCCCATGTCTTCGGCAGGCGTATTGACGAGATCGCGCACCATGGCAACCGCCGCCGCCTCGGCCAGCGCGAGCGGCAGGGCATCGACGTGATGGGTGAGCAGCACGCGCGGGACTTCCTCGCGGGCAGGCGCGGTGCGGTAGCGGTCAAAGCGATACTGCGCGCTCATCCAGCCGTGGAACGCCGGAACACAGCCCTCCCCGAGGCCAACCGGGCGATAGGTGCCGCCGGGCAAAGTCTGCGCGGCCCGTGCCAGACACCATGTCGAAAGCTGCGTCCGGTCGGCCACGCCAACCACCGCCTGCCATTCCTCGTCCCAGCCCTCGTGATAGGGCACAAAGGCAACCTCGCCCGCCCCACCTTCGAACTTCTGCGCCGCCAGCATCGCGCGGACGCCCTTGTCGTGCCCGTCCAGCCATTGCGGCAGACAGGCCTTGTCGACGATGTGGAGGGGGATCGCCTGCTGGTCGCGATCGGGCTGGATCAACGCGTTGGTATCGGTCATCTTGCGCACGACCTTGCCGCAGCATGGCGCCAAGAGCGAGAGGATTTTGCCCGTCATGGCACGAATTGCCCGATTGCCGTCGATTTCGGTTCTGCCGTCCCTGATTCCGGCCCTGATTCTGGCGCCCCTGTTGCTGGCCGCCTGCTCGCCCCATGCGCCGTCCGCCCCCCCGGCCTCTCCCTCCACCCCCGCTGTAGCGGGACAAAAGCTTTTTGAGTGGCGGACAAGACAGTTTTGAGCACTCAATCGCTGTGGCCAAGCGCGAGCGCATCACCGGCTTTGGTAATGCGCGCGGCTGTTATTTCATCCATCGCAAGATGGATGCGTTGCTCCGGATCGGCAATTGGAACCAGGCAAGCGATCCCATTGTGGCCAGTGTCAATAACCCTGCTGATCTCCAACCAGCCAGTCGCGGCCGAGTGGACCTCAACTCTGAATCGATCCTTAGTGATCGCTTCCTTGGCCCTCAACAGAATCTCATTTGAACTGCTTGGCATAATCCCTCCTCGTGCTTTCCCCGAGATTACCAGTTCCCGCACCGGAGTCATCTTTTCGCTCAGCCGATTGCTGAGGGTAACCTAATCAGTCTCGCATCCGCTCAGGATATCGGGTTGTCGGGCTTGTCGGATGAAGCACTCCTAAAGGCCTGCTGAGAGGTCTCTCAGAGCCTCGAAATCGGTTGATGAGAAGGGGCCCGAGGTAGCTGGCCGCGATTGCGGCCGAGCAGCCCGGCGCCGCCGGTCCAGACGTATGGGGCGGAATCCCCCAGGCCATTGATGTCAGGCATCGCAATTTTCCATGCTTCGAAGGATATCGGCATTGGGGATCATTTGAATTGCCCGATCACGCTCGCACCGGCTGCGGCCATGAGCAACGTGGCACTGGGGCCGGGGTGCTTGCCATCGGCAGCCGCAGCCTTGCCGCCGATCGGAAGCCACTTCCCGGTCGGCGCCGTTGCGCCGCCCTCCTCAACCGCCGCAGCGTCGTCCCAGCAGCTATCGACCAACCCGCCGCAGAGACCGCGCACCCAGGCGTTGTATCCCTGCGCTTTGGCGTTGACCGTGGCATCGACGATCTGGCCTGCCAGTGTGGACTGGCCTGCCGCCGTGCTGCTGTTTGTGGCCGGGCTGCATGTGCACATCGAGATGTGCTCGACACCGAGCCCGCGCAGCCGCTGGATCATGTCGATGGCATTGGCTTGGATCACAGCAAGGCTGTCACCTGCGGTGATGTCGTTGATTGCCATCTCGATCACGGCGTTGCGGGGCCAGGCGAGCGCGATCAGGCTCCAGCGGACGTGGGCACGGGAGGTGCCCCCGTAGCCCTGCTTCCACAGGTTGTAGCGATCCCCGTTAACCGTCATCGCGACAAAAGGTACACCCGCAGCCGAGAGGGCTCGCTGAACAAACCCCTGCGCTCCGCGCTGGTCCCCATAGTCGCCAGCGTTACCCCCGAATGCCACGGTCGCAGTGGCGCCAGTCCCCGATCCGGTGATTGGCACGATCGTCTGCGTGCCGCTCGGCATTGTCGATCCGGTCTGGGTAGCGGTGTTGGTGTATCCGCCCGGCTCGATACAGCGGGTTGTGGCGATGGCCCCCCCTGCGCCCACCGTGTCCACGATAAATCGGGGAACGCATCCGGCAGGGACAGCCCCGGCCGATGCACCCGTGTTGGAGATCGTCACGATGTCCCCGGCCACAAAGCCGGAGCCGCCCGACGTAATGGTCAGCGCGATGGCTCCGGCATTGCCTTGGGCGCCATTTGCAATCGAGTGGCCAATGATGACGGCGCTGGGCCCCTTGCGGACAGGCTTCCCGAGCACCAGCGCGGGCTGGCGCCAGTAATTGTTGATCGTGTTGCCGCTCGCCTGCCCGGACGGGATCAGCGTTGTATCCGTGATGTCGGTGTTCGATGCCGCAGTGCCGCGGACCGCATAGCCAGCCAGATGGCAGGGCGGCACCGTCAGAGGACACGGATACGAAATATTGCCGCCAGCATCACGACCCCATTCGTAAAGCGTGAGGTAGCCGCCCACCGGCACAATCACCGGGATCGGGTCGCTGATGATGTAGCCTTTGGCAATGCTGGTGCCGTCGATCTGCCCAAGGAGCGGGATCGTGCTGGTGCGGTTGCCGTCCCATGTCACCGGGCTGGCCTGCGGGCGCGACCCAGCAGACCAGTTCGGATTGTCCCAGCGCGGCGGCGAGTTGATGTTGGCGGTAGTCGCGACGAAATACGGATTGTTCGCGAACCCGCCGCTGGCCCCGGCCACGGGGAAATAGATCACCGCGTCGCCGATCTGGTACTGCTTACCAGCCTCCCACGGGAGGGGCTCCGTCGCACAGGCCGAAAACTTGCCGACGAGCGCCGTTGTGAAATCCTGCTCGGCCGCAGTGGCCATAGCACCCGACAGTACGATCCTCGGGTGGATGGCGCCGTTGGGGCAATGGATCATCTGCCGCACCCGGATGGCCTCGATCCCCGAGGGCGCAGTGGGCTGAGCCACAACCGCAAACCGGGAAAATCCGACGATGCTGAGATCGAGGCGGTCTATCTGGTCCTGCGCCTGATCGGTGGCAGCCTGGACTACGGCCACCTGAGCCTTGGCCGGGCCGACGAGAATGGCAGCTTCGTCTCCCATCTCACGCCTCCCCGATACGCAGTTTTGACCCGACCGGCTGCCCGGTCACATAGATGTCGGAGGCCGGGCACTCCGGGCCGGTAAGCGTGCGCGCAACACCAGCATAGAGTGGCCAATAGGGGCCGTCGGCGGTGGCGTTGCCGGTATGGTAGAGCCGCCCATCGGCATTGGGCATGATGGTCAGTGCCCGCCGTTCCGGGTTGGCATCGAGCACCAGTTCTGTGCCCGCCGCCTGAGCAGCCGACAGCGATGGAACCGACATATCGTTGTAGGGCAGAGCGAGTTGCTCCACCGGAAATCCTGTCGCTGCCATTTAGATGATCTCCGCATAGACATTGCCCGTGACCGCCGCGCGAATTGCGACGGCCGACGCGGCGAAGAAAGGATAGAAAATCGTGCCGTTGGAGCCCGAGAGCGTGGTGGACCACACGGCGGTCATGACTGCGCCGCTGGTATCGCGTGCGTCGATCGTGATTGTGCCGGTTCCGCTCAGCCGCAGGCGCGCGAACGGGAGGACCGTGCGCCACAATCCGGGCACCAGCCGCCCCTGGAACGCATCGGTACGTGCTCCGTCGAGCAGATAGCCGTCATTGGCCATGATCCATGCCCAGACCGCGCGATGGCCCGCGACGGTCAGGTGCAGGGCGTCAGAGTTGAAGTAGCCGTCGACTGGCGTCACGCGGTCGCCGCCCACCGTGACTGCGGCGGCGATGTCCAGGACCCGGTAGCGGCCCAGCGCGCCGCTCAGGACCACTGCGTTGTATCCGTTTATGCGGTCCTGCGCGCCGGCATAGGGCGGATAGGTGACGAGCACAGGCTCGATGCCAGCTGCCTCGCAGGCCGCGATCATGGTAGCCATGTTGGGCTGCCAGATCTGCGGACCGCTGTCGTTGGTGCCCAGCCCGATGATCGCATAGCGCGCGCGCCACGAGGTGCAGTCGGCGGCCAGGCGGGGCAGCGTGTGGATCGTCTCGTCGCCGCCGCGCACGGCCAGCACCACATCGCCGCGACCGCGCGCGTCATCGAGCGCATAGGTCCATGCATGGCGCCAGTCGGTCGAGGTCAGCGCGATGGACGATCCCTCGTAGTTGCTGTCGCCCAGGACCACCACATGCGGCGAGGCGGCCACAGGCACCGTGTGCTCATACCAGTCGATGCGCGGACTGCCGTTGAGGCTCACCACGCCGGGCGCGCCCATCATCCGGGCGCTGTTGGCCGGGGCCGATGTGTTATTGTAGGTCCAGGCATAATCGACTCGCGCGCTGTCGCTCTCGCGCGTGACGCTCATCGACCAGCTCAAGCGCCGCTTGATCGCCTCGATCACGTAGCGCCCGCCCGCCGCGCAATATCCGGCAGGCAGCGGCGCCGATGCCGCGAGGGTGGCTGTGCCGGTCGCATCGACCGCGTAGAGTTCGAGCATGCCGCTCTGCCCGTTGAGCACCACCCCCGCGCCATAGGCCTCGACAAGTGAGCAGTCATAGAGCAGGCCCGGAGCATCGGTGGTGGCGTCCAGCGTCACACCCGCCCGAGCGATCCGGTCCGCCGCGCAGCTGGGTGCGCCATAGACCGCGCGCGAGGCCGTCCATCCCGCCGCCGTCGGCACCAGCCCATCAGACCAGGTCATGCCCGTCACGGCCCACCCAGCCGCACGCGCAGTGCCGGGGAACATGGTGCGCAGGGTCGGCACGATGGGTGCTGCGGGGTGCGACAGATCGGGCTGAGCATAGCCGATCGTCGCCTCGATGGAGGTGGTCGCAGCATAGGACTCGCACGCGATCTGGGCGCCGACCGAGACATCGGCCCCGGCAGCAA
>Ga0075011_10002378_pt1 | contig 10165 bp, 9 predicted proteins | sample TARM_MetaG_T_14_FD_72354 | JGI IMG/M metagenome (GOLD analysis project Ga0075011, IMG submission 72354) | Freshwater microbial communities from Pennsylvania, USA, analyzing microbe dynamics in response to fracking - TARM_MetaG_T_14 | ecosystem: Environmental > Aquatic > Freshwater > River...
GAGCAGGATTACCAAAAACTTTTACGAGAATTTAGCCTCTCAGCACTGCTGACCCTGCCGTTTTTAGTTGAAATGGTGGCGATGCTTTTTAACATTCATCTGCATCTGCCACCGATGCTTCAATTAGCCCTTGCGACGATTGTGCAGTTTTACTGCGGACGAAAGTTTTACATCGGAGCGTATAAAAGCCTCAAAAGCGGCAGTGCCAATATGGACGTTCTGGTCGTTTTGGGAACGAGTGCCGCGTACTTTTTAAGCCTCAGTGTTGTACTTTTTTACGTGCCATTGCACCTTTACTTTGAAGCCTCTGTTTCGGTCATAACGTTGGTACTTTTAGGCAAGCTTTTAGAGGTGAGGGCGAAAGCCAAAACAGGTTTTGCTATCGCTAAACTGCTTCATTTACAACCTAAAAAGGCGTTTGTGGAACGTGATGGAAAGCTCGAAGAGATCAGCATAGAATCTTTACATGTAAATGATATTTTTATCGTGAAAGCAGGCGAGAGTATCCCCACCGACGGCATTGTTGTTGAGGGCAATAGCATGGTTGATGAGTCAATGATGACGGGGGAGAGTTTACCTGTGCTTAAATCTGTGGGAGATGTCATCGTTGGAGCGACTAAAAATGGCGATGGTATGCTAAAGTGCCAAGCCACAAAAGTCGGTTCTGACACCTTTTTAGCTTCTATCGTTCGCCTCATTGAAGAAGCCCAAGGCTCAAAAGCGCCCATCCAACGCCTTGCCGATACGATTGCAGGTATTTTTGTACCAATTGTGGTGAGCATCGCGGTGATTACCTTGGGTGTGTGGTGGTTTATCGGGGGCAATTTTGAAGAGGCGATCATCAATGCAGTCTCCGTTCTTGTCATTGCATGCCCGTGCGCTCTTGGTCTTGCGACACCAACGGCGATTATGGTCGGCGTTGGGCGAGGGGCGAGTGAGGGAATTCTCATCAAAAATGCGGAAGTACTTGAAAATGTGGGCAAAATCAATGCGGTTGTGTTCGATAAAACAGGCACACTGACCTATGCAAATCCTCAAGTGGTGGATGTTTTAATCGAAAAAAAGGAATTAACTAAAGAGCAGTTTTTAGCCCTTACCTCAGCACTTGAAGAGGGGTCAAAGCACCCTTTAGGAAAAGCCATCATTGCTGCTGCATCAACCAGTGAAAAGTATTCTGTTCAAACATTTCAGAACTATTCAGGTTTGGGTGTTTCAGGCGAGATCGATGGTGTCGTTTACTTTGCAGGTTCACCCGCTTTTATTGCGCAGTTTACATCTTTGCAACCTTCCAGCGTGGCGCAAGCTTTTTTGGAAGAGGGCAATAGTATCGTGGCCCTTGCTACCAAAGAGCAGATTATCGGTTATATCGCGCTTGCAGATACGATTCGCGAGAGTGCCAAGGTGGCGATTGAAAAGCTTCAAAGTGATGGCATTGAAGTCTATATGCTTACAGGAGACAATGAGCGTTGTGCCCAAAAAGTCGCGCATGAGCTTGGCATTGAGCACTTTTTTGCAGGCGTTTTACCAAACGGCAAAGCAGAAGCGATCACAAAGCTTAAAAATGAAGGCAAATTTGTCTGTATGGTGGGTGATGGTATCAATGACGCTCCCGCACTTGCGGTAGCAGATGTGGCGATAGCGATGTCGAATGGTTCGGATATTGCCGTGGAGAGTGCTGATTTGATCTTAATCGCAAATGATCCACTTTATGTCGTCAATGCCATCGCGCTTTCGAGGGCGACGATGTCAAAAATTAAGCAGAACCTCTTTTTAGCTTTTGTGTATAATACCCTAGCGATTCCATTGGCATTTTTGGGCATGTTAAACCCGATTGTTGCAGGTGGCGCTATGGCGATGAGTTCGGTCTCAGTGGTGAGCAATTCACTGTTATTACGACGTTGGAAAATGAAAAAATAAAATTATAGTAAAAGGATAGACAATGGCAACCATCACGTTAGTGGTTAAAGGCATGAGTTGTGGAGGATGCGTTAAAAGCGTTAAAGGTGTTTTAGAGGGAATAAAAGGCGTTAAGAGTGTCAATGTTGACCTTGCCAGTGGTCAAACCGTTGTTGAATACGATGCGCCAATTGATGTAAGTGTCTTTGAAAAAGCGATTGATGAAGCAGGGTTTGAAGTCGTTTCGTAATTTTACATGTAAAGAGGTGAGCCCTGTATTTGGGCTCACATTCTGCGTTACTTCTCAAATAAAATATGAATATACCGCTTCGACCATAACCCAAAGATAACAATCCACAGAACTGCCACCGTAAGTACTGCATGCAAGTACCCAAATTGCGGGAAAATACCTGCGATGATGCGAATCAGCGCCATCGCTTGAATCAGTCCAAAGAGTGTTACCGCGTACGCATCGGCTTTTGGTGTGCGCCCTGAATGACCAAGGATGACTCTGGTTCCAAAGCCCACAAGAACGGTGGTAAAATAGCCGAGTGCCAAGGCGTGCAGAGGTGATTTTTCCAGATAAATGGAGTGACCAACTAATGCTGAAAAATCTTGTACCACAAAAAGACCAAACCCTACTGGAACCCACCAAATGGAGAGAAAAAGCACCCATAAAATAGCAGGGGATTTGCGAAACGGTAGACGCCATTTTAAAAGTTCATACGTGATGATGCCAAAAAGCGCACTGTCCGCCACAAACGCGTTCATGCTTAACGCCTCTAAAATCACTTTGAGGATGAGTGCCACAAAAACCAAAAGCAAAAAGTGCTTGCTTTTGTTCATCGTATAGCCGATGATCGTATTGGCGGCAAAAAACGGCATCATCTTTTGAGAGACGATGAGCACGATGAAGAAGAGGTAGAGATAAAAACTCACCCCAAGTGCGAGTGCGTAGGCTGGAACAAACAGATCTGCGATAAAGAGTATCTGACCCACAAGACCAAGCGCAAACGCTCTGAGCATCCATGTCGTATCGACTTTATTGCTCACCGTACTTTTGGTTTGAAATTCAAGCAAAAGCACGCAGAGTTTGATGTAGCCTGCCATGATCACAAGCATAGGGGCGACAAGCGCCATTTCCGAGACAAATGAGAGTGCTATAAACAAAAGACCACCGCCATTCATCAACCATGCGATCGGCAGATACTCTTTGGGCGATGCCGATGGGCGCGAAAGATAGCGTGGAAAGGTTGTGAGTAAAAATCCTGCAAAAAACTGTGTAAAAACGATGAATGTCATCGCGTAAGCATGGTAAAGTCCGACGCTTACATGTAAGCCCAAAAGCCCTGCATAATGCAGACCTAAAAGAGCAACAAAGAGTACGCCTTGAACCACACCCGCAAAGAAAAAGAGGCGGTGTGGCTGAGCGACTAGGTTTTGAAGAGCCGTCGTTTTTGGAGGCTCTGGTGGGGTTAAACTACTGACAAAAACCACAACAACTAGCCCCTCTATTGGCTGCATCGATAGCGGCATTTAACGCTTCATCATAATTGGGCTCCTCGGTAATCTCAGGAACCACCTGTTTGTACACGATCTTGCCATCTTTACTGATCACAAAAAGCGCTCTAGCACACAATCCCTCTAGTGCCCCATCACCGATGAGCATTCCATACGCACGTGCAAACGCTTTGTGTCTAAAGTCACTGCTAACGGTTAGATTTTCAATGCCAGCCACATTGCAAAATTTTGCGCTCGCAAACGGTAAGTCCATCGAAACGATGGTCGTGTCGATATTCTCATGTTTAGCCACTTCTTGGTTAAAACGCCTCGCTTCCGCGTCACACACGGGTGTGTCAAGTGAAGGTACTACGATGATGAGTTGCGCTTTATTGCCCTCACCACCGATGGTTTTTTCTTGTAAGTCTGGCGTGACAACGGTAACAATGGGCGCATTATTGCCCACTTCTTGGAAGTTTCCTTCCAATTTTACGGGTGTGCCTTTGAGGGCAGTTTTATCTATTTTTGCGGTAAATGTCATGGTTATCCTTTCAATTGTTTTATATGAGAGTCATTTTATCCCATTTAAAAGTAAAAAACCTTGATCTAGATCTATGTTTTTGAAAAATTATCTCCTCACATGAGTTTTGCTATACTTAATGAGGTATATGTTTCTTTGAAGAATTGCTAGTAAGGAGCCTGAATGATTCGTGAAGCTATTCTGCCCAACCGTCTTGTCCATTTTGACTCGTTTGAAGTCTATTTTTGGAAGCGAATCTCTAAAAGTTTTTTCTATTTTAGTTGTGTTGGGCTCTTCTTAACCTTTGTCTATATCCCATTTGATTATCAACTGCATGGGGAAAGCGATACGTTTTATTCTATTTTAACAGGACGTGCAATAGCTATATTTTTCGCTGTTATGGTTGTTCTATCTTCCATTCATCCCTTTTTTGAACACCGCAATGTTTTAGCCATTACGACCTTTGGAACGATGGGATTTAGCGCGGTTACGTTGACATACTTGCTGTTTGGCAATCCAGTACATTTTGTGATTTATTCGTGGTTTTTTCATCTGGTTGCTACGATGATGATGACACCGCTCATTACCCATAAAATCTTCTTTATCATGGAAGGGTATCAAGTCTCTTTTATGGCTGTAGTGATGGCATATACCCATCAAAGTGTTGCGGAAATGGTTGTTTTTTTCTGCCTCGCCATTCCTCTAGTGGGCTATGTTTATGCTGTCGTTTGGCTCAACCGTAAAAATGGCAAAGAAGCATACAAAAACGCCTTGCAAAATCATATTTTGCTCTCGCTTGATGGACTCTCCAATCTTCTCAATCGTCGTACATGGTATGAAACGTCTCGTAGAAAATGGAGTGATGATAAAGGCATTTCGTTTATCATGTTGGATGTAGATCATTTCAAAAAAGTGAACGACACGTATGGACACGAGTGTGGTGACCGCGTCATTCAAAGTGTTTCGCAAACATTGTTAGAACAAACAAGAGACTACGACATCATCGGGCGGCTTGGAGGTGAAGAGTTTGGCGTACTTTTACCTCAAACAAACCTTGATGAAGCACAAGTCATCGCCGAACGCATACGCCAAAAAATCGCGGACACCATCATTTCGTATAAAAATCAAGAGATTCACGTCACGGCAAGCCTTGGATTGATTCGCAACAATAGTACCATTGAAGATTTTAACACACTGGTCGCGTTGGGTGATAAATGTCTCTATCAAGCCAAAGCTGAAGGACGAAACCGTGTGGTAATCTATGAAGAAACCTGATATTTGATTTCGTTATATTTTTAAGTGAAACAGACTAAAATACGTTTACATGTAAACATTTCAAAGGAGTAAATATGCAATACAAACTTATCACAGGACCCGATGATTCCACTTTTTGTGCAAGAATCACAGAGTTTTTAAATGATGGTTGGAAGTTACACGGAAATCCAGCTGTTACATTTAATGGACAGAGCGTGATCGCGGCACAAGCGATTGTGAAAGAGGATGAAAAAGATATCAAGGCGTGTGGGTTTACGAAATAAGAGGCTTTACATGTAAAGCCTCTTATTGGACTATTTCCTGCGTATTTTTGACTTCAATACGGCTTTGTGTCGGGGTTAAATTTTCCCATAGCCAGTTGTGAAAGTTGATAATTTGCTCTGCTTTTAATGTTGGACGATCGGCCGTTGTGTGTCCATCTTTGATGACCGTAATCGCATAATCTCTGACCAATGCTCCATGAACGGTTGCATTGACACAAAAGTCGGTGGCGCAACCGCAGATATAGAGCTTTTGAACACCTATCTTTTGCAAAAGGGCTTCTAATTTAGTCTTATAAAAACAGTCATTGGCTTCTTTTTCAATGGAGTAGTCGTTTGTTTTTTGAATCAAGGAAGGCAAGATATGCCATTCATCGCTGCCATAAATTAAAAAGTTTTCTTTTGTCCCATCATGTTGCACAAAAATAACAGGTTGATGCTTTTGCCTAAAAAATGTTGAGAGAAGATTGATATTTTCGATGATTTTTTCTGCTTCAAAACGTGTGGTTTGAAACGAACCTACTTGCATATCGATGATGAGCAGCGCTTCCATTTAGTCTATGCTCTCAAACAATTCAGGTCGATACTCAAAGTGCATGGTGTCGTAGTGGTACCATCTGCCACCCCACACAAAGCCGTGTTTTTCAAAAATATCGACGATCTCTTTTGGAAATTCATTGTGAAACGTGTGTGTTTTATCCCACTGCCAGTAGCGTGAGTAGTGCGTGTCAAGGTCTATGGCGATGCCGTAGCTGTGGGCACTTAAGCGTTCTGTTTTAGCAATTTTGCGAAAGTAGTAGGTTCCATCGACTTTTTTGAGGTATTTCATGTACTCTTCAGGCAATTGATCGAGTTCGTCAGAGACTTTTTGCAGTTGTGCGACCGCGTTTTCATTTTTGTTAAATTTCAGTTTTACTCCGCCGTGGTTAGGAAGCCAGTTTACCGTCGTGAGGTTTTTTTCGATCTCACTTTTGCTTGAACCGTAGAGTTTTTTCAAAAACGCGTCATTGCGAAAACGCCCTGGATCATCGTTGAGTGCTGGGTCGGTGATAGGTGCAAAGGCGGGATATTTTTGGGCGAACATATCTTCGATGTCTGCATTTTCAAGCTTCTCATCAAAGGTTTTTACTTTTTTATCATCATATGGGAGTGAAGTTCCATCCATAAAAAAGACGGTGTTGTCTTTGATGGTTTTGACACTTGGGTATTTGGAGACAAGGTTATTGCTTTTTGGATTTGCAGGTTTGACCATAATGCCCTCAACGCGGTTGATAAGCAGTCCATTCTCTGGCACATTGGGTTGATTGGCTCCCACATACAAGTCTGAAATGATGGCTTTGCCGATGACATTGCGACCCTCTTTGCCTTCCTCCATCGTTCTTACACCCCAAATATTTTGCATCACAAGTGCTTTGCCCTCATACTCGCCTGCATAGAGCATGATGTGACCTTTGAGGTAAATGAGGCTTAAAAAGGCTATGCCGTTTTTGAGTATCATCGCTTCTTTCTCCTTGGGTGTTAAATCTTTGAGTGAGACGTACTCGCCAAAACTTCTTTGTGCGGCTGAATTTCTAGGAATCCAGATACCAAAAGGCGATAAAAAATCGCGCGTCATGGCGGAGCAGTCACGATTGGCAAGAAAGCCGCCCCAGCCGTATTTTTCACCCAAAAGCGCATCGCCGATTTGGCTGAGATTCTCTTTGTTAAAGCTTAGAGGTACGGTTTGCGCAAAGCTTTTAGGGATGCGCAGTTCTAGCTTTTGCGCGTTAAATGCGGCGTCTCGTGTGTACATGTAAGCATAAAAAAAGTCATCGTCTTCACTGCTAATAGGCAAGATGGCTCCCACTTTTGCATACGTGACGAAACGTTGTTTTCCATTGTAAAGGGGTACATTGTCTTTCGTGATGGCAACTTTTACTGTGCTCAAAAACTCTGTGCGCTCTTTGGCATTCACCGTCACAAAGCTCTCAACAGGAATCCAACCCGAAGCAAAAGAGCTCTCCACAAACGCCCAAGCACCATCTTTACTGTAATGTGAGATGATAATAGGCTCAGCCACATGAATGCGCGACGTTTGCAAGTAATCAAACGGATACCCTTCACCTGGCAAGGTCGTTTTTTTGAAAAAAGGTTTGTCGGTCGGGAGGTTGCGCATTTGTGCGTTTTGGATCATAATCGCATGCGCATTGATGCTTGCATAGGCTTCTACATTCGTCGCGTTGATGATGGCATCGATCTCAGCGCCATCGATGAGTTGCAGGTTCTCGCCATAATAGCGATTTTTCAGTCCATACGATCGGTTCGCCCAGAGCGCATCGTCTTTATCATGACTGACATGGGTTCTAAACCACGGCGAATAGTAACGATACGTAAAATCGTCTTGTGCAACGCTTTGAGGCGTGATGTTTTGCGCCAAAAAGTCTACATTTTGAGGGTAAAGCAGCATCTCTTTTGAAGCGGTTTTCTCTGTGATGACTGTTTGGGGTGTCAGCTCTTTTTGGGCGCAACCTGTAAGTATGAAAAAACACCCTGTAACAAGAAAAATATTTCGTATTGACATCGTTTAAACCCCTTCATTTTTCTAAGTGCTATAATACCAAAAACAACTTAGGAAGCCTCTTTGAACTTAGCACAAAAACTCATCGACATCTTAAAAAAGGACAATGTTCTGCTCACGGGTGGTGCGGGCGTTGGCAAGAGCTATCTGGTCGGTGAAGTTGTCAGTGAGCTTCGAAAAGTAGGCAAGCAAATCGTCGTTTTGGGCAGTACAGGTGTGAGTGCAGTCAATGTTGGCGGTCAAACCTTGCATAGCTTTTTTGCCTTTGGCATTTGCAATCATCTCGATGAACTCACACGGCACGATCGTTACTCCAAAGCAAGACTCGTTGAGATCAAAAAAGTGCTCACACGCTGTGATCTTTTGGTGATTGATGAGATTAGCATGGTTTCAGCCGATCTGCTTGATATGATTTATTACCGTCTACGCAATGCGGGGTTTGAGGGAAGTGTGCTCTTTGTTGGCGATTTTTTCCAGCTTCCTCCTGTTTCAAAAGGCAAGGAAAATAGTCTGTGGGGCGGTTTTGAGTATGCCTTTGAAAGCAGTTCATGGAATGCCTTTGAACCTGTAGTTGTGGAGTTAACCATTACGAAACGTACACATGATGATCTTTTCTTTGCACATCTTGGCAAGATACGACGAGGAATCCTCGATAATGAGACACTTGAATACCTTGAAGCTTTGCGTACGAATATCGGTGTGTGGGACGATGACCCAACGGTTTTGTTTGGCAGAAACAAAGAGGCGGAGATGCTAAATATCCAAAAATTAGCACAGATTGAGAGTGAGCCGATTGTGCTTAAAGCCAAAGAAAAAGTGCACGAGCAGTCTTTACATGTAAACAAAATTGAGGGGTGGAAAAACGCGCTTCCCATTCCTGTGGACTTGACCTTGAAAGTGGGCGCAAAGGTGCTTTTTTGTACCAATAAATGGGGTAAATACTACAATGGTGAGAGAGGCATCATCAAAGCGATTGATGAAAATGAGGTCATCGTTGAAAAAGCGGGTGAGCTGGTTAAAGTGGAGCGTCAAGAGTATACACTGCACGAAAATGTCGTGATGGAGGGCGAAGTCAAAGAAAAACCACTCGTTTCCATCGAACAGTTTCCACTCAAACTGGCGTATGCCATCACGATTCATAAGAGTCAGGGCATGAGCATTGACTCATTGGTGTGTAACATTAACAACATTTTTGAAAAAAGCCAGTTTTATGTCGCAATTTCAAGAGCACGCTACCCAAAACAGCTTTTGCTCGACTACCATTATCAGCGCTTTTTTGAACATTTGACGCGGTGTGTGCAAGTCTCACCCAAAGTTGGGGAGTTTTACCAAAAATCGGACATCTTAAAAATCGAAGAAGTTAAGAGCGATTCACTTTTTGATGAGTTTTGACGATTTACATGTAAACCACAAGGGGGCAACCTATGGAACTTAATGTAAGTTATGAAAGTACGTCGAGTGCGACGTACAGTACGAAATCCACGATCAGTTTAGACGATGCGCAAAAGAATAAACTTAGCGGTAAAGAGATCGTTAATGCGTATTTGGCTGAGTATCAAAAACAGATGATGGCACAATCAAGCACCACGTTTGGGGAGCAAGCCAACACGTTTAGCTTAGCTGACATTGGCTACACGGGTACACCCATAGCCGATTTAACGCAAGATGAAGCTGCTGCGCTGGTCTCTGAAGACGGATTTTTTGGCATTACACAAACCAGTGAGCGTATCGCTGATTTTGTCGTCAATGGTGCAGGGGATGACCTTGAAAAACTCCAAGCAGGTCGTGAAGGAATGCTAAGAGGTTTTGCGCAGGCGGAAGATATGTGGGGTGGAAAATTACCTGAAATTAGTTATACTACGATGCAAAAAGCACTTGAAAAAGTCGATGCACGTATTGCCGAACTTGGTGGGAGTGTACTCGATACATCCGTATAACAAAGGCTCAAATGAGACGCATTTTCATCGCATTTTTACTGTTACATGTAAGCCTTTTTGCTGAGACGTTGGTGCTGGATCATTTTAAAGCCAATGTCTTTGCAAAATCCGATAAAAAGCCTGTTGAAGCGATGGTTGCTCTCATTTTTGAGGGCAAAGAGGTTAAACTGTATGAGTATAAAGTCGTGGATGCGCTCAACATTGTCATTGGCAGTTATTT
>Ga0075011_10002379_pt1 | contig 10165 bp, 9 predicted proteins | sample TARM_MetaG_T_14_FD_72354 | JGI IMG/M metagenome (GOLD analysis project Ga0075011, IMG submission 72354) | Freshwater microbial communities from Pennsylvania, USA, analyzing microbe dynamics in response to fracking - TARM_MetaG_T_14 | ecosystem: Environmental > Aquatic > Freshwater > River...
ATTATTTTAAGTAACAAAATAAATAAAGAAATTGAATACAAAAAAATAGAAATAAAACCTTTTTTAAAAGATGATATAATTAATTATCAAATAACTTATGTTTTTGATAAAAATACTAAGCATGAAAATATCCAAAATGAAGACTTCAAAGATAAATTTTTGTATATATTCAATGGCTTTAAGCAAGCTGTTATTTTTTCTAAAAACAACGATTATCAATTACTTAAAAATAAAAAAGGACTGGTTAAGCTTATTGAGAATAAGGCTAGTAAACAACAAGGGAATTTATTGCATAACAGACAAAAAAATTATATACTTCCTGAAAATACTTCTTGTTCATTCTTGGAAATTTTGGGAATAATGAATAAAGATGGAAAAGTTTTTAAAGAAAAATATGATAAATTCCGTCAAATTAATAAATATCTAGAATTTATTAGAGATTTAGAAGAGGAACTAAGAGAAAAGAAAAAATTAAGGATAATTGACTTTGGTTCTGGAAAAGCTTATTTAACCTTTGCACTATATTACTATATAAGTGAAGTTTTGAAGTTAGAAGTTGAAATTTATGGTATTGACCTAAAAAAAGATGTTGTAGAATTTTGTAATGAAACATCTAAAAAACTAGGATTTAAAAATCTTAATTTTTATTGTGGAGATATAAAAAGTTTTGATAAATTTGAAAATATTGATATGATAGTCAGTTTACACGCCTGTGATATTGCAACTGATATGGCTATTGCACATGGGATTAATTGGAAAAGTAAATTCATATTAGTAGTACCTTGCTGTCAGCATGAAATTTTTACTCAAATTAAGAATGATGTGATGTCCCCTTTATTAAAACATGGTATATTAAAAGAAAGAATTTCCAGTTTAGTTACAGATGCTTCAAGAGGAATTTTGCTAGAAGCTAGTGGTTATGAAGTTCAATTTGTAGAATTTATAGATATGGAACATACGCCTAAAAATATAATGATAAGAGCCGTTTTTAAAAACAAAGATGGTCAAAAATCTCTTGAAGAATATAATGAATATAAGAAATTTTGGAATATAAATCCATATTTAGAAAGTAGTTTAAAAAAATAATATGAGGTGAGTTTATGGCTAAGAAAAAAGGTTTTGAAGATAACTTGATGGAAATAGACCAAATTATTGAAAAGTTAGAAAGCGGAGACCTTGAGTTAGAAGAATCTATAAAAGAATATGAAAAAACTATTAAATTAATTGAAAAATGCGGTGAAATGTTAGAAGAAGCTCAAGGGAAAATAAAAAAAATAGAAATAAATAATGGGAAACTAGAACTTAAAGATTTGGAATAGGGGGAAATTATGAAAAGTTATCTTAAGGAAAAAGAAAACTATATAAATGAACTTTTAAAAGAAAGCTTGCAGGAAATTAAATACCCTTCTGTTATGCGTGAAGGTATGGAATATGCTCTTCTTGGTGGTGGTAAAAGAATAAGACCAATATTACTTTTAATGACTTTAGAAATGCTCGGAATTGATTATACAAAAGGAGATGGCTTTGCAATTGCAATTGAAATGATTCACTCTTACTCCCTTGTACATGATGATTTACCTGCAATAGATAATGATGATTATAGACGTGGTCAATTAACAAGTCATAAAAAATTTGGGGAAGCTAATGGTATACTAATTGGAGATTCTTTGCTTACTTATGCTTTTTATATTCTTAGCCACAGAAGAAATGGTTTAGATTTTGAAACAATATTAAAATTAGTAGAATTGACTAGTAAATATGCTGGTGTACAAGGTATGATAGGTGGACAAGTTATAGATATTGAATCAGAAAATAAAGAAATTGATTTGCCTACCTTACAATATATTCATACGCATAAAACAGGTATGCTTATTAGACTTCCAATTGAAGGTGCTAGTATTATTGCAAAATGTAGTGAAGATGAGAAAAAAGCTTTAATTGAATATGCAGATTTAATTGGACTTGCCTTTCAAATAAAAGATGATATTCTTGATGTAGAAGGAAGTTTTGAAGAAATAGGAAAAGCTGTAGGAAGCGATGAAAAACTACATAAATCTACTTATCCTTCTATCTTTGGTTTGGATAAAACAAAGGAAATGTTAGAAGAAAAAATAAGTGAGGCTATATCAATTATAGAAAAGCAATTTGGTAAAAAAGCTTCTAACTTGATACATTTAGCAAGATATATAAAAGATAGAAATAAATAAATGGAATTAGTATATAAACTAGCTAAAGAAGTCCAAAAAGAAGATGGAATTTTATATTTAGTAGGTGGCTGTGTAAGAGATAAGTTTTTAGGCTTAGAAAGTCAAGATATTGATATTGAGATTTTTGGAATAGAAGCTTCTACCTTTGAAAGTATCCTTAGCAAATATACCAAGTGGAAAAAAGTTGGCAAATATGAAATTTATTTACTTAGAAATAAAAAAATAAATTATGAAATATCCTTGGCTAAAGATAAATTTAATAATATCCTAGATGTTTTTTCAATTGAAAAAGCCAGTGAGAGAAGAGATTTGACAATTAACAGTATTTATTATGAACCTTTAAAAGATTCTTATCTTGATTATTACCAAGGAATAAGGCATATTAAAGAAAGAAAATTAAATTTTATTTCAGAAAAAGAATTTCTAAAAGACCCTCTTAGAATACTTAGAGTAATTACTTTTATTTCTCGTTTTGATGATTTTACACTTGAAAAATCTTTAGAAGATTTGATTTTAGAAAATAGTTTTTCTTTAATTAACATTGAAAAAGAAAGGATTTTTATTGAATTATCAAAAATTCTTTTACTTGGGAATCATTTTGAGAAAGCCTTCAAAACTAGTGAAGAATTAGGAATAAGTAAGATTTTATTTTCTGAATTGTTGCAATATAAAATAAATTTTAAAAGATTAAATTATAAGGATAGAGATATAAAAACTAGTTTAGTATTGCTACTTTCAAAAGCGAATAAGGTAGAAGCGAAAGATATATTAAAAAGAATTAGCTTAAATAAAAAATTGAATGAAGAAGTTTGTAATATGATAGAGAAATATAGGGTTTTTATTAGTTTGTTAAGAAATCCTAATAAATTTAATATTAAACTTCTAGCTTTGGAAGTTGATATAAATTTATTAGTTAAAATTTATTTACTTAGAAATAAAAAACAAATTCATCTGCAAAAGTTTCTTTTAATTTATAATGAAAGTAAAAAAACACTAAAACCAATAATCAAAGGTAAAGATTTAATAATATTAGGATTCAAAACTAATGTAAATTTTGGAGAAGTATTAAAAGAACTACATATATTACAACTAAAAGATGAAAATTTAACAAAGGAAGATTTGATTAATTATGCAAAATCTATCCTAAGCAATAGACAAATATAAATAAATATGCTAGTATAGACTGAATTCTTGCCTTTAGCTTGAGTTTTTACTCTACCTAAAGACTCAGAATTTGTTATCTCTATGTGTGCTTTTGTTATCTACAACTTAACTGAAGTTGGAGTTTTACAAAAGTAGCTGTCAGATAAAGTCGGTAAATTAGGAGAATAAAATGTATTTAAAAATATTATTAAGCATTTTTACTTTGCTCGTGGTATCTTGTGCACCTATACAAAGGTATGAAAGTGTGGTACAAAATTCTTACAAGCGTTCTAAAACTTATACTTCTTATAATCAAAAGGTAGAAGATGATATAAGTTATTTCAAATTAAGGAAAAACAAAGAAAAACTATTTTTTTTGATTAGAAATGAAAAAGATGTTTTAGAACTTTTATTATCTATAAAATATAAGGGTAAAAATTGGATGTATATGTCTAAGATTGAATTTATAGACTTAGAGACAGACAAATCTTTTTTGTTAGATTTTTATGAACACAAACTATATCGTCCTATTTGGAAAGATAGAACAACTTTAGGAATGAAGGTAGAAGAGTATATTGCTTTTCCTCTAACAGAAAAGGAAATAGAAGAAATTATATCGCTTATTTCTTTAAAAAATATTCAAATAAAATTATACAGTGATTTTGATGAAAGAACTTTTACTAGGTATTTAGAAGAAACAGAAAAAAATAATTTGATTGAAGTTTTTTTGTTTTATAAAGAGCTTGAAGAAAAAATTATTAGTGAGAAAGAAAATAATGAAAGACTGCGTTTAGAAGAGGAAAAACTTGATGAAAATAAGCAAGAATTTTATGAATCCACAAATTCTAAAGAATTGGAAAATTTACAAGATTAACTATTTAAACAAAATAAATTTCATTTATACTATATAGAAAGGAAGTACATTATAATGTCAATTAAATTAAAATATTTTTTAGTAGGTGAAGCTGGAGGGCTTAATAAAACAACAGGAAGAATTGATTTAGGTGGTATTTTTGATTTAGTAACATCACCATTTTTCCCAATGTCTATGCCAAAGATTTCTATTCTTATGGGTTTTGATGGTTTGAAACATGATACTTTATTTGAATTAAGAATTAATGGGCCTGAAGAACAGTTAATTGGGAAATTAGAATTTGGAGTTCCTGCTGTTATGAATGGTCTTACTTCAAGACAAATTATCCAACTTGACCAATTGCCAATAGCTACTAGAGGAAAATATACTGTAGATATTTTAGAGAAAACTGAAAAAGGATATAAATTTGTAGGTACAAGTGATTTCTTTACTGCTATTTATCCTCCACAAAGAAAATTTAAAGAAGGAGAAATAGAAGCAATATTATCTAGTAAAGAAGATTTGATTGTAGAAGTAAAAACAGATTATACTGTCCCTGGAAATGATACTGTCTATAAATTTCAATTAAATTTAGACGACAATGCACCTATACTAGAAGGGTATTTACCGTTTCCTAAAAATGATACTTTGGAAGTTGATGGACAAAAATATGATTTACAAGGTATTAGAAGAAATATTGAGTGGATGTTTGGTAAACCCAAGCCAAAAGCACAAGAAACTGAAACAAAATAGTATTAAAATATATAGTAGAAAAGTCAGGAAATTCCTGACTTTTTATATACTTATAAAAATTATATTTTTTAAAATTAAACATTTTTATTTTACAATGTATATTGTCAACAAAAAACTTAAAAAAAAGTTGACTTTTATGCAAAAAAAGATTAGAATTCCTCTGAATATCTAACAAATAAATAATTAAAATTTGAATAATTTTTTATTTAAATTAAAAAATATATGGATTGATAAGCAATTAAGGAGGTAGAAAAGTGAAAGAATTATCTGCTCTAGAAATCATAAATAAAATAAGGAAAAAAGAGCAATTAAATGCAGTAGTCAAAGGTGGATTTATGCAAATTAAAATAACTACATACTCTCCAATTATAGCTATTGCCATGCACGGTGGTTCTAGGGTTGAAAGAGAATTTGTAGATATATTAAAACCAGATTATAATGAAAGAGAAATTTCAGAAGAGAGTTTTACAGATTTTTATATTAACAGGTTACCTATTCAACTTATTATGAGAGATAATAAAGTACTATATGATATAGAAAAACCTAAATCTGAATGCATTAATGTGGAAAATTTAAAAAAACCATTAACTAGTTTTCAAGAAAAGAAATTATTAAAAAATTATGATACTTTTTATGTTATTTTAAAAGAAATTATTGATGTATTGTCTAAAGGAGAAAGAAGAGTTCATTTATATGATGTACATAGTACACAGCAAGAACAATTAATAACTTTACAAGTCCCAAATCATAGTGCGTTAGCTATTACTAATGATTTAATAAAGTCTTTTGAAAATATAGATGCTACTTTAATTAATAAAGGGATTAATGTTATTGAAGAAAAAAATGAATTTATAAAAAAATTAGCTATTAGTCATAAAAAGCTTAGTTATCTCAGAATTTATGTGAATGAATTATATAAAGGCAGTGGCAGAAATAATTATTATATTCCTATGATTAATAGAATTAGATTTATGTTAACTAATGGTATTTTGGAACAACATGTTGAAAAAGTTAAAGAAAAGAATATAAGGGATAATGACGAATAATTTTTTATTTTTCTTGATTTTTGTATAAATAATAGAGTAAACTTATATGCAATAAAAATAAAATTTTCTGTTAGAAGAAGTTAATTTATATAGTGTAATATGAAAAAGAAATTAAAATGGAGGAAAAAATGGAAATTTTTCAATTAATTGAAAATGAAGAGTATGAAGTAATTAAAGAAGAGATTATGAGTTTAGATTTGGAAAGTGTAGATGAAAATGGAGATACTGTTATTCACTATGCTGTTAGAAATGAAGACTATGAACTTCTAGATATTATACTTTCATATGTTCCTGATTTGGATGTTGAAAATTTAGACGGAGACAGTGCATTGCATATTGCAGTTAAAACTGGAAATAGCGAAATAGTGAGTATGTTATTAGACTTCGGTGCAAGTACTAAAGTTAAAGATGTAAAAAGAAGAACACCTGATAAACTTGCTGCTGAACTAGGTGAAGATGTCATTTATACTATTTTAAAAGGTAGTGAAGAAAATGATGATTATATAGGAGGAGTAGAGAAGTTTAAAAAACATGCAGAATTTATATAAATTTAAAAAAATCTAAAAGATAAAGAAAGTAAAAGATAGGAGTCTAAATAGACTCCTATTATATTACAAATTGGTCTTTTGCCTTTGTTTTTAATTTCTTTAGTGCCACTATTTGAATTTGTCTAATTCTTTCTCGCGTCAAGTTCATTTCCTCACCAATTTCTTCTAAAGTCATAGATGAATTGTTAAATAAGCCATAACGGCAAATTATTACTTTTTTTTCTTTAGGCTTTAATTTATTAATTAAATTTGCTAATTCCATATATTCATATTCTGTTAAAAGATCATCTTCAAAAAAATTTTTATCAGGGACGACGCTGTGGAGACTAATACTATCATTCCCCTCTTCTTCAAAAGAAACATAACTTTGATTTATCAAATCTAAGTATTTCTGAACATCTTTCACTTTAAAGTCTAAAGATTTAGCAATAAATTCTAGTTCTGGATTAGATTCGTTTTTTGACTTATATTCCTGAATAAATTTAGAAATTTTTGATATGTTATCATGAACATATGCCGGATACCTAACTATTCCTTTTGTTGTTCTTAAGGCTCTTAAAATAGATTGTTTAATCCACCAAGTAGCATAAGTTGAAAATCTTTTACCAAAATCAGGATTAAATTTTTCAACAGCTTTGATTAATCCTATGTTGCCTTCTTGTATTAAATCTTGCATAGGTAGGCCTACAAAAAAATATTTTTTTGCAACACTTACAACTAACCTTAAATTAGAATTTATAAGTCTATCTCTTGCTTCCGAATCGCCCTCTGCTGCTGCCATTGATAAAAAGTACTCTTCATCCTTTGTGAGTAAAGGATAATAACTAATATCTTTTAGGTACTCAGAAATGTGCATATAAAAACCTCCTATTATTTACAATCACTAATTATATATTCAACAAAAATAAAAAATTCCTTTTTTTTAAAATTTTTTCTTATTATTTGGCTTTTAATTTAAATTGTGGTAAAATTAATATATTAAGAAAGTAGGGAAATAATGAAAATTTTAGGAATTGATCCAGGAACAGCTATAATAGGATATGGACTAGTAGAATATAAAAATAATAAAATTAACTACATTGATTATTCTTGTATTTATACACATAAAGACCAAGCAATGAGTATACGTTTAAAAGAAATTTTTGAAGAACTAAATATTATTATTGATAAACTTAAACCTGATGCTATTGCCATTGAAGAAATTTTTTATTTTAAAAATAATAAAACTGTAATTAGTGTGAGCCAAGCTAGAGGCGTTATTATTTTGGCTTGTCAACTAAAAAAAATACCTATTTTTGAATATACTCCCTTACAGGTAAAGATGGGAATAACAGGATATGGACGTGCAGAAAAAAAACAAGTTCAGCTAATGGTGCAAAAAATATTAAACTTAAAAGAAATTCCAAAACCAGATGATGCAGCTGATGCTTTGGCTATTGCAATTACTCATGTTAATTCTAATAATAGTTTAATATTTAATTTAGATAAAAAAAATATTAATACAAATGTTAAAATCGACTCAAATCGTATAAGTGCAAAGGATTTTCAAAAACTTTTTGGTAAGGAGTAAAAATTGGCTAATGATTTTTTTATTAATAGGGCAATGAAATATATTAGTTATTACTTGCTATTATCTTTTTCAATAGCGGTTTTTTCTTTTATAATTTTATTTACTGTAAAAACTCAAAATTATTTTGATATAAATAAAACACACATTACAGAGCTTATAAAAAATAGTGAATTATCTCTTGAAGATAATAATATTAAAAATAGCAAAAATTTTATTCAAGAAACAGAAGCAAAGGTTGAAAAATTGAAAGAAACTTATATTAAAAATATTAGTAATTCAGTATTGTTAATTGCTTTATTTATTTATTTAGTATCTTTATTGTTTTTCAAACATATGTTTAATATTTTGTATGAGCCAATGAAAGAAGTTCTTGATGCTATTGATGATATGTCACAAGGAAAAAATAATGTGAAAGTTAAATTGACTGGTAGAAAATCTAGTCGTTCTTTAGCTGAAAAAATAAATAAACTATCAAGAAATATAAATTTTATTAAAAAAATAAAGGAAGAATTTTTATTAAAAAAATCACATGAATTTAACAATACTGTTTACAGTATTGTTAGTCTTGCAGAAGAAATTTCTAATAATAAAAATAATAAACTTGAAGAAGAAAAAATAGATTTAATTAAAGAAAATTCACATCAACTATTAAAATTAATCAAAAGTTTAAATGATTATTATACTTTGGAAGATGATACTGTTTTAGTAGAAGAAGTTGTTAATATAAAAAAAATGGTTGACGAAGTTTTTTTGATGTCTAGTGAGCTTATAAAAAATAAAAATATAAAGTTAACAAATGATATTCGTTGGGAAGATAGTTGTGTTTTGGGAGACAATATTAAATTATATGTAGTTTTTAGCCAGTTAATTGAAAATGCTATAAAAAATACAAAAGAAGGAAATGTGACTATTAGTGCTAAAAAGAAAAAAGATAAATTGCATATATACATAAAAGATACTGGTTATGGCATGACTAAACAAAAATTATTTGCAATAAGAAATTATTTGATTAATAACAATGAAAATTTATCGAATACTTTAGGTTTGAGTATGACTAAAAAAATTATTGATCTTCATAATGCACATATGGATATTTATTCTAAGTTAGGTCATGGAACAGAAATCACTTTGATTTTAAAGAGTAAAGAAAAAGAGTTAGAAGATAGTTTAAAAGACATTAAAAATAAGTTAGAAGATGAAGAAAATATTGATTTTGGACCTAGGAAATATAAAATTCTATTTTTTTGCAACAACACATTAAATGTAAAACTCTTAAATTCTTATTTGATAAAAAATAAGTATAAAATTGAAATTGTTGATAATAAAGAATCTTTACTTCAATCAGTAAAAAATAACTATTACGACCTATTAATTATTGATTATTTTGGAATTTGGTTTCAAAACTATCACTTAATTCAAGAAATCAGAAGAATTAAAAATAAAGAAGAATTACATATTTTATTAATAAATAATAAAAACAAAGGTGAAGAAGTACAAAGTGCTTTTAAAGTTGGAGTAAATGACATTATTACAAAACCTATTTATAAAGAAGAGTTTTTAAGCAAAGTCAATACTCAACTAAAAATAAAAAGAACACTTACCTCCATAGAAAAAGTTAATGAGAACTATATAAAAGAGAAGAAAGAACGTATACTTGCTGAAAATCTTAGAGACTTTCATACAGAACTTACTTCTACCTTAAATGTAAAAAAAATCTTCTTAATTTTATTTAGAAAAATAAAATATTTATTTGATTATGATAGTGCCCTTGTTTTATTAAAGCAAAATGAAAGGTATCAAATAATATTTCAAGAAGGAAATTTTGAAAAAGAAAGAAAAAATGATAAATTCATAAAAAGTAAGTATATTGACCCTGTTGTTAATAAAGAAAGAATTATAGTACTTAATAAACAACGATGTAAATTATATTTTTCTGATAAAATAAAATCTGCAATAGCAATTCCTTTAACTTATAGAAAAAATGAAAATTGCTTAATTATTATAAAAAGTACTCAAGAGAAATTTTTTAAAAATCTATCTAAGGG
>Ga0075011_10002380_pt1 | contig 10161 bp, 9 predicted proteins | sample TARM_MetaG_T_14_FD_72354 | JGI IMG/M metagenome (GOLD analysis project Ga0075011, IMG submission 72354) | Freshwater microbial communities from Pennsylvania, USA, analyzing microbe dynamics in response to fracking - TARM_MetaG_T_14 | ecosystem: Environmental > Aquatic > Freshwater > River...
CTCGAGAACTTCAACCATTTTAGCGTAACCCAGTGACGCACCCAAATTCAAAAATGCGCAGGCGACTTGAGTATCAAAGAGTTTGAAATTGAGATCGCCTTTATGCTCCCGGATGATTTCTAAATCTTCACTGCTGGCATGTAAAATGCAATTTTTATCATCCAGAGCCTGCCAAAATTCAGACAGATCATTGACTGCGATTGGATCGATTAAGGTGATTTTCTTGTTTTGGGAGACTTGTAATAAACCAAGATTAGCAACGAAGGTACGGGTACGTACAAATTCGGTATCGAGAGCGATTGGGCTATTATCGAGTGCGGTGACAAAGTCATGCAATTGCGCTTGTGTTGTAATGATTTCAAATTGCATAAATATTTCCAGATATAAAATTAATGGCCATATCTTACGGAATTAATCGAAAATCATCCATTTATATTAAAAAAAGTCCGGTTATAAATTTATTGCAGCAGCATTATGGGTTAAGGCATTTTTTAAAAAAGTTTCCAAGTGAATATTAGTTGCCATTAACTGCATAAATAATCATTAGTGCAAATGATTTTTCAGGCCGGATCTTGTGAGATTGATACTGATCAATTAGAATGTGAACTCTGGAAACCTCAAACAATCCATCGCTGATAATTATTCTCATCGGGTATCTATCAACGGACGATAGATTGTAATAGCAAAAAGCGTATAGCGTGGTAAGGAAAATAATGACTAAAACTATGTATGAAAAGATCTGGGATGAACATTTGGTTTATGAACCAGAAGCAGGATCTCCACTTTTGTTTGTTGACAGGCATCTGATGCACGAAGTAACAAGTCCTCAAGCTTTTGAAGGTCTTCGTTTAGAAAACCGTAAAGTGCGTAACGTACACAGCATTCTAGGCACTATCGACCACTGTGTACCAACAAAAGATCGTTACAATATTGTTGATCCAATTGCGAAAAAACAAGTTGAAACTATGACCGCTAACTGTGCCGAAAATAAAATCAACCTGTACGGCATGGACAGTAAACAAAATGGTGTTATTCATATTGTTGTACCTGAGCATGGTTTTATTCATCCGGGTATGGTGGTCTGTTGTGGCGATAGTCATACTGCAACACACGGGGCATTCGGTGCATTAGCATTTGGTATCGGTACCTCTGAAGTTGAACATATTCTGGCAACACAAACGCTGCAGCAGAAAAAAGCTAAGACTATGCTGGTGAAAGTGGAAGGTAAACTTCCTGAGTTTGCAACAGCGAAAGATATCGCACTGGCCATTATCGCCGTTACCGGTACAGCTGGTGGCACAGGTTACGTGATGGAATTTGCCGGTGATACTATTGTTGACCTTACCATGGAAGGTCGCATGACACTTTGTAATATGGCCATTGAAGCGGGCGCGCGCGCAGGTTTAGTTGCACCAGACCAAACTACATTCGATTACCTGAAAGGCCGAGAATTCGCGCCTAAAGGTGATGACTGGGATAAAGCGGTTGCCTACTGGAAATCATTAACATCTGATCAAGGTGCTGAGTTTGATAAAGTGATTACCCTTAAAGCTGAAGATATTGCACCGCAAGTTTCTTGGGGTACATCTCCTGAGCAAGTTGTTGCAGTAAACAGTGTGGTACCTGCGCCAAGTGATTTTGACGATGCAGTTAAATCACAAGCGTGTGCAAGTGCACTTAAATATATGGACCTTAAAGCAGGACAGAAAATCACTGATATTCATATTGATATCGTATTTATCGGCTCTTGTACAAACGGTCGTATTGAAGATTTTCGTGCCGCTGCGGCATTGCTGAAAGGCAAAAAAGTGGCTGCCGGGGTGCAGGCGATTGCTGTACCTGGTTCTTTCCCTGTGAAAGTCCAAGCTGAAGCTGAAGGGCTGGATAAAATATTTATCGATGCGGGATGGGAATGGCGTGATCCAGGTTGTTCAATGTGTTTGGCAATGAACGGCGATGAGCTAAAAGACGGTCAACGTAGTGCCTCTACTTCAAACCGTAATTTCGAAGGGCGTCAAGGTAAAGGTGGTCGTACTCACCTTGTTTCACCTGCGATGGCAGCGGCTGCTTCTGTTGCCGGCCATTTTGTAGACATTCGAGATTGGAAATAGGGAATAGATAATGCAACCATATATTAAACATACTAGCATTGCGGCATTAATGGATCGCAGTAACGTTGATACAGACCAAATCATCCCTAAAAACTTTATGAAAAAAGTAGAGCGAACAGGTTTTGGTATTCATCTGTTTCATAACTGGCGTTTCCTGGCTGATAACGTCACACCTAACCCTGATTTTGAGCTTAACAAACCCGCTTTTAAAGGCGCTAAAATATTAGTTGCCGGTGAGAACTTTGGTTGTGGCTCTTCGCGTGAGCATGCACCTTGGGCAATTGCGGATTACGGTTTTAACACTATCATTTCTACAAGCTTTGCTGATATCTTCTTCAGCAACTGTTTCAAAAACAGTATTTTACCTATTATTGTCAGCAAAGAGCAGCTTGCAGCATTAATGGCTGAAATTGCAGCTAATGAAGGGGTTGCTTTTACTGTCGATCTTAAAGCGCAAAAAGTGACTACACCCGGCGGTATTGAAATCAATTTTGACGTTGATCAGTTCCGTAAGGAAACCTTGCTTGAAGGGCTTGATGATATCGCATGGACATTAAAACACGAAGATAAAATCACTTCGTTTGAAGAGAGACAGAAAAAAACGCTTCCATGGTTATGGAAATAATCATCACCTGCAAATTTTGAAAGTGCGATGATGAGATTGTTTTTAATAAAAAGGCGCACCGGTTGCGCCTTTTTGTTTATAGCTTATGAGAGAAAACTTATCGAATTGATTTTAATACGCAATTCAATAAGCTTTTAAACCCGTTTACAGATGGAGTAAGGCAATGACACAACAAAATGTCACTGTGCAGTTAATGGATACCACCTTGCGTGATGGCGAGCAGACACGCGCCGTTTCATTCTCACCTGCTGAAAAAGTCAGTATCGCAAAAGCCTTGTTGCAGAAGCTGAAAATTGACCGCATTGAAGTTGCATCTGCGCGTGTTTCTGAGGGTGAAAAAGAGGCGGTCACTAAGCTTAACCTCTGGGCTGCTGGTGAAGGGCTCGTTGAACGGATTGAAGTGCTGGGCTTTGTGGATCATACTTTAAGTGTTGATTGGATAACTGATACCGGTGGTAAGGTATTAAACCTGCTCGCCAAAGGTAGCTTAAAGCATTGCACTGAGCAGTTGCATAAAACACTCGATGAGCACATTCATGATATAAAACAGACGGTCACCTATGCGCAGTCACAAGGTTTAAGCGTTAATATTTACCTTGAAGACTGGTCAAATGGTTACAAAGACAGTCCTGAGTATGTTTATGAGATGCTCGACAAACTTCAGGATACCGGCATCCAACATTTTATGCTGCCGGATACCTTAGGTGTGATGTCGCCCGATGATGTTTTTGCCAGTTTAAGCGATATGGTGGCTCGTTTTCCCCATCTGCAGTTTGATTTTCATCCGCATAATGATTATGGCCTGGCAACTGCCAATGCGATGTTCGCGGTCAAAGCGGGGATCTCTTCGATTCACTGTACAATGAACTGTTTAGGTGAGCGGGCGGGTAATGCATCATTGACCGAAGTTGCTGTGGTTTTACAGGATAAACTGGGTAAAAAAGTGAATATCGATGAAAGTGAAATCCACAACTTAAGTCAGCTGGTGGAAAACTTTTCGGGTAAACGCATTGCTGATAATACCCCTATTGTGGGCGCTGATGTGTTTACGCAAACCAGTGGCATTCATGCTGATGGTGATAAAAAAGGGGGGCTGTATATCTCTGCATTAACCCCCGAACGTTTCGCACGCTCCCGCCGCTATGCACTGGGTAAAATGAGTGGCAAGGCCTCTCTGGCTAAAAATTTGGAAGCGATGGATATCGAGCTTGACGCTGAGCAGCAGAAAAAACTGTTGAAACGTATCGTGCGTTTAGGGGATCAAAAAGCCAGTATCAGTGCGGATGATTTACCTTTTATTATTGCAGACCTTTTAGAGCGCAATGATTATAACTATGTTGAACTGTTAAACTGCTCAATTAACTCCGGCTTAGATCTGCAGTCGACGGTCAGTATTCGGGTGCGTGTTAATGATAAAATTTACAAACGCAGCGGCAGCGGTAATGGCGGCTTTGATGCCTTTATCGGGGCGATGAAAAAAGTATTAGCGGAAGAGCATTTTGTCTTTCCGGAGTTACTTGATTATCAGCTGCGCATTCCCCCAGGTGGACAGACAAGCGCCTTAACTGAATGTCTGGTGACCTGGCTGGATAATGGCCAAAGACTAACCACGCGAGGGGTAAATACTAACCAGGTGTTAGCGGGTATTGGCGCGACTATTCGTATGATTAATTTGAAAATGCATAAATAGCAGCAATCCGTCGGGAGCTCTACTCAGATGGGGCCCCACATATTAGTAAAGGGCAGTTAATGCGCTCTTTTTGTGAAGAGTAATGCAAAATGGGCAGCAAACAGACATTAGATAACAGTACTATTTTGGAGAGCATCTCAGATGGTGTGTTTAGTGTTGACAGAGACTGGAAAATCAGTTCGTTTAACCGTGCAGCTGAAGCTATTACAGGTATTAAGCGCACTGCTGCGTTAGGACGCCATTGCTCTGAGGTTTTCCGCTCCAGCTTATGCGGCGAGCAATGCGCTTTACGGGAAACACTGCATACCGGCAAACCTATTATCGACAAGCGTTGTTATTTTATTAACAGTCGCGGCATTAAAATCCCAGTTACCTTATCAACCGCAGTGTTAAAAAATCAATCAGGGGAGATAATCGGCGGGGCAGAAACGTTTCGCGATATATCGGAAATAGAAGTATTAAAAAAACAGCTTAACAAACAGTCAAAAACTCCACTTTTAAGCAGCCACAGTAATGCGATGAAATCTGTAATAAGTATGGTTGAGGCGGTTGCAGACACATCGACAACGGTCTTGATTAATGGTCAAACGGGCACTGGAAAAGAGGTCACAGCCAAAGCGCTGCATGCTTTAAGCTCAAGGAGCAAAGAGCCGTTTATCGGCGTGAATTGCGCTGCATTACCGGAAAACTTATTAGAACCTACTTTGTTTGGTCATGTCAAAGGGGCGTTTACTGGGGCACTTGAAAACAAGCAGGGTTACTTTGCCAGAGCGGGTAAAGGAACCTTGTTTTTAGATGAAATTGGCGATATTTCGCCTGCACTGCAAGTACGTTTATTGCGTGTTTTACAAGAGCATGAGTTTGAGCCTGTGGGCAGTAATAAACCGCAAAAAACACAGGCTAGAATTATTACTGCGACCAATAAGAACCTACAGGATTTACTGTTACAAGGGAAATTCCGCGAAGATCTTTATTACCGTTTAAATGTGATTAAAATATCTTTGCCGACATTAGCACAACGTTGTGAAGATATTCCTTTTTTAGTGGAAGCTTTTATTAAGCAGTTCAATCAGTTGCATAATAAGTCAATTGAGGGGATCAGCGCGCAGGCGCTGCAGTATCTGCAATCTTATGCTTGGCCGGGCAATATCCGGGAATTGGAAAACAGCATTGAACGAGCTTGTGTGCTATCGCAGCAAAGTTATATTCAACTGAGCTGTTTTCCCTTTGCCGAGTCGGAAAGTTCAGCGCTGGTAAAGCGAAAAAATGATATTCCGGCCGCGCTGGGCAGCACTCGGGAGGAGGCTGAAAAGCAGGTAATTATTGATGCGTTAAAAAATAACCACAGTAAAATCGCAGCGGCAAAAGCATTGGGGGTGCATAAAACCACGCTATTTCGTAAAATGAAAAAATACAAGATAGCCTTTTAAAAGCAGATTTTACCGGCCATCTACATTAAGGTAATCTCAGTTGCCCTTGCCAATCAATTTAAATGGACAAACCATGCTCACACTTTAATCTTGTTTCTGCCTGATTATCAATGAGCAGTGTGATTGTAGTTGGCATCCTATCTCCTTATTGTCGTTTCATAAAACGTGCAGTACTTTTTGCCATAAGTTGCTGCTTAACATAGATTTCAGCTTCAACTTTATACAGTGACAGTGAGCATTTGTTTATTTTTCCGCGGATCAGGAGTTCTGCGTTGAGTGGGATCTCGGCAAGATAGCGGATATTTATATCTGCAGTTACCGCTTCTGCTCCCTGGTTAAAAATGGCTTGACACATTCCTGCATCAAGCAGTGCAGCAATAAAACCGCCATGTAAAATTCCCTGATAACCTTGCTGGTGGATACTGCCTTTTGCCCTTGCCCAAACAATCCTCTGCGGATCACTGTAAAAGGCAAGCTTTAAACCGAAGGTAGACTGCTCTCCACACAACATACAGTATTGATGGCTTGGCTGTTTAGCGACTTTCTTTACCAGCAAACCCGAATTAATGAGATCGAGTTTATCAATTTCATTTTGTAATAATAACTTTTCTGGATTATTCATTTTCACTTTTCTACCTGTGCTTGATAGGAAGATCAATAACATAGTAATAGTTAGGGAAATCTAAAAAGAGATAAAGCTGCTTTACAGTTGAAATAAAGTAGGTTTACCTTATTGTCTATGTATTCTGTTTGCCTTGCCCATTTTTCATACATATCTAGGATACGCTTATTTTCGTCATCTTGTTCATCAATCACGCGTCTGCAGTAGAGGACACGTTTTCATTTTCTTTTTAAAATTATGCGTGTCAGCAACTAAACCTTGCCGTTACTTCATGTGGTTTCAAAAACAGGGATACCCGAGATTATGCGCTTAGTCGTGCAACTTTTATCGTAGCTGATCAATCATTACTCCTTACCCCAAGTAACATGCCATAAATTAAATTTTAGTAATACATTGAAATATAAGAAAAATAAAAAACAAATTACAGATTCTAATAAAAACAGATGCAATATTGAGACGTAAAGGTTGCAGGGTTGCAGCTGTGCAACGCTATTTGAATTTGCTAGTTGCTTGAATCTTGTATTTCAATAATAATGCGTACTGTTTAAACTAAGGGGATTTTTATGAGAGTGTGTGGTGTAGAGTTAAAAGGCAATGATGCAATTATCAGTATAATACAGTTAAAAGATGGTTTGTATGACGTCCCTAAAGTACGTACAGCTAAATTAACCCTAGTTGATGCGATTAATACTGAGCCACTTAAAAAGTTTCAATTCGATTTTTTACAGTTGATGAAAGATTACAAAGTCGACACGGTTGTTATCAAACAGCGTGATTTAAAAGGTAAATATGCCGGTAATCCACTAAGCTTTAAAATCGAAGGGGCTTTACAGCTAATGCCGGAATTAAATGTACTGGTCATCTCTTCGACTTATATCAAAGAAGGTTTATCAAAAGCTCAGGTAAAACCTGATGCGCGTGAAGTTGGTTTGAAACAGTTTCAAGAGCCCGCATTGTTAGCTGCCTTTGGTTATTTAGAGCAACAGGCGTCGTAAGCTAAGAAAACAAGGCTGTTGAAATAAAAAAGCCCAGTGAATTCACTGGGCCATCTTTCCTGCTATTAGCCATATGGCTTATTACTTTATTTTTGTACGTACTTGTCGTTCTATCTGCTTTTGGTCAAAATGAAATACAGGTAAAGACCAGCCAAATTTAAGCGCGACGATGCGCAGGCTAAAACCTGCTATTAAGGTGGCGACTACGGCAATCGTCTCTTCGATGCCATACCAATGCAGTAGCAGATATAAGCTGGATGAAAACATGGCCACTGAAGCGTACAGCTCTTTATGCAAAACCAATGGTGGTTGACGACAGACAAGATCGCGCAACAAGCCACCGAATATCCCCGTGACTATCGCAGCAATAATAGAAATTAGTGGGGGAAGGTGCATATCCATAGCGATACGGCAGCCGATAATGCTAAATACAACTAAACCAATAGAATCTAAGGCGACAAAAAGTCGTTGGTTGCGTGCCACCCAGGGGGCGATCAGAGTAGTGAAAACACCAGCGGTGCAAGTTATGATGATGTATTCAGGATGTTTTATCCAACCGACAGGGTAGTGACCTAAAATCATATCGCGCGCCGTGCCGCCACCTATAGCTGCAATACTGGCGACGAACATCACCCCAAACCAATCCATTTTTCTTTTGCCTGCTGAAATAGCGCCTGTCATCGCTTCTGCTGTGATGGCGATAATGTAAAGAATGGTTAATAACATAGCTTGATATCTGTACTAAAAAAGAAACGGATTGTAGAGTAAATAACAGATTGTAGCTAATGATAAAAAGTAAGAAATTTTGTTTTTTGGATATAATAGATTCGCCTTTCAGGGCGTATACCCAAGAAAACAGAAACTAAAAGTAATATTATCCAATGCGACCTGTTATCCTTTGTGCAGATCAAAAAATAAAAGGGAAAGTACGTGAGTCAAGAGTTCGAACATTTTTTACAAACGCTGATTACGGCGGGAAAAACGCTCAATGAAAGTGAATTTTTTGAGAAAGGGGCGATGCACCTGGAGTGGCAATTGAGAGACTATTTAAGTCATGAGGGCGTTGCAGCGAACACCTTTTCAAAATCAATTGATAGTGCACAGCAACTTAATAATACTGAGACCAGTAAACGATTCTGGGTGGCGTTAAAAGTGTTTAATGCTGTCGCAGAAAATCATGCGAGTTGTAAAGATAAAAGTACCAATAAAAAATGGCTGCGTTTTGTCAATATCATCGAAGATTTGCAGGGTTATAGTGGCAGTCAACTGTTTTCTGGCCTGGGACTTAAAAAGGCCCGCCTATACCGTTTGTATTTTTCATATATGCTGACCTGGGAGCATCTGCGCTATATAGCGGGCGCTGACGACAAGTTCAGCCCGAGTGCAATTATTCTAGAGACGTTTGCCGCAGGTTATGATCATGACCACGAACATGATCATTGCCACGAACATTGCCACGAGCATGGATAATAAGAGATGGAAATAAGCAGAAATTCTGCTTATTTCCATAACCCTGCGCTATTTTAATATGTATTTTTCAAAAACATGCGCAACACCATCCTGATCATTACTTAGTGTAATATAATCAGCGTGCGCTTTAACTTCATTAACCGCATTTTCCATGGCCACACCAAGACCTGCGAATTTAATCATCTCCAAATCATTAGCTGCATCACCTACACAAATAATTTGCTCTGGTTGAAGCCCAAGGTGCGCAGTCAACGCTGCCATTCCTTTACCTTTATTGCTATTTTTATTCATAAATTCATAAAAATGGGGTGTGCTTCGTGCCATTGAGTATTTTTCCTGCAGCAGATGAGGCAACGCCTGTATCGCGTTGGAGAGTGGATCCTCCTCATCAATCATCATCACTTTTAGAATGCCTTCCTCTGCATCGAGTTCATTGAAATCAAACAGTGTAAAGTCAATACCATTAAGTTTGGCTTCGAACTCCGTATATTTATTCAGTTTGGGAGTGATTAGCCCGCGTGTCATAGAATAGGCTAAAATATTAACCCCTAATCTGTCCGCTATTTTGTTAAGATCTTTAGCATCTTGGCTGGTTAAGGTCGCGCTGCTAACAACTGTTTTACAAGCGACTTTAAGAATTAACGATGCGTTGTAGGTGAGGGCATAATCATCTTCACCATCTAAACCAAGCTCTTTTAATGTCGATAGCATCCCTTCAAATGGGCGACCCGAGGCTAAAACAACTTTTATGCCTTGTTCTTTAGCCGCAGTAATCGCTGAACGAACTCTGCTTGTTAGCACTTTTTGGCTATTAAGCAATGTGCCATCCATATCTAACGCAATAAGTTTATACATGAAATTCCTCAGTAATTTAGTTTGCGGAGGAGTTTATGTGAAATTCATAAGAGAATCGACTTTTCCTGTCGCTCTTGTTACGGATCGGATTGTTATTATTGCTTATTAACGGGAATTACGGTTGTTTAATAAGCCGTTTGCTCACTAAATAACCAGTTAGCGCTTTGTTGCAAATAAAAACTTGCTAATGTGATCTCTGTCTCTATAATGCGCACCCACAGACACAGGCGGTAACGCCGGTGGATGAGAACGAAAGAGGTTGAGTTTCTGATAACGTTAGACGTTGATTAGAAAAAAAATAAACCGTTGACATCGTTCGCAGGTGGCGTAATATACGCACCTCGCCGAAAGGCTGCTCTTTAA
>Ga0075011_10002383_pt1 | contig 10158 bp, 10 predicted proteins | sample TARM_MetaG_T_14_FD_72354 | JGI IMG/M metagenome (GOLD analysis project Ga0075011, IMG submission 72354) | Freshwater microbial communities from Pennsylvania, USA, analyzing microbe dynamics in response to fracking - TARM_MetaG_T_14 | ecosystem: Environmental > Aquatic > Freshwater > River...
GTTGCCAGTAGTCTGTTCGCTGCTGCATGGCCATATTTGATTCCTCGCGTAGGTGACGATGGAATCAGTGTGGTATGGAAATTGAACGGGTAACAGGTGCTGATTTGTTGGCGCTTACAAAAGATCCATAGCGTACATCCTGCTATACAGCTTCCATGGCAAACCAAGGCGACTGACTTTAGGCTCCTATCCAAAAATGTCACTGGCGGATGCCCGAGCTAGGTCAACTCATGCTGCCCAGTTGATAGAGCAAGGTATCGATCCGGGTAAGAAAAAAACGCTAGAGCTTTTCGAGTACCGAACAAGCCCCTCCGTAGCTGATGCCGTGGAGACTTACCTAGAATGGGCCAAAGCCAACAAAAAATCCTGGAAAGAAGACCAGCGGATGCTCGAGAACGAGCTTGTAAAATCCATCGGGGACATGAAGCTCCAAGACGTCAAGCGCAGGCAGATTTTGGCTCTACTGGATGACAAAGCCAAAACCGCCCCAGTCGCAGCAAATCGCCTACAAGCAGTCGTACGGAAGCTGTTCAATTTTTGCGTCGAGCGCGACATTATCGAAGCCACACCACTGGTGAAGATGAAAAAAATAGCGAAAGAAACACCTAGAGAGCGAGCTCTCAATCAGCATGAAATTGTGTGGTTTTTAAAACAGTTAGCGAGTCCTACAATTACCGTAGCCACTCGTTTCGCGTTACTGCTTTCCTTGATGCTTGCGCAACGCTCGGGAACTATCGCTGCCATGCGCTGGGTAGACCTGGATTTTGACCAAGGGATCTGGGACAGATCTGGCCTTTTCGAGAAAAACAATAATCCTGTCGCGATCCCCCTATCCACCCCCGTGATCAAGATTCTGGAGCACCTTAAACATCTTCAAGCAGTAAAACTTGAAAAAAGCGGCAATAACGAAAAACCGAGTCCCTGGGTTCTGCCTGGCCGAGGTACGACACTCCACCAATCACAGCCTTCGTTAAACCGAGCAATGCGCAGGTTTTATGACACTTACGTCGCCAACACAGAATTAGTGATGTCTGAAGGTTTGCTTCGGATCGCTGAAGGATACCCTAGGCCCACTGCTCACGACTTGCGCAGAACCGCTACGACTCATATGTCCAGCCGAGGACTAGGCAAAAATGTACGCAGCAGGATCTTGAATCACGCCAATCTGAGCGTTGACGCAATTTACGACAGGTATGCCTATTTCGACGAAAAAGCGGCCGCATTGAAAGACTGGCACGAACATTTGCTCGGTTTGTTCAAAGAGACCTATAACCATAGAGATTGGCTAAAGGTCTATGGCCGAGATGCACCTCAGGCGAGCAAAAGCAAAACCAAGCCGACAGAGATCAATTCCAACACCCCAAGTACTATCTTGATAGGGGGAAAAGAGATCTCATTATCAGAGCCTCGAGTCGATTGAAAATGATGCTAAAGCGGGATCGAAACTCCTTTCGAACCCTTTGCTACCCACTGAATTGTGCAACATGCTGCACTTTCCGTTCACTTCATCGAGAAAAGTGCAGCATCCTGCACCTGCAGGACGCCGCCACCCTCAATGACGATTATAGTGAGTGGGCTTAGCGGGCTGCACACATAACGGCATCGTGAACCTACTCTCGGCAAGGAGCGTGATTTCGAACAGGTCACGGCAGGCGGCTGCTAGTCGCTTAACGCGCAAACTCATAGCAGGACTACAAAGCCAGAAATTTAGGCTGTAACGTTTTCTCAGATGGACGTCAGAAACTGGGAGTTAGCCGCAATGAAATTCGAAAAAATACCAGCCGGTTTTGAGGCAGGATGTCGCATCAAGGCTGAAAACCGGGCTCGAAAAATCAATCTCTTGGCATCAATGACTGCAGAAGAAAAAGCACGGTTCAATCGGGACAACGCCGATTGGTTTGAAAAGATAGCTGCGGATTTTGGCGGCCATACGTCAAAGCGATGAATGTGTTTTCCAGGTCACCCCCTTCATCCAATAGCTCGACCACCCGAGCCATGTGCATTTAGGGCCTATTATGAGCAATGCGCTGTGGCTAATGGTCGTTGCTATTTGTCCTACTCCTTTCCCTCACGAGTCCTTCGGTACAGGCTGCTATCGGCCAGAAGCGGTCCTTCGCGATGTGTCTAGAATACTTAGGGCGATTCAAGGAAAGATGGCGGTGTTCGTAGCTTATCCTCCACGTCATGGAAGACTACGATCCACTCTTGAGACACTTGGGTGCTATCGGCCAAAAGCTTATGACCTACAACGGACCTTCTCAGCCCTTCAGTTCAGACAGGTTGGCCGCCAAACGCATGCAAGAACACCAGTGCCTGCTTGCGTCTCAGATACCATTCCCGAGCATTCTGCCGTTAATGATTTTTCCATAAAGATTTACCCCATCATTGGCATGGTACTTGTCACGGGTTTTCTCGACCGAGCCGTCGATCAGGCGCGGGTCCTGTGGTCGCTCGTGGCTGTTCATAAAGGCAGCCACGTTCCAGGCGTCCTCGTCTGACAGGGTGCCACCCTTGCCCAGTGGCATGTTTTCCTTGATAAACGCTGCGGCCGTATTTATCCGATGCATGCCTGCACCCCAGTTGAACGAGTCGGCCCCCCAGAGTGGTGGGAACACGTAAGTTTCCCCCGACTTCTGTCCCTCACCGTTGGAACCATGACAGACGGCGCACTGTGCGTCATAAACCTGCTCACCCTTTGCCAGGTCATATCCGCCCTCGGGTTGCGGAACCTCAGGATAGGCCCGGCCTGGCAGCTCTTGCCCCGTCGGTGCTCCGGTTGCAAGCCAGTAGGAATAGGCTGTAAGCGCGGCGATAACTGGGCCGTCAGCCTCGGGGGCCTCGCCGTTCATACTGAACTGGAAGCAGCCCTGGAGGCGCTCGGCATAACTGTTAACCTTGTCGTTCTTCTTTCGGTACGCCGGATACATGGTATAGGCGGCCCAAAGCGGTGCGGAGTTGGCTTTCCGACCTTGTTCGAGATGACAGTTCGCACAGGCCAGGCCGTTGCCAACATAATCGGACGCATGCTTCTTGGTATCGACAAATATGGCGCGCCCTTGCTGAACCAGCTTTCCGTAGGCGTTGTCAGGCAGCTCGCTTTCCCGGGGCGGCTGAAAGTACCGGCTGCTGGCTGGGTCACCGGCACCGGTAAGGATCTGCGACTGATCTTCCATAGCGATCTCGTCCGCCAACACAGGGAAGGTCAATGCAATTAGTAGCAATACGCTTTTCCGCGGCTTCATTTAGCTGCTCCTGTGTCGGTCAGACCCGCGAAATACACCGAGACGGCATTGATCTCCTCCTCTGTCAGGCTGCGTGCAATGTGCCCCATCAAATCGTTCGGATCATTGTTACGGGTGCCCTGGCGCCAGGCAGTTAGCTGCGAGGCCAGATACTGCGCGGATTGCCCGGCCAGTGGTGGAAAGGCGTCGCCGACTCCTTGCCCGCTGGGACCGTGGCAGGCGACACACTCTGGGATATTGCGGTCCCAGGCGCCGCGCAGGGCGAGTGCCTCGCCAGGCCCATCGGGCAAAGCGGTACGGTCGACTCGCTCGACATGCGGAGGCGGCTTGCTAGCCAACATAGTTGTGACAGCGTCGGCTTCGTTGGCGCTCAAGGCCGCGGCAATGGGTTGCATGATCGGGTTGGCGCGAGCGCCGGACCTGAAATCCGCCAGCTGCTTACGCATGTACTCGGCTGACAGGCCTGCGAGGCGGGGGAAGCCGGCAGCGGCCATCCCTTCGCCCTGGGCTCCGTGACAGAAAGCACATGCCATGGCAGCAGGGTTGGCCCCGCCTTTGTCATAGACGGTCATTGGGTCTACAGTCTGCGCGGACACGGAAACCGCAAGGAAAAGCCCGGCCAAAGGCCAGAGGGGCGCTTTCATGTAGCCTCCGTATATGACTGTTGTAAGCAACGGCGCTGCTGGTTGATCTTTATCGATCTAGCCTTTGGACAACGGCCCCATAATCTCATTCAATGCATCAGGCCGAGGCGCGCCTTGATGTTGCTGCAATCGGCCGTCGTCGTCCAGGTAATAAATTGCTGGCGTAGCCGAGGCACCCATTTCGCTCATCAGGGTAAGATTCGCCTCTAGCTGCTGATTCACAGTCGGCGAGATTCGCTCGATCGGTTTGAGCTGGCTCGCTTTGCCGGCTTCTTCGTGTACATTGAGGGCCGCCTCAGGATCCTTGGCGACCAGCAAGGCGGCGGCTTTACCTGCGCTGTCAGGCATGAGCATGCCAACCATCACGTGACGGACCTGGACGGCACCTGACTCGACCCAGGGCCGCGCCTGTTTCCAGAACATATTGCAATACGGGCAGTTTGGATCGGAAAACATGTAAACGATCCTGGCAGCGTCATCGCTACCATCTGCGATCCAGCTGCTCTGTTCGAGCCGCTGCCACATTTCCTTCCCCAGCGGCTCATAGACGAGACGTTCCAGGGGCTCCTGGCTGAGATTTTCGCCTTGCGCGTCCAATAGATTGCCGACCAGCACATGTTCGCCATCCTCAGTGAGATATAGGGTCATCCCTTGCCCATTGAACCGAGCGGCGTAGCCTTGCAAGCCGGAGGGTGCGTCGAATGCGTCAACGATCCGTACCCCTTTTGATTGCACAGCTTCGATAGCGGCCGGCCACTGTTCTCCAACTGCGTGCGATGCGGGAAAAAGCGACAGAGCGCAACACAAAGCGGACATGGGGTATATCTTGGTCATTCACTATGCTCCTTGAGTTTCTGTAACTCGCGCGCCAGGCTGGCTCGCGATAGCTCGCCGAGGTGACTGGCGACCTGGCGCCCCTCAGCGTCGTAAAAAAGCGTCGTCGGCAGCGCGGCCGAACCAATTTTCTGGCCTAGCTGTCCTCCGGTATCCAGCAGAACGTTCTCCAGGCCCAGCCCTTGCGACGCCAGGAATTCACCTATGACGCCCTCGCCTTCGCCCTGATTGACGAACACAAATGTCACACCGGGTTCGTTGCGCTGCGCTTCAGCTAGTACGGGCATTTCTCGTCGGCACGGCGGGCACCAGGTCGCCCAGAGGTTAATCACCAGCGGCTTCCCTACATAGTCCTCTAGTTCGACCGGGGCGCCGTGGTTGTCGCGCAGCGCCAGTTCTGGAAGCCGCGTGCCCTGCTCGAAGGCGTGCAACACAAAGCTGCTGAAACCCCAGACGAGCACACCCACCGCCATGGCCGTGCCGAGTGGTTTGCGCAGGGTTAGCTCACGCCAGGCCATCCACGCACCCAGCAACACCGCCGCGACTACACCTGGCCAGGCGATGAAGCCCCCGTCGCGAATGTCGATCACGCCCCAAGGATCGTCTCGAAAGTGCTCAACATACATCACCACAAAGGCCAGTCGTGCGACGAGCACTGCGACCAGCAGCAACTTGAACAGCTGGGCCTCAGGATTGTGCTTGCTACGCCGGCCAACCCACCATCCGGTCAGGGTGGCGAGCAGTAGGCTCACCATCAAAATGATGTGTGGCACCGCCAACGCGAGCGGACCTATATTCATCGTTAACATCAGCCGCGCTCCATTGTTTCATTCCAGTTGGCTATAAATTGTTTGGCATCCACCTCACCAGTGATGCGCTGCGAGCGTCGTTCGACGCCGTCCGGGCCGATCCACAGTAACGTCGGCGGCCCCATCACCTGATAGCGACCCAACAGCTCCCGGGAGGCAGAGTTGGGGACTGTGACGTCGGGCCGCAGGATGCGCACGTCTTCCAGAGCCGCCTGCACCTCGGCATTGCCGAACACCTCTCGCTCCATTACCTTGCAGGACACGCACCAATCAGCGTAGTAGTCGACCAGCACCCATTGTCCTGCCGCTTTCGCAGCGGCGAGTTCACTATCGAGTACAGAAGGCTCGCTGAAACCGACATAGCCTTCGTTCACCTCGCCGGCCTGAACGGTCGCCACACCGCCGGTGAATATCGCCAGTGGACGCAATGGATCGTGCGCGCCGCCGGCAGCGCCCAGTAGCATGGCTATCCCCCAGATGCCTGTCAGCGATGCGACGGCTCTGCTCAACGCCTGATATTTATGCAGCTCACGCGCCAGTTGCAGCAGCGCGCTGGCCAACACCACCAATAGCGCTCCCCAGAGCCCTACCCATAACGAGTCCGATAGCAGCGGCCGCAGTACATAGAGCGCTGCGATCAGAAACAGGAAGCCGAAAGACACCTTGACGCGGTCCATCCAGGCGCCCGGTTTGGGCAGAAAGCGGTTGCCCAGCGTGACCAGCAGCACCAGCGGCGTGCCTATACCCAGCCCCAGCGCGAACAACACCAACCCGCCGTGCACGGCGTTGCCGCTTTGCGCGATATATAACAGCGCCGCAGCCAATGGCGCCGTCATGCAGGGTCCGACCAGCAGACCGGACAATACGCCCAGCACACTGGCGCCTGCCAGACTGCCGCCCCTGCGTTTGCGCCCGGCGTTCTCCAGGCGGTCACGCAGGCCCGCCGGCAGTTGCAGCTCGAAAAAGCCGAACATGGGCAGGGACAGCAGAATGAACAGACCAGCAAAGCTCGCGATCAGCCAGGGTTGCATCAACAGGCCCTGTAGATTGGCGCCAAGCAGCGCCGCCAAAACGCCGAGGGCGGCATATACCAGCGCCATGCTGACCACATACGCAATCGCCAGGGCAAAGCCGCGCCGCGGCGTCGCCCCGCTCCCCACGACAATCCCCGCGAGGATCGGCAACATCGGCAGCGAGCAGGGTGCAAAGGCCAGCAGCAAACCCAGGCCGAAAAACAGAAGCAGGCTCAGCCACAGCGCCTGTTGCTGCAAACCGCTGACCAGTGCCTCGTCATCAGCCTGTACCGAGCCAGACGCACTCGCTGGCCCGGCACCGTCCAGACTGACCCGCTTCGACTGCGGCGGGTAGCACAAGCCCGCATCCGCACATCCCTGCCAGCCCAATACAATAGAGCTGGCGGCTGTTTGGGGAATGTCCACTTCCAGACTGCCCCTGTAGATTTGCGAATCGCCAAAAAACTCATCGGTGTAAGGCTCGCCCGGCGGCAAGGACGGCTGAAAATCCGCGTCAAGGCCGCCAAAGCTCAGGCGCTCCTGATAGAGGTAATACCCCGGCGCGATATCCCACCGAACCAGCGTTCCGCCGTCCTCCTGCGGCCCGATATGCAGTTCAAATGCCTGATCTACAGGCAGAAAATCGTCCTGCAGCCCGCCGCTTGAAAATAGTGAGGCGTTGGCTGTTTGCAGCAGCCAGAGACATGAGACCAGTAAGAAAACAATCGCGCGCATAAACCCCACCTGTTGAACAGTCCGGAGGAGCATGGCGACCCGGGATTAACGGATGATTAACAGCGGCGGGCCAAAGTCATATGCGCGCAGGCCTGCTGTGGAGAACCAAGGCCGTCCGCACCGGTGCTATGCTCATAACGCTCCGTTAATCCTGGCGGAGGACAATCCCCGAACACTTTGAACGAATCAGTCCCATGCACGTACTGCTCACCGAAGACAATGCACTCATTGCCAGCGGCGTCACCGCCGGACTTGAAGCCCAGGGCTTTGTGGTGACGCATGCCGCCACGGCTGCCCATGCTGACGCCACGCTGCGCAACACAAAGGTCGACGTAATGATTCTCGATCTCGGGTTGCCTGATGAAGACGGCTTGCAGCTTCTGCAGCGCTTGCGCCGACGCGGTGTTGAGTTGCCGGTGTTGATTCTGACCGCCCGGGATGCGGTAACCGAGCGCGTCGCAGGATTGCAGGCCGGGGCTGATGATTACCTGATTAAACCCTTCGACCTGCGCGAACTGGCTGCGCGCCTGCACACCTTGCTGCGCCGCGTCGCAGGGCGTAGTAGCCACCTGATCGAGCATGGCCCGCTCACTTATGATCCGGCAGCCTGCACAGCCACCTTCAACGGCGAATCGATTGAGCTTTCGCGCCGCGAGCAGGCGCTTTTGCAGGCGTTGTTACAGAACCCCGGACGGGTACTCTCAGCCGAGCGGCTCAAGGACGCTGTGTACGGCTTAAGTGACGAGGTCGAGAGCAATGCATTGAACGTGCATATCCATCACCTGCGCCGCAAGCTGGGCGGCGGTATTGTCGAGACCGTACGTGGCCTCGGTTATCGCCTGGGTCCGGCGGGGCATTCACCGGATCATTTCGACTCATGAGTCTGCGGCTGCGGTTGGTCATTACGCTGGGCTCGGCCTTCGTGTTGTTATGGAGCCTGGCGGCGGCCTGGATGCTGTTCGATGTGCGCAATCAACTGATGCTGTCGCTCGATCAGCGGCTGGCTGCCTCCGCTCGCATGGTCGCCGGATTGCTGGTCCAGCTGCCCCAACCCGAACTGACCGGAGGCGGGGTAACCAGACTGCGCGCCGAACAACTGGTCATAGAAGACGGCCTCGCCTGCCAGGTTAGCTCACTGCGCGGTGAGGTGATTGCACGCAGCCACTCGACACCTGACGCCGTGCTCGACGCTCAGCAGACGGGCTTTCGTGATCAGATGGTCAGCGATACGGCCTGGCGCAGCTTCACGCTGGTACACAACGGCATGCGTATAACCACTGCAGACCGGCTCGACGAACGCGCGACCCTCCAGCGCTCGGTGCTGCTTGCCGCTGCCGTTCCGGTTTTGTTTGCCTTGTTGGGGAGTTTGGTCGCGCTGTGGTTCGGCGTGAGCAGTGGGCTCGCGCCCTTGCGGCGGATTCGCACCGCACTGGCCGAGCGCAGCGCCGATTCGGTAGAACCGCTGCGCATCGAGCCGCTGCCCGCCGAGCTGGCCCCGTTGGTTGAAACGCAGAACCAGTTGTTCCAGCGCGTCGCTCAGACCATCGAACGCGAACGCCGCCTGACCGATGACGCGGCGCACGAATTGCGCAGCCCGCTTACGGCAATCAAAACGCACCTGCAGGTCGCCTCTATGACAACAGGCGAGCGTTCCCGCCAGGCAGTGATTCAGGCCGAGATCGGTGCCGACCGTATGCACCGTACGCTTGAGCAACTGTTGATGTTGGCGCGTGTTGAAGGGCGCGTGTCCTTCGATGATGGTCTGCGCTGCCTGCCGATCGATGTCGCTCAAACCGCGCTTGCGGACACCAACCAGCAACAGGGCGCGCCGGTGGAGCTGATCACTGCTGCGGATATTCCGGACAGGTACATCACCATGCCCCCGGTGCTTGCGATCGCGGCACTGCGCAACCTGCTGGACAATGCGCGCCGCCATACCCGCGCGGGCACCAGCGTAGAACTCGCGTTGCTATCTGAAGATGCCGACCGGGTGTGCTTCAGGGTCAGGGACTATGGCCCAGGCATTCCCGCCGGAACACTGGAGCAGATTACCAAGCGCTTCTGGCGTAACAGCGACGGTGACGGCAGCGGGCTCGGGTTATCCATCGTGAAAGCCATCGCCGAACGTTGCGATTGCGAACTGCGCTTCGTGTCGCTTGATGATGGCTTGCAAGTGGATTTTGTCGTCGGATTGCAGCCAGCCAGCGTTCCCGAACAGCGGTTCTGAGAGGTCGAACTCTGAGCGCCTTAATTGTCCCATCCAATGAAGCGATTAACCGAGGAGATAACCATGCTTGTTTTCGAGCGCGTATATACCGACGGGTTAGCCCAGCTTTCCTACCTGGTAGGCGACAGCAAAGCCGCCGTCGCGGCGGTGATCGATCCCCGACGGGATATCGATATTTATCTGCGCATGGCCAGAGAGCGTGGCTTGCGCATTGCCTATGTTATTGAAACCCATATTCATGCCGATTTTGTGTCCGGTGCTCAGGCCCTGGCCGAGCAAACCGGCGCCGAACTCATCGGTGGCCGCTCGGACGACTATGAATTCGAGTTGCGCCAGGTCAGCGGCGGGGAGAATCTCGAGCTGGGTCAGGTACGCCTGCAGGTGATGCATTCCCCCGGGCATACCCCGGAACACATCTCGCTGCTGCTGGTTGACAGTCAGCAGGGCGAGGAACCGTTCGCGTTGTTCACCGGCGACACCCTGTTTAACCTGGACGTTGGCCGGCCCGATCTCCTCGGCGATGGCAGCGAGCGAAAAATGGCTGCAAAACTGTTCGACGGCTCTTCGCATTTAAGGGTGTAGCTGATTTCTAAACCCTCCTGACTTCAGCAAGCACCTGGCTATGTAGTGGGTTAAATTTCTAAAGCCCAGGGC
>Ga0075011_10002386_pt1 | contig 10156 bp, 11 predicted proteins | sample TARM_MetaG_T_14_FD_72354 | JGI IMG/M metagenome (GOLD analysis project Ga0075011, IMG submission 72354) | Freshwater microbial communities from Pennsylvania, USA, analyzing microbe dynamics in response to fracking - TARM_MetaG_T_14 | ecosystem: Environmental > Aquatic > Freshwater > River...
ATTACAATCCAGAACCCGCGCAACCGGGGTGGAAGCACCGGTCACGTATTAGCGAAACGCTCGGTCACGTTCACCGAAATCCGCAGTCCTGCCTTCGAATCCAAACAGCGGCTTAACCAGCCAGCGTTCTGCAGCTTCTCTGCTACCCAGCACTTCCTCAGCCTTCGATAGGATCTCTGCAAAGCGCATAACCTTGCTGCTCTGGTCAGAAGTTAGGGCCATGCGCTGTGCCTTAGCCCGGTGCCGCAGTGTGCGTTCGGTCATGCCGATGACCTTGGCAAGAACAGCTTTGTCTTTCAGCAGCTCCACCGCATCCACCAAGCGTAGGACGTCTTCCGGCGCAAGGCCGACCTCAATCAGGCGATAGACTGCAAGCGGATCGTCAGGGTCGACTCGCTCATTGAGGAGTACCTGCATGGGATTCGCGGCTACGTTGCTGCTGCGCGAGCTAGCGGCGGAAGACTGATCCATACTCAATCTCTGCAAAAGATGAAGAGCTCTGACCTTAAGCCTGACTCCAGTGGCAAGCAACGCTATGAGCAGGTTCGACGACGCCCGGGCTTAGTCAGAAGAATGTCGGGCCGAACCATGGGCATGTCTCTTCCTCCTTTGCTGCAAGTGGATCCTGCTGCGCTGGCTAAGCCCTCAATCGCGGCGTACAGGACGTCTTCGTCGCCTTCGTGGATGGCCTGAAGGGCTTCCCCGAGGCCATCGAGGATGGTGTTCTCGCACACCAGCGTGCACATGATCAGGCACAGCCTGAACTACGTGTCCTGGAAGCGCCGGGCCGAGGCGGCGGCCGACCTGAAGTGGATTTATCAGTCCAGCACGGCAGACGAGGCCGAACTGTGCCTCGGTGAGTTCGAAGCCAAATGGGACGACGACCACATGCCGATCGGACAATCCTGGCGACGCAACTGGGCGCGGATCACACCGCTCTTCGATTTCCCGCCGGAGATCCGCAAGGTGATCTACACCACCAACGCCATCGAGTCGGTGAACACTACTCAATTTCCTTGGCGGCATGGCTCAATACCGATCGCATCCATTCTGGCATCTTACAGGCCCGGAGCTTAATCAGCTCTTCGCTGCTCAGCGCGTTGACTATCTTGGAAACCACCTTCGCGGACACTCCCTCCTTCCCGATGTAATGGAGAGCTGTAAGCGCCACCCCTACCTTCGTGCCTGCGTGCTGCAAGCGATCCTTGGAGACGTGCTGGAGACGAACCACCGCATTACCAACCTTGATCTCGCGAGTAGATCCGCTGGTGTAAAAGGTCGGCAACACCTGCATCTGTGTGCTGAGGCCCAACCTCCGAACAGCCTCCGCGCCGTGTATCTGGATCGTCTCGCCGCTCGCCTTCGTGATGACCTCCATTACAGCCAGCGGACTCGGGCGCACCACCCTGCCGGTGTACTTGCTCATTTTAGGGCGCATGTAGACACCGCGAGCCAATCGCTCCAGCGTGCCTGATTGCACCAGCCTAGAGAGCGCCTTATTGATCGACGCACGGGAACCGACATACGCGAACACCGCACCGGCAAAGGGCCTCCCCTTTGGCATGTGCTTGACTCGATTTATAATAGCTTGTGCGACGGACATATGAGCCCCAAAAGTCAGAATCCACATATTTTCTGACGCCCACGAAATCTATCAGCCCCGCCAAAAACGGGACCTTCAGGCCAGTCACAGGACACAGAGGGACAGCAAGGTCAACGCTCACTGTGCTGCCACGGAGCCGCCCCCTCACACAGCCCCGCTGAGTAATCAGTCAGGTTCGACTAGAGCTCTCAACTCCTCACCAACCTTCTCCAGGAGCTGCTCAAAACTTTCAGGAGCTTCGGATCCAAGCAGGTAGGTCAGGGCCAAGAGGGTGACTGGATGGGTGTCGAGCACTGTGCAGAGGCTATCGAGCTTTTCAAGAGTTGGGCTCGTCGCCCCGCGCTCCAGCATGCTGACGAAGGTACGACTGCTAACGAGCGAGAAATCTTCCTGGGCGAGCCCCCTACGCTGCCGCACGAACCTCAACGCTTTCCCGAACGAATCCCGGACTTCCATTTTGCAGCTCCGCAAAATGGAAAGATGAAGCGCGATTGAACAATATATGACTACAAAATATATTGTTCACCAACCAAGCACAATTCTCATTAGGAAGTTGCCGCGTGTTCAAAACCAGCCGAAATGCTGAGCTGCTCCCCGGACTCTCAACAGCGCCAGATGGTGTCCAGTTCTGGTCATATGTCGAGCTAGAGGTGACCTCGCCCTGGTTCTACTTGCAGATTGTTGAGGATGATGGCAAGGAAGCTTTTCGAAGCATGCTAATGGTTCCTTCGGTCCCGTTGCTTGAGCAGATCATAGCCGCGCAGACTGATCACGCATGGCTGGAGCAGGCGTATCTTGTGAATCCCGGGCACATGAACAAGGCTGATCGCTGGATGATGGAGCCATTGCTGGAGGTTAGCTCCATTCGAGACGCACAAGGCAACGAGCTTGGGCATCAGTACAGAGTGGAGAGCGGTCGTACGTACTCAACCTCAGCGAGTCAGCCTCTCGATACTCGGATGAGTACCCACGTGATCTTCTCTGCTGCATTGCATCTGCGAGGCTAATCGCCCCCAGGCTGCAGCCTGGCCGGCTTGTCAGATTTTGCAATGTGAGATTTAGCACACTGCTTTCTCTCACCTGCTCTCCATCGGCAAGGCCCTGCGGCTGCCCCAGGTGGTGCGACGACCTCTCTGTTTCGAAAAAAGAGGCCGATGGTAGTGAAATAATCCTGCGTGGCTGCCACCTGCCCGGGAGAGTGGTCGGATGCTCATGGTATGGGTGGCCAGATGACTGTGGATCCGCAGTCACGTTCACCGAACGTCCGCAGCTAGCAGCCTGTTGAATTTCGCCCGCGCCCTGTCTGGCTTTGCGGCGTAAGGTTTACGATATCGGCTCCAATCTGCCGGGAACCCCGATTTCCATGCGTGGCGCCGATATCACTCAGGAATCCTTGTTCACTGTCGCCAAGCTCTCAGCTCAGCCATCGCGCACTTGAAGCCGCGCTGACCAGGACAGCACGATGAGCCGTGCGCCCCTCGAACCGATCGCCCCGTTGCTGATGATTGAGGTCAACCCCTTTTGGCAGATCAAACTCTATCCAGTAAACTGCCCCCCACGGGCCGTGGGACACGTTGACGGGAAACCGTCTCCCCCCGCGGACAATTCAGGAGCAATGCCATGACTATGGCTCATGAGCGCACCCGTAGCGTTGTGCAAACACGGGACTTCCTACAGGAACTGGCCAGGGACACGAGCCTTCCTGAATGCGTACGGAATCAAGCCAAAAATCTACTACGGCACTACCCGACAGCAGAAGCCGTCTTGTTGGCTGGTCGAGTGGAAGAGCGGTCCAAGCAGGAACTTTCTCTATTAGCTGACAAACATGGGCCTCTACATCCGGTTTTAGTCAGCTGGCTGTTGAATGATCCGATGTTTTCTGATCACGGAACTAGCTGAGCCAGACCACAACACTGGCAAGAAGGTCGACAAGGTTTGGCACCATAGATTGCCAATCATTTCTCATCTTCATTTCACTTGCACAAAAAGAACTTTCTCGACGGCGTCACGGAAGCCCGGTTTGTGGATCTTCCTGCCTTTCCTATCTACCACTTCTCCCCTGTTGCCAATCGACAGCCCCACAAGGCCAAGCGCTGCAGGATCAATGACTGCTTTCAGCGTCGCCAATTCGGCATCATTCAGATGTGGCTGCGTCGAAACGGTTTGTTGAATCGCGCGGCCCAATATAATTGGAGCATCACTTTGCCTGTTTTTGCGTGCCTCCTTGGCCTTGAACATCCGTACCTCCTTGGCTAGTAAAGTGGCCCCATTCATGCCGCCAGGTCCTAAATTTGCTCAAGGCTATAAATATAGTAGCGATTTTTTTAGAGCGCCCAAGGTGCCCGGCTTAAAAACTTTGTTCCCAGTAGAATCTATAACATCCCCGTATTTTCCTGCATGGAATCCGAAAGCCCGCAAAAACTCTTCTGACAAAAGATACTCTAAAGCACGGCGCTCCGAACTATCCAACCGAAAGTCAGGCCTCAATCCACCCCTATCGTCTATATAAATTTCAGTCCCAGGAGGAACAATTTCCCTGATCAATCTATTCGCCTCTAACAGCTCAGAAGCTTGCCTCATTACAAGAAATCTTAATTTTGCATCATCAATATCCTGAATCCATGAACTCTCCGAAACAGATTTCTTAGGCCCTTTTTTCGTTTGCGAAATAGCGGAAAATGACCCAATTAAAATCCGATAAATCTCACCAGTTTTATTTCGCAGACTCTGTGCCCTAGGAACCCCACGACCGTCCCCCGCGCGAGCGACATTTTCATATGAAAAGTTACACTCTCCTCGATCAAGTAACTCCTGGCAAACATCATAGACCGCCTCGAGCGATCGATGCACCCTACCGCCAGTAATTGATTTTAAATGTTCCAAAGTTTCCTTAGGATCCATCAACCACCTCCAGTCCAATAGATTTAACCCGTGAATTAAAAATAGAATCTAAATCCCGGCGCGTGATCTTTTCCGCACCAAGCAAATCCTTAATAAGGATACGTCCAGACATCAATGCATCGACCCTGTCCCAGCTTTTCAAGCGATCAAGTAAAAGCCTTGTAAACTGATTACCCACAACAAGTTGCTGACGCCTATCAAGATAGAAAAGCCTGTGCTTCAAATCATTCAAAGCAACCATTCTATCTATAATTTGAGTCCTCGGCATTACTGCTGCATCAGCAGAGGCCGACTCGTAAATTTCCGCGTTCTCACAAACCTCACTCAGCTGGTGAAAATACGAAGTCTCAGCGACATCAAAAACCAACTCATGACCAGATTGAACTATAAGCTGAGCTCTCTGCTCCCCATCTTCCCCCTCGCACTTTTCATTAGCCAAAGCATGACACTGCTTAATTAATTTCGCACAGGACTGGATATCACACATCAAAACATCCAACTTCTTGGCTGCCGCCTCTGATTCCGACCTCAACTTCCTCAATTTTGCTTCAAGTTGGTTTCTAGCGCCCTCATCAAATCTTCTTCCCTCCTTCAGTGCCAAGTATTCCTCTTCATCCATGATATTAATTTTCTCCAGAACACCACGAACACCACTCTCAATCTCATCGTAATGGCGAAATTGGTGATTTGCGCTTAATGAAATCTCATTTCCCAAGGAAAGCAGCCCCCCCATAAACGCCGGGCCAGTCACAAAATGCCGACAACGAATACAATTCTGCGACCCCATATAACCGCTGGGTGTGGGAAGATATTTCTTCGAATCTATAGCGCATCCTCCATCATCACATCGAGTTCCCGCGAACGGGCAGAAGCCATAATCACGAAATAAAAAACTTCCTGCAGGCAGCCCACCATCCAATTGATTAAGCGCCTGCACTGAATTCGAAATTAACTCACTCTTTACTGTATCAATCCTCCCTTGCTCAATCATCCATTGAGCTGCATAGGCTTTATCTTTTAAAGCAATTTTCTCCCCCTCCGAAAAGCGATGACGAAGCCCAGCCGGAGCAATCTTTACATAGTAAATTGACATAACAATAGAGGAGTGGCCGGCAATCTTCATCACCACCTCTATTGGCAAACCGAACTCCACAATATACGCAGTTATGAGACTAACCCTCATACTGTGCGGAGTGTACCGCGAAACATAATTACTTAAATGCTGAGAGTTACCATTCAACTCAGCTAAGCAGATCCCTTTCGGCTGACTGTAATACAGCGCTGCTGCAAGTCGATCCGTGAGCCTCGCTGTGAAATTGCCCGGCTCTTCATATCCAAAATCCCGAAACAAAAAACAATTAACGCCTTTATTCTTGCGCTGCGTTTCATTTAATTTAGTTCTAACGCATTCCAGCCAAGGCATTGGCCGGCTGATAGGATTATATTTTTGCTGCCAACATCTTAAGCGCGTCAGCCAATAAGCCAATTCATGAGGAATCCACGGTACACTGTAACCAGCCCCCTGATTACTGGTCTTATTAGTCGTAAACCACATGCCAAGCTGATCATCAGGATAACGTTTTATGAACCCTTGTCTCTGCGTAGAACCTGCTAATGGTGAAGTGTTCTTCTTCCAAACTATCCTCCCCCCTTCAATCTCAGCAACATCGACATCCCCCTCCCCCGAATCATTGTAAGCAATTTGCCGCCCCCTTGCGGGCACCGACGTCAAAGCATAAGTATGAATCCAGTAAACTGGAAACCAGATCTTGGTCTTACCGAACTCTTTTTTGATAATGCAATCTGGGTCTTTATCATCAATAAGCTCCGCATCAATCTCAGCCCAGTCAGCCTCAAAAGCATGCAAATGCTGTAGATCAGAGAAGCTTGAAGCACCCTCAGGAATAATCCACCTTCTGAGTGAATCGACATATTGATAAGCGAGTGCCGGCTTATTACTCTCATCAAGACCAGAAGATTTCCTCTCAATATCAACAGAAAAATTTGCAAGCGGATTATTGGCACCTTCAATGACGACCAACTCTCCAGTTTCCTCATCCTCTATAGAAAGCTTCTTTCTTAAAACATCACTCAAGAACTCATTAACAGCCACCAATATTCCACGTTTTATGACATCAGAAGCCTGCTGCTCAAGCAACTCCTTAAATGGCTTTAAACTGACCCCCTGAGCAGTCAAAAAAGCTTCTGGACTATATCCCAACTCATACTTCTGAACATACTGACGCACAAATCGACACAAATATGACTCCTTACTTTCGCCACCACGCGCCTTCTTCATAAAGCTGCGTATACTTTCCGCCCACTCACAATAAGGCTTACGAATATATTTAATAGTAAACGGCTCTTCCTTCCCAAGAAAAACATGCCAATTAATCCAGACCTCTTTATAGACTTCATCAGGAGTCCGCGGAAGCCGAACATCACCAGTCTCTTTAATGAAATTAATATACGCAGCCTGATTGGCTATCCCGTTTTCGATAGCGACTTTACTTGCCTGAGAGTAATCATAGTGCCTTACTACATCGCAAAGCTCATACCAATCAATCCATTCCGAAGCAAAAACGCGCTCAGGGTGAGCTGGTAATGGAGGGTAGCCCTTATACACATCACGATACTCCCTGCTATTTTTTATTTTAAGCACTTTAATTGCATACTTTACGTCACCCAGAGAACCATACTTATCAGGCAACAGGAATCTCTGAAAATCTATCCAATTGCCTTCGTACTGCTTATTTGGCGTCGCAGGCAGGCGGGGATCTTCTTTATAGCGTGCAGCATACTCAAAACTACTGAACACCCCCAGCTTTCTCGCCGCCGCCCCAGCCTCCTCAATTGAGGGGTACTTATTATTGAGAACTGAACTCCCTAAGAAAACATACCAGTTCTCCCATTTACTTTTATAGGTTCGCGCTGGGTTTTTCGGTAAGCGAGGGTCTTGGTGACGTCCATTCTTGTAGTCAAGACTCGATTTGAATCCTAGAGCACGAGCGGCACAACTGGCCTCTGCCAGGGTTGAGTATGATTTTATGGGTGGTTCCACGTCTAAAAAATCATAGTAACCCCTCCACTCTTTTTTATAGACGGTTTCAGGATATTTCGGAAGCTTGGGATCTTCGCTATATCTTTTCCCATATTCGGTGAATGTCATAATCCTCAATCTTCGAGCAGCAACTGCTGCCTCAGCCAGCTCCTTATACTTTGCCGCTCTTTTCTTCTTGCCAAAGAAATTTGGCCAAGAAATCCACTCTTGCGAATAAGTCAACTCAGGACAGGAAGGGAGTCGCTGGTCTTTCTGATAGTCTTTACGATACTTAGTACTGCTATTTATACCAAGGGCTATAGCAGCAAGAGATGCCTCGGAGAGACTTTCGTATTTCTCAACTGCCTTCTCAACTCTTAGGAACTCCGCCCACCCCCTCCAGGCTTTACGATATTTTTGATGTGGCGCTGCAGGTAATTTTTTATCGAGTTTGTACAAAGAGTCATAACTCTTCCAACCGGTTATCCCAAGTATTCTCGCAGCAACACTTGCCTCTTCTAATGTCTCATACTTTACGACACGATTTTCCTGCCCTATAGATGAGGGGAGCCCACTATCCACGCCTGCATTTTTCACCATTTTTTAACCTCAATTTCTGCGCAGCGGAACTCGCTTCAGACAACCATTTATATTTTCATCAGCTCTGTTTTCATCTGAATAATCTGGCCGACCGCTCCATGCCTCTCGAGCATTATCATCAACTTATGCAAGGCGCTGATCAAATAAACATATTTAATTTCTCAGAACTACTTTTCTGCCCCTCCGCGCAAGAACCTCCTCTCTTTCCTAAACAGGAGAACTCAATGATCGATTTGACTCGAATAACCTGCATCAACTGTCAAAATCATATCGATAAACAAGCACATTGCCGGAAAGCGGTGACTATCCTTTCATTTCAATCTAACCCATATTGATCAGCAATCCCAACCCAGTCCAATTAGCAAAATTACCACTTAATTATTGCAGAGTGTTCTTGTTCCATACAACTCAGTCTTCCTCATCATATTTCTTACATCATCATCAGTTGGCTGGATATAGACCAGGCAAGAGTCTGGACTCTTTTGATGCATTGCTTTTTGAATCTCAACTTGACTAAAGCCATGTGCAGCCAATCGATAACCATAACTATGCCGATGACCATGTTCAGTCGTACCCAAATATTTTCGACACTCCATACCTATTCTTATTACAGCATTGGTGTGCAGCCTTTGAAAATTCTTCAACGTCTCCGGGCGACCAAAATTATTTGTAAACGCATAGGGGTGCCACTCTCCGTCTGGAGGATCTACACGTTGATATTTCAAATATTTAGTCCATGCCAGCGCAAACTCATTAGCCTTCTCTGGAGGAAAAAAATGAACTTCAAAAAAACCTCTTTTATCTTCTAGCAACGGAGCCTTCCAACCAAGGTGTAACCTTTCCGTTTTTAGATATTCAACCCTCGGGCGAAGCCTAAACTCTTTCATCAAATACTCCACCCTATTCTTATACTTTTCACTAGGGGAGTTTCCATATACCGGATGATGCACCCTCACACGCACCCCACCCTTAGACGCGGGTTCAATATCGACAAGATACAAATGCAACGCTTCACACTTCCTTAACCCACCATAGTGCAAAAGCAGGGTTATAGCTTGGCTTTTATAATCGAATTTAAAGTTATCAGGAGTATCACTTCTCGCATCCGCGCGAATAAATCCGCGATCAATCAGATCATTAAACCTATCCTCAGGGAAGCGCTTGACAAGATTTACATTGTATTTCTCTGGCTGGGGCGTCTTGATTTTTCTAACACGCTCCGCCTGCTTTCTGGCCATAGAGTTATCCGAAAGATGATTCAGAAAAACTCCTGCTTGCTTATGGTAATAAGCGCACCAACTCATCCTCTGCTCAACTGACGTCGCTTTCCGAAATGGATTGGCCCTCATAATTTCTTGATTACTTTGCTCTGACAACCAGTCTGTATAGCTTGTGATGTGACCGAGCAATGTTCTTGCGTCCTCAAGTCGTCGTGGTTCCCAGAACAAGCCACTTGGATCTTCAAGCGTTGACTGGTTAATAGTTCCAGTCACCAATGCCAGTGAAAAGCCTTCCAACAGCTCGGTAGTTTTTGTGAACAAGCCTTCATTGGCATTAATGAACTTGACGAGTTGAATCACAGAAAAAACGGATCGTTCACGCCAAGACGCACTTTTATAGATGAATGGGCTAGAGGCCAAATATCTGACATGAGAAATAAGAACACCCCCTTCCGTCAGGATCACGGGAAATCTTAACTCTCTACCAGTTGCGTCATTTCGATACCGCGCCCTGACCTTCAACGCATACCCCATATATTCCTCGCTGCATCTTTACCGTTGTGTCTTTGTTATAGACCATGAGGTGCTTTTGTGAAGCCGAGCATGAGTCTTGTCTCCCACTCTCAAAGCAAGCAGATGCACAATCGACTAGTACGACTGGTAGTGGGGTGCTAATACACCTACGGCAAGAAGATGCTGCGCGAGATCGACAGCCGCGTACGCTTTCTCAGCAAACGCCTGGAAAAACTCAAGGTCGTCAGCGACAAGCCGTCCGATCCGAACAAGGTGTAC
>Ga0075011_10002387_pt1 | contig 10156 bp, 12 predicted proteins | sample TARM_MetaG_T_14_FD_72354 | JGI IMG/M metagenome (GOLD analysis project Ga0075011, IMG submission 72354) | Freshwater microbial communities from Pennsylvania, USA, analyzing microbe dynamics in response to fracking - TARM_MetaG_T_14 | ecosystem: Environmental > Aquatic > Freshwater > River...
GTCGGACTGGAACCACGATCGAAGTTCGGCCAGGTCACGCGGGTAATCGACACCAGGAACAGGACCATCAGCCACTCGCCGACCCTACCCCAGGTGGGCACTCACATGAATAGCCCTTTAGTGTGATGCGCGTGCCCGCCAACTCTGCCCCCCAGTCCGCGTCGAGCTTTCCGGGGCTGCCCCGCTCGGCCGTCCTCGCGCTGTGGCTGGGCGCCGAACAGGCCGCGCCCGGCGTCGTCGTCCGCTGCGTGCAGGACGACGACGAGCCGCACACGGTGACCGGACTGCCGGGCACGGCCGGGGACGCGTCGCTCAAGGAGCTGGCCGCGCTCTGGTCCACGGGTCCGCGCACGGTGATCGCGCTGCTCCCGGCTCCGGGCGACCCGGCCGGGGTGCCGGCGGCCGCGACCACCGAGGCGGCCACCGCGGGCGAGTGCCTCGCAGTCTCGACGCCGCAGGGGTCGTGGGTGGCGGTGCCGCGCGTGACGGAGTTCGGCTCCGCCCTGGAGCCGGGCCACCTGGTCGAGTGGCGGGTGCTGCCCGTGCCGCCGTGGACGACGGCGGTGGCCGGGGCGCTCGGGACGCTCGCCGACGCCGAGCGCGAGCTGCGCACCGCCCTCATCACGGCGACCGACGCGCTCGACCAGCTCGACGTCGCCCGCTGGCGGGACGCCGCCGCGGACGCCATCGAGAAGGTCCGCCGCTCCTCCACCGACGCGTGGCCGGTACCGGCGCTCGACGGCCGCCGCGCCCGGGTGCTCCAGCTCGCGAGCCGGCTGCTCGCCATCGTGACGCTCGCGAGCGCCGACGACGGCGGCGCGGTCAACCTGTGGCAGGCCGACCAGCGCAGCACCGCGCTGCGGGAGGTCCAGCGGACGGCCCGCCGCGCGCTGGCGGCCGCGACCTACCGCCGGGCAGACGGCTGAGCCTGCCGGGACGCACCTGGTGGCACGGTCTCGACGGGGCACGGTCTCAACGGGGCACGGTCTCGAGGGGGCACGGTCTCGAGGGGGCACGGTCTCGACGGGCTCGGCCGGTCGGCTCGGTGGCGTCAGCGTGTCGCGAGGACCGTGCGGTAGACGTCCATGGTCCGCTCGGCGATCGCCGTCCACGCGAAGTGGTCCTCGGCGCGGCGGCGGCCCGCGCGGCCCATCTCTGCGGCGCGCTGTGGGTCCGCGAGGACGGCGAGCATCGCGTCGGCGACGTCGCGCACGAACGTCTGCGGGTCCAGCGGGGTGCCCGTGCCGTCCTGGACCTGCTCGATCGGGACGAGGACGCCGGTGACGCCGTCCTGCACGACCTCCGGGATGCCGCCGGTGGCCGAGGCGACGACGGGCAGGCCGACTGCCATGGCCTCGAGATTGACGATGCCGAGGGGCTCGTAGACCGACGGGCACAGGAAGACCGTGGAGGCGGCGAGGACGGCGACGATCTCCTCGCGCGGGAGCATCTCCTCGATCCAGATGACACCGGCGTCGTCCTGCGGACCGCGGGCCCCGCGCTTCTCGCGCAGGTCCGCGACCAGCGACTTCACCTCGGCCATGATCTCGGGGGTGTCCGGGGCACCGGCGCACAGGATGAGCTGGACGTCGCCCGGCAGCGCCTCGGCCGCGCGCAGCAGGTACGGCAGGCCCTTCTGGCGGGTGATGCGGCCGACGAAGACGGCGGCCTGCCTCTCCGGGTCGATGCCCAGGCGGCGTACCGTCGCGTCGGCGGCCGCGGCGGCCGCGGTGCCCGGCTCGGGGCGCTGCCAGCCTGCCAGGTCGATGCCGTTGTGCACCACGTGCACCTTCTGCGGGTCGAGCTCCGGGTAGCAGCGCAGGATGTCGGCCCGCATGCCGCCCGAGACCGCGATGATGCCGGCGGCACCCAGGTAGGCGGTCTTCTCGGCCCAGGACGAGACGGCGTACCCGCCGCCCAGCTGCTCGGCCTTCCACGGGCGCAGCGGCTCGAGAGAGTGCGCGGAGATGACGTGCGGGATACCGTGCAGCAGGCCGCCGAGGTGACCCGCCATGTTCGCGTACCAGGTGTGCGAGTGGACGATGTCGGCGCCGGCGACGTCGTTCGCCATCACCAGGTCGACGCCGAGCGTCGAGAGCGAGGCGTTCGCCCCCGCGAGGGAGGCGGGCACGCCGTAGCCGAAGACGCCCTGCGCCTCGGCCTCGGGGCCCCGCGGGCCGTCGAAGGCGCGGACCCGGACGTCCGCCAGGGGGCGCAGCACCGCCGAGAGCTCCGCGACGTGCACACCCGCCCCTCCGTAGACGTGCGGGGGGAACTCGCGGGTGAGCAGATCGATGCTCAGGCGGTCGGCAGCAGAGCCGGGAGAGGTGATCACGGCCCCACACGCTAGTCGGCGGATCGACGCCACGCACTGCGCGCGGCGCGCCCTTGCCCGGCATGCGGCAACAACCGGTCTTATGGTCGAGCCATGCCGTCGAATCCCCGTGTTCTCGCGATCGTCCTCGCAGGTGGCGAGGGCAAGAGGCTGATGCCTCTCACCGCTCAGCGCGCCAAGCCCGCGGTCCCCTTTGGCGGCATCTATCGCCTGATCGACTTCGCGCTGTCGAACGTCATCAACTCGGGTTATCTGCGCGTCGTCGTGCTGACCCAGTACAAGTCGCACTCGCTCGACCGCCACATCTCCAAGACCTGGCGGATGGCGCCCCAGCTCGGCAACTACGTCTCGACCGTGCCGGCCCAGCAGCGCGTGGGCAAGCACTGGTACCTCGGCTCGGCCGATGCGATCTACCAGTGCCTGAACATCATCGAGGACGACCGTCCCGACATCATCGTCGTCGTCGGCGCGGACCACGTGTACCGCATGGACTTCTCGCAGATGGTCGACGCGCACATCGCCTCCGGCGCGCGCGCCACCGTCGCCGCGATCCGCCAGCCGATCTCGCTGGCCGACCAGTTCGGCGTCATCGACGTCGAGCCGCAGGACCCGACGACGATCCGCGAGTTCCTGGAGAAGCCGACCGACCCGGTCGGCCTGCCGGACGCGCCCCACGAGGTCCTCGTCTCCATGGGCAACTACGTCTTCGACGCCGACGCGCTCGTCGAGGCCGTGATCAAGGACGCCGCCGACCCGACATCGCGCCACGACATGGGTGGCGACATCGTCCCGGCGTTCGTCCGCGAGGGCACCGCCGGCGTCTACGACTTCATCCGCAACGACGTGCCCGGCTCGACCGACCGCGACCGCGACTACTGGCGCGACGTGGGGACCATGGACGCGTACTACGAGGCGAACAAGGACCTCATCGCGATCCAACCGGTGTTCAACCTCTACAACGACGAGTGGCCCGTGTACACCGGCTACGTCGGCCTGCCGCCGGCGAAGTTCGTCCACGCCGGCCCCGGCCGCCTCGGCCACGCGGCCGACTCGATCGTCTCCCCCGGCGTCCTCGTCTCGGGCGCCACGGTGGCCGGGTCGATCCTCTCCCCCGGCGTGCACCTGCACTCGTGGGCGACGGTCACCAACTCCGTCCTCATGGACGACGTCCAGGTCCACCGCCACGCGCAGATCCACCGTGCGGTCATCGACAAGAACGTCGTCATCGGCGAGCGCGCCCGCGTCGGCGTCGACGCCGAGGAGGACCGCGCCCGCGGCTTCACGGTGACAGAGTCTGGCCTCACCGTCGTGCCCAAGGGCACGATCGTCACGTGATCTCCGCGTCCGTCCGCCGTCTCGTCGTCACCGACGTCGACTCCACCTTCATCCAGCAGGAGGTCATCGAGCTCCTCGCCGAGCACGCCGGCACCCGCGACCTGGTCGCCGAGGTGACCGAGCGGGCCATGCGCGGCGAGCTCGACTTCGCCGCCTCCCTGCGCGAGCGGGTGGCCACCCTGCGGGGCGTGCCGGTCGGCGCCCTCGACGACGTGCGCCGAGCGGTGCGCCTGTCCGACGGCGCAGCGGAGCTCGTGGCCGAGTGCCACCGCCGCGGCTGGGTCTTCGGCCTGGTCTCGGGGGGATTCGAGGAGATCGTCGGCCCGCTTGCCGCGGAGCACGGCATCACGCGCGTGCGGGCCAACCGCCTGGAGGTGGCCGACGGCGTGCTGACCGGCCGCACGATCGGCACCGTGGTGGACCGCGCGGTCAAGGAGGCGACGCTGCGCGCGTGGGCCGCGGCGGAGGACGTCGACATGGCGCACACGGTGGCGGTCGGCGACGGCGCGAACGACCTCGACATGATCCACGCTGCCGGGGTCGGGGTCGCGTTCCGGGCCAAGCCCGTCGTCCGCGAGCAGGCCGCCTACGCCGTCGACGGACGACTGGACGAGGTGCTGAACCTCCTGTGACCGCGGGGTTGGCGGCTCGCCAGCAGACCCGGCTGGTCAGGTAGTCCGGGGGTGCATGCCTCGGTGTAGGCCTCGAGGGTGTCTGCGCAGGTCACCCGGTTCTCCCCACCTCTCAACCCTCGTTCAGCAGTGCGAGGCGGCTCTCGGCCCGGAACAGGTCTGCCGGGACGCCAGGCACGTCGACCAGTTCGTCGCGGGTCACCCGGGCGAGCACGGTGAGCTCCAGGTCGCGATCCACCAGGACGTCCAGCAGCATGACGAACCGGGCGCGGGCCGCACGGCTGGCCCGTGACAGCGGCGGCACGCCGGTGAGCACCCACGAGGTGAACTGGTCGGCCAGCTCCAGGTAGTCCTCCGGGACCGACGGCGCCTCCAACAGGTTGGCGAAGTCGAACCACACCTGGCTGCCGCGCACCGCGCTCGCCTTGAGGGCGTGGTGGTCCTTGAGCACGTACGCGGCCTCCTCCGGGTCGGGGAGCACCAGGTCGGCCCGCCGGGCCCCGGCGTCCAGGTCGGCGGCGGCCACCCACCGGCCGGAGGCGAAGCCCGTGGCGGGGGTCGCGACCGCGGCGCGGCGATAGTCGGCGCCGCCGTCGAGCGCCCGCACGGTGAACCGCTCGCGCAGGATGCGGATCCCCGGCTCCATCACGTGGTGGAAGACCGGGGAAGGGAGCAGTTCTTCGGGGGCGTAGTTGGAGGTGACCAGCGTCGGTGTGCCGCGCGTCGAGAGCTCGTCCAGGAGGCGGTTGAGCAGGGCGGCCGCTCCCGGGTCGTGGACGTGCAGTTCGTCGAACAAGAAGACCTGCACGCCGTCGAGCAGCTCGGCGACCGTCTGGTCGATGGCCGTGCGCGCGCTCATCTGGGCGCCGAGGCGGCGCTGCAGCTTTTGGAAGAAGGTGTGGAAGTGCACGCGCCGCTTGGCCGTCGCGGGCACGGGCACCGCGTCGAAGACGGTGGACAGCAGCCACGTCTTCCCGCGGCCGGCCGGGCCGTGCACGAAGTACCCGGTGTGCCGGGTCGCGCCCAGGTCGGGCGTGGGCTCGCCGAGCGCGGCACCGAGACCGTGCGCGACGTCGTCGAGCAGGGAGCGTTGCGCCTCGTCGAGGGTGATCTCCCGCTGCGCGGCACGGTCGAGCACCGACCTGACCACCGTGTCGGTGACCAAGGATGCCTCGACCTCACGGACCAGGCGGTCCGCGTCGGTGTCGAGGATCAGTGATGCGACACTGCTCATGGAAGCGACACTGCTCATGGAGACGATGGAAACCGTCGCCGGGCCGGCTGCGGCCGACCTGGCGCGTGCGCACGGGAAGGACGGCGCCCCGCGCGCCGATGCGTCGCCGGTCAGGGGCGCGTGACCGTCAGCAGGCGGGCACGCGCCCTTCCCCATGCGTACCAGTGATCCTCCGACTCGAGCACCGAGTAGGTCGCCGTCGGCACGCCCACGCGGACCTGGGCGAGCGCGCCGAGATCGGAGCCGGGGCCGGCCAGGTGCGCGGCCGTCGCCGCCATCGTGGGCTCGTGGCCCACGACGAGGAGGGTGCGGACGTCGTCCTCGACGCCACGCACCATCGTCAGGACGTCCGCGACGGACGCCTCGTAGAGCTCCGGCTCGAGGTGCAACTCGGTGGCGGACTTGCCGTCGAGCTGCCGGGCGAGCAGCTCCCACGTCTGACGGGTGCGCACGGCCATCGACACGAGCGCCAGGTCGGGCACGAGCCTGGCCGTACCGAGCGCCCTGCCGACGTCGCCCGCCTGCGTGCGGCCACGCACCGCGAGAGGACGCAGCTCGTCCGCCGTGGCGACGTTCCCGGGTTCTGCCTTGGCGTGCCGCAGCAGCACGAGCCTCCGAGCGCTCATCGTCCCTCTCTGGTCTGGGTGTGTAGCCAGGAGCAGGCTACTGCCCCATGGCGTGCACGCCGCCGTCGACGTGCACGATCTCGCCCGTGGTGGCGGGGAACCAGTCGGAGAGCAGCGCGCACACGGCGCGAGCCGTGGGCACCGCCGTCGTCAGGTCCCAGCCGAGCGGGGCGCGGCTGGGCCACGCCTCCTCCATGGTCGCAAACCCGGGGATCGACTTGGCCGCCGTCGTCCGGATCGGACCGGCCGAGACGAGGTTCACACGGATGCCCTCGGGCCCGAGGTCGCGGGCGAGGTAGCGGTTCGCGGACTCGAGCCCGGCCTTGGCCACGCCCATCCAGTCGTAGACCGGCCACGCGAACTGCGCGTCGAACGTCAGGCCCACGATCGCGCCGCCCTGTGTCATGAGCGGCTTGGCCGCCACGGCCAGCGCCTTGTAGGAGAACGTCGACACATGCAGCGCGGTGGCCACGTCCTCCCACCGTGCCGACGTGAAGTTCCCGCCCATCACCGACTGCGGCGCGAAGCCGATCGAGTGGACGACGCCGTCGAGGCGGTCGACGCCGAGCTCGCGCAGGGCGTCTGCGAGGCCCGCGAGGTCCTCCTCGTTGGTCACGTCGAGCTGGACCACCGGAGCCGGGGCCGGCAGGCGCTTGGCGAACGCCTGCGTCAGCTTCATCTGGCGGCCGAACGAGGAGAGCACGACCTCGGCGCCCTGCTCCTGCGCGAGGCGGGCGGCGTGGAAGGCGATCGAGCTGTCGGTGAGGACCCCGGTGACGAGGAGCTTCTTGCCGTCGAGCAGACCCATGGTGACCTTTCGGATCGGAGCAGGTGGGTGCGGTGGAGGCGGGCGCCCGGAACCAGGGTCCTAGTGGCCCATGCCAAGGCCGCCGTCGACCGGGATCAGGGCGCCTGAGACGTAGGCGGCGGCGTCGGAGGCGAGGAACCGGACGACACCGGCGACCTCGTCGGTCGAGGCGAACCGGCCCGCCGGGATCGCCGTCTTGTACTGCTGCTGCGTCTCCTCCGGCAGGGCGGCCGTCATCGCCGTCTCGACGAACCCCGGGGCCACGACGTTCGCGGTGATGCCGCGGCCGCCGAGCTCGCGGGTGATCGAGCGGGCCATGCCGACCAGCGCCGCCTTGGAGGCCGCGTAGTTCACCTGCCCGGCCCCGCCGTAGAGGCCGACCACGGAGCCGACCATGACGATGCGGCCGCGGCGCAGGCGGATCATGCCGGTCGACGCCCGGCGGACGACCGTGAAGGTGCCACGCAGGTTGGTGTCGATGACGGCGTCGAAGTCCTCGTCGGACATGCGCATGAGCAGGCCGTCCCGCGTGACGCCCGCGTTGGCGACCAGCACCTCGACCGTGCCGAGGTCCTGCTCGATCGCCGTGAAGGCGGCGTCGACGGCGGCGGTGTCCGTGACGTCGGCGAGGTACTCGTGCGCTCCCTGCGGGGCGGCGCCCTCCGTGCGGACGAGGACCGCGACGGTCTCTCCCGCAGCGACGAACGCCTCGGCGATCGCCCGTCCGATGCCGCGACCGGCTCCGGTCACGAGGACGACACGGCTGGTGCTCACAAGGTTTCCTTTCGACGGGAAGACCCAGGCGGCAGGTGACCGAGGGTCGCTTGTGAAAGTACCCCGGTGACCTCGCGGGAGGAGCGCACGCCGCGGACCGGATGAGTGGCCTGCTTTGCCGGTTTCCTACAACGACCCGGGTGGCGCGATCCGCTCGTAGACTGGCGCGGTGAGTCCCCACGCAGCCTCCGGGCGCAGGTTGTCGCTCGCTGCGAGCGGCCGGCGAACCGAGCCGGTTGCCTCCATCACCTCAGCGCCCGCGCCGCTGGCCGACGACCAGGCGCGCCGCATGCGCCGCTACCTCTTCCAGATGGGCTTCCGCGTGGTGTGCTTCCTGGGCGCCTACGTCGCCTCTGGGTGGCTGCGCTGGTCGCTGGTGGTCTGCGCCGTGGTCATCCCCTATGTCGCGGTCATCCTGGTCAACGCCGGCCGCGACAAGGCCGAACACGCCACGTCGGCGGTCACGCCCGCCGTGCCCACCGAGCTGCCTGCGGTTGCGGCGGACCTGGGGCCGGACGGCGCACGCACCGTCGTCGTCGACCCCGAAGACCGTGAGGACTGAGATGGACCTGCTGGGCTCCGCCGACCCCGTCGCCGAGGGCGAGCTGATCTGCTCGGCCAAGGGCTGCCGCGCCGAGGCCCTGTGGGGCCTGCTCTGGAACAACCCCCGGCTCCACACCCCGGAGCGCCGCAAGGTGTGGCTCGCGTGCGGCACGCACCGGTCCACGCTCGAGGAGTTCCTCGGTCGCCGCGAGTTCTGGAAGCAGACCGTCCCCGTGACCGAGCTCGAGCGCTCCGGCCCGTGACGGCAGCCCGTACCCGCCGCCAATGGCTGACGCTCGGCCTGGGCGCCGTGGTGCTCGCGGGCCTGTGCGTCACGGCCGCCTTCTGGCAGTGGAACCGCTTCACGGCCCGCGAGGCGCAGATCGCCCTCGTGGAGGCGAACTACGGGGCGGCACCCGTCCCTGTCGCGGAGTTGCTCCCAGCCCCCGGCGCGGTGCTCGCCGACGACGACGCCTGGCGGCCGGTGACGCTCACCGGCGCCTACCGGGCGGACGCGACGGTGCTGCTCCGCAACCGTCCGGTCGGCGGGACGCCGGGCTTCCACGTGCTCGTCCCGTTCGAGACCGCCGACGGGATCGTCGTCGTCGTGGACCGCGGCTTCGTGCCGCTGGGCCGCGACTCGAGCGCGCCCGACGCCGTCCCTCCTCCCCCGGCCGGCGAGGTCACGGCCACCGTGACGCTGCGCGCCGACGAGCCGTCGTCGTCCCGCGGCGCCCCCGCCGGCCAGGTGCAGGCGATCTCCACGGAGCAGGTCCTGGCAGCCGGCCCGCACGGCGCCACCTGGGCGCAGGGTCGCACGGTCGGCGCGTACGGGCAGCTGCGCTGGGAGGACCCGGCGCCGGGGGTATCGCTCACGGCCCTGCCCCGGCCGGACCTCGACCCCGGTTCGCACCTGTCCTACACGTTCCAGTGGGCGGTCTTCGCCGCCGGCGCGCTCGGCGGCTACCTGCTGCTGTGGCGCCGCGAGACGCGCGGCGACCGGGTCGCCGTCGGAGACCTGCTCGCCGAGGAGGAGGCGGGGCCCGCCAACGGCGGCGCGGAGCCGTCGACCACGCACCGGCCGCGCCGCGAACGCCGCCGCCGCCGGACGGACGAGGAGCTCGAGGACGCCCTGCTCGACAAGGGCTGACCTGGAGCGCGTCGGCCTACCGATCCAGGGCTGACCTGGAGCGCGTCGGCCTACCGATCCCTGGGCACTCGCAACAACATCCAGGCCTTGTCGCCGATGGTCACCCGCACCACAAGGCTTTGCAGGGCATGCTGTGGCTCGGCTTCTCTCGGCACATCGGTTGGCGGTCAGCACGCTCTTGGTCGGGTCATCGCAGCGAGACGATGGTGGCGTATGCGGTCTGAAGCGCGGCCTTCTGCTTTTCGTAACGTGCCGCGATGTAGATCAGGAGAGCCCCTGCCAGGCCTGCCCACAGCCACCACGGGACGGCGAGATGACCGCGCGTGATCCATGGCCACAGTTGTGCGATGCCGTGGATGATCGCGATGGCGGAGCCGAGGACGAGCGGGGCTTGGATGCGGCGCGTCGCCCCGAGGATCACGAGGACGACGGCAAGGACCCCGAGTCCGGTCACTCGCCACAGGGGAGCGGGATAGAGCCCCGCGAGCAGTGACGGGATTGTTGCCAACGCGAGACCCGGGCCGAGCATGGGCCAGCTGCGCTTCTCGGGACTCTCGCGCAGGGTATTGGCGCCGAGGGTGAGCAGCCCGGCGGCGACGGGTGGGTCTGTCAAGTTTTCGGTGTATCTGGGTGATTTGTGATGGTTAGCGGCGGTGCGCGCTGAGGCGCCCGTCGAAGGTGATGTCGAAGGCGTTCAGGGCCTGCTTCCACCTCTGGGT
>Ga0075011_10002388_pt1 | contig 10153 bp, 7 predicted proteins | sample TARM_MetaG_T_14_FD_72354 | JGI IMG/M metagenome (GOLD analysis project Ga0075011, IMG submission 72354) | Freshwater microbial communities from Pennsylvania, USA, analyzing microbe dynamics in response to fracking - TARM_MetaG_T_14 | ecosystem: Environmental > Aquatic > Freshwater > River...
AGGGGATCCAGACCGCCCGTTGGTTCGTCAAGAATGATCAGTCGGGGTTCATGGAGCAGGCCCTGAATAATGCCGACTTTCTTTTTATTGCCATAGGAGAGGTCATCAATGCGCTTATTTAAGTCAAGATTCATAACCTCCGCCAGGGTCTCAATCCGGCTAGTATCGACATTATCATAGAAGCTGGCCGAATAATTGAGTACCTCCTTGACCTTCATGTGTTCGTAATAAAAGACTTCCGAAGGCAGGTAGCCAATATCCCGGCGAATTTCGCTGCCGTATTTAATGCAGTCTTTCCCAAAAATGGTGGCTGAGCCACTGGTGGGATGGATCAGCGACAACAGCGCCCGGATGGTGGTGGATTTACCGGCGCCATTGGGACCGATAAAACCAAAGATCTCGCCTTCTTCCACAGAAAAGGATACGTTTTCAATGCCTCGATGTTTTCCATAATATTTTGTCAGTTGATTGATTTCAATTACATTCATGCAGATCCCCTTCTTTCAAATTCGATTCAAATAATTCGGTGTTCTCCAATTAATTTACCCGGATCAAGTAAAAATAAACAATGATCTGGTGGGGATAAATAAGGACGAAAAGAAAAAAATAATAACATGTCATGTTTGAGTGATTTTTCAAAGGGAATATACTGAAAGATAATAAAAAATATGGGAGGCCATCAAGATGAAAAAAGAAGAAACTCGAAACCTGATTCTGAATATATTTAACAATCGCTATACCTGCAAAGGCTATGATGCCAATAAAAAGGTCAGCGATGAAGATTTTGCTGTGATCATGGAGGCGGCCCGGCTGTCACCCAGTTCGATGGGGCTGGAACCCTGGAAATTTGTGCTGCTCAATAACCGGGAGCTTCGCGAAAAAATTAAACCCTTCGCCTGGGGCGCAGAAGTCAGTCTCGATGGCGCCAGCCACTTTGTCCTGATTCTGGCCAGAAAACCGGTTGATCTAAAGCCGGATTCTGACTATGTGGAGTACATTATGAACGATATCCAGCATTTCACTGACGACTTGCGAGCCGCCCGTAAAAATAAACTGAAGAGCTTTCAGGAGGATGATCTGAAAATCGCCGGAAACGATCGGGCTTTTTTTGACTGGGCCTGCAAGCAAACCTATATTCCACTGGCCAATATGCTGACGGCTGCCGCCATGCTGGGCGTAGATTCCACCCCGATGGAAGGATTTAATACCGAAAAGGTCGAAGTCGTGCTGGTGCAGGAGGGGATTCTCGATCCCGTCCACTTTGGATTATCCTGCATGATTGCCTTTGGGTATAAAAACCGGGATCATCGTCCGAAAACGAGAAGAAAAACTGAGGAAATTCTGGAAACAATTGAATAAACCCCATGAGTATTTGATTGAATTGAATTTGGAATATTGTGGTTAATAACAAGATTAAATAAAAATAGTGTTTTTTTTGATAAAAAAATAGGAATTAATTTAATTTTGTTATATAATAATGAAATCAATAGTAAAAAGAAAACCTTTACAAGTAAAAAAATGAGATTTTGATGCTTTATATAAGAGTCTGACATGAGTGGAAAAGGTTGGATGAGGAGATAAAAGAATGGAACCAGCAGCGGCAGATAGTCTATTGATTGTTGGACTTGTGATTGCAGTCGTGACGCTATTGCTATTATTCGTTCAAACAAAAAAAAATTGACAGACAACAATGCGGAGACAAAAAGCATTAAGAACATCTGTGATGTATTCATGAATGGTCATGAAACAGCCATCTATTTGAAAGATGAGGATTTGAACTACGTCTTTTTGAATAAGGCTGCCGAGTCGCATTTTTTGGAGCTGGTGCCGGAGTGCATTAACCAGATCGATCCGTCCCTTGATGCAGAAGCTTTTGAGTCGTCGATTCTTGCGACTGATCGGCAGGTTATCGAAACTAAAAAAACAATTGAGTATGAAGAAAAACGCAAAAACCGTATTTTCAAAGTCAAGAAATTTCCCGTGGAATTAGAAAATGACCGGATTGGGGTTGGCGCTTTTATTCGAGAAATCACCGATGAAGAAAAATTGATAAAAAAACAGGAGCGGGTGCTCTTTCGAAACAAGATTCTGGTGAATGTTTTAAGCAAGAAGTTCAGGAATGATCAGAAGCAGCTGGACTATGTCTTGCATGAAGCCCTGAAACTGACCGATAGCAATAGCGGTTTTATCTGTTTTTATGATGAAAAGAAACGGCAATTTACCCTCAAAGCCTGGTCTAAAGGTTTGATTAAAGGGGCGGATATGATGCGCCTTAAGCAGAGCTACCAACTGGAGGAAGTCGGGCTGTGGGGAGATGCGGTACGTCAGCGCAAGCCGGTCATCTTAAATAACCAAGTCGACAAATTAGCATCAGAATGGGGACTTCCGGGGGGATCGAAGATTGCCGGCAATTTTATCGCCGTTCCCATTTTTATTGATGAAAAAATCACAGCGGTGGTGGGCTTCGCCGGTAAAGTTGACGTATATGGCGATAATGATGTGTATGAAATAACCGTATTAATGAACGGGGTCTTAACGAATGTGGAGCGGCGAAATATCCAGAATAAACTGTTTGCCGAACGCAGTAAATACTTCCAGACCCTGATTTCCATAGGCGATGGGGTCATGGTGGTGGATCCCCAGGGCAAGATCGAAATGCTCAATAAGGTGGCCCAGCAACTGACCGGTTGGACCAATGAAGAGGCAAAAGGGCGGCATTATCGGGAGGTTTTTGTTTTATCCCATGAAGACAGTCGCCAGGAAATTGCAGATCCCATCGTTGCAGCGATGGCGACGGATCAGACCCAGGAACTTAAAAATCATGCTGTTTTGACAGCCAAGGATGGATCGGTCTTTCACCTGGAGGACAGTGCGGCGCCGATTAAAAATGAAAAGGGTGAAACGGTGGGGATTGTGCTTGTTTTTCGGGACGTTTCCGAGAAAAAGGAGCAACGTAAAGAGATTGAATATCTGAGCTTTCACGATGCCCTGACCGGGCTTTATAACCGTCGTTTTCTGGAAGAAGAGTTATTGCGGCTGGATACCGAAAGAAATCTGCCGATTTCGATTATCATGGGGGATGTCAACGGCTTAAAACTGACCAATGATATTTTCGGCCATGCCCACGGGGACGTTTTTCTGAAGAAAATAGCCGATGTGATGCGCCGAGTCTGCCGGTCTGATGACATCATTGCCCGCTGGGGCGGCGATGAATTTGTGATCCTGCTGCCAAAAACCACCATTGAACAGGCAAAACAGATTAAAAAGCGGATTAAAACCGAGTTTGCCCAGGATGGCGTCAAGCTCATCCGGGGAAATATTTCGTTGGGTTGTGCGGCTAAAACTGCGATGAACCAGAGTATTATGGAATGCCTGGAATTCGCTGAAGAACGAATGTATGCCATCAAGGTGCTGGAACGGGATGATTTTAAGAGCTCAACCCTGGATTCCATCGTCACCAGCCTGCAAAGTGATTGTCCCCAGGAAGAGGAACATGCCCAGCGGGTCAGTCAATGGTGTCATGATCTGGGAGTGTCAATGGAACTGCCCCATGTTAAAATCAGACGGCTGAAACTGGCCGGTTATTTTCATGATATCGGCAAGATTGTTTTACACAAAGATTGTCTGCAAGAAGGCAGTGAACTTACTGAGGCAGAAAGGACTGAGATCAGGAAACATCCAATTATGGGGTATCGGATTCTCAATGCCTTTGATGATACCATGTCCCTGGCCGATGCGGTACTGCATCATCACGAACGATGGGATGGGTCTGGCTATCCCAAGGGTTTAAAGGGTGAAGAAATTCCTTTTATTGCACGGGTTGTTGCCGTGGCCAGTTATTATGATCGCCTGACCTCGGCCCAGGCGGGTGAGGCCCTGGGAGCAGAGCAAAATCCCCTGAACCAGCTGGAGCAATTGGAAGGGCATTTTGATCCGGAAATCAAGCGGGAATTTGTCAACATGATCAGAAATCTTCCCAGCTAGTAGCATGTCAACAGAACCGCAGCAAGCCATCTGGACCAAAAGATCCGGATGGCTTTTTTCAGGTGCTGTTTTTGGGGCTGTAGCAGTTTAGAGGATCACACTAAACCGGGCCCAATGACCGACCTCGCTGCTTACTTTAATTTTGCCCTGATGCTCGCAAACAATCGCTTTGGCAATGGCCAGCCCCAGGCCATAGCCGCCGGTAGCCTTGGAACGGGATTCATCGTAGCGGTAGAAGCGCTCAAAAATCTTATCCCGCTGATCGTAAGGAATTCCGGCACCGGTATTAAATACCTCAAGATGGATTTTATCACCAATGCGCTTAAGAGTGAGCTCAATTTGCCCATCATCATTGGTATGTTTAATGGCATTGTCAATCAGGATGGCGGCAACCTGCTTGATCTGATTGGCATCACCCTGATAGGTGATCCCGTCTTCAATTTCGAGGGCATAGTTTTTATGCGCCTCAAAGGCAATGCTCTCGAAACTTAAGGCAATGCTTTTTATGGCTTGGCTCAAATCAAAGGTTGAGGTAACCCCGTGCGTTTTGTCGGCGTCCAGCCGGGCCAGTGTGAGGAGGTCGTTGACCAGGGTATTCATTCGATCGGTTTCGGATTGGATATAGCCAAGATGTCGGTTTGTTCCGATGTCTCCGGCTAAAACATCGGCGTTGACACTGATAACAGAGAGGGGTGTTTTGAGTTCATGACTGGCATCCGAAATAAACCGCTTCTGTTTTTCAAAGGCGTCGGCCACGGGTTTAACCATCAGGTTGGCCAGAAAAAGCGAGACAAAGAAGAGCACCAGCAGGGTGATACTGCCAATGATCAGGGAGGTGGTTAGCAGCCGATCCGCCATCGCATTGGAAATCCGTTGATCGACAAAAACCAGCAGTTGTCCATAGGGTTTGTCAACAACCAGATAGCGGTAACCGTTAAGGGCGCCGGAAACTTTGTTTTTTGCGAGCATCTGATTTGCCAGATCCAGAACCTCCTGAGATACCAAGCTGGTATCGCTGCTGCCATTGATAGTGAAGAGGTTAGTCGCTGCATTAACCTTAACCGAGTAGGTTTTTTCCCGCTCAAAGATATCTGGCGGCAGGGGATTAGCCGCCCCTGGAGTTACCGGAGTAGCCGGAGGAATCACCCCATCATTGTCGGCCAGCACTGATAACAGAGAAATACTCTGGCGTTCACTGGACTGGTAGTTGAAATAGTTGATGGAACCAAGAATCAGGGCAAAAACCAGCGATAGGATAATCATAATCGTTGCCACAAAGCGACGCTTCAGTTTTTTTATCATCGTGCTTACCCTTGTGCCGTCAACTCCAGATAATAACCGATCCCCCGGTTAACCTTAATCTGGACCTGAGATCCCACAAAACTGATCTTTTTTCGCAGAAACGAAATATAGACCTCCACATTATTATACTCAGCTTCGCTGTCAAAGCCCCAAACCTTCTCAATCAACTGTTCCTTGGAAATGATCTGGCGGGAATGGATCATCAGGGTTTCCAACAGCAAAAATTCCTTCAAACCCAGTTTTACCGTCGTATTGCCACAGCAAAGCTCCCGGGTTTTTTGTCGTAAGGTCAGATCGCCCCAGCCCGGATCATTCGTCACCACCTCACCTTTGCGTCGGGTCACCGCCCGGATTCGGGCCAGCAGTTCCCCGGTTTGAAAAGGCTTGGTGAGATAGTCATCCGCCCCCCGATCCAATCCGGCAATTTTATCGTTCAGCTCGGCTCGGGCCGTCAGCATCAGCACCGGAGTTTCAATTTTAGCCTTGCGCAGCTCCTGTAAAACCGCCAGGCCGTCTTTACGGGGCAGCATAATATCCAGAATAATCAGATCATAAATCCCGGTCAGGGCATTATCCAGACCACTTTCGCCATCCATGCAAATATCCACGCCATAATTTTCTTTGGTAAAAATTGCTCTCAGGGCTTCGACCAGTCCCCATTCATCTTCCACCAGTAATAGCCGCATGCAAAAAACACCTCCTCGTCCCAATCGCTATTTTTTATTATAGCATCTTTAATTGAATGAAGCTTGAACTCCAGCTTAAGAGATTCTTGCTTCAATCTTTATTCAAGCTAGCCTCACTATCATAGGTTTTGTTAAGAATGTGTTAAATCACAAAAGGAGGTACGACATGCAATTTCGGCATGAACACAAACATTATATTAATTATCTGGATTACCTGGTTCTGCGCAGGCAGCTAAAAGCCGTGATGCAGCCCGACGTCAATACCGATGAAGCAGGCGAATATCATATTCGCAGTTTGTATTTTGATAACTATCGGGACGTGGTATTGCAGGAGAAGATCAGTGGGATCAACAAGCGGGAAAAATTCAGAATTCGCTGTTATAACAAAGACTTTGCCTTTATCAATCTGGAAAAAAAGAGTAAGATCAATGGCCTTTGTGCCAAGATCAAGGCCAATATTACCAGGGAGCAGGTTGAAGCGATTCTGGCCCATGATACCGACTGGATGGCTACAAGTTCAGAACCCCTGGTGGTGGAGCTCTATTCCAAAATGAAGTCGGGCCAGCTAAGGCCCAAAACCATTGTCGACTATAAACGGGAGGCCTTTGTTTATCGACCCGGAAACGTCCGGGTTACGATTGACCGGGACATCCGCACCGGTCTTTTCAGCACGGATCTGTTTAATCCCGACTTACCCACCATTTGTGCCGGGGATCAGCAGCTGCTGCTGGAAGTGAAGTATGATAACTTTATTCCCGCCGTGATTGCCGATATCATCCAGCTGGATGGCCGAAGACAAACGGCTTTTTCAAAATACGCAGCCAGCCGGATTTACTGTTGATTTTTTACTAATTCAATTACGCAAATCTAGGCATTTGCGAAATTAAAAAACACCGAACAATAATTGCTTTGGGTGCAGTTTCCACAAACAATTGTGTAACGTGTAGGCGAACAGTTCAACGAACTGTCCGCCGTACAGTGTAACAATTGTTTCGTGCGAAACTGGGCCCTAAGTTCTCGGCAGTTTTGCAATTGCCTATTACGCAAATCAACAAGGAGAGCTAAATGAGTTTTAACGATATTTTTAAGTCAAATTTTCTGGACAATGTTACCTCGGTATCGATGATCGATATCGCCATGGCCATGATTCTGGCCTTTGGGATTGGCGTATTTGTCCATCTGGTTCATAAAAAAACCTATAAGGGGGTGATGTATTCATCCGGCTTTGGAGTTACCTTAATTGCCCTTTGCATGATCACCACCTTTGTGATGCTGGCGATTACCAGCAACGTGGTACTGTCCTTGGGGATGGTTGGGGCGCTTTCGATTGTCCGGTTTAGAACGGCGGTCAAAGAACCCTTGGACATCGCCTTTGTGTTCTGGTCGATTGCTGCCGGGATTGTCCTCTCGGCCGGGATGATTCCCCTGGCGATTCTCGGTTCGGTATTGATCGGGATCATTCTGCTGGTGTTTGTTAACCGCAAACCCAATGAGATGCCCTATATTATCGTGGTTAACTGTAGCGATCGGGAAGCTGAAGCAGAAGTGAAAAAATTCATCGATGCCAGTGTTACCAAAAGCATTATCAAAAATAAAACAGTTTCCCGGGAGGGTATCGAACTGAACATCGAGGTGCGACTCAAAAATGATAACACCGACTTTATTAACCAGGTGGTTGAGTTGAAAAATGTTAATCATGCCGTCCTGGTCAGCTATAATGGCGAATTTATGAATTAAGCGAGGTGACCCGATTGGCCGATCACAAAAATATTGAACGGATTTGCATCATCATTGGCATCATCACCCTGATGTTCGGACTGGTTTTCGCCTATTTTGGCGAAAGCCTGGGGATCACCGTCAGTGGCAGTACGGACTTGAGTTATGCAACGACATTATTTGACGACAGCATGGTTCATACCATCGACATTGAGATTGCTGAATCGGATTGGAACAATCTGCAGGAGAATGCCGCCGATGAAGAATATCAGCTTTGTACCATTACCGTTGATGGCGAAACCCTTGACAATGTGGCGATTCGGCCCAAGGGCAATTCATCGCTTACCAGCGTGGTCTCGTCGGATTCGGAGCGCTATAGCTTCAAGATTGACTTTGACAAATACAGTGACGGTTTAACCTATCATGGTTTGGATAAGCTCAATTTAAACAATATCATTTCGGACAATACTTATTTAAAAGAATACCTCAGTTATGACATGATGGCTTATATGGGAGTAGCGGCACCGCTTACGAGCTTTGCAAAAGTGTCGGTAAATGGTGAATATTTTGGTCTCTACCTGGCCGTGGAAGGGGTGGAAGAAGCCTTTGCCCAGCGCAATTACGGTTCGGATTATGGCAATATCTATAAACCCGACAGCATGCAAATTGGGGGTGACAAAGAAATGGGCGATGGTGAAAAGCCCGATATGAGCCAGATGCCGGAACGGCCGCAGGGAACCGCTGACAGTCAGACAACGACCGACCAAAACGGTGCTTCCCAAACTGCTGATGGGTTTCAACCACAAAACATCGGTACACCTCCGGAAATGAACAGCGAGACGACCGGTCAGCCCGATCAAACGGCCGCCAATGCTGGTCAGTTTCCGGACATCGGCCAAATGGGAATGGGCGGTAACTCGGGAAATGATGTGGCACTAATCTATTCCGATGATGAACTCTCCAGCTACGAAAATATCTGGGAAGGGGCCGTTTTTGATGTCACCACCAGCGATAAAGAACGACTGATTGATTCCATTAAACAGCTTAATGCCGGGGAAAATCTGGAAACGGTGGTGGATGTGGAAGCGGTACTTAAATATTTCGTGGTGCATAATTTCATCGACAATTTTGACAGCTACACTGGCAGCATGAAACATAACTATTATTTACGGGAAGATCAGGGCCAATTATCAATGATTGCCTGGGATTATAATCTGGCTTTTAGCAATTTCAGTGGTGGCGGTATGGGTGGCGGGACAACAACCACAGTGGCTACCAGCACCGATGAAGCAACAACCCTGGTGAACTATCCCATTGATACCCCGGTATCGGGAACCACCATGGACGAGCGGCCGCTACTGGGTGTCTTGCTTTCCAATGAAGCGTATTTAGAACAATATCATCAGTATTTTCAGGAATTTATTTCCGGCTATTTTGAGAGTGGTCAATGTACCGAGACCATTGATCAGGCAACGGCTCTGATATCGGATTATGTAAAAGACGATCCGACGGCCTTCTGTACTTATGAAGAGTATCAGGCCGGGGTTGCTGTACTTGAGCAATTTTGTACACTCCGGGCCGAAAGTATCAGCGGTCAGCTGGAGGGAACCATTCCAGCCACTACCGAGGAGCAGGCAGCTCAGCCAACGGTGCTGCTCGATGCCAGCAGTCTTGACATTGCGGCCATGGGCGGCGAGATGGGTGGCGGCATGGACAGGGATATGACAGCACCGAATAGTCAAGGGACGGATCAAACGGCCAATGCCGGTGCTACGAGTGCGCAGTCAGTAGCGGCTCCGCAGTCCGCCAAAGGGCAACCACCAAACCGACCCGATGCGGACACGACCACGGCGGCAACCAATACGCAATCGACCGCAGAGAGTGGTTCGGCTGCTGGTGAAAATCAGACCGGGAACGAGCAGGCTACGTCAGCGAATGCGACAAATCAGCCAGAGGAGCGAACCAGGTCCAATGATACCACGGCAAGCGCGATGGATCTCCCATCCCTGATGCTTTTAGGAGGCTCCTGTCTGGTACTGCTGTTGGGGATTCTGGTGGCAAAGCGTTATAAACGATAAGCAAAACGCTTTATGCAAAAAAGCGATACGTTAAAAACGGCGGGTGCCAGTAGGTAACCGCCGTTTTTAAAATAATTGGCGCAATGAAGCGCAGGGTTTAGAAAAAAAGGGGTTTTACAAAGAAAAGATTGACTTTTAGGGTCAATTACCGTATAATCAACAAGCATGAAAAAATTGAATAATTTTTTTGTTCTACCTGAGGAGAGATGTCTGAGTGGTCGAAGGAGCACGCCTGGAAAGCGTGTGTACGTGAAAGCGTACCGAGGGTTCGAATCCCTCTCTCTCCGCCATTTGAAATCGCATGTTACAGCCGTTTGTGGCTGTTTTTTTATGCAGAAAAATGGGTTTGACCCTTACCTTGACCCTTACGGGATATTGTTAACAGTT
>Ga0075011_10002393_pt1 | contig 10141 bp, 13 predicted proteins | sample TARM_MetaG_T_14_FD_72354 | JGI IMG/M metagenome (GOLD analysis project Ga0075011, IMG submission 72354) | Freshwater microbial communities from Pennsylvania, USA, analyzing microbe dynamics in response to fracking - TARM_MetaG_T_14 | ecosystem: Environmental > Aquatic > Freshwater > River...
GAAGGGGAGAGGGAAACCCTTTTCTCAAAGGGTTTCCCTCTCCCCTTCCCCCAGCCGCCGGAGGCATCTTCTCACTACACGGCTTCGACGCCTTTTACTTCGGGGAGTTCCTTGAGGATGATCCGTTCGATGCCGTTCTTGAGGGTCATCTGGGACATGGGGCATCCCTTGCAGGCGCCGGTCAGACGGACCTTGACGATGCCGGAGTCGGTGACTTCGACCAGCTCCACGTCGCCGCCGTCGCCCTGGAGCATCGGGCGGACTTTATCCAACACGGTTTCCACTTTTTCTCGCATGACAAAACCTCCGTAACTTCCGGTTTGGTCGGAACATCTACGGCCTGGCGCGGCGGTTGTCAAACACGGCGCGCGGGCCGGTGGGTTGCATGGGATTCGGGGCCGTTTCGGACGGCCCCGCTATCGGACGACGAGGACGGCGAAAGCCTCTTCCAGTTCCTCATCCAGATCCTCGACCATCTCATCCATCAGCTCAGGGGTGAAATTCATGGAATCCCATACCTCGGACGACGGGGGTTGGACAAAGAACTCGCCGCTGGAGCCGACGCCCAGGCCGGTGGCGATGGTCTCGGCGCAGTGGACCAGATACGGCTCGGCATCCTTGTGTCCGTCCTTGGGCTGGTGGTGTTCGAGCACGGCCGAGACCAGTACATAGGGGAAATTCCACTTGCGCAGGAGCATGCCGCCCAGGGTGGCGTGGTCGAACCCGAGCAGCGCCTTTTCCTCGACGAACAGGACCGCGTCCTTGGCCCGCGCGTGGGCGTGCACGGCCGTGGCCCGCTCCGGCTCCACCTGGAGCAGAATAAGCTGGCCGATGTCGTGCAGCAGACCGGACACGAAGGCGCGCTCCGGGTCTCCCTGTCCCGTGATGCGGCACAGCCGCCGGGCGATAAGGCCGCAGCAGATGGAGTGTTTCCAGAACTGCTCCATATTGATGACATCGGCGGGCACGTCCTTGAACAGGGACATTACCGAGGTGCCCACGGCCAGGGTGGACAGCTGATTGACGCCAACCACGGTGACGGCCCGCGAAATGGTGTCGATCTGCATGGGCAGGGAGTAGAAGGCGGAGTTGACCATGCGCAGGAGAAAGGCGGTCAGACCGGGGTCCTGGCTGATGATCTCGGCCAGGTCATCGGCCGAGGTGGACCGGGAGCTGATGGCCTGTTGCAGTTCGAGAAAGACCTGCGGCAGGGCCGGCAGCTGATGGTCGTGCCGCAGAATATCCAGGGGGTCCAGGGCCTGGACCTCGGGCAGAGGGGACTCGGTTTCAAGCCGCTCGTACCGATGCGGACTGGCTACCATGTCCGCGGCCACGCGCCTGACCCCGAGCCGCGCCAGCCGTTTCAGGGAGCCGTCCGGTTTCTTTATGAACTTGAACCGCTTGTTCAGCAGTTTTTTTGCCGCTTCGAGGGTTTCGGGCGCGAACGTATCTTCGGCCTTCATCCGGGCGCTTTCTTCAGCCATCTATATCGTTCCTCGGAGGTTATGGAAGCCAGCCGCCTGCAACATAATAGAAAGCACGTATGATATAAAGCCCTTTTTGCCGGGAACCAGGGAGCACGCCCCTTTTAGAGCAGCTGGAAATTGTATTGCAGCCGCAGCCGGACCTGATACCCGTCCTTGCCGCCCAGGTCCTCGTCCGCATCCTGGTAGGAGAACCGGCTGAAGACCGTCAGCCCCTTCAGGTCGCCGTCGAAGTCGTAGTAGAGATTCAGGTCGTATTCGTTGCGATCGAAGGAGGCGTTGCGGCCCGAATCCGGAGTATCGCCGAACCCGGCCTTGACATTGGCCCGGTAGCCGTCCCAGCCGAGGCGCGAGAAGTCGTACCCCAGGCCGAGCAGGAGCGCCTTTTCGCCCGCGCGGTTGAAGGCGTAACCCATGAGGTTGTTGAAAAACGGATAGGTGCCCCAGGAATTGCGAATGCCCTCCGAGTCGTCCACGATGGTCCCGCCCAAGTCGAAGGTGACCCCGCTGTATTCGAGGGTGCCCATGAGTCCTGCCTCGCCCGTACTGTAGTTGCCCGCCAACTGGTCGCCCACGCTGCGCTGATCCACACCCTGGAAGAGCAGAGAGTATTGGACGCCCTCGGGGTCGCCGAAGGTGTACTTGAGTTGGGTGAAGAAGGTGTTGTCCAGGTCCGGGGCATAATAGTTCCAGAACCGGGTGGGCAGAAAGTCGAAGGGTTTCCAGTCGGCCCCGGCCATGACCACGCCCCGGTCCACGTTCGTGAGCCCGGCCATCTCGGTCATGGATTTGAACAATTCGGTGTCCCGGCCCTTTTCCTTGTCCACCCAGTACAGGGACAGCTCCAGGTTATCGATGTCGCCGGATTTCAGGCCATAGGCCTCGAAGGTCTGCGGGAGCATGCGGCTGTCGTTGCCGTTTATGAACGGGGTCTCGATGCGCTGCCGCCAGACGCGGGCCTCGGTCTTGGCGTAACGGGCCTTGAGATACGCCTCTCCCAGGGTCGCGAATCCCTCGTTGTCACGGCTGAGCAGACCGGTGCCGCCCTGATTCTCCTGGTTGAGTTCCGCGGAGATCGGAGCCGTGCCGTACAGGGCCGCGCCCGCGCCGAAGTGGTCGGCGATCCACGGGGTCTCGTACTTAAGCCAGCCGCCAAGGGCCAGGGACTCCTTGATGTTGTCGAAGTCCTCACCCGTGGTCTTGTTGCGCTGGGTAAAATAATAAAGACGGACCTGGCCGGTGACGGTGCCCCATTCGGAGGCCTGCTTTTCATCGGCGGCACGGGCCGGCAGAACGAGAATCAAAGAGAAAAGACAGCCCAGGACGAGATGCGAAAATTTTGCGGACACGGCGGAATTCCTTGCGTTGAGACCTTGGCGGCGGGACGAATCCCCGGACAATACGGCTACGCTACACCATCCGCGCGGGGAAGGTAACCCCTAAACAACCGGAATCAAGACCTTAAAAAATGAAGTGCGGATTGTTCGCCTTCTCGTGGCGCACGGTGGTCATGGGCCCGTGCCCGGAGTAGACACGGGTGTCGTCCGGCAGGGTGAAGATGCGCGAACGGATGGAGCCGAGCAGTTCCGGGGAACTGCCGCGCGGCAAGTCGGTGCGGCCCACTGCGATCATGAACAGCAGGTCGCCCACGAACACGCACCCGGCCGCCGGGAAAAAATAGGACAGGCTGCCCGGCGTGTGCCCCGGGGTGTCCAGGACGAGGAGCGGCTGACCCAGCGCCTTGCGCCCACCCGGCCCTATGGAGGTGTACGGAAAGTCGATGAAACGTGCGAACTCACGGCAACCGCCCGCCTCGAAGGAGAATTCCTTGAGGAACTCGTCCTCGCCGCTGGCGAAGACCGGGGCGGGAAGAGCCTCAAGGAGTTCCTTGACCCCGCCGATATGGTCCATGTGAAAATGGGTCAGGTACACGCCCTCCAGGGCCAGGTCGAGGGCATTGATGCGCTCGATCAGACGGCCCGGCTCCAGGCCGACGTCCACGACCACGGCGCGGCCACCCATGCTCAGCAGATAGCAGTTGGTCTCGTCCGGACCGAGAATGAAGGTCTCGATGGTCAGTCTGGCCATGGCTTGCCCTGTTCCGTTTCAGTGCGTATGCAGAAGATGACGTTAACGATTTCGCAAGGATAAGAATGCTGTACTTTCTGGGCAACTGTCAAATGGATTTCCTGTCCCGGGCCGTGGCCGGACTCGGCCTGCCCGTTGCCCATGGCGAACTGGCCTCGCCCATGACCCACGCCAGCCACCCGGATGGGGTCCCGCCCGCTCTCGCCCGGCTCGCCGAAAAACACGGCCTGGCCGACGCCTTCAACGGGCGGCGGCCCGAAGACCAGTTCGGCCTGCCCGGACAAGAGGGCGAACCGCCCGCCCTGCTGATCCTGAACCTGTTCCACGAGACCGCCCCGCTCTTCCTGCACGAACGGGACGGCTTCATCTTCCATATGAACCCGGCGGCATGGCGCACCGACCCGGAACTGGCCGCCTGGATGGAAACGCACTGCCGAGCCATCGCGCCCAACCCTGCCACCTATCTCGCCCGGTTCGGCCAGCTTCTCGGATATCTCCGCGACCGGCTCCCGAACACGCCGATCCTGCTGGCCACCCGTTTGAACCACTACCCGGCCTTTGGTCCGGCTCCGCACTCCTACCTGGACAACTGGGCCACCCTGAGCCGGGAGGCCCCGGCCCACTATGCGGTCTGGGAACGCGAACTGGGCGTGCGCACGCTCGACGTGAACCGCGTGTTCGGCGGCATCTGGAAGGAATCGGGCGAAGGCATCGCGTCGCACTGCCCTTTCCTCAAGATCGAGCTTGAAGAACGCGACGGGGCGGTGATCGGGTTGCGCGCCTCGCGCGACGTGGAGCACATCGGCCCGCTGTGGGCAGGGTTGGCCGAAAAGATCGCAACCTTCATGGATACCGGGGAAATCAGCTACGCGGCGCAGGAGACCGTGCCCGCATCATGGAACCGGCCGTGGCAACCCTTGATCCTGGACGACGAGGCGCTCATCGACCGTTTCGCCAGCGAAAGGAACTACCCATGGGCCGAGGCCGTGGGCAGCTTCTTCATGGACCTTGGCCGCGACCGCACCCCCCTGCTGGCCGCGTCCGGCGAGTTCATGCCCGTGTGTCACAACACCCTGCACATGGTCCGCGCCTATGGCCGCATCTTCAAGAACCCGCTGCTGGCCACCTTCTGCGACACCCACCGCCCGACCGCCGAGGCCTTCACCGACAACGGCCCTCTGTATCATGCCGACTACCTGGCACGCCTGGACGAGATCCGGGCGCACGCGTTGAGCTAACGGAATCGGCGGCGGAAGCCGTGAGAAAGACAAGGACCGGTTCGGCGACGCCGACCGGTCCTCTATGTGCATTTCAGCGCCTGTCAGGTCAGCTCCCTTGAACGAACTCAAGAATATCCTTGTTGATGACATCCGCATGCGTCGTCGCCATGCCATGGGGATATCCCGGATAGGTCTTGAGCCTTCCGTTCTTGAGCAATTTGATCGAACGCATAGCCGCGTCATGGATCGGCACGACCTGGTCGTCCTCGCCGTGCATGACCAAGGTGGGAACGTCCATTTTCTTGAGGTCCTCCGTGAAGTCCGTCTCCGAAAAGACTTTGACGCAGTCGTACTGGGCCTTGACCCCGCCCATCATGCCCTGGCGCCACCAGTTGAGGACGACGCCCGGCTGGGACTCCACGCCATCGCGGTTGAATCCGTAAAACGGCCCGGAAGCGATGTCATGGTAGAATTGCGCCCGGTTCTTGAGCAGCTGCTCGCGGAAACCGTCAAACACCTCAAGGGGCGTGCCCTCGGGGTTGCTGTCGGACTTGACCATGATCGGCGGCACTGCGCCGAGCAGAACGGCCTTGGCGACCCGCCCCTTGTCCGCGCCGGCCACGTAACGGGCGACCACGCCGCCGCCGGTGGAGTGGCCGACCTGGATGGTGTCGCGCAGCCCCAACTTGTCCACCAACTCGGCGGTATCCGCCGCATAATGATCCATATCTATTCCGGTCCCGGTTTGCGTGGACCTGCCGTCACCGCGACGATCGAAGGCAATGACGCGGAAGCCTTTGTCGAGGAAGTAGAGCATCTGCGAGTCCCATTCATCAGCGGTCAAAGGCCATCCATGATGAAACACGATCGGCTGTGCGGACTCGGGGCCCCAGTCCTTGTAGTAAATATCAACGGCGTCTTTGGTTTGGAATATAGCCATGGTCAAATCTCCTTTGGTTTGCGGAAGCGCTTCCCCTGGTTGACGATCCTGATGGAAGCGGCGGAGCCGATAGCATAACACGGCTCCGATAAAAAATCTCGTCGTTCCATGACAAAGGTGCATTCCCGGAGGCGCGTCGGGCAGGCTTTCCGCTTTTACGGATATTATGACAAGGATTTCTATCCTCGGCGTCGCATCGGTTGTCCACGGCGGAGATAGAGGAGAGAGTGAAACGCAAGACCCAAGTACTCTGCGCCGGACGCTGCGGTCGGCTCACCGGGTCGTCCAGACAATACCCATACCAATCCGGGTCGCCGCCCTGCTCCCCGATAGGGTCCGGCGCGGTCCATCTGCCGGTTTTTACGTCATAATCCCGCCAGCCGAAGCGGACGAAACCCAGATCCCGGTCGTGCAGACCGCCTGCGAAGCCGACCGAAGGGACCATTCCAACCCGGGGATGGCAACTCCTCCCGCCAGCATTATCCATTCCGCCCAAATCGGTGAAGGATACCCTCTGAAAAAAGCCTCACCGGAAATGATACACAGCAAGTTTGTGCCGATATGAATGGCGCTGAGTTCAATTTTACCGGATTTGATTCTCATGTCACTTCCTGATGCGCCATCAATCATAGGCGTTGTTCGCCGCTACGCTGCATAGCCTGCCGCGTTCAACAGAGGCGGCCTACCGGATATTTCCGGTAGGCCCCTTTGGTTTATGGATTGCTCTCCCTCTGGCAGGCCATCCTTGGTCGGCTTTGTTCGGTTTATCCCCGGGCTCTTTGGGCGAGACAATGCTTTTGCAGTTCAAGCACCAATAAGTATATCTCGGCGTTGAACGCAGAAGCGTGATCGCCGGCACTAGGAAAAGGACACCCCAAATATAGGTCGAGATGCCAAATGTAAAACTTGGTGTCGGATTAATCCGCAGCCCCATGATAACAGCCAAAAAAATCAGCACCCATCCGGCAAACCGTTTATCTATCCGGTAGAGCTTGCACTGGCATTGGTTACATTTCATTTTCTTGTCCTATTCGTTAATCTTAACGTCCGAACCAGCGGCCATAACTATCAGAACTGTCACTGTCGGAATCTTTGTTTCTAGAGGAACCAGAGTCACTTCCGGAAGCCCCTTCGCCTGGATTGTTTGGTATTTCATTTATGACAGAACCTAAACCGCCAAGCGCTCCGCCAACGAAAATCCCCGTCAGGGCACCGGGAGGTCCCATGGCAAGACCTCCATTTATACCTCCTGTGGCAGCGCCTCCAAGGATTCCCTGCACGATCCTGCCACCCGGTCCATCGCCGATGATTTGAAACAAACCAGCCGGATCAACCCCGTTCACCGGGTCGTCCAGACAATACCCATACCAGTCCCGGTCGCCGCCCTTGTTCCCGATGGGGTCCGGCGCGGTCCACCGGCCGGTCCGGACGTCGTAGTCGCGCCAGCCGAAACGGACGAAACCCAGGTCCCGCTCGTGCAGGCCGCCCGAGAAGCCGAGGGGCAGAAACCAACGTGATTGTCAGTGAGTTTGATATGCGTCCAACATGTCGGATAAGTTGTTTTTCTGGTCGCAACCTACGAGGTATAGCTGCCAAGGCCACTTGCCTATGGCAACGAGCATCACGGCTGGGCTCTCGCGTAGCAGCCAGTTACCTTTGTTGCTGATCCACAGGAACCGCGCCTTCGTGACGTCCAGGGAGGACTGTCGCCACAGACGATGGAAGGTCAGGCGCGTGCCATTGCGCCCTATGACCATGGCAATGGCATCCGAGATAAACAACAGGACCACGCCTAACAGCGCACAAGGAATCCAGAACATATTATCGTCAATATACTCATAACGGCAGATCACCAAAGCTAAGCCCGCCGCAAAGGCAATCACCAGTTTCTCCAAGTAGAACGCTATTATCGTCATTCGAGAATTATGAATGAATACTTCTTTCTGCACCGCTAATCTCCCCGATGGATTGAAAAGGAGAGGCGAAAGGGGTCGCCTCTCCAGAATTGTGTCGAAGCCTTTACCACAAATCGGGCTCGTATTCCCTTTGTATTTTAGGCACCTTTGCTGTCCAGGTCTTTTCGTGTTTCAGACTACCTTTTACGAGTTTGGTCGGTAGTTTGAAACCGGGAATATTGGGCCCCCATGAGAAATTATGATTTTTCCCTTGATAGCCACTTCCTTTTACGTGCTCCAAACCCACTCCAACCGATCCGATCGGCGTGGGGGCCGACACTTCTCCGCCGGTCTTGACGGACTTGCCCCTTAATTGGTTCACGCTCTTGGCGTCCGTATTCTGGTACGTTCCAACAACACCGACACCAAAATCATTGGTTGTACCATATTCAGAGCTGAACTCCAGGGCTCGTTCTCCATCTTCATCCTCGGAAAGCATGGCGTTGCCCCCGACAGTCAGACCCAAGGCGGAAAGGGCAGCGCCGAGCCCCAACCCATTTGTTTCCAGTCCCAGCGGATCAACTCCATTCACCGGATCGTCCAAACAGTACCCATACCAGTCCGGGTTGGTGTCCTCCATGATGCCGCCGAACGGATCGTACAGCGCAACTCGCGCCTATTACGATTCTTTTTTCTTGATTGGGTAATTAAGGAAAATCCAAAAAGATGATGCTATCCAAAAAATGCCATACGACCCAAGAAATATTTTGGTTACACCAGGTTTTGGTATAGGGATAAAATAGAATAGCGACATATATCCACCGGCTGCCAAAAGGAAAAGACATGACGCGTACTTACAAAAAATATTGCCCTTTGCTAAAAGGAAGTTTGAACATGAGAACATTATTAATGTAACGGTGGACAAAAACGCCATTAATAAACCCGGCCCGCTGTAAAATTGATAAACTGATTTAATAAAAGCAGGGACGTCATAACTAATTGTTATAATAAATAATACTATCTGTTTTGTTCTTGTGCTCATACTCACCCATCCTGATGGCGGGCAGATCGTTGTATCTGCCCGCCTTTGTGAAATCTATTTTCCAATCTTCCGTTTTGCCTTATTTACGTAATGATCAACGATTCCTTCATCCGTTCTAAACAGTAGAGGATCAATTGCACCGTCCAAAACGCCATAGCTTTCTATCTCTTTGTCAAGATTGTCTCGCATGGCCCAATCATTTTCATCGGAATAGTCAGATTTTCTCTCCCCCAATCCTTTCCGAATATTCCTCTTTGTGGCGATTGCAGAAAATGGGGTCTCTATTCCGGGAAAATACGAGGTAATTGGTCGCCCTTTTCTTATTTCCTCGCCATACTCGTTTGTCCACAACCCCAGCGGATCAGTCTTATTCACCGGATCGTCCAAACAATACCCATACCAATCCGGGTCGCCGCTCTGCTCCCCGATAGGGTCCGGCGCGGTCCATCTGCCGGTTTTTACGTCATAATCCCGCCAGCCGAAGCGGACGAAACCCAGATCCCGGTCGTGCAGACCGCCCGCGAAGCCGACGGGTAGGCGCAGGTCCGGGTTGGTGTCCTCAATGATGCCGCCGGACGGGTCGTACAGCACTTCCTTTATCACGTTGCCGTCCACATCGGCAACCACGCGCAGGGAGCCGACCTGATCGTAGAACAACCCAGCCACGGTCCCGTCGTCGCGGCGCATGGCGAAGGGCGTGCACTCGCCGTCGCGGTAGGCGAATTCGTGTTGGTGTTGCCCGTCATAAAACGCGGCCAGGCGCACGAAGTCGAGCCACTGGTAGCCCTCCACGAGTTCGCCGTTCCGGTACTTGGCTACCCTTTGCCCGTCCTCGTCGTGGGCAAAGGAAAATACCTTGTCCCGGCCCTCCTCCTCGACCTTGAGCAGCCGGTAGTCCGGACTGTATTCGTACAGGGTGTACACACCCTTGTCCGAGCAGATGGACCGGAAGCCGCGCTCGTCGTGCGAATACTGCCCGCCCCCCGCGCGCATCAGCCGGTTGTCCGGGGTGTACTGGTAGTCCCGATAGTTGGCCCCAGCCGTGGCGGGCAGATAATCCCGCACCCGGCGGCCTTCGCGATCGTACCAGCACTGGCAGATCAGCCGTCCGTCCAGCTTGGCCTCGGCCAGCCGCCCGCCGGAGTCATAGGCGTAGGTTCAGGTGGACTTGCGCCCCCTGGCCGTCTCGGTTTTCTCCACAATGCGCCCGTCCGGGCCGCGCCTCACGTCACAGGTATATGGTGCTGCCATGGCAACCTCCTGGTTTTGCCCCCGAGGTCCATCCCCGGGAATCCAAACCAGCATAACCCCGGTCTTCGCCAACACCCTGTTTTGTCGAAGAATGACGACCAAAAGCGCCCGATAAGCATAAAAAAGCAACTTGACAGGGGGGGAGGAATGCCTCCGGGCCTCCAGCCGTTGGCAAGTCTTCGAGCCCTACGGATGAGGACAGCAGCGATCGGCCAGAGGGG
>Ga0075011_10002394_pt1 | contig 10140 bp, 9 predicted proteins | sample TARM_MetaG_T_14_FD_72354 | JGI IMG/M metagenome (GOLD analysis project Ga0075011, IMG submission 72354) | Freshwater microbial communities from Pennsylvania, USA, analyzing microbe dynamics in response to fracking - TARM_MetaG_T_14 | ecosystem: Environmental > Aquatic > Freshwater > River...
CATCCTCAAGTAACAGTTGTACGCCCGCGAGGGCACTAAAATTCGCGCTAGAGTTTAAACTCCAACATTACAGCTTACAAGTGTTCGCTGTTTGTCCTGGATCACAAAGTCGCCAACCAGAGCGAGCTGAGGCATGATGCTTGATAACCATAAGGATCCGGTTAACGGGAGCAGATGATGATATTGAAAGGCCGGCTGGTAGTGATAGTCGTTGCGGTTGTGGTGGTGGTGTCATTATTGATGGTTGGGGTCACCTGGTGGCTCTGGGCAAATCGTCAGGTGACCTCGCCCTGGTACTACGGCATCAAGGGATATAACCAGGCCCAACAGCAGGCAGCAAGCAGTGGCAAGCCGTTGCTCTATCTTCTGGAAGGTAAAAAATGCCGTAGATGCGAGCTGCTGGACAAGCTGCTGTGGCGTGATCCTGCCATGGCGAAGGTGTATGGGGAGGTGGTCAGGGTGCGGCTCAAGGCTGACAACAAAGATGGCAGTGAACTGGTCTTGAGCTATTTCCCCAAAACGACCACCTTGCCTGGCGTTTACTTGCAAGAGAGTGGTGGCCCTTTCAAACCCATCAAGATAGTCCCAGATATCCAGCAGATCTGGATGCCCGGAGTGACCTGGCAGAGGGGTTATTTCATGCCGCTCTCTCCGGCGGCTTTCGCTGCTGTGGTCCACACCACGCTTGCGTTGCAAGATCCTGCGGTAAACAATGCGCCGCTGGAATGACAGCCCGTATCAGCTGAAGTCGAACAGGCGGGACATGAGCACGGCATCTTCCCGCTCGTTACCGGTGCCGTAGTAGTCGACCCGGCGGCAATACTCGGCAAACCCTTCACTCTCGTAGAGGCCGATGGCGGCCTTGTTGCTGGCGCGCACCTCCAGAAACCAGGCCTCGGCTCTCTTTTCCTTGCTGCGGGCGAGATACTCCTTCAGCAGTGCCCGTCCCAGCCCCTTGCCCTGAAAATCGGGGTGCACGCAGATGTTCATCAGCGAACTGTCGCCCGCCACCAGATCCGAGATGTAGAACCCCGCAGGCCTTCCATCCACCAGCATCAAACCATTGAGATAGCGCGGCCCGAAACAGGAGAGCAGATTGGCCTGGCTCCAGGGCTCCTTGTGGGCGGCTTGTTCTATGGGATAGACAAGCTCGAAGTCGGATTCGAGCAGGGGGCGAAAGAGGTGCATGATCACTCCGGTTAATGCGGGGTCGGCTGGCCCGGTCGGCCAAATGTAAAGTTTGGTAAAGATGAGATGGCCGGGCTGTATTGCGGCCCGGAGCCGATCACAATGAGCCCTGTTCCTGGCTGGATGGCACCCGTTGGCGCAACTGTTGCCACAGCGCCCGTTTGTGGGGCGCATCGGGAGAGAGCGGACAGATCAGCGCCTCTGGCCAGCGAGGATCCGGCTCGGTGAGCCAGAGCAGCGGGGGGGCAGCTTGCTCCGGCATCTCCTGCAGCAGGCTCACCTCATGGGGGGCAATCCCCAGCAACTGGCAGATGTCGTGGAGCAGAGCGGTATCCGGCAGCGCCGGTGCCCGCACCCAGAGCTTGCCGGTGGGCAGGTCGACATGAGGCCGGGGAGCTGGCTGCCCGGCCTGTGCTGCCTCATCACGAGAGCCAGCCAGTACCTGAGGGCGTCTGAGTTGCCAGCCTTGAATACCGATTCTGGCCAAGATGTGCTGGCGAACGGGATCTTGCATGGATGATGACTCACTCTTGATCTGAGTTGGTGAAAAATGTGCTGCGAAGGGTACACTCGAACGCCTTTTTCTGCACTCTTTGCCCTTTGCCATTCTGCTGTGCTTCCAGTCCGGTCAGTCGGGATGGGGTTGGCAGGCAGACCATAACAGACAACATCATAATAAAACCAACCCCGGGCAATCTGATCGTCATGACGTGACCCGGAATTATCGTGATCCCAGCTTCGGAATGCTCTCTATGTCATTATCTGCTCACAGTTCTGCCCGTGCCGTGCCCATTCATGAACGCCTGCCCAACCTGCTGGCCGCCCTCGGCGAGGGGCTTTATGAACGCCAGGATGCCTTGCGGCTAGGTCTGCTGGCGGCCCTGAGCGGCGAGAGCGTGTTTCTGCTGGGCCCCCCCGGGATTGCCAAGAGCCTGATTGCCCGTCGTCTCAAGCTTGCCTTCCATGAAGCCCGTCACTTCGAGTACCTGATGACCCGCTTCAGCACGCCGGAGGAGGTGTTTGGCCCCTTGTCTATCCAGGCCCTGAAGGAAGATGGCAAGTACCTGCGCCTGACCGCCGGATATCTGCCCCAGGCCGAGGTGGTCTTTCTCGACGAGATCTGGAAGGCGGGCCCGGCCATCCTCAACACCCTGCTGACTGCCATCAACGAGCGTCAGTTCCGTAACGGCGACGAGACACTCCCCATTCCGATGCGTCTGCTGATCAGCGCCTCCAACGAGCTGCCCGCCCCGGACAGCGGGCTGGATGCGCTTTATGACCGTATGCTGGTGCGCGTCTGGATGGACAGGGTGCAAGAGAAATCCAACTTCCAGGCCATGTTGTCCAGTGATGGCGCCTCCCCTCGTCACCTCTCTCCCGCCCTGCAGGTGCAAAGCGAGGAGTATCAGTTGTGGCAGCGGCAGATCGAGCAAGTGGTGTTGCCCGACGAGGTCTTCGAACTTGTCTATCAGCTGCGACAGCGGCTCGACAACATGGGCGACGAACCCTGCTATGTCTCGGATCGGCGCTGGAAAAAAGCGGTACGCCTGTGCAAGGCCAGTGCCTTCTTCCATGGCCGGCGGGAGGTAGCGCCGCTGGATCTGCTGCTGCTGAAAGATTGTCTCTGGCATAACGAAGAGAGCCGCACCGCCCTGCTGACGCTGATGGAGGAGTTTGCCCGCCTGCACTGTTACCGGCAGCAGGCATTGATTTCCCGTCATATGGCCGTCACCTCGGCCTTGCAGGAGTTGCAACAGCAGATGAGTATCCGGCTGGCGCTCAAGGCTGATCCCCACAAGGGGATGTTGGGCAAGCGCAGCAAGGGCTGGCAATTGCCCCTGGAGGAGGCCCGCAAGCAGGGAGAGCGGGGCCTGCAAATCCAGCTGCACCTGCTTACCCCGGCCCGACTCAGCCCGGAGGAGCCTGATCTGCTGGTAGAGACACTGGAGTGTGACAAGGTGGTGCTGGGTCACTGGCAGTTCGGTGGCGACAAGGTGATGTTCCATCCCGTTGGCAGCAAGACAGGATTGACGCTGGAGCTTGAGCTCGACAGCAGCCAGCGTCTCAATCTGCTCGACAGCCAGCGCCACCCCATTCCTCTGGTGCTGGTGTGCCGTGAGCCCTTGCCCGGCTTGATAAGCGCCCCCTGGTACAAGACCCTTGCCAACCTCAGTGACCAGCTGGCGGCCTTGCGCACCGATCTGCGTCGCCAGCGTCATCGTTTTGATGACCACCAACCCCACCATTTCATCGGCTCGCGCTGGCTGGTAGCCATCGAGGAGGGCTTCTTTACCCTGGCCCGTGAACTTGATCAAACGGCTGAGCAACTGGCCCAGTGGCAGCAGCGCCTGCCACTGCTGTGCGGGGAGCAGGGGTAAATGATCGAAATTGGCACCATGAGCGCCTTGCTGGCGATCTCGGAGGGAGAGATGGTGTCCGAAATGGTGGTCGCCCTGCTGGCCAGTACCCAGATCTCCCGCTTCATCCGGATAGGCAAGGCACAGGGCCGTTCCCTGAAACAGCGGCTGCAGCGCTGGCGCCATCAGGTGAACGACACCATAGCCCATACTCCTGTTCCTCCCGTGCTGGAACAGGAGTTTCTGCTCTATCAGCACTTTATCTCCCTTTCCCTCGCTCGCCTTGTGGCCGAGTTGCCTACCCTGCTCAGTGCTCTGGAGCGGGGTAGCGACTTTGCCGATGAGGGGCGACAGCTGGCCCATCAGTTGGTGGATCATCCCACCGAGGGTGCCAGGCGGCTGATGCTTGAGAAGTGGCGAGCCAGCCTGGTGGGGGCCTTGCTGCGTTTGCAGCAGGAGCTGGCCGAGGCGGAGCGGCTCAGGTTGCAGCAGGAGCTGGAGGAACAGATCGGCGCCAGCGAGGAGCTGGAACAAGTGCTGGATCCCCAGCGGCGCACGGCCGGTGGTTTGTGGAACCTGGCTCAGGGACGCTGGCAGCCTGCCTCTCTGGTGCTGATCCGCCAATATGCCGCCATGCTGCGCAAAGAGCCCATGTTGCAGGAGATTGCAGACAGCATGGGGCGCAGTCTGCACGATAGCGAGCAGTTGCAGCGGCCCCAGCCGCAGCCCACCCTGATCCAGGAGCCGGTGTTAAGTGACGATGTGCCCGATGATCTGGTCGGGATCCACCCGGCCAATGATCTGATGAGAATGCTGCCGAGTGAGGCCGTCATGCTGGGGGTACCCGAGCTGGAGCTGGAGTTTTACCGCCGCTATCTGGAGCGGCGCCTGCTCAGCTATCAGGCCAGAGGCACCCTGCCGAGGCATCAGTTGCTGCCTCGTACCACGGATCGGGGTGATGAGGAGTTGCAGCCCATGGGGCCAGTGATTGTCTGTATCGACACATCCGGCTCCATGGGTGGTTACCCTGAGCAGTGTGCCAAGGCGCTGGCGCTGGCACTGTTGCAGCTTGCCTTGACCGAGCAGCGGCGCTGCTTCGTGATGCTCTTCTCCACCGATGTGGCGACCTTCGAGCTGACCGATGCCAACGGCCTCGATGAGGCTCAGCGTTTTCTGGCCATGACCTTCAATGGCGGCACGGATCTGCTGCCCTGCCTGAGCGCCACCCTGCAACAGTTACAGGCGCCCGGTTTCGCGCTGGCGGATGTGCTGGTGATCTCCGACTTCATTGCCCAGCGTCTGCCCGCTTCGCTGGTGGAGCTGATGGACCGCCAGCGTGGCCGTGGCACCCGATTCAACGCCGTTGCCATGTCCCGTCACGCCAAGCCGGCCCTGCTGCGGGTGTTCGATAAAAGCTGGCTACTCGACTGCGGTTTGCGCGGCCGCTTGCTGCGCCGCTGGTTGCGTAGCTGATATTGACCCCCTTGATCCGCGCCATACTGGCAGACTGGCCAGCACAACGCCGACACACAAGAGGCCCAGCGCCAGCCATACCGGCTGGGAGAGGGTCTCCCCCAGCAGCAACCAGGCCAGCATGGCCGCCATCACAGGGGTCAGGGAGCCGAGTGCCGAGCTGACCTCGGCCCCCAGGGTGCGAATGGCGTGGGCGTAACAGAGCGCCGCCAGCAAACCGGCCCCAATTCCCTGCAACAAACCCTGCCATAACCAGATGCTGGCATGACTCACTGTGGGCAAGGGGCTCCACAGGAGTGTCGGCAGCAGCAACAGGGCTGAGGGCACCGCCACCAGAGCGGCGGCATCCAGTGCCGTGAGTCCGCTATGCCTGACTGCCAGGGTAAACAGGGCCCACAGCAGGGCCGCCCCCAGAAAACAGACTTGCCCCTGCCATAAACCGGGCTCCCCGCTCAGCAGCAGGGTCGCCGTGGCCAGGGCGATGAGGGAGAGCCCGCAGCGCCGTTGGGCGGGACAAGGTTCGCGCCACAGCAGCAGGCCCAGCAGGCTGACCATGAGGGGGGCTGTGCCCGGTATCAGGGCGCTGCCCTGGGCGACCGGAGCCAGCTGCATGCCGGTGGCGCCGAGCCAGAAGAAGGGCAAACCGGCCCCGGCCAGCATGGCCAGCTGCCAGCGCAGGGGAATGCTGTGCAGCCGGGTGCGGTGGCGCCAGTAGTAGGGAAGCAGCAGCAAGGCGGGGATACCAAATCGCAGCAGCGCCAGCGCCTGTGGCGGGAGCTTCTCCTCGGCACCAAGGCGCAGGGAGAGGAAGAAACCGGACCAGAGCAGCACAGTGGCGAGGGCAGCGGCCCAGCCGCTGCAACGGGGTGACAGGGTGAATGACATAAGGGCTCCCTCCATGGAATGTCCTGCACCATTATCCGGCCAGGAGGGAGGGTGTTTCAGGGCAAACTGTTTGAGAAATCCGGATGTAGTTGCTAGTTTCAGCCAATCCAACAGGGATTTTTACCGGATATCGCCGAGATGCTCGACAGAATTGATTTACATCTGCTGCGGTTGCTGCAACAGGATGGTCGCCTCTCCACAGTGGAGCTGGCGGAGCAGGTTGGTTTGTCAGCCTCCCCCTGTGCGCGGCGCCTGAGGCGGCTGGAGGGGGAGGGACACATTCAGGGGTATCGTGCCGTGCTGGCGCGGGAGAAACTCGGCCTTGGCATCACCATCTTCGTCAACGTGCGGCTCAGCCAGCACAAGGAGCCCTTGGTCGATGCCTTCGAGCAGGCGGTGGCGGCCATGGCTGAGGTGATCAGCTGCCACACCGTCTCCGGCAATTACGACTATCTGCTGGAGGTGGTGGTGCCGGATCTGCCCGCCTATGAGCAGTGGATCAGACGATTGCAGTCCCAGGACATGGTCAATGACATCAGCAGCCACTTCGCCATTCGCGCGGTCAAGGTGATGGGGCCGCTGCCCATTTGACTTTTTTCAGGCGCCGGGCTGGTGGCCGAGTCCCCGCTCGTTGACCTGATCCTGATCCAGCAGGGGTTGGCCGCTGGGCTGGGAGACATAAAAACCCCGCTTGCCGCTGCGCTTGACCCGGTACATGGCCTGATCGGCTCTGGCCAGCGCCGTGCTGAAGTCATCCTGTGGCCGGATCTGCGCTATCCCCATGCTCAATCCCACCTCGGCCTCGCCGTTGGGCAGCTCGAACGGAGTCGAGATGACATTGACGCACTGGTGGGCCAGGTGATGGGTGCGGGGATCGTCACTGTGCCAGGGCAGCAGCAACACGAACTCATCCCCGCCGAGGCGGCCCAGCTTCACCCCTTCGTCACAACAGGCCTTGATCCGCTGGGTGAGGGCGATCAGCAGCTCATCACCTGCCCTGTGGCCAAGGTTGTCGTTCACCTGCTTGAAGTTATCGAGATCGATGAAGCAGATGGCCCTGAACTCCTGCGGGAACTGGCGTTGCAATGCAGTGCGATTGAGCAGGCCAGTGAGAGGATCCCGATGGGCGAGCTGGGCGAGCTGCTGTTCGTACTCCTTCTCATGGGTGATGTCGATGTGGGTACCCATCACCCGCAGCGGTTGGCCCTGCTCATCCCACTCCACCACCCGGCCCCTGTCCAGCACCCAGGTGGTCTTGCCATCCTTGGCGATCATGCGGTGCATCACCTGATAGAAGGGGCTCTTGCCGCTCAGATGATCGAAGAAGGCCTGCAGTACCCGCTCCCTGTCTTCCGGATGCAGGTGTTCACGCCACACATCGAAGTGGGCCGACAGCTCCTTGGGCTGGTAGCCGAGCATGGCCCCCCAGCGTCGGTTGAAGATGATGAGCTTGCCGGTGGGAAGGTGATTCTGCCAGATACACAGGCCAGTGCCGTCCATGGCGGCATCCAGTTTCTCCCGCGCATCGTCGGCTACCCGCTTCAGGCGCTCATTCTCCTGCAGCAGCTTGTCATAGGCGGCCTGCAGCTCCTCGTATGTCATGAACTCGTTCTTCCCTGTGGTCGTTGCGGCCTATAGTCGATGCTGGCTGTGAGCCTGTAAAGTGCGACAAAACGATAATGCAGCCCTCCTCTCGTCTTGTACTCTGCAAAGCTTCTGGCCGGGGCTGATGGCCTGTGAGTGGTACCGCATGGACAGGTTTTGCTGGCGAGCCACCCAAGGAGCGATATGATAAGTCCATGTTTGCGCAGCAATGAGCTTGTTTCCTCTCATGATTCCTAAAATGGCTTCATTTTGTCTGATGCCGCTGCTCCTGCTCGCAGGGTGGGCCGCGCCGGCGTGGGCAGCCCGTGGCCCCTTGCCGGAACCTGTGCTCGTCGGGGAGCTGAGCCAGCTGGAAAATGATGCTCTTCCCCCTCGCGTCTTCCGGCTGCGGGTTGCCGCCCTGGCGGCCCACAGGGAGAGCTACTCACCACAGTTGCAGGGACGCATCGCCCGGTTGCAGTGCTGGGCGCGCGATTCCGAGCGTACCAGCGAATATGAGGCGACCATTGCGTTTGCCAGTGAGCAGCTGGCGTCGGCTCGCAAGCAGCAGGACAGAGAGACGGAGGCCGGCCTCTTTATCTGCCGGGGCTTCAATCAGCAGATGCTGGGCAACATGACCCAGGCCAAGGCGGATTATGATGCCGCCCTGGTACTGGCTGAGGCTCTCGAAGCCCCTCGTCTGAAGAGCGATGCTCTCAGTTATCGGGGTGATATGTTTGCCTATCAGGGGGCATTGGCACAGGGCTTGATAGACCTGCTCGCCGCCTATGACGGTTATGTTGCGCTGGGACTGGAGGGGATGAGGCTGCAGGTGTTGGCCCAGATTGCCAACACCTACCGGCGAATGGGGATATACGCGCGAGCCCATGAGTATTTTGAAGAGCTGATGCAGGCCTATCTGCAACGGCACGATCAGAGCAACCTGATCGATGTCGGTACCCAGCTGGCCATCCTCTATACCGATCAGGGCCGTTACGAGCAAGCCCTGCCCCTGCTAGAAGCGGGGGAGCGTTATTACCGTCAGCAGCAGAGAGAGATGGATCTCGCCTGGCTCAGGGTCGAGTTGTCCTGGTGCCTGCTGAATCTGAAGCGGGTTGACGAGGCGCTGACCAAGCTGGAGCAGGCGAAACCTGTTCTGTATCGACATGAAAAAGATACGGACGAGGCGACGCTGGGGCTCTGGCAACTGGTGATGGGATTGACGCTGGATGCCAAAAAGGAGTGGGACAAGGCCCTGCACTATCTGGCCAGGGCCGAGTCCATCTTCAGTCAGGAGCAGAACCAGCGCTTTCTCGCCTGGATCTATCAGGCCAGGGCCAGAATTCTTGAGCAGCAGGGTCAGGTCAATGGTGCGCTGGCGGCACTCCAGCAGTATGTGCAGATAAAGAGCGAGCTGGATCGCTTGCTGAACGAACAGCGTTCGGCCCAGATCCGCCTGGAATTCGATCTGGCGCGCAAGGAGCTGGAGAACCAGACCCTCAAGACCCGGCAGCTGGTTCAGGCCGAGCGGTTGAAGCAGTTACAGGAACGGCGCCAGTGGCAATATATCGTGGTGGTACTGTTGCTGGTCGTTATGGGGATGCTGGCGCTCTACCTGTTAAATCGCTCCCGCAAGCTGCGTCAGCTTGCCATGACCGACGAGCTGACCGGCATCCACAATCGTCGCCAGATCCAGGCCAAGGGAGAGGTGTGCTTCAGGCAGGCCAGAGACAATGGCAAGCCACTATGCGTGCTGATCCTGGACATAGACCACTTCAAGCAGGTCAATGACACCCTGGGTCATCACATGGGAGACAGGGTGCTGACTGCCGTGGCCAGCTGCATCGGCGCCCAGATGCGTCATCTGGACAGGGTCGGGCGGCACGGTGGCGAAGAGTTTCTGGTGCTGCTGCCTGATACCCGTATGGAGGAGGCACTCGAGGTGGCTGAGCGGATCCGTCATGAGGTCTCCCGGTTGCACATAGAGGAGATGCCGGAGGGCCATCCGGTGCATGTCAGCATCGGCTGTGCCGAATGCAACCTGCTCGATGAGACTCTGGGGGATCTGATCAAACGGGCCGATGAGGCCATGTACAGAGCCAAGCAGGCCGGTCGCAACCAGGTAATGCGGGCCGAATAGGGCGATCTGGCACCCTTCGCGAACGGCTCTAAGCCGGGCTGGGTATTTTTCACTCGCGCGGGTATAATGTCGCGCAATTTTGCTTTGACTCAGGCGAGAAGACCCATGTAACGCAGCCCTCCTCCCTCTCTCCACCGGGTTGGCAAAACGCCAGCTGGCGTGGCTTTCGTTGCGTATACATGTGCCGTGAGCGGCATCCCGTATTTATTCCCACGGTGGCCAAGGCCGCCGCCCAATAGAAGAACGTTGAATTATGTCAGCTGAATTTCTGAGTGAAGTCTCCAAGAGACGCACTTTTGCGATCATCTCGCACCCGGATGCGGGTAAAACCACCATCACCGAAAAGGTCCTGCTGTTCGGACATGCCATTCAGCGCGCCGGTACCGTCAAGGGCCGTGGCTCAGGCCAGCACGCCAAATCCGACTGGATGGAGATGGAGAAGCAGCGTGGTATCTCCATCACCACCTCTGTGATGCAGTTCCCCTATGCGGATTGCCTGGTCAACCTGCTCGA
>Ga0075011_10002396_pt1 | contig 10139 bp, 11 predicted proteins | sample TARM_MetaG_T_14_FD_72354 | JGI IMG/M metagenome (GOLD analysis project Ga0075011, IMG submission 72354) | Freshwater microbial communities from Pennsylvania, USA, analyzing microbe dynamics in response to fracking - TARM_MetaG_T_14 | ecosystem: Environmental > Aquatic > Freshwater > River...
TTTTAAGAGCAAGAGCTTTTTAAGAGCAAGAGCTTTTTAAGAGCAAGAGCTTTTTTTGTGAAAAATTTTTTTTTTGGAAAAAAGTCACCCATCGGGTGGCTTGGCCCCTAGAGATCCTAGAGGATCCTATTAATACTACCGAAACGCCGAAAAATCGGGCGGCTGTGCCACGCTATCGGGCGGCTGTGCCACGCTATCGGGCGGCTGTGCCACGCTATCGGGCGGCTGTGCCACGCTATCGGGCGGCTGTGCCACGCTCCCTTTGTGGATACGGTCATCTGCGAGCAGGATACCTGCGGCTTTGAGGGCTTCGGCGTCCTCCTTGAGTCGGCGACGTCCATCGCGCATCGACATCGACGTCGAGCCGTCTTTTTCTTGATCGCCCAGGACGGCTCTCAGCGCCGTGTCGACGTGCCAGCCGCCATTTGGTGTGCTCTTGTGGGTCAGGATATGACGAGCGACCGCCTGGCTGATACCATGTCTCAGCCTAGCTATAGGTGCTGGGTCGTGGTACATCTTGATCGGGTCGCTCTCGATGAACTTGCTCATGGCCCGACCGAATCTCACGCGCCACAAGTGTCGCTCTCCTCCTAGAGGGTCGCGCCGGGTCATAGCGGACGGCTCGACCGAGTCGATAAGGTGGCCGAGTGCTGGGTAGTCAACTCCCGGCACCTCGATCTCTACGAGCGCAGTCATGCACTCCTGGATCAGCTTCCAGAGCTGCTCATGCGAGTAGGTGCTAGATATAACTTTTCGCACGCGGGCCATATCCACTAGCACCTCGATGGATCCTATGTCCGCCAGATCCCGTCTTTTTTCGCTGCAGTATGCGAGTGCATCGACTAGGTCGGCGTGTCGCTGGCCGAGGCGGCCGACAACCCGGCATCGGCCCCAGGGTGTGGCAATCCACTCGCCAGCGCGGGTCACGGGTTTTTTGGTTGGTTGATAGAGGCGTATGCGCGCCTGAGTCGCGGTCGTCGTCGGCACAACTTGCTGCCTGTCGCCAGTTTTACCAGTCATCACCAATCTCCTCAACGGTTTTCGCTTTCGCGGCCTTGCCCTTGGCTTTCGCGTCGCATTTGGCTGCGGCTGCGGCTGCGGCCTTGCCTCTGCCGCCATCACGTGACCCGGGTGACACTACGCACGAGGTCACGGGAGTGCCCCACTGGGATGCTCCGATCTCGACGACCTCAAGATCAAAACCGATTCGATCCCCCAGCCCCGGTAGATCGCGCTGCTTGGTCACTTGGGCCCAGCGCCCATCTTCGTCTGTCGACAGCACCTCGATCTCGGTATCGACCGCCGCCCGCAGACTGGAGTGCCCGCGAGCACCTTTTTCGCGGTCTTTGCCGCTGTGGTGGATCAGCAAAAAATGTGCGCCTGTTTCGCCGCGGATCCGGTCAAAATTGCCGATGACGGCGCCCATGTCTTGGCCGCTGTTTTCGTCGCCGCCGGATGTGAGACGAGCAAGCGTGTCGCCCACGATCAGGGTCGCTTTTTTACCCACGCGCTCTTCGGCCGCTTTGATCGTCTGGATGAGCGCGTCCGTGTCGCGTTTTTGCAGCATATTGACGGCGTCCTGAACCACCACCAGATTTTGCAGCCGCCGCCCGTGGCGCCGCTGGTAAGCGGCCAGCCGCGCCTTGACCGAGCCTGGCGACTCTGCGGCGACATACACCACTAAGCCGGCCTCGGTTCGGCGCCCCATCCACGTAGCTCCGGTGGCTGTCGCGCAAGCCAGATCTAGTGTGAGAAAAGTTTTTCCTGCGCTGGAGCTGCCATAAATCAGGGAGCCTCCGCCAGCGGCCAGCAGACCCTCCACGATCTCCCGTGGCGGCTCGTATCCATCGATCTCGATCTCATCGGCAGCGATCATGCTCAGCGTTGGTACCGCCGAGTTCAATTTCATCATCTGAAGTGCAGTACCCATCTCACACCTCCCCAAAGAGTGAGATCTGGATCACGGGCATCATGGCCGGCGATCCCACCACCTGCGCACGCTGCACCACACCCACAGTAGAGTCTCTCGCGGTGTGGACGCTCCAGACCGCACCGGACAGGCTGGGTGCCTTGTAGATCGAGTCCAAATCGGCCAGCCAGGCGCGAGCCCGGTTACCCAGCGCGCGCAGGGTTGCAAGCCGATCCTCGCGGCTTAGAGCCAGCAGACTGTCGATCTCTCCTACCGATCGGGCAAAGGGTAGTGCTATGGCGGCTATCGCCACAGCCTCATCATCGAGATCTTCCCAGCCCTCTGGGATTTCCGCGAGACCCAGCCGTTGCTCAACCGCAAAATCGGCCAGCGCGCCGACTTCAAGGGCCATTTCATCGATCCGGGATGCGATGCTTTTGAGCGCCATCGCCCGCGCGGCCTGCGCATGGGTGGCGCCTTGGATTTTTGCGTGAGCGGAGATCGCAGCGGCCTTGACCACTCGCGTCAGCACTCGCGACACGCTTTCGGTCTCGATGCCGGTGCAGTCTGCGATGGCATCCCGGAGGCTTACGATCATGCAGTCGCTTACCGGCAGGTGATCGCCTTGGCGATACTGGGGGTCACGGCGCAGATCCCGTGCTGCGATATCCCCGTCATCGAGGGCTAGCGCACACTCATCATCATGTCCATCGAGCGGCTCACTGGCCTTGGCGCTCTTATCGATCGCGTGCCCGGCAGCGCGGGCAGCGGCCTTGATCAAATCGTGCGGCGTGCAATGGGGCCAATCGTCCGCAATCAAATCGACGGCCAGCACATCAATAATCGCGCCAACCGCATCCGCAAACCCAATCACACCACCTTCGCGCAGGCGCTCGATTGCGCGGATCAGATCACGATCTTTTTCGCGGGGCTTCGCCCCCCGAACCATAATCGCGGCGGCGGTTTGGGTGGAGGCTAATACCGACTCCGTTTTAGCGCCCGCCCCGAATCGGCTCTCCAACTCTGCCCGCCAAAACCCAACAATTTCCAATTTCTCAAAATCAACTCGCATTTCGTCGCTCCCGAACAAATCGGCAGCGGCTCAGGGAGAGCGAGAGAGAGTGCGACTAGGCCCGCGCGCGATCAGTCCTTGCGCGAGCCGCTGCCACTATGGGCGCTGGGCTGGCGCGTCAGGCCGTCGCCGAAACGCGGAGGGAGCTAGAAAAGCGGGCCGTGAAGGCTATGATGCGCTCGGCTAAAAAAGCCAAGGCGGAGAGTAGCGCGGCGGTGGCGGCATCGAAGGCCGCGGCGCGGGAAAAGGAAGCGCGTGAGATACCTGCATCGTGCAGGTCGATGCGGCCGACCAGCACACCACCATCACCGCGAGCGGCCACATGGTGCATAGACTGCACCAGCAGCAAGCGGGCGCGCTCAAGGGCGGCCCTGAGTGCAGCACCCCTTGCCAGTCGTCGGCAGATAGATCTGATCGCCATGACGCCTGCAATCGCAGCAGTGGTCATGGCTACCGGCACCAGCACCAGCGGCATGCCCACAGATAGAGTCTCAAGCACATGGATGATCAGGGTGATGGCCGCAGCAGCTACGGTGGCAACCATCAGTATGGTCAAAACAATCAGCGTGATCGCCCAACTATCCTGCGACATCTTGACAAGCGCCTGCGCGCCGACAGTCTTGCAAGACGCCTTGTACAAAAGGCGGCAAGCACGCGATGACGGGGCAGGAGTGAACATGCCTCCATTGTATCAGACGATCTGAACTTGCCCTAATCCAGCCCCTAAAAATGTGTAACGGGCTGTAGCAAAGTCGCTATTGGCGGCGGGTGCCTTGAGCGGGCGCACCCTGCATCTGCTCAGCAGTCTCGGCGGCAGTCATCTGCACAAGGCGCTGGATATCAGCCTGGGAGTACCCGGTCGACAGCGCACTCCCGGCCAGCGCACCGAAGGCTATGGCGCAGATCAATGAGATGCCATAGAACAGCAGGTTGGTATTGCCAACTTTTTGGCCGACTTTCTCGCCAACCGCTTCGCTGATCTTTTTCGATAGCCGCTCTGTGTCGTGGCCGGTTTCCTTTTGCAGCGCGCCGATTTTGGCGATGACTTGCTCAGTTTCTTGGCCGGCATCCTTTTGCAGCTTCATCACGCGAGCGAGTTTCTGATCCATGTCATCGGCCAAATCAGTAATCCCTTTCGTTACGTCAATGCGCACTTTGCGAGCAACCTCAACCGCGAGATTTTCAATAGATTTTTCGGCTTCAACGACCTTCAAATCAATGATGCTGCCATCGATCTTTTTGAGACTCGCGCCCACATCCACTTTCAACTTGTCCAGCTCTCGCTCCAAATGCTTTTGGACAAATCCCTCGACCGTCCCACCCTGCAGCAGATCGCGCAAATGATTGATAGCCAACGCCTCGCGTTTATTCGCGGCATCTGCGATGAGCGCATAAAATATCCAAGTCTGATCACCTTCCGGCATATCCGCAAGAAACTTGCTCAAATCATGATCGCTCAAATTCTTCAGGACTTTATCTCTCAATGCTTCCATGGCTATCTCCAAAACGGTTTCAAAATCAGGTCTTGCTTTTGCAAAACGCATCCGCATCGACCAGCCCGCCCATCAAAGGCTCCAGTACGGCCTTGGCCTGGCGCAGGTAGCCCGCGATGCGGATACGCTGGATCGGGGACTTGATCGGCCCATCGGGCAGGGTCAGGCACTTGAGGGTGCTCGTCGGGTGGTCCAAAATAACCTGCATCGTATCCGAACTGAGGCGCGGATAAATGGATGCGCTCAAACCGTGGCCTTGGCTTTCGATTTTCTCGACGAGCGATTCGTCTTTCAGAAACTCGGGCGCGAGAATGAGTTTTTTTCCCAGCCCGCCAATGCCTTCAGTTGCGATTTTGACCGTCCGAGTAATCGAGTGGTCGGTATTGCCTGTCGAAATTGCAACGCTGATATCGAGATCAAGATTGATAAATGCATCAGCCAGCACATCGATATCACGATCGATGGTTGTATATGCTCCAGCCGGCATATTGACGACGACTGCATCAATCTCGCCAGATTCCATGCACTCGGCCAGAAAAGTGACCAGATCATTCACGGCGCGCTGATACTCCGACGGATCGGACAGTCGCACCTTTTTAAGGACATTTGCAGCACCCGAATAGCGCTGCGCGATGTCGGCGTTGTCCGTGTCGCCCTCTATCACCGCCACGCGGCGACCACTTGCCAGCAGCAGATCGATGGCAGCGCTGGCGACTGCGGTCTTGCCGACTCCACCTTTTTCGCCGTGGGAAAAAAAAACCAAAAGATTTCCGTTCATTTCCAAACTCCTTAAATTGAATCAGGGATTCCACTGTGGCTTCCCCCCCCTTAAAGGGCTGAGGTCGCCAAGGTGGCGGAGCCGAGGCGGCTGGGCATTTTTGGCCGCCCATCTCGCCGGGCAGTTGGCACTGCGGCATCAATCGGATGACGTGTCGCTGCGCTCCCGGGCCGGGCGCGGGCACTGCGGCACCCGCCGCGAGTCTGGCGAGGCTGGCCCTTTGGGTGACAAAGGAGCCACCCATGAAAATCGTGATCGCTGAAAAACCCAGTCTCGCCCGTGCTATCCGTGAGGCCATCGGGCGCGACGGAGACTACTCCGTGACGAGCGCCTTTGGCCACATCTACGAGCTTGCTGAGCCGGATGCATACCTGCCGGACGACCTTCCGCGCACCGCGAAGGGTGGCAAGGTCTGGCGGGCTGAGGATCTGCCGATCTTGCCATCCGTCTGGAAAAAGAATCCAAAGACCGATGCGCGGGAACAAATCGGGAAAATACGTGATTTCCTGAAAGTCGCCACGCTGGTGATTAACGCCGGCGACCCGGATCGGGAGGGCCAGCTTTTGATCGATGAGATCCTAGAGGAGCTAGGCTACAAAGGGCCGGTAAAGCGCGTCTGGCTGCAATCCCTTACGCCCGAAGCCATCCAACTGGCATTCAAAAATATGCGGCCAAACGCAGAATTCCGCCCGCTGTCCGACTCGGCCACCGCCCGCTCACGTGCGGATTGGCTGGTCGGCATGAATCTGTCTCGCGCCTGGACACTCAAGGCCGGAAGCCTGATTTCGATCGGGCGCGTGCAGACGCCGACGCTGGCCCTTGTGGTCGATCGCGATTTGGAGATCGATGGGTTCCAGCCCCGCGACTATTTTGAGGTGCATGCGCAGATCAAGCACGCCGGCGGCGCATTTGCCGCCAAGTGGCGCCCGAAATCCACCGATGGGGCGGGCTATGATCCAGATGGCCGCTTGATCGACCGCGCCATTGCGGACAAGGTGGCAGCCAAAGCACGGACGACCGGGGATATCACCAGCTACAAATCGGAACAGAAAACCCGCAGCGCGCCACTGCCCTATTCTTTGTCTGCCTTGCAAAAAGCCGCCAGCGCCAAGTTTGACCTTGGTGCCAAAGAGGTGCTCGATCTCGCCCAGCAGCTTTACGAATCGCAGCTCACGACCTACCCGAGAACCGATTGCCAGTATTTGGCAGAGGATCAGATGCCAGGCGTTTTCAAGGCGGCTCAGTTGCTGGCAAAGCGATTCGACGTCGAGGTGACTCAGAGAAAACACGCGGCATTTGATGATAAAAAAGTCACGGCCCATACAGCCATCGTCCCAACCGGCAAAGATGCGAGTTCCCTTTCTGGCGCAGCGGCTCAACTCTACGACTTGATTGCAAAGGCAACTGTGGCCATGTTTATGGCCCCTGAATCCTACACCACAATCGCAGTTGAGGTGGATTTGGCTGGCGAGGCATTTGCAGCAAACGGCCGGACGGTTCAGGATCCGGGCTGGACTGCGCTTTACGGCAAGGACGCCGAAGATGCCGAGGCTGGCGCAGCACTACCTATCATGCGCCGTGGCGACTCGGTGCGGTGCACCGAATCGGAAGTCAAAGCCCTCAAAACAAAACCGCCGTCGCGATGGACTGAAGGAACGCTCATCGATGCCATGTCGCATATCCATCGATTCGTGACCGACGAGGCCGCACGGGCGAAACTCAAGGAAACTTCCGGTATCGGCACCGAAGCGACCAGGGCGTCGATCCTTGAAACGCTATTTCGCCGAGGCTGGGTCGAGCGCAAAGGGAAGCAGCTTATCTCCACGCCTGCCGGGCGCTCAATCGTGGCTGCCGTGAAGGGGCCGCTCACCGATCCAGTCACGACCGCCCGCTGGGAGGATCACCTGAGCAATATCGCGGCGGGATCCATGGATGTGTCCAAATTCGAGGCCGCAATTGTTGCGTTTATCCGCGAGCAAATCGAGGCCTGCGCCAAAACGACCGTGACTATGCCTGCAACTCCCGCACCAGGCGCAAAAGGAGCGGCCGGGAAAAAAGGCGAAAGCTGCCCAGCCTGCAAAGGCGCGCTGCGCCGGCTGGAATCCAAAAACAAAAAAAACGTGTTTTTCTGGGTATGCAGCGACCGGGCGCATGGGCCTTTTGCCGATGCCAATGGCAAGCCCGGAAAAGCTTTCGGGGCTGGAAAGTAACGAGGCTTTTGGCAGCTAAGCCGTAAATGCCGATTCTTTGGCGCGGAGAGCCGCATTGTTGGCGCGGCTGCGTGCATCGACCATCCGTTGGCCGAGGCATTTGGGGCCCCGGTTGATAAAATTAAAAATCAGGCCATCCGAGTACTCAGCGGCACTCTCCAGCTCCGATCCTTGCGCCCGATAAGCCGCCCTCAGCAAATCCGAGATCATCTCGCGCCGACCGGGCTCAAGCCGTATCCACTCCGATAAAACCTCCCGATCACCGCGAGTCAATAAATACCCTTGGGCTTCAGCCCAATTGGCACCCTCGATGCCGATCTCAGTCAGCCTGGCTTTCGCTTCAGCGCCAAGGCGTGTTATTTCAGCGTCGCTTGGCTTTGGTAGCTGGAAAATTGTGGCAGGCTTGGCGATGGGATTTGCGGCGGGAGTGGTGACTGTGTTGGTGATGGGATTGGCGACAGGGTGCGCGATGGGATTGGCAGGCTGAACTTGATCCACCACCGGCGGCGGCTGGGTTGCGGGCGCGGGCGCGGGTATTGACGACTGCGTTGGTTGCGGAGCGGCGGCGGTTGCAACACCCGAATTCGTCACGCTGTATTTGGTGCGCACATGTTTGTGCATATGCTGAATTTGATCAGCCTTCATGCCGCGAAATTCGTCGTCGTTCTCGCTGAGAAACTGGCACATCTCGGCTAGGGTTCGTCCATTCGACTTGCCCAGCTCAAATTTTGGCAGGAGAGCGAGCATCCGCTGATATTTCATGTGCAGCGGCGATGGCTTGGCCACGAAGTCATCAAATGTCATCATGTGGCACCTCGATTCTTAGAGGCAGTCTTATCGGCTTTCTTTTTGGCGTGGTAATAGACGCTTTTGATACTATCCAAGCTCACTCCTAAGAAGGGGCCTTCGGATTCACTCAAGGCCCTGCACATATCACTTATCCCATGGCCGTTTTTGATGCCGATTTCGAACTTGGGAAGCAATTCAGTCATGGACTCGACCTTGGATTTCTTTGTCGATTTTTCACGAACGAACTCTGAAAATTCTGCTGTCATGATTGTTCCTTTTGAGCCTTATTGAGACGATGGATACGGCGGCGGCGCGCACGGGAGACTAGCTGGCGTATGGCATCAGGACGCAAGGCTGGATCGCCCAGGCGATCCCGCAACCAGTCATACATCTCTGCCCAGCGCCAACCGATCAAGCGCAGCCGATCGAGCTCTTCGAGCATCGCCTGCACCCGCTGGACCTTTGAGTCTGAAGCTGTCGTCATACCAAAACACCACTTTTTTTCGATGGCGTCATCATCGCATACAAATCTACCAATGTCAACTGTTTTCTTCGACGATGGCACATTCACCGCTGGGGCTTGCTTCTAGCTTGCCTCTAGCTTGCCTGAAGCTCCCTGAGACTTGCTAATGACTTGCCTCTAGCTTGCCTGAAGCTCACTGAGACTTGCTGGTGGCTTGCCTCTAGCTTGCCTGAAGCTCACTGAGACTTGCCTGAAGCTTGCCTGAAGCTTGCCTGAAGCTTGCCTGAAGCTTGCCGATGGCTCACTGAGATGTGATTTTGACGTATCACTTCTGAAATGGATTGTCTTTGCCGGGGCTAGATCCGGGGGGCTTATACCTGTCACAGATTCGAGTGCAAGGTAGGGTGAGGTCGTGGATTTTGCGCTCCGCGCTTCAATCCCCACCTGCACCGATGGATCGCGAGGCTCTCCAGTCAGGGCAAGCCCCGACACCCCTGGTTGGAAGCCTCTCCTGCCGTGTGACCACGCCACCAGCGCATCAGCCCTTTTGGCGACCCTATCCCTTTACCAAAGAGCCACGTTGGCTCGCACTCACAGGAGATCCCATGCGCAAGACCACCCTACTCGCCGCGCTCGTCGCCGCACTCGCCGCCAGCACCTCAGCGCTTGCTCAGTCCGCCTCAGTCTCTTGGGGCTGCAGCGCCGACTACCGGGTCGCCGGCTCGGTGACTCTCAGCATCCCAGCCGCCGACGTGGGCCGCCCGGGCTTCGTCGCCCTTGTCGCGGAGCGCGGCGAAGATTTGGCTTTTCTGGATCCATCGGGCCAATGGGTCGTATCTCGCATGCCTTTCGCGCACGAATATCGGCAATTCAATTCCCTGCCTCCCTCATTCACTTTCGGGTTCTGCTCCCCAGAGCCTTACATCGATGAGCACGGCAATCAGAATGGATTTATCTGCTCCATGACATCGGGCTTTTCGGCTGGAACAATCCTGCACGCCAGCTGGGGCGCTCTCACGCCAGAAATCGAAGCTCGTGCCAATGACCGCGAAATCAGCATGGTCGCCGCAAATGAGCGGCTTATCTCTCTTGGGCGCGAACCCAGAACATTTGACCGCCAAAGATTCATTGAAGCCGCCGTACTGCGTGATGCCCGGAAAGTGAATCCAATTGTCGTCGGAACCGTTCCATTCATTAATTGCACGCCGCCAGATACAGGCGGAGGGAGTTGAGTTTTTTGGCGCCGGGCGCCGCTAAAGCGGCGGGATTCAAAGGGGCAAAGGGAGTTTAATGGACTTCGCTAGATGTTTGAATTCTTTGGGTTAATCGGGTATCATATACACATGGGGGCAGGAAAAGAAAGCCTCCTAAGCCGAGAGAGTAAAACCTGAAAGGAAAACTGAAATGCGCGACATCCTTACCATC
>Ga0075011_10002398_pt1 | contig 10131 bp, 8 predicted proteins | sample TARM_MetaG_T_14_FD_72354 | JGI IMG/M metagenome (GOLD analysis project Ga0075011, IMG submission 72354) | Freshwater microbial communities from Pennsylvania, USA, analyzing microbe dynamics in response to fracking - TARM_MetaG_T_14 | ecosystem: Environmental > Aquatic > Freshwater > River...
GATCTATTTCTAAGTGAGGGTGCTTTTTGTGCATATAACAGGCAATAACCCCAGCTCCGCAGCCAAAATCAAGCACTGAGCCAGATATTTTTTCGGGTAAATTTTCTAATAATAACTGCGTGCCTTTATCTAATTCACCATAACTAAATACGCCCGGTAAGGAACAGATCTGCAGCTCAATATGATTAATATTTATCGGGTAGGTTTTTATCCATGCAGACTGCTCGAAAGGAGCAACGCGCTGATTTAACTCGCTATATAAAATGCCACAATGACGGGCGGAATCAATATTATTAACTGCAGATGAGTAGGGGGCCAGTAAAGTGTGCGCACTTTTAATACCACATTTTTTTTCACCCACTAAAATAATACTCGCACCTTGTTGCAGGTGAGGGGTCAGGCTTGCCAGCAGGTATTGTGTCTCTTTTTTTGCCTTAGGTAAAAAAATCAATAACAGATCGAATTTTTTATCCGCTTGATTTTCATCTCCCTGATAATGTGCGGTGAAATAGACTTGGGAGCTGGTTAATTGCGAAGACAAACGGCTATAATAACGATAATCACTAAAACAAAAAGTGCTTGATAGTGCGAGTGTCTGTAAGTGGATGGGATAATCATCGTCAATATTACCTGCAACTAATATATTCTTATCTGTAAAAAGCGAGGCATTACGCTGTAATAGTTGGCTGGGATTTGAATAACTGTAGTTTGCGAGTGACATTAGGTTTTCCTGTGTTTAACATAGAGCTTTTGACTGCTGGGTATCCGGGCGCATTATATGACGACTCACCTGCAGATTAAAACTATTATCCCCAAGAACTATTATACCCAAGCACCTGAACACCTAAGGGATTAGATGAAATTTACGGACAAATTCACTTTTATAACAATATCTGTGGTATTGGCATGCATCGCTCTGGTTCTGGTGGGCGGCTTATTCAGTCTACGTGCGATGACGCTTAAGCACCATCAGCAGCGTATGGACAGCATTATCAATGTTATTGAACGGCAATTAGATAAGCATATGGAAAAGAATCAGTTTGATCTGTGGTTGCCGGATCTGCTTGATGCTTCGGGTATTGTTAGTCTGCAAATAAAACGCCAGGACAGGGTGCTGTACCAAACTTATTATGAAAATCGTCATTTTTATCCAAGTAACTTATTACTTCGTTATCAATACCCGTTAGAAAAACACCCTAATATCTCATTGATATTACATACTCGTCAGCCCTTCGATGATATTCAGTTTTCACTGCTGCCATTATTAGGTATCTCATCTGCCGTTTTATTTAGTTTGTTGTTACTGAGCTTTGCTATCTATTGGATCAAAAAACAATTTAAAGGTGCGGAGTTACTGGAGAGACGGGCTAAGTATCTGTTGCAAAATAACCCGACCGCGCGCATTGCACAGCCGGGTGAATGGCCTAAACTCGCCAGTCAGGCGCTGGACTTGTTATCTAAGGAACTGCAGCAAAGCAAAAAAGAACGCAGTTATTTTGATGCTTATATCCGCGGTCAGGCTTTTTTAGATGAAGCGACGGGCCTTGGTAATAGCCTCGCGTTTGCAAACCGTTTAGATGCCATAGCAACCAATCAAAATATATTGTCCAGTGCGTTATTGCTGGCTGATTTTTCTGAATTAGACTTTATTCACAGTCAATTTGGGGATGATATGCGCGGCCAAATATTACTGCAGATCAGTGATATTCTGGCGTTGTTTTCCACCCGTTATGACGATCAGTTTCATGGCCGAATCGCAAAATCAGAATTTGTCTTAATTATCCCGCAGATGTCTTATCAGGAAACTGAAGTGGCTGCTAAACAGCTAACTAAGTTACTTTTTCAGTTGCAGCTCCCGGAATCTGTTGCCATCGACGAGTTTTTCCATATCGGTGTTGTCAATTTTCATTATGGCGACAAGCCGCAGCGTATTATGGATGATGCAAACCGGGCATTATTAGTGGCTGCACACCAGAACGTCAGCGGCTGGTTTTTGGCGGATCAAGATGATCATTATGTCAGTTTGTCCAAGGGCACTGTGAGGTGGCGAACCTTGCTTGAAAATGTATTAGAAAATAGGGAGTTATTAGTTTATCAGCAGCAAATTATCTGCTGCGACGGCACTGAATTGTACACTGAACTTTGGCCGCGTATCAAAGATCATCAGCAAAAAATTATTGCAGCGGATACCTTTTTGCCTATGGTTGAAAAGTGTGGGCTGCAGGAAAAGTTTGATCGGAAAATGCTGGAGAAAATGCTCGCGTTACTTGTGTTGCGCGGTGAGTCAAGTAAACCTATTGCGATAAATTTGAGTGCGCATATTCTGATGGATAAAAAAAATCAGCAGTGGTTTATCTATGAGCTGATGCAGCTGCCACGCTGCTTACGTCATAATCTGGTGGTTGAGGTATCCGAGCACCTAGTGGAAAAAAATTATTTCTTATTACGTTCGGCCTTAAATGCGATTCAGAAAATCGGCTGCAAGATTGCCATTGATAATGTCGGTAAGTCTGTCGTTAATACCGAATATATTATTGATTACAATATCGATTATCTGAAACTCCATGCGAGTTTAGTGACCGATATCAATCTGCGTAAAACCAACCAAATCGCCCTGCAAAGCCTGATCGCGAGCTGCTTAAATAGCCACTCTAAAATCATTGCTGTGGGCATTGAAAATAAGGATGAGTGGCGCTGCCTGCTTAAACTGGGTGTTTATGCCGGACAAGGCTCTCTATTTTCAGATGTTGAGCCGCTAACGGTATGATGTAATGTGACCTGATCGCGTAATTTACCCGATACTTCAGGGGGTGCCTAAGATATAATAATAAAATCTGAAGGTTAATCCCTTATTATGGATTACTGAATTGGCGTTTATTGAGAAAAATAAAATCAATATGTTTAAAACTCTTTTTTCTAAAAAAGCACAAACTAAAATCAGTCTCTATTTAGGCAGTAACCGACTTGTTATCTGCCTGTTAGAAGAGGGGGAAATTCGTTTGCTTGCTCAATCAGCGGTTTCATCCGACACGCAATGGCCGCAGGTGTTGGCATCATTAGTTAATGAACACAAACTTCATCAGGGGCAGGTTAGTGTTGTCTTAAGCCGTGACTTTTACCAGACCTTTGATATTGAAAAGCCAAAAGTTGAAGAAAGCGAATTAATGGCAACCCTCCCTTTTTCCATAAAGGATTTGGTTTCAGAGAGTATTTTTGATCTGGTCGTTGATTATTACGATATGCCTTTTCAGCAGCACAAAGGCAATCAAATCACCGCAGTATGCACTCCACGACAGCGCGTTATCAGTATCCGCGATATGATTTTAAAACAGGGCATGAAACTCAAAGAAATTATCACTGAAGAGCTGGCATTAACCCGCTTGCTGGGGACAAATGAAGAGGTTAACCTCTTACTCTCTCAGCAAAAAAATGAATTAATGCTCACCGTAGTGAAAGAGGGGCAACTGTTCTTCTCGCACCGTTTGCGCGGATTTAACGAATTATTGGCAGTGCCCCTTAATGATCTTGATAATACGCTGTTAGACGGTTTGAGTTTAGAGTTACAACGCGCCCTTGATTATATGAATTCACAGTTGCGCATCGCTTCAATCTCTCATCTTTATCTGGCGCTGGTTTGCCCTGATCTTCCCCTGCTGGCAGAAAAGTTAAGCAGCTACCTGGCAAAAAAAGTCGTGCCATTTGGCGAAAAAGATCAATATGATTTCACCAATATTCTGGCGTATGGCCCGTTGATGGAGGGTAAATGAAAAAACAGATAAATCTTTACCAGCCAAGTTGTTATCCAAGACGGCAAAAATTCACCTGCAGGCAGTTTGTTTTTTTAGCTGCAGTCTGTTTGTTTGTGGTGCTGGCATTGCATCTCGTGTTAAACAATCAATTTGCAAAAACACAAGTGATTGCCGCGCAGCATCAAGCTTTACTCGCTGTAAAACAGGGGGAGTTGGCGGCTTTAGTGACTAAACTGCAAAATAATCGCGCGCCCGACGCTAAAATCAGGCAGCAACTTGCGCTGCAGGCTGAAGTTGATGCAAAACAGCGATTATTAGGCAGTCTGTCGGGAATCGAACTGGGTGTCGTGGTGAGCTTTTCAGAGTTGATGAGGGGGCTTTCACTGGCGAGCATGAGCGCAATTAGCATAGACCGTTTCTCCATAATTGATGGCCGTTTAAATATATCAGGACAAGCGCAAGAGAGTGATTCAGTGCCCTTGTGGCTGACAAAAATTCAAACCACCAGTGAGCTGGCGGGGATTGCTTTTGAAAGGATAAAAATAGCAGAAAATCCCCGCGGTTTCTCTTTTCAGCTAAGCAATAATCCTGCAAATAAAACAGAGAAGGCACCGCTACAATGACCGGGCTTAATGTGATTGCAATTGAAAAAGCGTTTAATAAACTGACCCTGCGCGAACGCTCTATTATATTCGGCGCATTACTGATTTGTGTTTTTGCGCTTAGCTATTTTTGGATAGTCGATCCGGCCATGCTCAAGCAGGCAAAACTACAGAAAACCTTGCAGTTGAGCTACCAGCAGGAAAGTGAATTAAATAGCGAAATTGCCGATATTACTTTGCGCTTACAAAAAGATCCGTTGCAGGAGATCAATAATAAAATCGCCTTTTCCATGCAGACTTTAGCGGCGCTGGATAAACAGCTGGATGAAAAATTGGTTAAGTTTATTCACGCACAAAAAATGCCTATTGCACTCGCTAAAGTGCTCAGTGAAAGCCCGGGGGTAAAAGTTGAATCTTTAATCTCACACCCTGTGCAGACATTTAATTCATCACCTGTTAACGGCGCAGTGGCGCCACAAAATCTGTTTTATAAGCATTCGTTAGCAATACAATTAACGGGTGATTACAATGCCATTTACCGTTATCTATTAAACCTTGAAACTCTGCAGGAAAAGTTTTATTGGTCCGGCCTGACCTATCAGGTGACGGATTACCCGCTTGGTAAGGTGACTATTGAGATATACACACTCAGCGATCAACAGGATTTAGTCAGTGGTTAAATATATTATGTTACTTTGCTCAATAATAAGCGCTAACCTGATGGCTGAGAGCTGGCCATTAGTTGATCCCACTAAACCGCTGAACTACAAAATTCAATCTGTGACCAAAGCGCAACGTCCGGCACTGCCTCAATTACAAAGCATACTAACTAATGGGGGGCAGCGACGCGCTATTTTAAACAATCAATTATATGAAAGCGGGCAGTGGGTGAATGGCTACCTGATAAAGGAGATTGCAAGTGATGCTGTGTTATTAGGTCAGAAAAAACACGTATATAAGTTGAGTTTATACACCAAAAAAGAGCGTTTTATTAAATAAACGCCTTATTTGCTTTATGGAAAATGGATAACATGGAAAAAATTCTTTCAATAACTTGCTGCCTTTTATTCTTAACAGCTTGTCAGGCGACTAAAGAAAACAGCGCTGAAGCGCAAAAAATGCAGCTGCAGGCGAATATAGACAGGCAAGTAGAGGCATTGATCTTACCTGACGATATTGAATCTGAATTATATGCGGATTTGTCGCAGCAAGCGGAACTGGTTGATGTTGAAGAAAAACGCTTTGATATTTCAGCGCGCGATGTCGATGCTGCGGTCTTTTTTGCCTCATTAATCAGTGACACCTCTTTTAGTGTCGCTATTCACCCTGATGTGCGCGGCGAGATCTCCCTTTCATTAAAACAGGTGACCTTAGCTGAAGCGTTAGCTGTTATTGAAGATATCTTTGGTTATGAAATTAAACTGACCGGGCGCATCTACCATATCTACCCTGCGGGCATGCGCGTGGCAAGTTTTACCCTTGATTACCTGTTTATGAACCGCATGGGGGGATCGCGCACCAGTATTTTATCCGGCCATTTAAGTAACCAGGATAAAACGTCAGAATCAGATTCAGGTTCAAATTCAAGCTCAAATTCAAGTTCAAATAGCTCGCGCTCAGCTAGCAGCGCGGATCAGAATAAAGAGTTTATTGGTGAGTTTTCATCAAACTCTTTAGAAGACGGTACGGAAATAATTACCGTAACCAGCACTAACTACTGGGCTTATTTAGAAAGTAAAATACAGAAATTATTAAAAAATAAAGCCGGACGGGATGTGATTGTCAGCCCTATGTCAGGTGTGGTGACCATTCGCGCTTATCCGGAAGAGATTCGCGAAGTACGGGATTTCTTAGAGAAGGAGACGGATAACTTAAACCGCCAGGTTATTTTAGAGATACAGCTAATCGAAGTGCAGTTAAATGATGAATACCAGCAGGGTGTGAGCTGGAGTCGCGCGGGTGATGAAGTTAGTACAACCAATGTGTTGTTTGATGCGACCCATAAGCTGGCTGACAGTCTGATTAAAAATACTATCGGGGGCGGCGGTGCATTAACTATCGCTAATGGCTCCTTTTCCGCTGTTATCACCTTGCTGGAAACGCAGGGGGACGTGAATGTTTTATCTAAACCTCGTGTCACGGCAATGAACAATCAAAAAGCGGTGATCAAGGTCGGCGGAGATGAGTATTTTGTAACCGATGTTTCAACTACCACAGTTACCGGGACGGCCACTACTTCTACCCCGAATGTTGAACTGACGCCGTTTTTCTCCGGTATCTCAGTGGATGTGACCCCTAAAATCAATGATGATGATTCTGTTTTATTACATATTCACCCGGCGATTGTTGATATCGAAGAGCAGATAAAAACCATCAGTTTTGGCAGCACCTCCACTGGTGATCTGACTATTCCCGTTGCCAAAAGCGATGTGCGTGAATCCGACACTGTGGTAAAAGCGCAGTCGGGGGATGTGATTATTATTGGTGGTTTAATGAAAACCATTGAAAAAGATATTGTTTCTAAGACACCGCTGCTCGGTGATGTGCCCTGGTTGGGGGAGCTGTTTACTAACCGTCAGAAACAGAATTTAAAAACGGAACTGATTATTCTGGTCAAACCACAAGTTGTGAAACAGAATACGTGGAAGCAGGAGATGCAGAAATCATCCGATTTAGTTGAAAAATGGTATCCCTCTAAATGATCTATCTAAAGCATTTTGGATTAGAAAAAGCGCCGTTTTCACTGACCGCAGATCCTGATTTTTATATCGATTTTATTCCCCATAAAGAAGCGTCACAGGTGATCACCACAGCGCTCTCTTTGGGGGAGGGGATTTTAAAAATAAGCGGTGAGGTTGGCACAGGGAAAACCCTGCTATGTAATAAATTACAAAAGGAGCTGTGCGCGCAGCATCTGATTTTTCACATTGATAATCCCTACCTTAGCGCACATGAACTACGCTGCGCACTGGCGGATAAAATAGGTGTTGATAAAGAGAATTTTGATGACCAATTTTTATTAACCGGCTTGATTAAAAAACGTTTATTGGCCTTGCTGGCGCAGGGGCAAAAATTGCTGGTCTTAGTGGATGAAGCACAGGCTCTGCCGGACTCGACATTAGAAGCACTGCGCCTGTTTTCCAACTTAGAAACTAAATCGCAAAAATTATTACAGGTAGTGTTATTTGCCCAGCCAGAATTAGACGTGCGCCTTGCACAAACAAAACTGCGCCAGTTGCGCCAGCGGATCACTTTTTCCTACCAGTTGCGTGCGCTGTCGGAAGAGGAGATTGAACATTATATAGCGCAGCGCTTAAAGCAGGCGGGTTACCGCGGCGCTTTGTTATTTAACCGCAGTGTGTGCCGTAAAATAGCCCGGGTAAGTCGCGGTATTCCACGCCTAATTAATATCTTATGTCACAAGGTGCTGATCATCAGTTATGGTCAGCAGCATTATAAAATCAGCAGTAAATTGGTTGCGCAAGCGGCTGCAGATACGGAAGATGCTTATCCGGTGCAGAAATTAACATACTGGTGGCTGCTATTGTGCTCATTTGCACTGTTAAATGGCATGTTACTGCTGTGGTGGAAAGGTTTGTTATGAGTATTATCAATAAAATGCATCAGGATCTTCAGCAAGTACAGCAAACACAACCTATATTAGCCGCTATGCCTGAAAAAGGGAGTAAACAGAAGGCGCTGCTTTTGCTGGCGATCGCTTTACTATTAGGCTCTTCTTTCGTTTTTGCTGCGCTTATTTTCACTCAGGAAAAATCGCCGGCTGTAATGCAAAGCGTTAAAATGCAAGCGGCAGAGCCAGAATTGCCCGCCGCGCCCAAAGTACTGAGCAGCATAGTACTGAGTGACATAGTATCTAGTGAGATAGCACCGAATAGCACAGTACAGAAAAAGCCGAGAGCCGAGCCGCTTCGTGTTGAGCAGGCTGCGCCGAACGCCTCTCCAGGCAAGGTATTAGCCCCTGCTATTACAGTTAATAATGGGTCAGTGGAAAAACAGAAAACAGCTGAGCCGGAAAAAATCTCTTTGCCAAGCGTCTCTACGGAGATAGCTTCTGTTAATACTGCTGCTGTTAATGAAATAAGCGTAGAGCCAGCTCCTGCCAAAGAGCCGAAGAGTGAAGAGCAGCAGTTAGATATTAAAGTTTCGCAGCTCAGTGCTGCGCAGCTTGCGCAAATTCATATGAAAGATGCAGACAAAGCGCAGGCGCAGGGGGATTTTGAGCTGGCGGTGAAAAAAAATCTGCGGGCACTCGCTTTGCAGCCCGGTTTAAATGAACTGCGCAAATCAGTGGCGCTCTATTATTACGGGCAGGGGGATGTTAATAGCGCGCAGCGTTTATTGAAACAAGGGGTGCTAGCATCACCTGATTACCCTGATTTTAATTTAATGCTGTCACGTATTGCATTAAAAGAGGGGGAGCAGCACAAAGCTTATCTTTACCTTGAGCAAAATCCGCCGCAAGTTGAAGGCAACCTTGACTATTATGCTAGCCACGCAATTTTGGCGCAAAAGTTCCAAAAATATGAACAATCAGAAAGTCTGTATCGCAGCTTACTGAGCCAGCGGCCTAATAATGGACGCTGGAGAATGTCACTGGCGATCGTTCAGGACAGGCAGGATAAAATAGATCTGGCTGTTAATAATTACAAAAAGGCTTTGTTGCAAACCGACCTTTCAGCAAAAGCAAAGGTTTATATTAATCAACGACTTGCCTATTTAGGTCAACATTAAGGTATAACATGAAACCGCAATTAAAAAAGCGCTTAGGTGATTTACTGGTTGAAGAGCAGCTGATCAGCGAAGCACAATTACTTAATGCCTTAAAAGAGCAACGTCATTTAGGCCTTAAATTAGGCGCCAGCTTAATTCATTTAGGCTATCTCAGTGAAGATCAAATATTAACTTTCTTATCTCGCCAGTTATCTATCCCCATTGTGGATCTGCTTAAAGTTAAAATTGATCACAATGCCGTGCAGCTCATTCCGGAAGTACATGCACGTCGCCTGCGTGCCTTAGCTATTCATGACAACGGTGAAACGGTTACCTTAGTGGTCTCCGACCCGGCGGATCTGCACAGTTTAGATGTGTTAGCCAGTCTCCTAAAAGGGCGTCCTTTTGAACTGATGATTGCCCGGGAAGATCAATTAATTGAATCATTTGACCGTGTTTACCGACGTACCAAAGAGATCGCCTCCTTTGCTGTTAAATTAAGCGAAGAGCATGGCGACAGCTCCGCATTTGATGCTACTGCAAGTTTAGATATCGGCGCGGAAGGCTCAGATGCGACCGTTGCCAAACTGATTCAATCTCTGTTTGAAGATGCACTTCAGGTCGGGGCGTCAGATATACATATCGAACCCGATGAAAATGTATTGCGCATAAGGCAGCGTGTTGACGGCGTTTTACAGGAAACATTGCTGCCTGAAAGCAGCATCGCCAGTGCATTAGTGCTGCGCCTTAAGTTAATGGCAAAATTAGATATTTCCGAAAAACGGTTACCGCAAGATGGACGCTTTAATATTAATATCAAAGGCCGCAGTGTTGATATTCGAGTCTCCACTATGCCGATTCAAAAAGGTGAGTCCGTGGTGATGCGTTTACTGGATCAATCTGCCGGAGTGCTCTCTTTTGCAGAAATAGGTATTCCGCCGCATTTACAGGCACGCTTAGAGTTACAGTTACAGCGCCCTAATGGCATGATTCTAGTTACCGGCCCAACGGGTAGTGGTAAAACCACGACCTTATATGCATCACTGAAC
>Ga0075011_10002400_pt1 | contig 10125 bp, 6 predicted proteins | sample TARM_MetaG_T_14_FD_72354 | JGI IMG/M metagenome (GOLD analysis project Ga0075011, IMG submission 72354) | Freshwater microbial communities from Pennsylvania, USA, analyzing microbe dynamics in response to fracking - TARM_MetaG_T_14 | ecosystem: Environmental > Aquatic > Freshwater > River...
AAGACCGGCTTGGCCCATTTGCGGGCCGTGCGGATGACCGCTTCGGCGGCCTTTTCGATGTCCACCGTGGCCGTGGGCGTGAGCAGGACGAGGATGGAGTGGACCATGGGATCCTCGCCGACGACCTCCAGGGTCTGGCGGTAACGCTTGGCATCGGCGTCGGCCACGATGTCCACCGGGTTGTAAAAGGCGGCGTAGCTGGGGAGAAATTCCTGAAGCTTTTCGATGGTCCGGGGGGAGAGTTCGGCCATGGACAGCCTGGAGCGGTCCGCCGCGTCCGCGGCCAGGATGCCCGGTCCGCCCGCGTTGGTGACCACGGCCAGGTTCGGCCCCTTGGGCAGAGGCTGGCTGGAAAAGGCCTGGGCCAGGTTGAACAGGGTGGCCACATCCCCCACCCGGATGACCCCGGACTGATGGAAGGCGGCGGTGTAACTCTGGTCCGATCCGGCGATGGCCCCGGTGTGCGAGCTGGCCGCCTTGGCCCCGGCCGCCGTGGTGCCCGACTTGATCATGATCACCGGTTTGTTCAGGCTGGCCAGCCGCGCCTGTTTCAAAAACGCCTCGCCGTGCTCCACGTTCTCGATGTAGCCGAGGATGACCTTGGTCTCCTCGTCGCGGTTGAGATATTCGAGCATGTCCGCCTCGTCCAGAACCGCCTTGTTGCCCAGCGAAACGAACTTGGAAAAGCCGATGTTCGCACCGAGCGCCCAGTCCAGGATGGCCACGCACAGGGCCCCGGACTGGGAAAAGAAGGCTATTGAGCCAAGGCCTGGCTGGCCTGCGGCGAACGAGGCGTTGACCCCGGCCGCGCCGTTCATCATGCCCAGACAGTTGGGACCGAGCAGGCTGATGCCGTACTCTTCGCAAACCGCCTTGAGTTCCTCCTCGAGATCATGCCCGTCCTTGCCCGCCTCCTTGAACCCGGCGGTGATGACGATGGCCGACTTGGTCCCGATATTCCCGAGCCCGCGCACGGACTCGACCACGAACTTGGGCGGCACCGCGATGACGGCCAGATCCAGGCCGCGCGGCAGGTCCGCGATATCCGTGGTCACGGGAAGTCCCTCGATCGTCCCGCCCTTGGGGTTTACGGGCAGGAGCTTGCCGGTGTATCCGGCCGAAAGCATGTTGGTCACGATGGTGTGCCCCACCTTGCCAGGGGTGGAGGAAGCACCGATGACGGCCACGGCGGCGGGGTGGAAGAAGGCGTGCAGATTGTCCTTGAGGGTCAAAGGCTGGGCTCCTGGTCGAGGGTGGTTGGCATTGGGCCACCCTAACCCGAAAGCGGCCGCAAGAAAAGACGTGATCAGCGCATCAGCCAGGCCACGGCGTCCGCTTCCCGTTCGAACACCTTATAGCTCAGGGAACGGTTGTGATACGCGGTCTCGCAGGCCCTGTACTGTTCAACGAAGCCAGGGTTGCACAGACAGGCGGACCGCCCGCCCAGGAACTGCACGTTGCGGTATTCCAACCGGTTGGCCACCTGGATGATGTCGTGGGCCTCCAGATGCAGCTCCAGACCACGCTCGTCCATGAGAAACCGGTTCATATTGGAATCCAGTGCCTTATGCAACATGGTCCGGATTTTACGCAACAGTTGCTCCGGGGTGTCGATCACCCCGGTTACAACGCCGACGATGTACCCGTCACGGATTTCGAACGACAGGTCGAATGACATGCTTCTCCGTCGTAGGGCCGGGGGTAACCGCCATACCCCGCCCTGCTAGTGTTTCTTCTTCCCCGACTTTTCCTCGGCCACGACCTGGGAAGCGGCCGCCGCCGCGTGGGCCTCCTCCTCGGAAGTCAGGTGTTCACGCTCGGGGATGTGCACGGACACCCTCGGCTTGGCGAACTCGATGCCCGCTTCGGCAAAGTACTTGCGCATCTTGGCCAGGACCAGCTTGCGCAGAGTGAACTGACCGCCCGGCTTGGTCATGAACTTGACCCGCATGCGCATGCCGTACTCTTCCATGGCCTTGACGCCCTGGCTCTTGATGTCGGACAGCATGAACTCGTTGAGCTCGGGCACCGCCCTGATTTCCTTGTTGATTTTCTTGATAATCGTCTTGATCTCATGGATGTCGGTGTCGAAGGGAACCAGGTATTGCAGCTTCATGACCGCCCAGTCGCGGGTCATGTTTTGGACCTCCTTGATGGACCCGAACGGGATGGTATACAGCGGGCCCAAGTGATGCCTGAGCTTGAAGGAGCGGACCGAAATCCCCTCCACCGTGCCCTTGGCGCTGCCCACGATGATGTAGTCCCCCACCCTGAAGGCGTCGTCCATGAGAAAGAAGATGCCGGAGATGATGTCCTTGACCAAGGTCTGGGCGCCAAAGCCGATGGCAATGCCGAAGACCGACGCGCCCGCGATGAGCGGGCCGATATTCACACCCAGCGAGGACAGGATGATCAGCACGGTGATCACGGAAATAGCCGCAAAAATGAACTTCTTGACCAATTGCAGCAGGGTCGAAAACCGGTCGCCGCCTGGTCCGCCACCGCCCTCGCCATGCTCCTGATCCGGCTCGTCCTTGGCCTTGAGCCGCCGCTCGATATAGTTCGAGATGAACACCCAGAAGATGTAGGCCAGAACCAGCGTCAGCAGGATGTCGATACCCGCGCCCACCGTGGCCCGGCCAAAGGCCAGATTGAGCCCCCATATCCGAAGCAGCAGGAACACGGCTCCGGCCAGGACCAAAACCCGGAACCCCACGGACAGAAAATGCTGGAACCGGCTGATGTTGGGGACGCCCTCGACCACGGTCTCCACGCCCATGTCGTCAATGGGCGCTTCCGCCAGCCCGGCGGCAAAGCCGACCAGCCGCTGGAAGCCCCAGTCCACCAGCAGATAGGTCGGGACCAGAAGCAGGGAGTAGACGCCGGTGAGCATGGCGTGGTTGCCGAAGACCAACAGTGCGGCCACCCAGAAGAACCAGAACCCCATGGCGTAGACGATAACGCCCACATGCCACGCCCCGGCCAACTGGAAACGCAGGCTCCGGGGCGATGCGGCCCTGCGGATGGCCTCGGCCACCGGCCGTTTGTTCCACAGGGCCAGCAAGCTGACCATGGCCGCGACGATGAAGCCGGTGGTGGCCACGATGAGCAGAAAGACCAGTTCACTGCCCCGGGTCATGCCGACCAGGGAGCTGGCCAGGATGCCCGCGGCCACCACCCAGGCCACGCGCACGATCCACCGGTACAGGTACCGGGCCGTATCGTCCCTGAGCGGCAGAAACCGGATGGTCCCCATGTCCGGGGCCAGGACGAAGCGCGCGGCAAGCCGGACCACCTCCACGATGAGCATGGCGGCCAGCCAGACGAAGATGACCGGGCGGCCCTTGGCGGGCTCGTTGAAAATGATCAGGTAGGGAATCAGGGTAATCAGGGCCACGCAGGCCACGGCGAGTACATCGAAGAACGCCCGGACCAGCAGCCGCCCCACCTTGACCGGCAGGGACACGCCCGGGTTCACCTCCTCGATACGCCGACGCAGGCCCGCCAGGCGCCGGGCCACGAACCAGCGCGACACAAACCACAGGACCGTTACCGCGAGCAGTCCCAGGCCGAGCTCTCCGGGCGGATGCACGCCCGCGCCGGTCAAGGACTTGCGAAAGGCCTCGGGCAAAAGCCTCGGGGCCTGGGCCGCACCGGAAAAGAGATAGGCGAATCTTTGGCGAACTTTATGAACGAACTGCTTGGCCTGGACAATGGCCCCGGCCACCCCTTTGGGCCCGTTATCGGCTGCCGGAGGCATCGCGCCCTTGCGCAATTCCGCGATGAGCAGGCGGCGGACCTGCTGGTCGCTCATGGAGGCCAGGATCTCATTCAGCTGCCCCGGAGTGGCGTCGGGCGGGATGACCGTCTCATGCCCCTGCCCCTTGCCGCCCCCGCCGGAGGAGCCGGTCATGGCGGCCACGGCGGCCGGAGACGCGGCCAGGACGGCTGACGGCACGGCCTGAAGACAGAAGAGACACAGGACCATGGCCAAAAACATGGCTTGTTTCAACATGACGCCCCTGGGAAAAGTTGACTGACGCGTTATTCATAACATGTAACAAGCTGAATAAATGGTTGTAAACTAAAAAGAGAATGACCCCACGTCCCCCATGCGTCCGTACAGGAACAGCCGGGACGGCCCCCCTTCCACGCGCCGGGCCAGGCCAGCCGGAACAGAGGTGTCGCCAAAGGTGTGCATGGGCACGAACACGGGCGCGCCGATGATCCGGCAAGCCGCCTCGCCCCCGGCCAGATTGTCGAGCCTCGGGTCGGCGTTGGCAAAGGCCACCTGTGGCTTGAAGCCGCGAACCCGCTCCATGGCCGTCCGGAAGAACCTCTCTGTGAACTGCGCCTCGGCTGGGGCCGCGCCGGGCCATATCCACTCGGCCAGATCACCGCCGTAATAAAAGCGGAAACACCCGTCCTCCACCAGAAAGGCCACCCCCAGATCGTTGGACATCAGGGTCTCGACAACCATGCCGCCGAAGCCGTAGGCCTCGTCCGGCTCGACCATGAGGACCTGGCCGTTGCCGGGCACGGCCTCGGGCCGGAGCTCCTCCACATCGTCGGAAAACACGTAGCGCACCTTCGCGGCCGTGCCGGTCACCGAGGCGAGATCGTTGTTCAGATGGTCGGCATGGCCGTGAGAGATGAATACGGCCAGGTCGGTCCCGGCCACGGTCCGCCGGACCAGATCGTCCGCTCCCTCGGGCAGGTGTTCGTTCTCGGGATAATCGAAAAAATAAGCGCGCTTTTCCGTACGCAGAATAAAGGCGCTGTGGTGGATATAGGTGATGTCGAAATGCATGGGGCCGCCCGTTCCTTTTTCATCCGACCTAGCACAAACTGGATGTCCTGTCCCGATTCTTGCCACGAAGGAGCGGCATGGGCATCGAGGATGGTCATCGCGTACACCAAGACATTCCGAATACGAAACCGGCCGGCTCGGGCTGGGCGTGGCCCCGAGGTCCAATCTGGTCCTGAATCTCGGTTGATCCGTCAGTCCCGCTCGCCGGGAAGAACCACATGGAACGCCGCCCCCTGGCCCGGTTCGGAACGAGCCCAGACCCGACCGCCCAGCTTTTCCACCACCATGCGGCACAGGGCCAGCCCGAGCCCGGCACCCTTGACCTCGTCCACCAACGTGTCACCGGTCTCCACCTGGTGGAACGGCTTGAAGATGGATTCCAGCTCGACCGGGGGGACACCCTTGCCCGTGTCGGCCACGACCAGCTCCACCGCCTTGCCGTCTGAACTCGACACGCGCACGGTGATGTTGCCGTCGTTGGTGAAATTGCAGGCGTTGCCCAGGAGATGGCCGAGCACCCGCTTGAGGTGTTCGGGCAAAATATTGAGTTCGGGTAGGCCGTCCTGCATCTCCAGGACCACATCCAGTCCCGCGCGGTCGCGGCAGACCGTCCGGGCGTCGTCCACAGCCTGCCGGATGGTCTCAGCCACGGGGTAGGTCTCTTCGGTACGCAGGTCGCCGCCCGCCTCCATGTCGGCCAGTTCCATAAACTGGTCGATCAGCAGGTTCAGCCGCCGGCCCTCGATCTCCAAAACATCGAGGTTGCCCAGCGCCCGCTGCAGGCTCTCACCGTTCCCCGCGCCGCTCACGGACCGGTCCAGTTCCCTGCGCGCCAGGGCGCCATAGCCGAGCACCGAAGTCAGCGGTGTGCGCATGGCGTGGGACACGGTGGTCATGAAAGAGGACTTAAGGTCGTCAACCCGGGTCAGTTCGGCATTGGCCCGCCTCAATTCCTCGGCTTTGAGAGCCAGGTCGGAGGTCCGCTCGTCGATGATCGCCTCAAGGTCCTCCTCGGCCCGCTTCAGGGAGGTGATGTCCACTAGGGAGATGAGGTCGGCGAGCGCTCCGTTGACCTTGGTGGTGCGCGAATGGATTTCCACCCATTTTACCCGGCCCGTGGCAGTCACAGCCCGCCACATGTACGCCTGGATTGTGCCGGATTCCCCCGCCTGCTTGCGTCGCGCCTGGTCCATGACGGAGTTGCTGTCGTCGGGGTGCAGGAAGCGGTCGAACCCGCCGGGCGGCAATGCCACGAGTTCCTCGACCGAGGCCTCGAGGATGTCCGCCGCGGCCTGGTTGACAAAGGTCACCCGGTCCTCCTGCAAGACACACAGGCCGAGCATGGTCTGCTCGGAAAAAGTCCGGAACCGCTCCTCGCTCTCGGTCAGTTCATCGAGGATCAGAGATACGTTCAGACCGTCGGACAGACGGCGGCCCGCCTCGGTGAAAAGCCGGATTTCCTGATCGGTCCAGACCCGGGCATCGCGGCATTGGTGCAGCCCCAGGCACCAGGGCACACCGAGGCTTGGCCGGATGGCGTACATGAGCTGCGAACGGACGCCATACCGCTCGATGAGCAGGTCATCCATCGGCAGTCCGGTAGACGGATCGAAGGCCATGGCGGTGTTGCTTTCGAGCAGGTTCCGGAAATCCCGCCGGGTCTTCTCGGTCAAGACCATTTCGCCGCCTTCCTTGCCCTCCAGTTCAAACTCGAGATCGGAACGCAGCACTTTCACGAGGAAGGAATCGACCTCGGGGTCGCAGGGATGCACCAGCCACGCCCGGTCTGCGCCGAAGGCCCGCCGGATGGCGTCCATGGTGGCCGCGAGCATCTCGTCGGTGGAGGTCCCGCTGTGCATGGCCCGGTCGATACGGTCGAGGGTCTCCAGGAAATGGATGTGGGTGTAATACTCCTCCTCGGCGTGTTTGCGATCGGTCACATCAAAAATCACGCCATCAATTCGGGCCGGTTCGCCTTGGTCGCCGTGCAGGATGCGCCCGCGATCGGATAACCAGCGGACCTCGCCGTCTCGGCGGATGATCCGGTAGTCCGCCAGGTATGTCTGGCGGTGCTCCAGCCCCTGGCGCAGGGAGCTCTCCACCCACTCCCTGTCCTCGGGGTGGACGATGGACAGAAAGGACCGGCTGCCGCCCTCCATGAACTCCTCGGCCGGATACCCGGTCACGTCAAGGGCCGTGCCGCTGACGAACCTATTGACCCAACCGTTCTTGAAATCGGTATGGTAGACAATGCCCGGAATGTTCGAGACCACGGAACTGAACCGTTCCAGACTCTCGGCCAGGGCCTCCTGCACCACCTGCCGCTCGGCGACCATGCGGTTGGCGGCCTCGGCCAGGTACTTGAACTCGGAGTAGTCCAGGGAGGCCACTTCGATCTCGCCCTGGCCAGAGGTAGCCTTTTCCCAGACGTTGGTGAACGATGCCACGTTGGTCTCTATGTTTCGGGCCATGCGGCGGGACAGGAACAGGGCCAGCAGGCCGAGCAAAGCCATACCGGAAAGGATAAACAGGACGCGGTCCTGAATGTGCTGTTCAAGTTGCTTGCGCTTGAGTTCCACGATTCCTTCCAGGTCTCCCACAAAGGCCCCGGTGCCGATATACCAACCCCAGTCTGGGATAGGCTCGGCGTAGCTGACCTTGGCTTCGTTGCGCTGCCCGCCCAGCGGCGGCATGACGTAGGTGACGAATCCGCCCCCCTGTTTGGCCGCCTTGATCAGCTCCTGGACTATCTTCATGCCGTTGGCGTCGGTGATGTTCCACATATTCTGCCCGACGGCCGGGCCGAGGATGGATTCTCCCTCCATGGTTCCGCCGAACAGGATACCGTTCTTGGCATACCGGATGTCCGCCAACCGCCGCAGAGTCGCTTCCTTGACCGCATCCTCGGCCATCTCGAGGCAGGCCCCGGCCACCACGCGCAACCCCTGGGCCGCGAACTCGTTAACCTTCACCAGCAGGGTGTACCGATTCATGCCGGCGCTCACTTTGAGGGCCAGCTTACGCTGTCCGTTGGTCACGCCCTCAAGTTCGCTCTCCACCTGGGACAAGGCGTCCTCGCGATCGACCCATTTCGGAAAGGGGGAAAAGAGATAAATGGTCTTGCCGCGAATGGCATAGAGCCGGGCCTCGCTACGGTCCAGGGCGGCCATGAGCCGAACCGTGGCGACACGCAACATGGTAGGGGCGGTCCCCCTGGCAAGATCCCGTGCCAGGACCTCGTGCAAGGCTCGGACGTCGCGTATTTTGGATTCGAGCGTACGGGCCAGATTCCCCGCGGAGTCCTGCCTGATCCGGGCAACCATCTCCACGGCATTCCGCACCTCTTTCTTGACCAGGCTGCGTCGATCTTCAAAGTGATCTTCCCGGATACGTGCCGTATCAGCCTTGAAATCGGCGAACATGAAATACAGCCAAGCCCCGCCGATGACCACAATGGAAATCCAGGAGACGGCGATCATGCCCGTCAATCCGGCCCTGCCGATGGTCCTTCCCTTGCTCACCCGATATGCCCCCCGCTCACTGAACCGCACGGACAGCCCGTTGATTTGATGAATAAACTATCCACGTAATCCACAATACCAAGCTCCCCAGGAAAAGCCACCCCCTTGTTTTTCACCACACCAACCGCCCCTCCCTCGTTCTTTTGCCTTGACCACCCCCCGCCACCTGGTATAAAAATCGACTCCCGTTTCGCCAGGATAGCTCAGTTGGTAGAGCAACTGATTCGTAATCAGTAGGTCGTCGGTTCAATTCCGATTCCTGGCTCCAACGAAATCAAGGGTTTAGCTGGTTGCTAGACCCTTTTTTTGTGCCCGTTTGACAGGATGCTCCAATTTTGCTCCAGTGAAATCAAGAAAAGGAGCAACCATGGCGACCATCCGAAAACGAGGCCAGAAGTGGGAAGTCCGTATCCGCAAGAAAGGTCAGGCTACACAAAGCAAGTCTTTCAAGTACAAAGCCGACGCCGATGCTTGGATTCAAGACATCGAATCGGAAATGAATCGAGGCAACTTTGTCTCACGCAAAGAGGCTGAGAGCACAACGCTCAAAGAGGCGCTTGACCGATTCATTGAGGAATACATCCCACGCCTCAAAATGGTAGCCAACGAAACACGCAGAGCGAAGGCGATCCAAAAACGGGACATCGCCAACAAAACCATGGCCGCTATCCGCACGAAGGACATCTCCGACTTCATCAAGGAGCGTGAAGGCGATGGCGTCAAGCCCAATACCATTCGTCTCGACTTGGCAACTATCTCAAGGGTGTTTGAAGTGGCCGCAATCGAATGGGGAATGGAAAGCCTAGGCAACCCCGTAAAAAGGGCAAGGAAGCCAAAGCTAGGCGGAGGAAGAACTAGGCGTCTCCAGCCTGCCGCGAACGAAGAAGAGAAGAGCGAAGAAGAAAGGCTGGTCAATGCTTGCGGTAAAGGCTTTAAGCCGGTGGTCCAATTCGCTATCGAAACGGCAATGCGCCGCTCGGAAATAGCCAATCTAGAATGGGACCATGTCGACCTAAAGCGCAAAACAGTCTACTTACAAAATACGAAAAATGAGTCTGAACGGACTGTCCCCCTCTCTCCGAAAGCCATTGAAATCTTAAAAAGCATACCTCGACAAATCTCAGGGTCGGTCTTCGGCATGAGTGAAAATGCGATCACGATTGCAATGAGGCGAGCAAGGGCTGAGGCCGAAATTAAGAATTTAACCTTTCACGACCTTAGGCACGAGGCGACATCAAGGCTATTTGAAAATACGGACCTGGACTTGCTGGAAATCGCGGAAATCACCGGGCACAAGAATTTGCAGATGCTAAAGAGGTATACCCATTTAAGGGCGGATCGATTGGCGGAGAGACTCGCCGGAAGATCACGGTAGAAAGCCAGAGACTCTCGCATGCTACTCTAGAAAGCGGACATGAAAAGACCCGGAGCAACTCATATTGACGCGGCTTGAACCTTTAATGCGCCCCACCGATATTAACGTCTAAACAAAAATCTTGAGGACAGACTCCGAACCGTCCATATCCTCAATGCGGCCCTGAAAAATAATGTCGCCGCCATTGTCGCCGCCGCGAGGGCCGAACTCCAAGATGTAGTCCATGCTTTTCAACAGGAACAGGTTGTGCTCGATGACCATGATCCCCTTTGCCTTCGTGAGCAGCCTGTCCAGGAAACTGTAAAGTCCCCGTAAAGTAGGTCCATTGCAAAGTAGAGACTTCTGCCCCAAACTGGGACTAGGAGTTTCATATGCGCAAATCGAGATTCAGCGAGCACCAGATCGTACGGATTCTGAAA
>Ga0075011_10002403_pt1 | contig 10122 bp, 5 predicted proteins | sample TARM_MetaG_T_14_FD_72354 | JGI IMG/M metagenome (GOLD analysis project Ga0075011, IMG submission 72354) | Freshwater microbial communities from Pennsylvania, USA, analyzing microbe dynamics in response to fracking - TARM_MetaG_T_14 | ecosystem: Environmental > Aquatic > Freshwater > River...
CCGGGGACGATGCCCAAAGTTCTTCCGTTATCCCATTTCATATGAAGAGTGCCTGCATCGTCAACGATTTCAACAGTTCCTTGTATACCAGACTCAACAGGTACATATGGATCATCCATCTGGATAAGTTCTATCCTAGTGCCTACAGGATACTGCTCCTTGATTCTTTCAACTTCGTTTCGAGATTTAAAACCATGCATATACCTATCCCTCCATTGTCTGTACATTCTGTTACTCCAAGCTCTTCAGCGGTCTTCAGAGACCAATTCTCATGATCTCATAAGCTAACCCGCTTTCTAGTTTGAGCCAATAAAAAAGAGCTACCTTCTATTTTGTTGAGACAGTCATCTCAGTAAGAAAGTAACTCTTCTAGTCATTTAGGTTTAGCACTAATAATCCATATTTTGAAATGAGTATTGCATTGATAATCGCTTTAAAAGCCCTATCACCGATTAACGTCTTGTCTGCAATCTCATCCAGTTTGATGTACTCTCTACCCATGCAAATGGTTCTGGCGGTTTGATAGAGAGCATATCCTTCAGTATTAATTCCACTAAGCTGCATCTTTTTAAATTCAAAACTGTCTAAATAAACATGATCTTTTGCAACGCTCCACAACTTATCATCCGCAGTAAGCAAAAACAATGTGGCAAGGTAAAACGAATTTCTATCTTTAGTGGATACACCTTGCAACCTGCACACTGAATAAAATCTCGAACGCTGAATTTCATTTAAAAATATTTCCCCATCATAATTTCTGGCTAAATTGATAAGTCTTTCATTGAGTCGAATTGACCTATGATTTTTAAAACAAGTGAAAGTGATGTCTTTATAGCTGTCAAATCCTAATCGATTTATTTCATTAATCACATTTCCAATTTCACTTATTTGGGAGCTACTCTCCTCATACAAGCATGGCTGACATTTCGATGCCTCTTTCCCCCTATTAATACCATGCATAACAATCATTCCGCTTTTCCTTGGCATAAAATTGGGCACTAGCATCATCAATTGTTCCAGCTCCCCAAGCTCTGTACCGTACATATATAATTTTGACATTGGTTATCTACCTCTCTTTCAAGTTTTGTTATTTAAATCTGAATCGTTATTGAAAATAGAAGGTTACTGAATAGGTGATATTTGATTTGTTGTACATGCAATCGTGATTGGTGTAATAATAAAACTCCAACTTGCTATAAATACCCGGCGACAGAGCTCTGCTGAATGTAATTCCATTTGTTGTCGTTGCATAGTCAAGTTGATCCCACTGTCCAGCTAAAACGTTATAGCCGCGTACTCTTCCATAATCTTGACCACTATGTCCGCTAACCGGTGGAACTGTAAAGGTGTAGTTTGTAATGGTCGCACCTGCAATCCCCTGTTCGAGAATAACTGATTCAGGACCGTTCAGCGTCATGCCACCGCCACTATTAGGATCAGCAACAAAGAATACGATAGCTGCCCATGGCGATTCTGCTCCAGTAGAATCTACTGCTTTGACGCGAACAACATTTTTACCCAGTGGATAAGCAGTGCTCGTTTGCGAAGGTCGCCCCTCCCAAACATATGTGATGGCATCGCCATCAGGATCACTGCTCGATGCTGTAATGGTTATTGGTACGCCAGGAGCGACACTATTTCCGTCGGGTGTACGTGTAATCACCGGAGTAGTTGGAGCAGAGTTTGTAACTGTAAAAGTGATGCTTGTCCATTCTGAATAAAGACCCCATGAATCTTTTGCTCTAACCTTTACAGTATGAGTTCCCACAGGATAATAATTGTCTGCCGTACTGCCTGAATACTCAAGTGTGACTGCATCTGAGTCTGGATCAGTGGCTGAGGCAAAAATATTGACCTTCAGCTTAGAGTTCAGTGCAGTTCTTGTTACAACAGCACTACCGACGGGCTTGTTAGGTGCTGTGTTTGTTATGCCAATACTCTTGGAGAAACTAAATTCTCTACCGGTGCTATCAATCGTACTTGCCATTAAAACGAAGTTTCCGGTTTGATTGATGACAATGCTACCGCCAGAGTTTGATAATGTTCCTGAATAATTCTCTGGAGTGCTATCTTTAGACAGAGACCATTTGAGATTCCTGCCCTCCAGTCCAGATACGGACTGCATTGAAATGTTAATGCTCTCACCAACATGAACAGCCTGTGGAACTGAGAAAGTAAAGTTTGCTAATGGCTTGACTGAAGCAGTATTAGATGTAAATAAAAATTTTCTGCCATTAATATCTACGGCTTTTGCTATCAACCTCAATGTGATTGTTTTATCTGTAGTGAATGTAAAGCTGCCTCCATTATCATCAAGTGAGCCTGTTACGCATTGTGCATATGGCTTTTCCTCACCACCATCAACAGAAATCAACCATTCAATGCCCATTTCATCAAGGTCTGAACCTAATGCTACAGCAGTAATCGTATCTCCACTGTAACTGAGCGGTGTAAGTGTAACGTTCATGTGAGGGATAAGGTATACAGTTAACCTTCCACTATTTACGTAACTTCGACCGGAAGGATCTGTCATGGTCAGGATTAATTCATACTGGCCCTTTGAAGGGAATGTTAGGCGACCACCTTGTTCATTCAGTTCCCCAGTTGCAAAATTGGTATAAGCTTCAGCGCCTCCATCATCTTTTATGATGGTCCATTCCGTATTCAAGTTTACAATTTGATTTCCCGTTACACTGATTGCCCCTTGCTCACCTACATACCAAGTCTTCGGTACAGAAAGTGAAATCTCTGGCACTGGATAAACTGTCGTTGATGCGGTGTAAGAAAATACTCTTCCTAGAGCATTTGTAATTGTGGAAGTAAGTGTATACTCTCCCTTTTGCTTGAAACGAATTTTTCCACCATAGGCATTTAGGTCTCCATCAATGACATCTGATAAATCTACTGCCTCACCATCCTTGGTGATTGACCACTGCACTGGCAGCACATTGTTATTTCCTCTTGTTCTAAGATCGAGTGTACGGTCTAGATGTGTCGTTTCTGGAAGTTCAAATGAAATATTCAGTACTGGCAAAACTTCAATCTTTCCACCCTTTTCAAAAAGGAATACTCGACCTGTTTCATCAGTAATGCGAGCAATCAATTCGTAAGTTCCAGCGTGTTTAAACCATATGGATCCACCGCTATTTTCAAGCGTTCCAGTGACATAAGTTTCAAAGTCTTGGAATCCGAAACCATTCTCTAGTAGCCACTCAACATTAAGTCCATCCATCTCTGAGATTTCAGGAACCACTTTGACTACGGTATCTGTGTGAGCAGTTTCAGGCAAGGAATACGAAATCCTCGGTACTGGATACACTTTAACCGGAGCAGAGTAACTATAACTTCTACCTGCTTTATCAGTGAAGGATGCTTTAAGAACATATTCTCCTTTATTTACAAAACGGATGAAGCCTCCCTCATCAGAAAGTCCGCCTTGAATTACATTTTTAATTTCAATGACTTCACCATTCTTGGACAATGACCACTGAATTGATGCATCTTCAAGATTCTTAAATTGGGTTTCCACGTGAATTGTCTTATCGGTATGTGTGATTTCAGGTGCATAAAAGCCGACAGATCCAACGGGATAGATTGTTATAGTCTTTGAAGTTTCAAATGTTCTACCCGTTTCATCGATTAATTTTCCAGTGAGCATATACACACCCTTATCCTTGAAACGAATAGTCCCTCCTTCATTGGTTAGCTTAGCTTCTAGCTCAGTTGAAAGTTCAGCTACCTCGCCATTCTTCAGTAGAATCCAATCAACGTTCATGTTGTTTGCTTCAATTAGGACCGTTGAAAGTTTAATTTCCTTATCTGTATGAGACAAGGATGGAAGGTCAATTGAAATTCCCGCAACAGGATAAACTTTTGTGGATTCCGTATGTGAAAAGATACGGCCAATAGCGTCCTTAATGCATGCAGTTAGAGTATATTCCCCCTTGTTCCTAAAAACAAAGGTTCCACCTTCATTTCCAAGTTCACCGTCAAGGATGTCAGCTATTTCTGCAACCTCACCATCTTTTATCGCTGACCACTCAATGTTGCTTCCATATAAATCTTCCAAAGAATATATGATGGTTGTTGACTTATCAGTGTGCGTTGTTTCAGGCAGATCAAAGTTCATATTGATAACGGGGTATACTTTAATTTGCTTAGATAGTACCGTTTCTTTTCCTCTGACATTTTTAGCGGTGGCTGTCAAAGTATATTGACCATACTCCTTAAACTTAATAATGCCACCCTCCAGTCCAAGTGCACCTATGACAGCATCTTTCATTTCAATAGACTTTTCAGAGCCATCAATATCCGTTTTAGACAGTGTCCAAGTATAGCTATTCATGTATTTCCATACGGGCATCACTTCAATTTCAGTATCTGTGTGGCCCATTTCAAGTAATTCAAATTTCACCTCTGCTGTAGGATGATACGAATCTCTATCAGAATTATCGTGATTACTTCCACCATTGTAGTCTGGAGTTGGTGTAATAGGTGGTATGTTCTCTTCTGCTGTTGTAGTTGGTTCTGATGGATTCTCAGGTTCTGTCGGTGTGATGGGTTCTGGTATTGTTGTGTCAGGTGTTTGTGAAGGAATTGTTGGCTTTTCCTGAATCGGCTTTGGTTTAATACTTTCTGTCATCTCATCAGCTTCGCCTTTGGTCGCAGGATCATTGGGCCTGATTTTATCATCCTCCTCATCTCCAATGATTCCGTTCTCTCGACCAATGATTACATATCCTTTGTCATCCTCTTTGATGTCTGATTGATCCACATAGCCACTATGCCCTTTTGTGTTCTCTGCCTCATCTTCCAAACCTTTAATTTTCACTAGCAGTTTAATAATTTCAGAGCGAGTGATTGGATCATCGGGGCGGAATCCATCAGGGTAATCTGCAGGATTTATAACACCAGCATCCACTAATGCCTCAATGTATTTCTCTGCCCAATGACCATCGATGTCTGAAAAACTTGGTGGTTCTTTTTCTGAATTTGAGATATCAAGCGAAATCTCATTTGCTAGAATCGCAGCGTATTCGCCACGTGTGATAATTTCGTCCTTTCCTATAAAGCTTTCCGGATGAAGTCGGTAAGCAATATAGATTCCACTACATAGCAGAATCAGGAGGGCGATGGCAATTACGCCAATGCGTTTTTCTTTCTGTCTCATAGTTTTTTCAATCCTTTCGTTTAATTTTTGATATGAAAAAACCGGAATCAATTATCTGACTCCGGCTTCAAATCCATTTTAAGTTCATAAGTCATAATGTACCTGACAGAGCAAAACAATGATACTCTAGTCAGGGACTTATTCTTACTGCTTTTGAGAATAAAAAAAAGAGGCAAAGTCTGTATGTCATTTAAGTTGACCTGTAAACGTTGCCTCTAATATCTAACTCACTATCTGAGAACTTCAATATCTACTTTAGTACTCTACCACTTTATACTTGAAACCATTTCTTTCAATATCGTTTATTAATCCTTGGATATCAACATGCGAAATATTCTTTGACTCCTTACGATATGCCACTACACATTCCTTAGATTCATAACAAAATCCGTTTTTATGACAATAATCTATTAGTTCACCAAATCGTCCATTGAGATCAAAATAAACATTAGTATTGTCAGCAGTAATCCATTCACCTTTAAATTCCCAAATAGGGTTCGGTTGATAGACAAGTTGAAAAACTCTATCAAATCCACTTAAATCTTTAACAATTACAGTTATACAGTTTTCCATAGTACTCCCCCTTTTTAATAAAATTATAATGCATCAATTTTCTTTCTAAGTCGATATACAATGAGATTCCTCTATGTCATCTATATTTTAGCCCTTTTTTAGGGGTCAAAAAACGTCATTTTTTCGTCTGTTTTTTGCCTAAAAATCAGACCAAAACCACTATATATTGTGGTCAAACTCTACTTTTTCTCACCCGAACCACTACGCGTCATCAGAACTATCGCTTCTACGTGCCTTGAGTAGACAAAAATGATGTCGTTAGGACCCACTGGTTCCTTGGCGGAGGGTTATTTTTCTCGAAAACGGATTGCTATGATGCGATTTTTTGAAAACCTGACTCCGCTCTTTTAGGATCAAAAGAGTATCAAATTTGTTCGGCATGCCATAGTGTTGCTACAACTTTACCAGTCAGTAAAAATTGTGCGCAATAAAACTTTCAAACTTGTTGTGGTTTGAGAGCTTTATTCTGAACAATTCAAAATGGGGGTTTTTGTTTAATGCAAATGCATATGACTAGATTCCATATGCATTTGCACTATTTTACTTTTCTAAATACTAAATATTCAATAGTTTAACTGCGATTTCATTACTTTTTAGATTAATAATACTATCATAATGCTGTTCTAAGAAAAGGTTACCTTCTGCAGTCAGTAGACGTTCATGTAATGATATGCTGCCATCGATTCCAAGCTCCATAATTTCTTTACCTTCATCGCTAAGCATATCCTTAGCTTTCAACACAGAAAAAATAACTTCAAATTTTTCAATTACTTCTTTCTTATTTTCACCGCCATCTATATGCCATTTAGCTTTATCATATATTTTCATTTTAGTCTCTCCTTTCAATTCTTGTATGAACATTATCTGGTATCCTAACTAAATTGCCGTCAGAGTCTTTAATATAATTTCCACCATTTTCTCGAATACGTTCTTCTTTGGCTGTTTGTTCTGTTTTATCTGCAGTCTTTGATGTAACTTCTATCGAATCAACTACCTTTCCATCCTTTACAACAACAAAGTCGATTCTTCTTGCTTCACCTGTTACAGGATCCTTCACAATATTGCCTTCACTATCTCTAAGATACACCTCTGATAGTATTTCGTATCCTTCATCTTCAGGATATTGCTCTTTCAGTTCATCTAGAACATCTGCTTCTCGTTGTAGTCCGTCAATTTTATTCTGAATAGGTAACTTTGCTTCCTGAATCTGTGTTACCTCTTTTTCAAGATTTTTTAGGATTATTGAGTCCAATGTTTTTGTTTTTGCTATTTCTAAGTCTGGCTCTAAAACAGTTTGATTTTTCTCAGCTAATTCCTTAATCTCTTTTATATCCGAAACTTTCGCTGCCTCCTTAAGCACTTGAACTATTTCAGCAATCATTTTTTTCACCACCTCTAATTTTTAAAAGCACCTCTTCAATGTCTTTAGGTTCGTGTTTAAGTAAAAAGTTCTGTACTGTACGACTAATATCAGTTTTATCATCGAGTTGATTCTTTATCATCTCAGATACTATAAGTATCCCTAAAGTTCTTGGATTTCTTGAATACAGCTTACTTAAAGTATTTTTGAAAACATTCACTCTCTCTAACGTTGGAGTTTTTAGCAAACTCAGTACCTCACTTGAAACGCTATCGGCTAAAAGTTCATTTGAGCTGAATACTCCACCCATCAAAAACATAATAATAACACTCGAAAGTGATTTTGATACTATTTTATTTAAATCACTGTATAGTACTAATTCGACACCATCTTCATTTAATCTATCCTCAATAATTTCCTGAGCTTTAATTATTGCCTCTACACAACAATTTGAATCACAAATCAGCAGGGTATTTAATAGTTTAAACCCAATGTTTTCAATCTGAGAATAAATAGCATCATTAACGATACTGGAATTTATGACAAACATACGATCATGAATTTCTTTGTTATACAAACTTGAATCTGGAACATAGATATCATTTATAGAATTAACTTTAACATTTACTGGTTTAGCCATTCCCTCTTTATGACAGAGAGCATAACCGGTCTTAAGAGTTCCTAAGTATATTGCATCTTCTTTTGGTATTCCTATTGTATTTGCAATAATCTCCTGATCATCAAGCGAAACTACTCTTTGAATAATTTTATTTGATGAGTTTTTTATTACATCTGGAGCCAGTTTAGAAGGTATTTGTTCAGCTATTATGACACCTTGTCCATATGATCTCATCTCTGCTATCATATTAGTAAAATGTTCTACTGCTTTGCCCTTTGGATTGCCCATATTTTCTGAACTTCTATCTGTGTCAATATTTTTTAATAAACGATGAGCTTCTTCAATAACTAATAAATGCTGAAGATCACATTTCAAGTTTCCTTGAATTTCTTTTTTTACTTGACGGTACTCATTAATGAAAATCACCAACAAGCCAACACAGAACGCTTTATCAGAATCATCTGCTAAGCCTTCTAATTCAAATATTACATCATTGTTGAGCAGCAGATCCATGTCAGCGTATTGGTTTGTATTAAACATAAATCCCTTTGCACCATTGCAAAGGCTATCTAACCTTGCAATTATTGCTGTTTTGATGTTCCCAGCAACTTCACCATCATACTGCATCTCATGTTCTATATACCTCTCAACTTCACTTTTCAAATCATACATAGTTGGAAATAGATATTTATGCGATTCTACATTATATTTTTTCTGCATTTCATTTAAATCAAAAAAATCTACCGGATTTTCCTTATTCACCAAATATGGATGAAAGCCTAAAGTAAGATTCCATCCTTTTTTTATATAAACATTCTGCAAACACTTCTCTAAAATATATGGCATCGGACCGTAAAAAGAAAATGAAGCATTAAATAAATCCTTTAGGTAGTCAATATGTGTCTGTGGGCTTACACCGGCTACAATATAAAACGGATTCATTTGCAGACAATTTATCTCTGGTTTTCCTAATGTATAGACATGTATTCGTTTATTATTGCGTGGCTTTAAGTGTCTATACTCTTTTTTTGCAGACTCAATTACCATAAATGGTTTATTACATTTAGACAATATGCCTTTAATTGTAGTTGTCTTGCCACTTCCTGTAATGCCGCATATAAAAGTATGTTTGTTTAAATCTTCATCGTCCAATGAAAAGGCCATATTTGGCACAATTCTACCACTATCTGATAGTTTACCAATTTCTAATCCACTTCCGAGTGAATCTACAGATATAAGTGGATATTGCTTATAGTTCTTTAATTCAAAATCAGGAGTTCCGTCTATTGGTAATGTACAGAGTAATCCTATCTCCGCTGATGTTAGATATGTACAAAGGGGATTATCACCATTTTTATCACTCAACAGCATTGTAGGTATCATCAATTCTTCATTGTTGTTATCTATCGATAGTGGATTGGCAGGTAAAAGTTTGGGATTAGGCTTTGCAATTTCAGCATTTAGTGTGGCTTGAATTATATTTCTTGCAATCTTACTATTACTTGAATAGCTAATTGCAGTTTGCCACATACCACAGCTCTGGCCAAGTTTAAAGCGTTCAATGCCGGCATCCGCAAGACCAATTAGCTCAAGAGCAAAGCTATTTTGAATCTCTCCAGAAATAGTTTCCCCTGATGAAATTGCTTTTGAAATACTTTCATCCCAACTGGTACCTTTACTTATGGATATACTATCTGTTTGACTCTTAGATTTGCTTATGCCCACATTGGCTATCAGAATACTAAGACCAGAATTACTGGTCTTTGAAGTAGTTGTAGATTTTGAATCAGTTTCTGATTCATTTCCACCTTTTCCATGCGTTTGAGTTGTTGTTTCATTTTTTTGTCTAGCTATATTCCTTTTACTTACTGCAAAACACTGATCTCTTATAAATAGCAACTCGCCAATTTTATCAGACACCTCTTCTTTAAACACAGGTTTTGCAATTACTAACATTGTATAATCTTGTCCATTAAGGCTGCGCATCATAGGCGCAATATCAAAAGTTTGTGCCTCATCATCAATTTTACATGATGGTACTGCCGGAAAAATTCCATGGTATTTTGTTGCCTGTTCTTTACTCATAAAACTGGGGGTTATCTTTTCTATTTCTACACCTGATAGCAATCCTTGTAAAATATTAGCAGTCACTACGGCATTCTCTAAGTCTCTGATCCCAATTACTAAATTGGACTTACCAGCATAACTTATTACACCGTAGGCTACTGTTATTCCCAAAGAGTGAATAGCTGAAAATAATTTTTGCATTTTTTGATTCAAATAAGTAAACTCATCATCTCTCTGATCTAAAGAACAGCTTTTAATTCTGAAAAACACAAAACTGTCCAATATCTCCTGAGAATTTTGTTCAATAAGATCATGAATATTTCTGTCTTGAAT
>Ga0075011_10002405_pt1 | contig 10109 bp, 11 predicted proteins | sample TARM_MetaG_T_14_FD_72354 | JGI IMG/M metagenome (GOLD analysis project Ga0075011, IMG submission 72354) | Freshwater microbial communities from Pennsylvania, USA, analyzing microbe dynamics in response to fracking - TARM_MetaG_T_14 | ecosystem: Environmental > Aquatic > Freshwater > River...
ATTAAAAATAACATTTGATTCATATATACACCAAGTTGGGCATAAAAAAATAATAGAAGAAATAGAGATTCCTAAAAATTTTGCTTTAGGCTCTATGACTTTAGAAGTTTTAATGGAAGCAAGTGAAAATGAAAAAAAAGTGGAGAATTTAACTGATTTCTTGGTAGAAACAAGTGACAAAAAGAAAAATAATGAAATTATAGTTAGATTTAAGGATAAATTCAATACCATCATATACAGCAAAAAAATTGTTTGGGATTATTATATTATTTCAGAAGAGAATTTCACAAAGAATATAGTAATAGATAGTTTTGAAGCTAGTAACTAAAGAGGGTGATTAAGTGAAGAAATACATAGTGAGAGGCTCGAATAAAGAACAACTTATTTTAAAAGTAGCTCAGCATTTTAAAGTTGAACCTAAGTATATAAAATATGAAATCATAAAGAAAGATCCTGAATTTGAATTAAAAGTTTGGATGGAAAAAAAGAAGGAAGAAAGCTTTAAGGATGAATTTAGTATTGAAATAGAAGAAACGGGAATATATTTAACCGTTTTTAAAGTAGAAGAAAAAAAAGCTTTAAGTTTGAAGAAAATTTTAAAAATAATTGATAATAAAAAAATTAAAAATTTTGAATTAGAAAGTATTGAAAAGGCTTTATACAACGTAGACACAAGGGTTAAAATTGCAGAATATGATCCAGAGTATTATATTGATTCAGAAATAGAAATAGAAATAATTAATAATATGGAAGCCAGCATTTTGATTACTAAGCCAAGAAGAGGTAGAGAAGCTAGCATTGAAAGTATACTAGAAATTTGTAAAGAAAAAGGCATTACATATGGTATAAGGGAAAAGGCATTAAAAATAGTAATTGAAGAAAAAATTTATGATAAAAAAGTTATTCTTGCAAAGGGAAAAGATGCAAAACATGGACAAGATGCTAAAATAATTTATACTTTTGAGCATGAAAATAATGATGAAGGAAATAACGAAGAAAGCAAAAAAGTTGATTTTAAAAAATTAGATTTAATTATTAATATTGAAAAAGATGAGGTTATTGGAAAAAAAATAGAGGCAAAAATTGGTGAAGATGGTATTGATATTTATGGAAAAGTTATAACTGCTAAAGCACCTAAAGATATTAGCTTGTCTTCTGGTAAAAATACTTACGTAAGTGAAGATGGACTTTATTTAAAGAGTGCTATTGATGGACAAGTAATTGTAAAAGGGAAAAGTATAAGTGTTGAACCAATTTTTACAATTAGTGGGAATGTAGACTATAGTACAGGGAATATAGACTTTGTAGGGACTGTTATTATACAAGGAAATGTAATTTCTGGCTTTGAAGTTAAGGCTGAAGGAGATATTATTGTAGAAGGCTTGGTAGAAGATGCCACATTGTATTCTGAAGGAAAAATAATAGTGAAAAATGGAATTTTAGGAAATGAGGAATACAAACATTTAATTTATGCTAAACAAGGAATTAAGGCAAAGTTCATACAAAATATGAAAGTTAAGACAGAAGGCTTGGTAGAAGTAGATAAGCACATACTGCATAGTTATGTTGAAGCCAAAAATAAAGTGATGGTAACTTCTGGACAAGGTATAATAATAGGTGGAGAGGTTATTTCACAAGAAGGAATAGAAAGCAATATAGCTGGTGGTAAGTATGAGACACCAACAAAACTTAGTATCGGAATCTATGGAGATACCTTAAGGGAAGAAAGTGCAATTAATACAGAAATGATTATACTAGAAGAAAATAAATTTAAATTAGAAAAAATAATTACAGATTTAGAAAGTAAAAAAGAAATTTTAAAGGAAAAATTTAAAGAAAAATTTGATGAATGCACAAAGCAACTTTTAGCTATTAATAATAGATATAAAATTTTAGAAGAAAAAAGAGAATTTATAGATGTAGAAAAAAGTGCAATTAAAGATAAAAAAATAATAATTTTACAAACAGTATACCCAGGAGTAGTAATACGGATAGGAAGAGAATTGTATTTGAATAGAGCACAAAAAATCAAAACAGAATTTTTATTAGATGTTGAAACCTTAGAAATTATAGAGAGATAGGTAAAATGAAAAAGAGAATTTATTTTAAGAAATTTGATGAAATGAAATATATTTCACATTTAGATTTTGTAAAGTTTTTAGAAAGACTTTTTAAGATTACAGGAATAAGTTTAATTTATAGTAATGGATTTAGTCCAAAACCTAAATTTTCCTTTGGGAATCCAATTTCAATTGGAGAAGAGGCTAGTTACGAACCTTTTGATATTGAAATAGAAGGCAGTATTACAAATGAAAACTTAATGAGCAAAATAAATATAAAAGCTCCCAAAGGATTTGAAGTATTAAGAATTGAAGATGTTGATTCAAAAGATCTTATTTCTAAAAATTTTAATGGAATTGAATATGAAATTAAGTTTGGCGAAAATGAAGATATTGAGATGTTTATTAGTTTTCTTAAACAAGATAAAATACTTGATAAAAAAGAAAAAAATGGTAAAATAGTAACTAGGGATTTAAGTAAAAAAATATTGTTATTAACTAAAGAAAGAGATGCAGTAAAAATTATTTTAGAGAATGTATCTCCTAATGCTTATTTTCGTTTAGCAAATATAAAAGCAGATAAGGTTAGTATTAAACGACTAAGATATGTGAACATAAAGGAGGAAGAATGTTAGATTTAAAATTTATACGTAATAACATCGAATTTTTACAAGGTGTACTAGAAAATAGAGGAATAGAAGGTGGGCTTGAAGAATTTGAACAATTAGATGCAGAGAGAAGTGAATTACTAACAAAGGTAGAAATTCTTAAGCATAAAAGAAATAATGCATCTGCAGAAGTAGGGAAAAGAAAGAGAAATAATGAAAATGCAGATGATATAATTGAAGAAATGGGATTAGTTAGCAAGGAAATTAAAGATTTAGATTCTAAATTAATAGAGATTGATGAAAAAGTACAGCATATACAAATGACTTTACCAAATGTATATCATAAAAGTACTCCAATTGGAAAGAGTGAAGATGATAATGTTGAAGTTAGAAAATGGGGTGAACCTAAAAATTTTAATTTTGAGCCTAAAGCACATTGGGAATTAGGAGAAAGTTTAGATATTTTGGATTTTGAGAGAGGTGCCAAATTAGGTGGCTCAAGATTTACTGTATATAAAGGTTATGGTGCTAAATTAGAAAGAGCATTAATAAATTTCATGTTAGATTTACATACGAATGAGCATGGGTATACAGAAATTATGACTCCAATTTTAGTAAAAAGAGAAATAATGGAAGGGACAGGGCAGTTACCAAAATTTGAAGAGGATGCATATAAGACTACTGACGATATGTTCTTAATTCCAACATCAGAAGTATCTGTTACAAATATTCATAGAAAAGAAATATTAGATGAAGAAGAACTTCCAAAATATTATACAGCATTTTCTCCATGTTTTAGAAGAGAAGCAGGTTCTTATGGTAAAGATGTTAAAGGTCTTATTAGACAACATCAATTTAACAAAGTTGAACTTATTAAGTTATCAAAGCCAGAAAATTCATATGAAGAATTAGAAAAAATGGTTTTAAATGCTGAAGAAGTATTAAAGAGGTTAGAATTACCATATAGAGTTATTCAACTATGTACTGGAGATATAGGATTTGGAGCTGCTAAAACATATGACATAGAAGTATGGCTTCCGTTCCAAAATAAATATAGAGAAATATCAAGTTGTTCTAATACTGAAGATTTTCAAGCTAGAAGAATGGGACTAAAATATAGACCTACTGGTAATAAAAAATCTGAATTTGTTCATACTTTAAATGGTTCAGGTTTAGCTGTAGGTAGAACCTTAGTAGCTATATTAGAAAATTATCAACAAGAAGATGGGAGTATTATAGTACCAGAAGCTTTAAGACCATACTTAGGTGGTAGAAGTGTTATTAATAAGTAGTTTTTTATTTATTATTAATTTACTTCTAACTAACATTTATATTCTATTAATAATGACTTTTTTATTAATGTTTATTAGTAGTAGACTTAATTTTAAAAAATTACCTAAATTTATATATTTTTTTTATTTCACTTTGGCATTTAGTAAAATATTTTTTATTCAAGAAGGTCAGGTTGTATTAAAAATTTTAAATGTATATATCACTAAGGAATCACTTTTACATTGTTTTCTTAATTATATAAAAATTTTAAATGTACTTTTGTTATCTAAATTTATAAGTAAAAATATAAAGATAGGTGACTTCAAAAATAGCTATACAGAAATTCTAGAAATAATAGTTGTTTTTGTTCCCCAAATTATGACAATGTTTAAAAAAAGGGTAGGAATTCAGGATTTATATAAAAAAATACTAATAAATGTATATAGGAAGTTATAAAATAGTTGTCTTAGCATATAAAATGTGATAAAATGTATTTGTGTGTAATGCCATATATTAATTTTAGGAGGAAATAGGATGAAGTTTAATTATAAGGATTTAGGACTTTCAAACACTAAAGAAATGTTTAGACATGCGAATGAGAATGGATATTCAGTGCCAGCATTTAATTTTAATAACTTAGAGCAAATGCAAGCAATAGTAGAAGCTGCAGCTGAAATGGGTTCTCCAGTGATATTACAAGTATCAGGTGGAGCTAGAAATTATATTAATAAAGAAATGGTACCTTATATGGCTCAAGCAGCAGTTGCTTTAGCAAAATCAAAAGGTTCAAATATACCAGTTGCTTTACATTTAGACCACGGAAATTCATTTGAACTATGTGCTGACTGTATTGATTATGGATTTTCTTCTGTAATGATAGATGCATCACACCATTCATTTGAAGAAAATGTAGAATTATCTAAAAAAGTTGCTGAATATGCACATTCACATGATGTTACAGTAGAAGCTGAATTAGGTGTTCTTGCTGGAATAGAAGATGAAGTAACAGCAGAAGAACACATATTTACACAGCCAGATGAGGTAGAAGAATTTGTAAAAAGAACTGGAGTAGATTCTTTAGCAATTTCAATAGGGACTTCACATGGTGCTCATAAATTTAAACCAGGAGATAATCCTAAGTTAAGATTAGATATATTAGAAGAAATTGAAAAAAGAATACCAGGTTTCCCAATAGTTTTACATGGTTCTTCATCAGTTCCAGCTAAATATATTGAAATGTTAAAAGAATTTGGTGGACAAATTAAAGATGCAATAGGAATTCCAGATGAACAATTAAGAGCAGCGTCTAAATCAGCAGTTGCAAAAATTAACGTTGATACTGATGGAAGATTAGCATTTACAGCAGCAATTAGAAAAGTATTTGGAACTAATCCAAAAGAGTTTGATCCTAGAAAATATTTAGGACCAGCTAAAACTGAAATGAAAGAATATTATAAAGAAAAAATAACTAATGTATTTGGTTCTGAAGGAGCTTATCAAAAAGCTAGTAAATAAGCTTGACAAATACTAAAATTTTTATTATACTAATAAAAGTTGATTAATAAATATTGAAAAGGGATTTATTCCCTTTTCTTTAAAAAACAGTAAGGCGAAGTTTTTTTTTTCGTCTTTTTTTATTGTTAAAACATTTATAAAAATAAAAATTATTTTTATAAATTAATTTTTTAAATATATTATAATTTGAATAGGAGGAACAATGAAACAAAAAAAGTACATCTTCGTAACAGGTGGAGTAGTATCTTCGTTAGGTAAAGGAATAACAGCAGCATCTTTAGGTAGATTACTAGAAGAAAGAGGTTATAGCGTAACAATACAAAAATTTGATCCATATATAAATGTAGATCCAGGGACAATGAGTCCATATCAGCATGGAGAAGTTTTTATAACTGAAGACGGAGCTGAAACAGATTTGGACTTAGGTCACTATGAAAGATTTATCGACCAGAATCTTACAAAATATAATAGTATAACAACAGGTAAAATATATCAATCTGTAATAAACAAAGAGAGAAAAGGCGAATACTTAGGAGCAACTGTACAGGTTATTCCTCATATTACAAATGAAATTAAATCTAAAATAGAAATTGTTGGAAAAGAAAATGGAAGTGATATTGTTATTACTGAAATTGGAGGGACTGTTGGAGATATAGAGTCAACACCTTTCTTAGAAGCAATAAGACAATTTAAATATGATGTGGGAAGAGAGAATGTTGCTTATATCCATTGTGCCTTAGTTCCCTATTTAAAAGCTGCTGGAGAGCTTAAGACAAAGCCTGCACAGCATTCAGTAAAACAATTAATGACCATAGGAATTAGACCAGATGTATTAGTTTGTAGAACAGAGCATCCAATTAGTGAAGATATGTTAAGAAAATTGTCATTATTTTGTGATATTGATATAGAAGCAGTAATTGAAGCACCAGATGCTTCTACCATTTATGAGGTTCCTCTAATAATGGAAAAGAATGGACTAGCTACAGCAGTCCTTAAAAAATTAGGATTAGAAGATAAACAAGTAGATTTAAGTCAATGGAAGCAAATGGTTGATAGAATTAAGAATCCTAGTAAGGAAATTAAGGTAGCAGTAGTTGGTAAATATGTTGAACTTAAAGATGCATATATAAGTATAGATGAGAGTATAAAACATGCTGGTTATCATTTGGATACACGTTCAAAGATAGACTATATACAAGCTGAAAATATAGATGTAGAAGCTTTAAAAGACTATGATGGTATTTTGGTTCCAGGTGGTTTCGGACAAAGAGCAGTAGAAGGTAAAATAAAGGCAATAAAATATGCAAGAGAAAATAAAATACCATTTTTTGGAATTTGCTTAGGAATGCAAACAACAGTAATAGAATATGCTAGAAATATTTTAGGATATAAAGAAGCCAATTCTACTGAATTTGATCCTGAAACAAAGTATCCAGTTATAGATATCTTGCCAGAACAAAAAGATATAGAAAATATGGGGGGTACAATGAGATTAGGTACTTATCCATGTAAATTGGTAGAAGGAACTTTGGCTAGAGAATTATATGGAGAAGCACTAATTTATGAAAGACATAGACATAGATTTGAATTCAATAATGAGTTTAAAGAGGATATACAAGATGCTGGTCTTATAATTTCAGGAATGTCTCCAGATGGAAGATTGGCAGAAATAGTAGAGTTGCCAACTAAAGAACATCCATTTTTTATAGCAGGTCAATTTCATCCAGAATTTAAAACTAGACCAAATAGACCACATCCATTGTTTAGTGGATTTGTAAAAGCAATGTTAAAATAATATAAAAATTCTCATGCATTAAGAATATAGTTTGAACCTATAGGTAGAAGTACTTATAGGTTTTTTTATAAACAAAATAAAGGAATATTAAAAAAAAATTGTATATTAGAGAAATAACATAAATAATGGGGAGGTATTTTATGAAGAAAAAAGTCTTAGTTTTAACTGGTGGAGGCGATTGTCCAGGATTAAATGCTGTAATTAGAGGCATTGTAAAAAGAGCTAATAAAGAAAAAGATTGGGAGGTTATAGGTAGTATTCAATCCTTTAATGGAGTTATAAAAAAGCCCTATAATATAAAATTACTAAAAGATGAAGACGTTGCAGGAATTCATTATCGTGGCGGAACAATTCTAAAAACAACAAATAAAGGAGGTCCATTTTCTTGGCCTGTAAAACAAGATGATGGCTCTTGGATAAATGTTGACGTTAGTGATGAAATGATAAAAAATCTAAAAGAGATTGGAATAGATGCTATAATTAGTATTGGTGGTGACGGTTCACAAAAAATATCTCAAGCCTTATTTGAAAAAGGTTTAAATATAGTTGGAGTTCCTAAAACTATCGACAATGATTTAAGTTCAACAGAATATACTTTTGGTTTTCAAACAGCTGTAGAAGTGGCAACTGACGCAGTTGATAAGCTGGTAACAACAGCAGAGAGTCATAATAGAGTTTTTATTTTGGAAGTTATGGGGCGTGATGCAGGATGGATAGCATTGCACTCAGCTATTGCTGGTGGAGCAGAAGTATGTTTAATACCAGAAATAAATTATGATATTCATAAAATTGTAAGATCAATTAATAAAAGATTTGTTGATGGTAACGGTTTTGCAATAGTTGTTGTTGCAGAAGGTGCAAAGGCTTTAGATGGAAATGTTGTTTCTCAAAAATTAAATGAAGTTGGATATGCACATGAAAAATTAGGTGGAATTGGATTTAGAATAGAAAAAGAATTAAAAGAAGCGGGTTGCTTAGAAGATACTCGTGTAACTGTACTTGGTCACTTGCAAAGAGGTGGGATTCCCAATGCTTTTGACAGAATACTAGCAACTCAATTTGGTGTAAAAGCCTTTGAAATGGTTTTGAATAATGAATTTGGGAAAATGGTTACCTATGTAAACGGAGAAATTAATACGGTTTTATTAAAGGATGCAGTTAAAAACTATAAATTCATAGATAAAGATTCTTACTTAATTAAAACTGCTCGTGGGGTAGGTATGTGTCTAGGAGATTAATTATTTATAAAAAGAGAATCTTCAAGGTTCTCTTTTAACTTTAAAAATAAGTATATATTGAAAAGTTTAGAAATTTAGTGTACAATAAGAAGGAGATTTATGAAAAGATATTATATTATTGCTATCGGAAGAGTACAAGGCGTTGGTTTTAGATATTTTATTTACAATTTAGCACTAAGAATGAATTTAAGTGGTTGGGTAAAAAATCTTGATAATGGCAATGTTGAAATGGAAGTTCAAGGGGAAGAAGAATTTATATTTGAATTTAAGCAAATAATAAAAAATGGAAACAAATATATAAAAGTTAAAAAATTAGAAATAACTGAAATCAATATAAATAATATGGAAAATAATTTTAATATAATTTATTAAGGAGAAATGATGAGAATAACACAAGAAACAGACTATGCTTTTAGAATTACAATATACTTAGCTAATTTGGGAAAAGGTGTCAAAGCTGATGCAAAAACAATTAGTCAATCTGAAGGAGTTAGTTTACGTTTCACTTTAAAGATATTGAGAAAATTATGCCAATCGAAATTAATTATTAGTTTTCGTGGTGTTAATGGGGGATATGCTCTTAATGTTGATCCAAAAGAGCTAAATATGAAGCAAATTATAGAAGCGATTGAAGGGCCTATTTATTTAAATAAATGCCTTGCACCAGAAGGGAATTGTAATATTAATAGGAGTAATTCTTGTAAACTTCATAATATTTTTTGTGATATTCAGAATAAATTAATTAAAGAATTTGAAGCAATTAATATAAATGATATTATTAAATAATTAAGATTTTAAAAACTTATTAAACAATACTCATTTTAGGAGGTAAAAATGTTAATTAAATTACTTGTATATTTTACTTTGATATTATCTTTGTTTTCAAATGAAAAAATTATATTAGTTACAGATGAATATGAACCTATTTATGGTTCTAAATTAAAAAATAATGGTGTTTTTTCTGAAATTTCATATGAAGCTTTCAATGTAGAAGATATTGATTTGAATTTAGAATTTTTACCTTGGAAAAGGGCTTATATTATGGCTCAAAATGGTCAATATAGTGGTTTGTTGTGAAGATAGAGCAAAAGACTTTCTTTATAGTGACTCTATTTTAGAAATTGATATAGCTATATTCTCTAAAAAAAATAAAGTTTATCAATTTAATAACTTTTCTGATTTAGAAAGTTATAAAATAAGCGTTGTAAGAGGGTATATTCATTCTGAAGAATTTGATGATATTAAATTTTTAAAAAAATTTGAATCAGCTTCTATAGAAGATTGTGTTAATTTGTTATTAAATGATAGAGTAGATATTATTGCGGGGCCTGAAATTGTTATTCTTAATTACATTCAAAAAAAATATTCTGATAAAATTAATACTATTGAAAATATAGGACTAATTTCTAAGAAGTCTTTACATATTCTTATTAATAAAAAAGATAAAAATGCTGAATATTATATTGATAAGTTTAATAGTGGTCTAAAAATTATTAAAGAAAATGGAGTTTATGATGATATTATTCAAAAACATTCCTCCTTATAATTTTATTTGAGTAAATTAAACATATAAATTTATTGTTCATTTTATTGTTTTATTTTTAAATTCATGATATAATAA
>Ga0075011_10002407_pt1 | contig 10104 bp, 16 predicted proteins | sample TARM_MetaG_T_14_FD_72354 | JGI IMG/M metagenome (GOLD analysis project Ga0075011, IMG submission 72354) | Freshwater microbial communities from Pennsylvania, USA, analyzing microbe dynamics in response to fracking - TARM_MetaG_T_14 | ecosystem: Environmental > Aquatic > Freshwater > River...
GGGTTAGTTAAAGCGAACGTAATACCTGACGACACATTCAAACACATCGTGGGATTTGTAGATTACTTTGTATTGAGCGATAAAGAAGGTGTAGAAATTGAAGTGGTTTAGCGTAGAACAAGAACGTGAAATATTAGAAGCATATTATTTTAGAAAACAATTTATGAACAACCACAAAGCTATGCAAAAGGCAATAAGGGTTGTTATACCACCAGAACTATTAGAAGGTGGACTTGTCGATAAAATTAAACACTATGATTCTATCTACAACCAAATCATGCGCCAGTTATTAAGGGTGGGTGATATCGTTGAGTTTAAGGATTTAAAATTATACAACAAAACTAAAGAAATAAAAGGTGATGGAGTGCCATATATTATTACAGAAATCACAGAAATATACATTGAATTAAAAAAAGAACATACAAACGAATACATAATGACCCAACCAAACGCATTGGTGGAAAGCAAAAACAAACAATTAAAACTATTTTAGGAGGTTTCAGTGAATGATTAAAAACTTTATAGTATTTGCAGTAACATATTTAGGAATCGTGGTTTTACTGGCTTTGTTTGTAGAACCTGACCAAGATTGGATTACAGGGCTTTTCATGTTCGCTAATCTATTCATAACAACTTGTGTTTTGTTAATTTATAACAAAATATTCAATGAAGACATCTTATCACTACTCGGTGCTTTTTACATTACAGCTATTGGCGCTTCTGTTGTTAAAATTATCACAACAGCATTGTTCGATAGAATGTACAGCCCCAGCTTAATGTTATTAACGTTAGTTTCGTTTATCATATTGAAACGTGAATATGACGACATGAAAGAGCGAGATTAAAATGTACGAAATATACGTAAACGATCAATTACATACAAGAACAGAAACAAAGAAAGAAGCAAACGAAGTGATAGAGTTTTTGAAACAGAACGGAGTTAAGAAAATATTTTTGTTTGAAGTCGAAGAAGGGAAAAGTGAAAGGAGGTAAATTGTGGGTGCACATAAAATTGATTATACACAAAAGCAAATCAATGATTGCTATAACGATTTAAGGGAATATGGTAATACCTACATTATCAGTATGTATTCAATTAAAGAAATATTAGATTCACTTACAAACAGGTTAAAATTGCTAAAAGTTGGCTACACATTAGAAAAAAGAGAAGATAGTTATTATATTGAATTGACTAGCGATGGAAAAGAAAAATTAAAAAGAGGGTGATCTAAATCTACTGAAGGGTTAACCGCCCTTCTTTTTTTGACAAAACATAAAAAGTAAAATATAATTAAATTAGAACTACAAGTCATCCCCCAAATCTTGTGCTTGTTTTTCTAATACTAAACTTCCTTTCTGAAAAGGCACTCACTAAAGTGGGTGTTTTTTCTTTTTTTGACAAAATGTATAAATAAGCTTAAAATTAAGATATCTAACGAATAGAAAGGGCGATAAAATGAGAATTGAGCTTACGTTGAAAAACGGAAATATTTTTATTGAAACAAGCAAAATTAAAAAAATGGTAAGAGAAGAAGAAAGAACGCACATTTACCTAGACGAACAAGAAAAAGCTATAAGCGTTCTAGAAACCCCACAAGACATCGAAAATAAAGAACTTCAAAAAATTATAGAGAGAGAAACAGTTATCAAAGAACAAGTAAACACGTCGTTTGCTAAACACATCACAGATCAAGTTAATGAATTAAACGAGCAACATCAAGAATCAGTTAAAAAGATAATGACTGAACAAGAAAATAGATTTTTAGATAACGTTATTAGAAAACTATTAAAGCACAAAGGGTTTAAAGCTATAATAGAAAAAACGAAAACCAAAACCGAAAAAACGTAAAAAATGAACTTTTAACAATGAGCGCTTAACAATGCGCTTCTTTATATATTTTTGACAAACAAAATTATTCATAATATCATTAAAGTGAAGACAAAAGCGCAAAAAAAGTGTAAATTTATGTTTTTTGTAATAAAAAGCGTAAAAAAAGTGTAAAAGGTAGCCACCTTAAATGGGATTAGCGTTGAGCCACAACGTAAAAAGGGAGTGATGGCATTGGCAATTTCTGACGAGCAAGCAAAAGCGATAATTATGAAATATGAAATAGAAGGAAAAAACAGACATCAGATAAGCAAAGAAATAGGCTGCCACTACTCAACTGTAAAAAGAGTATTGAACAATAGAGAAAAAAACCATAACAAATCATTTACAAAGTTTGTACAGGAAGAAGCGGAAAAGCGAGATAAAGAAAACGTTTTAAAAGCGATGGAAGCCATAAAAGGAAAACAAGCAGACAACATAGTTAAAATGTTTTTGGACGCTATCGAAAGCGAAGAATCAATCAACAAACTAAAACAAGAAAACTTTATGGGTTTAGTAAAAGCTTTTAAGGATTTTGTTGGTGTAAGAATTAGATTGTATGAAGTTGATAAAAAAGAAGAAATGTTTGCTGAAACATTAGACAACCAAAACAACTTATTTGAAACGTTGCTAAAAGAAGTTAAAAGTACGGACTTTGACCCAACAGATGTAATAGACCCCGAGAGCATTAAAAATGTATCATAAGATATCAAAGAAACAAGCAACGATAATGCTTTGGTGGGCTATGCCACAGTTCAAACATTTAAGACATGGCGTTTTTCATGGTGCTATGCGTACTGGTAAGACAGTGTTTACAAGTTATGGGTTTTTTGACTGGACAGAGTACGTTATAGCAAATACACCACTTAATAAAAGACTGATACACTGGAATAACTTCCATGTAGTTTCAACTACAAAAGACACTGCGCATGACAATGTTATTTTGCCCATGATAGATTACATGAAATATAACCGAAATTATAAGCAGGTTGAAAGATACCACGAGTTAAAACTAAAACGTTGCTTACATCACGATAAAACAGCAGGTAAAGTTACAATTAAAAACGATAAGAACTTTTGGGTGATTAAATACTTTGGGGTAAATAACAAACGTTCAGTAATGACCTTTCAAGGTAGAACATCACGTGGTATGTTATTAGACGAAGCACCAATGATGGGTATTTCTTTAAGAGAAAAATTGATATCAAGGCATATGACCTTTAAAGATTACAAGATATTTGAAACAGGAAACCCAGAAGGCGACACATCACACCCATATTACCAGAACGTAATTAAAAACGGACTAGACAAAGGGTATTTAGTTATTAACATGCAATTACTAGATAATCCAGTGTTTGATGAAACAGACATTGAATACTTTAGGAAAATATACACACAAGAAATGTTTGATAAGAACGTACTAGGTAAATGGGTACGTGGTAAAGGTGCAATTTATAAGAAGTTTAACGATACAGATCACGTATTTAATTTATACGACAACGCAGTGGGCAGCGATTATAGCGAATTGATAATTGGCGTCGACTATGGGGAAAACGATTTTACCGTTTATGAACTAGCAGGAGTTAGACAAATGTTAATGGGTTATGATTTTCTTGACGAGTACCATCCAACTGAAAAAGAAAACGAAGAAAAGGACATCAACGAAAAGGTAGAAGATTTCTTTGAGTTTGCATTAAGGCAGTACCATAAATTTGGCAAAAACATAACGATAGAGATTGAATCGGCAACACACGGGAAAACATTTTATAAATTAGTTCAAGCAAGAATAAGGCGAGAAGGTTACATGTTTTTAAAACCTAAATTAGTAGACAAAGCAGTTAAAGGTAAAAAGCAAGGTAAAGAGCCTGCAATTAGAGAAAGAATATACACAATGAACGTAATGCTTGGTGCTAAATTCGTGCGGTTTGACCCTAGATGTGAACAGTTGATATTATCACTTAAAAAAGCAGTGTTTAACGAAGACGAAGAAACACGTAAAGACACCAAAGAAACAAACGTCAATCCGTTAGACGCAGCAGAGTATACTTATGTTAGGCTTATACCAAAAATATTAAAAAGAATAGAGAGTAGGCGATAGCGTGTCAATTAAAAGTGATGTTTTAAATAATCGAAATTACATCTACAACGATACAATGAGTATTTATAGAAACTTATCTAATTTACTCTATCAAGGCTTTGTTTCAAGGGCATTTTTCGATGTAAGTAATACACCGTTTGAAAATAATTTTCCCGAAGAACTTTATGGCCTAAACAATATGTATTTCGTTGAGCAAAGAGATGTTGACGGAAATTTAGCAGGGCACAGAAGAAAGAAAACAATCAATTTAACAAAGTTAGTTTCAAGACATATAAGAACGCTAATTATGAACGAAGGTTATTCTATAAATGTTAAAAACGATATTGAACAAGGCGAAAAAGAAAAAACCTATGTTAAACGAAACTTCTTTGAAAAGGTACTAGACAATAATAATTTTGATTTATTAGAAGGCGACTTATTAGAATATGCTATTGCCACAGGCGACAATTTAAAACTAATATATTTTGACGAGAACGAAACAGAGCTTACTAAAAAACCAAAAATTAACTACTTAAAAGGCGACAAGTTCATAATCACCGAACACGATAATTTAAACATTAAAGGCGTAGTTATCACAACAACAAAAATACGTGAAGAAAAGAACAGTAAAAAAGGTGAAATGGAAAAGTGGTATTATACGCTTTTAGAACATCATAAGGTTGATTATGACAGATACAAAGTTGAACGTGAAGTTTACAAATCGAAAAGCCGCCACAAATTAGAAACTGCATGTGCTTGGAGTCAAGTTTACACCATATTCGGTAAACGCATAGAAGAAGAAACAGAGGTTCATGATGTAAACGAGCCAATGTTTGTATTCACGAAAACACCGTTTGCAAACAATAAAGTTAAAGACAGCATTCGTGGAATCGGGATTACGATAAACGCTTTAAGTGAAATGGAAACAGTCAACAACGGCATAGACGCAGAAGATAGAGAGCTTTATTTGACAATGGCAAAGATAATTGCACCAGAAAGTTTTATACAGCACGACTTGGACCCTGAAAGTGGGAAAATGGTTAGGCGTTTCAATCAAAACACAGAAGTTTTCCTAGCAATAAACGATAACGATTCACGAATGGAAAAGCCAGAGATATTTGCACCGCCATTAAGAACACAGGGTTATGAAACCGTAATTGAAAACAGTTCTAAAAGGTTTGCAAAATCTGTTGGCTTAGACCCTAACTATTTCCATTTAAATCCACAATCCAAAGCAACGGCAACACAAGTTAAAATAGAGAATAAAGCAAGCCATGATTTAAGACAAGAGATTATTTCAGTGTTGAAAAAAACGTGGGAAGATTTGCTTTATATAATTTATAAATATTCAAAGTATCTAAATCTTATTGATTGGGAACTAGAAAAAGAAGACATTTCTATAACGTTTAAGGACGGGGTTGTTGAAGATGACGCTGAATTATTCAAACGTGATTTACAGATGTTGGAAAAAGGTATAGTTTCTAAAGAGTATATAAGAATAAGATGGACAAATATGAATAAAAAAGAAAGCGAAACAGAACAAGAGGTTATCGAAATAGAAAACAGACTTGAAATCACCGCAAACGCAGTAGAAAAAGGCGTTTTAAGTCCTAGAAAAGCGTTAAAAATGTTTAATGACGAAGAAATGAAACCAGAAGATGTTTTATATGAATACATCAATATTGAATTGAGCAAAGGAAATCGAATAACACCGAGTGAATACGAGTGGTATCATAAAGAAACTGCGAAACGCGAAAACATAGAACTACTAGAAGAAACTAACCCAGAAAGCTTTGTTGAATAATGGACGGCAGAGTATTACCAGAAAAACGTGATTACCAGCGAATAGAGCCAAGCCAAAAATCACGCCAACGATTAAGAGAACGGGGTTTCACATGGGTTTTAAGCTCAAACGTTAGTGCGGTTAGAACGCACAAAACCGACCTTTATATAAGATTCCACAACGGCAGTTTATATAAATACCCAAACAGAGCAAACTTATTTGAGCCTATGCTTGGAAGTAGTTCTAAAGGTAGATTTGTATGGAACGAATTAAGGCGTAAAAATGTAGCGTATTCAAAAGTTGGCGCTATGCCACTAGAAGAAGACATTCAAACGGAAGACGAAGAAATTATGCAACCACTCATTGATAGAAACATCATGGAAAGCTTAAAAATTAGAGAAGATTTAACATTAAGTAAATTATTCACTTACAATGTAGATGATTTTGATTCTATGATTACCGCAATTACATCACCAAATTTATTATAGATACAACAGTAGCTACTGTTTATCATAAAAGTGTAGCAGCACTATAAAAACCGAATAAGCGTTTGAGCCTCAAACGTAAAAAAAGGAGTAATTAAAATGGCAGATCCAAAAGAATTTGATTTCAGAGAAACATTAAAAGGTCATTTAACAGAAGAAGACGAAAGTTTACTAGATAAAATTGACCTTGAAGGATTCAAAAAAACAGTTGACGAAAATTACGTTAACAGTATCGTATCTTATCGCACGAACAAAGCGAAAGAAAGTTACGAAAAAGAGTTAGCGCCAAAAGTGCAAGAAAACATCTTAAAAGAACTAGGTATCGAAGGCAATTCAGTTGAAGCTGCAAAAGCTTGGGCTAAAAGATTAAAAGCCAACACAACTGAAAAAGACGAGATTATTTCAAAACTAGAGAATGAAAAAAACGAATATTCAACTTACAAAGAAAAATATCAACAAACAGAGTCAGAGTTGAATAAATATAAAACATTATCTGAAATGAATAAACTCGGGGTTAAACCAGAATACCAAGAAGATGTATTTGTTCTTGCAAACTCGAGGATTACAGAAGAAAAAGGTTTAGAAGATGTGGTAAAAGAAATGCGCCAAACACACGCAAACTTTTTTCAGAAAACGGGCGCTGGTGGCCGTGTTGATCAAGATGATGACGACGGCACTAAAACTTGGAAAGAACAAGAAGACGAATGGCGCAAAAAATATGTAAAATAATAGGAGGGCAATAATATGCCAAATACATTTAGTGAAAAAGTAACAAGATTTACACCGATTTTAGATGAGATTTATGCAAAAGGTTCATTAACTGCGTTTCTTGAAAAAGATAGCGCAATGTGGATTGGTACCAACAAAATTAAAATGCCAATGATTGATATCGATGGTGCTGGGGATTATGACCGAAGTGATGGTTATGCAAACGGTGGAATTCATGTTGATTATGCAGAATACGAATTAGAGTTTGATCGTGGGCGTAAATTTAACATTGATGTAATCGACGATGACGAAGCAGGTTTTAATTTATATGCAGAAGCAGCACGTGCATACGTTACAAAAAAAGAAATCCCAGAAGTAGATGCCGTTAGATTCTCAAGATTTGCAGCAAGAGCAAACACAGTAAAAGAATCTGACACATATAATATTTTAGAAGAATTTGATTTAGGTGTAGAAACGCTAGACAATTTAGAAGTGCCAGAAGAAGGCCGAATTGCGTTCATGACACCTAGCGACTATACCTCTCTTAAAAAAGAGTTCCAAAACAGCGCACGCTGGGATTCAACAACATTACAAGCTGGTTTTGGTATTGAAAGACGTTTCAACGTTTTAGATGGTGTTTTGTTAATTAAAGTTCCAGAATCAAGATTCTATGACGTTGTAGAACTTTTAGATGGTACAACAGCGGGTCAAGAAGCTGGTGGTTTCCAACCAGTTGCATTAACTTCTAAAAAATTAAAAATGATTTTAGCAGATATTGAAGCGTTAGAAGCTTATACAAAACGTAATGTTTCAAAAATTATTTCACCAGACCAAAACCAAAACGCAGACGCTTGGATGGTTGCATACCGTAACCACCACGACGCAATCGTTGCACAAAACAAACGTAACGGTATTTATGTCTTAAAAGCTGTAACAGCAGTCGCATAAGGAGGGGTTAATAAATGGCTAAATTATACAAAGATGGAGTTGTAGTAAATGTTCGAGGTGCAAAAGAACAAAAACTACGTTCTAGAAATTATCAAGATTTTGATAAAGCAAAAGTCACTAAAGAATTAAAAGGTAAAAAAACTAAATAGTCATTTAGGGTGGGGTTTAATGCCCTGCCCTATTTTAATAGGAGGTACATAATGGAATATTCAAAAGAAGAAAGCCAGTATTACATCACAGAAGAAGACGTTTTGAATTATAGCGCTATTACATCTAACCAAATTAAAGAATTAGCGCAAGAGTATTCTTCAAGCGCAAGTTTATTAAGAGATATAGCAAGAAGTGTGTATACATTTATGTATTCACATTATCGAGGTGTGAGAAGTTTAGAACACAAACGCAAAATGGAATATATCATATACAACGGAGAACGCAAAAAACAAATGCAAAGCGCATTACGTGGTGCGCAAATTGAATGGTTAAAAGGTATGATATTTTCTGGGATGGACCTTTACATGTACACACCCGAAGGCAAACCGTACGCACCAGAAAGCGTGCAACAAAAATTGCGTGAAGGTGGTTTAATTATTAAAGGGGAAATTACTTACATACACCCTGACTTGTTAGATGGTGATTTCTAATGAGAGTAGCCAGAGATTCTAAATACAAAACTAAAGCATATTTAATTAAAGGCAAAGAGCGCTATGCATTTTGGTGTTCGATTAGACAAAACAAACAATTTGACCCAATGACAGGTGAAACAACCATGACGAACGACTTCACTTGCGAAACCAAAGCACAATTTAACTTTGAATTAAGAGATGTTGTAGAGTTTAATTATGCAATTAGAAACGGCAAAAACACATTAAGAATAGGCGAACCATTTTTTGAAGAGCCACTAGATAATTACAATAACGGGTTGCGTGGGAAGATCGTAACCAAGAAAACATTTAAATTAGAATGATAAATTTAGTTAGAGATATTCTTAATGCTGGAATGCCGTTTGACAAAGGGTATATGTTCGCAAGCGGTTTAAGGGTAAACGTCGACGCTGACATAACTACATTTCAATATGACTACATTGCAGTGCCTTACATCATTTATCAAAACGAAGGGTTTACGCATTGGATAAGCGGGAGATTTATTGATAAAAACATCGAGTTTGTACCCAAAGCCATAGCTGAAGCAAAAATAGCTATTGCACATTTTAAACAAGGCTACGATTATGAGGGCACATCATTTAGAGATTTAAACCAAGCGAAATCAACATTATTAAGCAACCAAGCAATCACACAACTCAACAATGAAAGTGGGTGATTAAATGTTTAGCACCGTACAAGAAAGAACGTTTAATCTATTTTTAGAGCAATTAAACAGTAACACAAAAGGCGTTGTGTTCGACGGTAATTTTATGTTTAAAGCAACGAACAGCGAATTTAAAATGTACAAAGCAGAAGCAGACAGTTTAGAAATTAAAGAAACAAACTACTGCCCAGTTGCTGACGCCCAAATGATTGAACAGGTTTATATTAGTGGAACTGAAAAAGTATCAATGACACGTGAGTTTTTTGTAACAATCCCTGCACACGAAAACCCAAAAACAAGAGAAGGTGTATTTGACAACACAAGCAACGAATATCAAGCTTTGTTGGAAGTTTTAACCAATTTAAAAGGAAACTTTGTAGTTAATCATGAAAACTACAAATACATTTATAAAGTTAAAACACCCGACAAAATAGGCGAAACTATGATAAATGGTAAAATGTTTATTGTGTTAGTCGTGCCGTTATCAATGATAGAATTCAAAAAAGGTAGAGCAGGCGACCAACACGAGTTTTATTTAGGTCTTGCAAGCGATTTAAACTTTGATTTAACAGAAAACTATAAGCTTGATTTTGAAACTACAAACCCGACAGCACAAGCGAGCACTTACGACGAGAATGATTTAGACACCGATTTTACGGGAACATACACCACGTCTTCAAAATGGCTTAAACGCATGACAGTGTTTTTTAGAAGCCACGCTTATGAATGCGATAGATTACTTGATAGAATCGTCAAGAATATTGATAAAGCTGGTAAATTAGAATATAAGTTCGTTTGGAAGGAAGGCACAGAAATTGCAACATACACCGTGTTAATAACATCTTCTAATATGCCTATCATTCGCACTGATATGGACATGATTACATTCACTATCGAGCTGGCTGGTGATTTAGATGTACAATAGACAAGG
>Ga0075011_10002408_pt1 | contig 10104 bp, 6 predicted proteins | sample TARM_MetaG_T_14_FD_72354 | JGI IMG/M metagenome (GOLD analysis project Ga0075011, IMG submission 72354) | Freshwater microbial communities from Pennsylvania, USA, analyzing microbe dynamics in response to fracking - TARM_MetaG_T_14 | ecosystem: Environmental > Aquatic > Freshwater > River...
AGCTGTAGCCATTGCGTCTACGCCTTTGTTTAAAGCGTTTACGATTTTGTTAAATGCTTCTGCTCTCTTATGGAATCTTTCTTTGTACTTAACGCTATCTTTGATAATAGCTAAAGTATCGGTTAAGTGTTTTTGTATAGTTTGTTTGTCAGCTAAACTAACACCAAGTTTAGTTTCAGCATTGTCTAGTTTGTCTCTTTCAATATCGACATCTAGAGAACCGTCTTCTTCAAACTTGAAGACAGCTTTAATGGCTACACCACCGATTAAAGGTTTGTCTTGAGTAGATAGTGCTAAAAGAATACCGTCACCCTTTAGTTCTGTCGATTTGATTCTGGTAGCTTCTAAAGTTTTTACAGCATTATCAGCTTTAAAATCAGCGAGTCCGTCTGTAAAGGAAGTTGTAATTTTTTCAATTTTTAGAAACTCTGCAGACTGCTCTCTGTGGGTATTGATATAAGTAGCTACTACACCAGCGCTAATATCGCTAGAGTTAGCAAAAGCTTCTACCAGACCACTAGGAGCAACGTCTAGGTAAGAATTACCTTTAAATTTGCCAGAGCTATCAGAAACTTTGACTTTCATTGCTTCTAGAGCTTTTTTGACACGTCCAATAGAAGAAACGTGTTTCTCAAAGAAAGCTTTGACCTTTTCCCATAGACCAGACAGGCGAGCTTTAATGCGCTTCCACAGGTCTTTTAGGAACTCACCGATGCCTTCTAGAGCATACTGAGTATTGGCCTTACGTGAGGATTTCGAAACGAAATTCTCAGTAGCGTATAGAGCGTGCATAGCTTTAGGGTTAGCACCGATACGCGCGCAGATGGCTTCAACTGCTATTTTAACAGCTTCAGCACCAGCAGGAGTCAGACCGTCTTCTTCTTCGACAGCTTTTTCAACAACTGCTTCAACTTCTTCAAGCTGAGCAGCAGCTTCACCGCCTTCTACAATAGCTGCTTCTGATTCTGCTATCTCAGCAACTTCTTCAGCAGTTTCTACTTGAACGTCAGCAACTTCGCCTTCTTCAGGAGTAGTTTCTAGTTCAGCAACATCGCCAATTTGAGCTTCTAGTTCTTCTAGAGCAAATAACTTACGAGCCATTTTGATTTCCTTTCAGGTTTGCAAAAAACACTACCGGTAGCCAATTGCAAGTTGACCACAAAATATAAGCTAAACATCTTTACTCAGTTCTACGGCTATATTCACAGAACTGAAAACAGACGTAACGTACTCAATGAAAACGTTGATGTTGATATACAACACCTCTATAACCATCTTCATCTGTATAAACTCTTGTACATACTTGTCTATACCTATAGCCTGTATGTTTGAATACTTGTTAGCTTCTACGTCATGCAGTACAACCTTAAGGCTATCTACAAATTTCTTAAAGTTCACAGTAGTATCGTTCAGTGCGTCTACAGAAGTAGCTGCCTGAGAGAACAAACTCACTAAAGCAGTTAGTATATAGCTAAGGTCTTGGTCTTTATCTAAGGATATAGAAGAAAGAGTAAAGAGGTCTTCAGTCTTCATAACTTTAGTCTTGAAGAAATGAAACTGTTGCACGTCAGTAGTTAGGTAGTTAGAGTACACGGGTATAGAGACTTGAATAGTGTTAAAACCAGGTATGACTTTCTTATAGCTATATACTTCTTCTTCTTGAGTGAAGTTGTTATTAAGGAAAGCATCTTTCATTTGTTTAAAGCTATTGTTAGTGATAGAGAGTAGTATTTTATTTGTGTCTTCTAGGTAAGCTAGAAGTACCTTAACTGTATCCCTTAGATCAGAGTTACCTGGTATAGAAACATTAGCGAGTATGTCTCTGTCGTTGATGAGTTTGTTAGTGAAGTTGTATTTCTCTTCTTCTACTAGTGCTTGAAAAACTGTAAGTCTTTCGTTGAGTGTTTTTATGGATTTGGAGATAGAAGAGGTAAATTGTGCGTTATTGGTTAAATAGCCGTTAGAGGCTTGTATAAGGTTATTGATGGACTCTACTACTGAGTCTTTTGTATAGGCTATAGGTTGTTGTTCGGCTGGTACTGGTTTAACTCCGTAGCTTTCGAGAGAGAGTTTGTAATCGAAGTATTGTTGTCTGATGGGTAAGAAGATATCCTTGAGAGACACTTTCTTAGTGGGTTTATAGCTCTCTGTAGCTGCTTTCTTATCCGATAGACCTGAACCTATAAGGTTGTCGAGTTTATCTGGATCAGACGCTGAGTCTAGTAGTTCATCTTCAGAATCATCAGAAGACTTTTCTGAGTCTTCTTTCTTATCGTCGGAGAAATCTGGCTTTTCGTTATCAGTATCTTCTTCAGTAGAGTCTTCTGAAGGTTCTTCCTCAGGAGTCTCTATCTTCTTATCTATCTCTTTTTTAACTTCAAGTCTTTGTTTAAGAAGATCAGCAGTTAGAGAAAGAGGAGATTTAGGCTGTTGTCTTTGTTCTAGAAGTCTGTCTATGAGTAAGTCATTCGAGGAAGAACTGGACTCTTCCTCGAGAGCATAGAGTTTACGCATGAATTACTCTCCTTAAACAGAAGAAACAAATATGCAATAGAAGAAAGACGCAAATGCTTCTTTGTCTTTTGCTAGCATAGGTATGAATTTGTTCCAAGTAGTTGGTAGGAAATCTATAGCTCTTTTCATAGCTATAAGATTATCTTTAACTTCTTCTGAAGTTATGTCTGTATGACGAATGATTCTTACTGAATTAGTATATGTAGCGTAACGATGGTGATGAGCTTCAAAGTTACCGTTAGCTACTTCTAGAAGCATCATAAAAGTAAGAGGAGATATGTACTTGTTCTCTGCTTGTATAAGAAAGAAGTCTTTTACTGAAATAGGGTTTAACGAGTCTGAAGCTATTTCAGTAAGAACTATGAAGTTATCAAAGCTCTTATCTGCCTTAAAGCTGTTGAAAGCTTTATTAGCTGCCTCAGAAGAATATATGGGTAGAGTTTTGATTCTTGATACGAGTTCTGAGTCTAGTTCAGTTATCTTGTTTCTGTTTCTATTGAGTATAGAGTTCTCTGTTAGCTTATTAAAGTCTATAAGAGAGAAGTGTTGGTTAGAGGGTAATAATAAACCTGAGGTAGTGAGTATGAGATCGTGTTTCTTCATGGTAAAACTCCTTATTCTACGGACTCTTCTATCTTAGCTAATTTATAGTCTAAGTTAGTTATTCTGGACTGAAGATAGCTAATTTCCTTTTCTAGCTGAACGTCTGCTTTGCCTTGTTCCTTGAGGAGTTTAAGATGAAGTAGACGAAGTTCAAGTAGCTTACGTTTGTCTTTCATGGAGCGATAACGATCGGCTTCCCATTGTGCAAAGATAAGTCTTACTGTGTAGATGGGTGAACCTACGAAGCCTGAAGGTAGGTTACTAAATAAATCTATCTTAGAATTACTGTAAGCGGAGACTGTTTCTTCTACGTTGTCTTTGTTAATGATGATATCAAGTATGCCTGATAGTTTATCCTTGAAGTCATCGTGTTTAAGGCCATAGACAGAAAGTAGTCTAGCATAAACCCATACGTTCTTCTTAATGAACTCTTTTTGTTTCTTATTGAGCTTATAGTCATTGGAGAGATCTTGACCAGTTGACTCTGCTTCTTGAACGTATAGAAAGTTTAGTAGATCAGTAGCGTAGCGAGTTAAGAAATAGACATGTGGTACTGCTCTTAAGAGATTAGCGTGATAGGCAGTAAGTGCTTGACTTACTATTACGTCATTGATGGATTCAGTTATAGTGTTTAACATCCACTCTGCGTTAACTTTGACGTTAAGGAAGAGATTGACTGTGTCTGTAGAGAGTAGTTTGTTCGGTGTGAGTTTAACGGAGTTTCTAGGTACGTCTAGTTCTTTATAGAACTGCTTAAGTACGTCTTTGTTTTCATCGCTAGAAGGTTTAATTACTTTCTCTATTTCTTCGTACGTCTTATAGGAATCTATGACTGAAGAGATGTTCTCTATAGAGATCTCTAAGTCTGACTCTACGTCTGATTTACTGAAGCTAGGAAGAATAGATCGAAAGAAACTGGAAAGATTTAGAAGCACGGTTATTCCCCTCTTGTGATTAGAAACTTGGTGGTGAATTGAGAGTGAAGGCTTTGAGGAGATCTTGTATCATAGCTCCTTCTTTCGAAGCCATAGGTTTAAAGGAATCAAAGCTACTCTGTGAGAAACCGTCTATATCTTTTACGTAGATAGAAACTCTTTCCCATGACTTATCTACTACTACTATCATCATAGCGGATATGTTATCGAATACTATTTTGCGAGTAGTAGCGTTACTAAGTTTACCACCTATTTGTCTCTGTATAGCGTCTTCCTCTTCTTCAGAGATAATGACTATACTAGAAACACCTGCTAGAGAAATGTTGCCTGATAGAGCTGAATATAGCTTAGAGTTATTGAGTCTCTTTAGCATTTGACTGTAATAACCAGTAGGGTCTTTGATCATGCTTTTCTTCTGTGCTTTAATAAGATCAGAAGCAAGTATGAAGTCTTTGATGAAAGATATTCTTCCAGTGATAGCGTCTTTAAATCTTGATCCAAGAGTAATCTCGTCTTTGTTTGAAACGGTGATGTTCGTGATAACGTCTGAAGGTATGATCATGTTATCCAGTTTAACGACCACTGGTAGAGATACTTCTGTGTTATCAGATCCTGTTTCTGGTTTTACGCTGAAACGAAGTTCTAGTACTTTACCGATAGCTACACCAAGTTTCTCGAATGTATCGAGTCTCTGTATGGATGAGCTAAGAGATGGTTCGTTTGAAGTATCTTCAAAGAGAGATTCAAAGGCTGGTTTAGTTGCCTTTGCACTAGGTAGTTTAAACTTACTATTTGCTAAAGAAAGAGTCTCTATAGAAGCAGTGGTATGAGACATCTGTTCATAGGCTATGTGACCTGAAGTAAGTAGAGTCTTAAGGTCTCTGTCTGGATTAGTTTTATCAAGTATCTTCAGTATTCTTACGTCATTCAGTTGAGTTGAAAGTATGCTTATAGCTTGTAAGTAGTAAGCTGCGTAGATGTTTAATATTCCGTGAAGTATGAAGTAGAGTTCTTTTACACCTGAGAGATTTGAGGATATGAGCGTGATAGGTTCTATACGAGCTATCTTAGATATATCCGCTACGGACATACCGTCACCAAGAGTACCTTTATAGGTAACGAGAATATCTCTTAAAGTAGTAATAAGAGTTGAAGGAGTTAAGGCCATTTTTTATTCCTTTAAGCAATTGGTTGACGGGAAATCACAATATTTTCAAGGCTTTTTTGTAGTTTAGTGCTTTTTTGAATTGGAGTTTGGTCATGATAAACAGAAACGAGGAAATAGTTCTAGACGAATCTATAGACCAGCTATTGCAGCAACTACCTGTAGGTTCTATAGATACAGCTATAGCTAATAATCTATACGGAGTAAACTTTCGACAAACCGGTAACGTTGTTCCTAGAAGTAAAGACATGTATGGCTTTACGTTCTTTACTAGACCTCAACTGAACTTAAACATAGAGAACATAAGCAACTTTCGTGCTTTCTATAACTTACTGACGAGTAATGAAAAAAGCTATCAGAGATATACAAGAATGATGCTTGATCCTAGATTAGGTTTAGTTAACCAGATGAAGTGTCCTTTCGTGAACAATCAGAATCCTTTCATTCCTGTACTGACGAATAACATCGTTAGCTTAAGTGGATGGCCTGATCTATCTGTTCCTAGTTTTACTTCTGAGCCAGGTATATATGGAGAAGAGCATAGTTTCGTAGACGGTGTTACTAATCACTACGAAAGCTTTGACTTGGATATCAGTTTCAAGAACACTAAAGGTAACCCTCTTATCTATCTGTTCTATATATGGATCAAGTACGAGACTTTAGTGTTTGAAGGTATACTGAATCCCTATATAGACATGGTTACGGAGAACGAGATAGACTACAACACTAGAATCTATAGAATAGTTCTAGATCAGCGTAAAAGATATGTGAGATATATAGCTGCTACTGGCGCTAGTTTTCCTATCAACGTACCTACTGGTAACTTGTTTGACTATAACGTAGATACTCCTTATAACACTAAGAATAGTGAGATTAACATTCGTTTTCGTAGTCTAGGTTTTATGGCGTTTGAGGACATACTTAAGCTACAGTTCAATCAGACTACAGCTATCTTTAATCCAGATATACGTAAGTTACTTAAAGCTGATATGGATGCTAGCGAAACTATAGCAGCTAGAGAAGACGGTATGATGGTCTACAAGGCTCCAGGAACTTCCCTAGTAAGAGTTCCTCACTATCTTGCTATGAGTATAGACACAGATATCTCTGGTGGTGGTTTCTACTCAGTTAATCATAAGGCCATACCCTATATTAACCTTATCACGAATGAACTAGAGTGGTGGGTAGACGAAAGAATCTTTAGAAGAGATTCTCAGAACAACTTCAGAAACACTATAGAGAACTCTGGTTTACCAAATATACCAAATAACGAAGTCCAAGAATAAGTCTTCTGTTTTTTAATCTCTTCTCTAAGGAAAGAAAATGCCCAACATTCAACCGACACAACCAATTAACATACCGAGTGAACTTGAAGACCTTACGCTATATAAATACCACTCTAACGGTATACTCAATTTAGCTCTAGATAGACTCTCAGAGATCTATTCAGGAAAAATAGAAATAGTAGATCCAAATAACCCTTTCATGTATCTACTAGAAACAAATTGCTTAAACACAGCTTTTGCTATACAAGAGTACACTCTACTTACACGTAAACTATATCCTCGTTTAGCGAATACAGAGAATGACCTATACCTACATATGTCAGATAAAGACTATCTAGGTAGATTTAGCGAACCTAGCTACGCTAACGTAAGTTTCAACATACTCTTCAATGACTTCAAAAACAAAGCAGAATATGTTCCTGATCAAAAAGAATATGTTCTTAAGTTACCAAGACACCTTAAACTAAGCGTAGACGAATATATATTTACACTCACTTCTGCTATAGTCATAAGACTCACAGAAACAGAAGTTATAGACGTTAAGTTCGAGAATCAGGACTTTAACAACATATTTCCTATAGAAACTAACTTCATCAACTTCAATCTGTCTAAAGCTAATCAGGAAGAAACTTATCTAAACTTTGATCTTCAGTTACCTGAAGTAGACATAGAAGTAACAGAGATTCCAGTTGAAAAAAGCAAACTCTTTCGAGGTACTTTAGGTTTCTCAAACACAAGACAGTTCTATTTCTTTCGTGCTTTCTATCTAGAGAATAGCGTATGGAAAGAGATGATAGTAACTCACACAGAACAAGTCTATGACATATACACTCCAACCTGTGTAGTTAAAGTAATAAACGATTCAAGGACTGTACAGTACTATATACCGCCAGTATACGTAAATACCTCACGCATAGGAACTAAAGTAAAGTTCCTTATCTACACAACTAACGGCTATATCAACGTCAACTTTAACGACTACGTTATAGCTAACTTCAGCACTGAGTATAACCCAGTCTTTCCTGAGACTGAGTTAGATAGGTTTACTGAACCTCTACAACTTATACCTAAAGTAGTCTACATTAAAGAAACAGTCATAGGTGGTAAAGATAGTGTAGATTTCCTTACTCTTAAACAATCTGTTCTAGATAACAGTATAGGTGATCGTAAACTTCCTATCACTATGAAACAGCTAGAATTTGAAGGTATGCAGAATAACTTTCGAGTACTTAAAACAGTAGACATTCTCAGTAAGAGAATCTTTCTTCTAGAGTGCTTGATACCTAGAACGTTTGATAGATATGGTATCAGTAGCTTCAATCTAGATATAGTAGAATATCAGACGAGCTTAAGAAATCTCTCTACTGGTAAAAACTCAGTAAGAAAAGTAAGACCTGACGCAGTAGTGATTCCAGAACACACTCTCTTTCGATACACAGAAGAAGGTCTAGAGCTATTAGACGAAATAGAGCACAGACAACTAACTTCTCTATCTGGTCAACAACTTATAACTGAAGTTAACAATAACAGCTATTTCAGCACTTACTACCATAACGTACTTAGCATAACAAACAACCAAACAGAACTAAGAGCTTATGATATCAACAATTCTAAAATTAAGAGAGTTAACTTTCAAGAGTTCAATAGTACAGCTAGAGTAGGTATCAATACCATCAACAGTCAGATCTATAGATCCGCAAAAGGCTTTACTATAGACATCATGAGTAACCTAAAGAAATATGTAGGCACTATCAATGAGACTAATGTTAAACCTTATTTAGTCTATAGAGACAACGATGAGAGTATGTTCTTTCTGGAGAGTAGACTGTTCACTATGATAGACGTAAATCCTGTCTATAGACTTGAACTAGATACAGAGTTCTTCATCGACAGAGACAATAAGCTACATGTAACTAACTTCAGAGATAACAACAATCAACTTACTACTGTAGCTCTTGATCTAAATAGCAAGTTAGAGCTTATCTATATCAGTAACGTAGTAGACTTTAACTATCAGAGAAGTAGGCTAGACGACTATATAAGCGCTTCTTATCTTGGTATAGGTCATAGTGCTGTTACTCTAGAGGAGTTAGTAGTAGAGTTTGGTGTATGGTTAGAGTATCTATATACAAGAGTTCATTCAAGTACTGGTTTGTTTGAGTATGAAGTTCATACTGAAGATGTACCTTTAAGGTATACGAGTACTGTATATGGCCCAGATAACGCTATACTGCATCGTATCGGTGATGTAGTGCTTAACCCTTCACCCATACCAGGAATGCCTCCTGAGATCGTTCTAGCGTTTCGTAGAGGTGAAGTTAAGCTAGATGAACTCGGTAACCCTATACCTATACATAGACTTGACGTAGAGAGATATCTTAACCTGATGGTGATAGACTATAAAACCACTCTAAGCAACACTCCAATCGTTAAAGACTATAGAAAGTTTCTGAAGACTTTTATAACGGAGAGAGTTACTGATTCAGCTGAACGTATACAGAATAGATTACTGGATAACTCACAGGCTTTTGTAGTAGTACCAAAAACACTCACTAACATACAGGTGAAAACAAGTAATAGAACTGTAAGAATAAGAAGTGATCAGGAGTTTACTGTAAGTGTTTATGTAAATAGTAGAACGTATGAGGATAACTCTACAAGAAGACAGATAACTGAAACTATAGTGAATGAGCTAGATACTTATCTATATGAAAACACTGCTCTAAGTAGAACAAAGTTACTGAATGCTCTTTATAGCAGTTTAAGGGAATTTGTCTTTACTGTAAGTGTGGATAGATTTACTGAGCTAGATGAGGAGTATATAGAGACTGTAGATAGTAACGCGAGAGTAAGTATAAGGAAATTGCTTACTCAAGAGGCATCTGGATATGGTTTAAGGGATAGTGTAAATGTGAACTTCTTTCTAGTGGAAAATAGCTAAGATTATAACTCTTCCTCTCTCAGCTATAGTAGCTGAGAGAGGAAGATGCTTACTTAGGTCTTAATGAAGAAGAACGTAGAGAAGTTCTCTTGAGCAGTATAGTCAGGTAGTCGGAAGTTAGTAGCTGATGTAGGCTGTATAGAACCATCGTAGAAGGCAGAGTAGTCGTTCAGTGTAGCTCCTGATAGAGTGGCTGTATGTATGGTAGCTGTAATTGATGGGTTCGCACCACCAAGTAAAAACACTCTATTTCTAGTTACTATAGCTGAAGAAGAAGATAAAACAGAAGGTAAATCTCCTGCAGTAGTCCAGGTACCAAGAGTACCATCAGCGTTGATAGGAGCTGTAAAGATAGTAGAGATAATTGCTGATACCTGACCACCAAGTAAAAATACTCTATTTCTTGTAACTATAGCTGAAGAAAGAAATAAAACAGAAGGTAAATCTCCTGCAGTAGTCCAAGTTCCAAGAGTACCATCAGCGTTGATAGGAGCTGTAAAGATAGTAGAGATAAATGCTGATCCGCCGTTACCACCAAGTAAAAATACTCTATTTCTTGTAACTATAGCTGAAGAAGAGAATAAAACAGAAGGTAAATTTCCTGCAGTAGTCCAAGTACCAAGAGTACCATCAGCGTTGATAGGAGCTGTAAAGATAGTA
>Ga0075011_10002411_pt1 | contig 10098 bp, 6 predicted proteins | sample TARM_MetaG_T_14_FD_72354 | JGI IMG/M metagenome (GOLD analysis project Ga0075011, IMG submission 72354) | Freshwater microbial communities from Pennsylvania, USA, analyzing microbe dynamics in response to fracking - TARM_MetaG_T_14 | ecosystem: Environmental > Aquatic > Freshwater > River...
AGATAGGAGAGCTGAAGTGGTGCCCACTTTCTCTCTGAGCACGGATAAGGAAATAAATTAGATGGTCTCTGTTCGCGAAGCGCACTTTAATGATCCCGATTTTCACTTAGAAGATTGGGTGGCTCGCTATGTCGGTCATGCCGATGAAGCGCAGATGCTGCTCTCCTTGATAGGGCAGATTGACGCCTTACCCGCCAAGAGTCCTGCGGCGAAGAGAGAACTGCTCGAACGTGCTCGAGAGATGATCGAAATCCTCGCACCGCTGAACATGGACATTGAAACCCTGCAAGCGGCGATTTTGTTTGTGGTGTTCGATGCTGGGTTACTGACCGAAGACGCCATCAAAGAGAAATTTGGTGAGCCGCTGGCGCGTTTAGTGGCGAGCGTTGTGACCATGAATGCCATCGGCGCGTTGAAAATCAATCCCAACAGCCGCTCCACCGAGCCGCAAATCGACAACATCCGCCGCATGTTATTGGCGATGGTTGAAGATGTGCGTGCAGTGGTGATTAAACTGGCCGAGCGTGTGTGTTTGCTGCGGGCGGTGAAAAATGCCGACGAAGAAACTCGCGTGCTACTGGCCCGCGAAATTGCCGATATTTATGCGCCGCTGGCCAACCGTTTAGGCATAGGTCAACTAAAGTGGGAGCTGGAAGATATTTCTTTTCGCTACCTGCATCCAGATACCTATAAAGACATCGCTAAGCAGTTAGACGGCAAACGACTGGACCGTGAAGTCTTTATCGACAAGTTTGTCAGCCAGTTGCAACAAAGATTAGATGAAGACCAAATTCGCGCTAAGGTCTACGGCCGGCCAAAACATATCTACAGTATCTGGCGCAAGATGAAGGGCAAACACCTTAAATTTGATGAGTTGTTTGACGTGCGCGCCGTGCGTATCGTGACCGATCGTCTGCAGGATTGTTATGGCGCGTTAGGTGTGGTGCATACGCTTTGGCACCATATTCCGCGGGAATTTGACGACTATGTCGCCAACCCTAAACCTAACGGTTATCAATCGATTCATACCGTAGTTGTGGGGCCTGAGGGCAAAACCGTTGAAATTCAAATTCGTACCCAAGACATGCATGAAGATGCAGAGCTGGGTGTGGCCGCGCATTGGAAATACAAAGAAGGTAATAATCATTCCGGTAAGCAAAGCGGCTACGAAGAAAAAATTAACTGGCTACGTAAAATTCTGCAATGGCAGGAAGACGTGGTCGAAAGTGGCAACTTGGTCGAAGAAGTCCGCAGCCAAGTGTTTGAAGACAGAGTCTATGTGTTCACCCCAAGCGGTGAAGTCGTCGACTTGCCACTGGGCTCAACCGTGCTCGACTTTGCCTATTACATTCACTCCCAAGTGGGGCACAAATGTATTGGTGCTAAGGTCGATGGCCGTATTGTGCCGTTCACCTATCAGGTTGAAACGGGCGAGCGTATCGAGATCATCACCTCGAAACAGCCCAATCCCAAGCGCGACTGGCTTAACCCTAACTTAGGTTATATCCGTACCTCGCGGGCGCGTTCGAAAATTCAGCATTGGTTTAAGCAGCAGGACAGAGACAAGAATATTGTCGCCGGCAAAGAAATGCTTGAATCCGAATTGGCGCGGGTGAGCCTTAAAATTAAAGACGCGGCCATCGCGGTCGAGCGCTTTAATATGGCGAGCATGGATGATTTACTGGCGGCGATTGGCGGCGGTGATGTGCGTCTGCATCAAGTGGTTAACCATATTCAAAGCCGTCTGCGACTCGACGAAGTGTCAGAAGAAGATGCGGTCGAAGAATTAGTCAAGAAAGGCCAACATAAACCGACCTCCAGTGGCCGTGGTCAGGTTGAAGTCAACGGTGTGGGTAACTTGCTTAACCATATCGCCCGTTGTTGTCAGCCCGTTCCCGGTGATGAAATCTTAGGTTTTATCACTAAAGGTCGTGGTATTTCTGTGCATCGCGCTGATTGTGAACAAGTTAAAGAGTTAATGCGGGTTCACCCAGAGCGTGGTGTCGATGTGGTCTGGGGCGAAAATTACTCCGGCGGTTATCGAATGCGTTTGCGGGTATTAGCCCACGATCGCAGCGGTTTATTGCGTGACTTAACCTCAGTGTTGGCTGCCGAAAAATCCAATGTATTAGCCATGAGTTCGTCATCGGATACTAAAAACCAGACCGCCGCGATTGAGTTGGAACTAGAGCTTTATAACCTTGATGGTTTATCGCGAGTGTTATCTAAACTGACCCAGGTCGATAGCGTGATTGAGGCAAGACGACTTTAAGGCTTGTAACGCCTTTCGAAGCGAGCGATATCTAGAAACCATCTAGAAGCAAGAGATAAAGGATTGAGGCGGTAGGGAGGCTGTTCATCGTTCTGAGCAATGGTTTGCCATGGCATTTGCTCCCCGACGCGCAGCCAGTCCATCCGTGGATGCTCGACCGCCCCGTCCATGGGGCGGACGGTCGTCTCGCTAATCACCACGGCTCACCTTTTTGGCATTAGCGTAACCTGTAGATTTAAAAGCGTTACGTAGCACGCTTTGGGACAGAAATCAGTTAGTGTTAATACTCAAAATCTTCTAGCTCACATTATGATAAGTAAGGCTAAGTTAAGAACCACTCCGGAAATTGTTGTGGTCAGCTTCTAATTGACTGGCAAAGTTAACCATTCCAGTACAGGTAGATTAGTGGCACTATAATAGTTCGTAGAAAATAACCCTGCTTCACGATTGAAAGGAATTACTTTGGCTATTAATTTTGAGACCAGTACACACATTGAATATGGTTATTTATTAAAGCCCCATATAGAAAAAGACTTGGAAGAATTCCCTATAATCTACGATAGGTTCTGTGCCGCTCTTTATATGGCAACAATGGCTTATAGCAAGTCAGACACTCCTCAAATTAGTGAAGAAGCAAGAAAATCTGCTTATTTAAGGGCGGCCCTAGCAGAGTTTACAGGGCTAGTAGATATACTAAGCGTTACGATGCCGCACATTCCTAAGAATCTATATAGCCATTATAAAAGTAGTAACGCCTTATTTCATATGCTTAACCTACTCAGAAATTACAATATACATTTGGCCAAGAGTTCTCTTGAACAAAAGACCATGAAAATTCGGTATCTTTTTGATATGGAGAATGAGCACGATCACACTATTGATTACATCTCAAACATTTCCGTGACAGAGTTAATGCGATTAAATTGTGCAAGATGCTATACAAGTAAACAGTTAGAAGAACTAGTACAATATTTCGAGTATCAGCAACATGAATTTGGGATTCAAACCTTTATTGTGAAAGGTATATTAGATTTTTCTGAACATGTTTTGGAGATCTTAAAGAATACATCTAAAAAGGAATAAAGGGATTGAAATAATGTAAAATAACCTCCAATTTCATTCTAAACTAACTCGTTTAAGAGGGGGCGAACCAGCGCAAACTAGCTGATATACTTATAGACAAATCTGAGTCAGTAATTTCAATTAATAAGCAACTCATGGGGTATCGAAATCGCGTAAAGCGCGCGAGGTACGAGCATCGCATTTGACGCGTTTGTTATATGCCGCTATCACGTATTATCTTTGCGATAAATGAAGCTGCTTTATCATTATAAATACTTGGTATTGCTTTGGGTAATACCCCAGTTTCATTAAACGTGTCTTCCTGCTTTTTTTTTCTAAAGTTATATGCAGAATAATCACTGTTATTTTTAAGATCAGTTTCGGCTATTACATGCCAAACATCAGATTGCTTTGACGCCGGGTAAATTTTTTGAACTTCCGGAATAAGTTCCATAGCTGAAAGCGGATAGAGCTTTGTTAGATTCTCTTTTACATGACGAACAACTTCCACTTTATCGATGGGTACAACATCACCAACAAGCTTCAGCGTTGCAGCACCGTCTTTCTCAACGAACTGCCCCTCTTTAATGAACTTAAGTTTACTTGCAAGCACCTCATCCAACACGAGAATTCTTGAATCATCTTTTTCGATTAAGGCTCTTTCTGTATCTAGGATCGCTGCATTTTGGGGGCCGGCCTTACCAATTTTTGACATCAAGTCCAACCACTGCTGATTATTTTGCTCTATACGTTTATTGATAATATTTTCCAATTCGGCAGATTGTATTTTCTGAGTTCTTCCGCCATACCGATAATATATTTCACCATTTTTTATACTTTGATCTTTGCCTTCATCTTTTTTAGCAATTACAGGTTTAGCTGTAGATTCATATATTTTAAAGACCCCTAAATTCACACCACCCACTTCTACCAATGCTGCTTCCCATCGAATTTCTGCAGAAAATATTTCAAGTAAATAACCCGTAACTTTTTCTGGATCGAGTTTTTCAAACTGTTCAATCGACTTCACAGACATTCCCGTGAGGATCCTAGGTGAGTCTTTGACACCGTGAATAAGAAAGCCACCCCTGTTGTTTGAGAAAGCAGCGAAATCCCTAAAGTAATCTGCAAGAGCAGCAAGATTAAATTGCTCCTTGAATTCCAGCTCTTGCCCCTCTCGGTGGAAAAGGGTTTCACCCTTTAACCGGACGAGCTCTTCGATTTCTTCCTGAATTATCATTTATGTTCCAGTTTATCTCATGCCCCCAAAAGGCATATAACGTCTTAGTATTTATGCGCTGCGCTGTTTGCAGGGCATAAATCGCTTGTTGGACTTGGCCGCTGCCACATCCGTGTAAATGAGTATGAATGATGCTATAGGAATTTGCTTTTTTGCGGTAGCGGTTTTTTATACAGCTTGATGGATAATTACTTGATATCGTTTTACCTTTCTCATTCTTTTACGCTCACTTTCGACTAATTATTGACCATGGTTGGCAGCATTTTGGCCCCAAATTCAGGCTGATATTCGCACCACATTTTCTCATTGGCTAACGTAATTGCGGTTGGATAACGGAAAAAGCCAGAACTTTGTAGCATTACTAAAATTGGGTCAATGTTCTTATGTAGGATTTAGCTAGATGCTATTTTGCTAACGCGCAATGGGGCAATAGCTTTTTAGCTAAACGAGTAGCGAGAGGGTTAGTTAAGATTGGCATTGTTGCACCAGTGACCTTCTAAAATAGGATATGTTTTAGTAGAGCCCTCAGGGACGCTTTTTGTTAAACAAAGAGGTGGCGGCACAACAGGTAATGCAACGAGCTTAGGGGCAAATATGTGCAACCTATAATATTACGACCTGTCTCTATTGGGAAACTAACTCGAAAACATATTACTGCTCCTGCTTTTCCCAATCCCAAGTTCTGGTTAATCAACAACACCATGCTAATTGATCATGAATATGGCTCATGTTGTATGTGAAATAAAACCGTTTTTGTTCATGTGCCGAACCACGTATAAATGACTCCAAGCGAAATATTAGACAAGCTTGAAGTTGCACCCTAGCTAAGCCATCAGGACTTAAGTCATCGGCACTTAAGTTAAATAGAACCTCAGACAGAACTCGAATAATCTCTATCAGAGTCGGGTCTAGAAGCTAGAAGAGCAGGGCATAAACTCAGGTTTGAAATCAGACAATGGGATACTGGATCACTATGAATAAGCATTTTACATTTACGATTAACAGCATTTGTCTTGATGAAAATTATCATCCCTCAGACAAGACGCGTATTACCACCAACTTTGCTAATTTGGCCAGAGGCAGTCATCGTCAAGCGAACTTACGCAACGCGTTAAAGATGATTGACAACAGTTTTAATGCCTTAGCGCATTGGGATAACCCTAAAGGGGATCGTTATACTGTCGAGCTGGAAATCATCTCCGTTAATCTGGATATTGACGGCAGTGGTCAAACCTTCCCATCGATTGAAATTTTGAAAACCAATATTATTGATCATAAAACCAATAAGCGCATTGAAGGCATTGTCGGCAATAACTTTTCATCTTACGTACGCGATTATGACTTTAGCGTATTACTGGCAGAGCATAATAAGGGCCAAGCCAAATTTAGTATTCCAGATGATTTTGGTGGTCTACATGGCAAGCTATTTCAGTCTTTTGTTAATTCTGATGCTTATAAACAGAATTTTAATAAGCCACCGGTTATCTGTCTCAGTGTTTCGGATAATAAAACCTACCATAGAATTGAGAATCAGCATCCCGTATTAGGGGTTGAATATCAGCCAAATGAATCCTCTTTAACTGAGCAATATTTCAAAAAAATGGGCTTACAGGTGCGTTATTTTATGCCTCCCAATAGCGTGGCGCCGTTAGCTTTTTATTTCTTTGGTGATTTACTCAATGATTACACTCACCTTGAGTTGATAAGCACCATCAGCACTATGGGTACCTTTCAAAAAATCTATCGCCCTGAGATTTATAACGCCAATGCTGTTGCAGGGAAATGCTATCAACCCAATTTGAAAAACTTGGATCATTCATTAACTCAAATTGTTTATGATCGAGCAGAACGTAGCCAATTGGCGAATGAGCAAGGCAAATTTGCCGCGGAGTACTTTATCAAACCCTACCAAAAGTTTTTTGAACAATGGTCTGCTAATTTCGTTTAGTCGCTCTGCACTTAATCGTCACGCTCAATAATTAACCCAATACGGCATCAATATCATGACAACACTACTTAATAAAACACCGCTTAACCAAACCCTGTTACCGACTTCAACGGCAGGCAGTTTGCCTAAACCTGTGTGGCTGGCAGAGCCTCAAACACTTTGGTCTCCTTGGAAATTACAAGGCGAGGAATTAATTGCAGGTAAACACGATGCACTGCGTTTGTCATTGCAGGATCAACTACACGCTGGGATTGATATTGTCAGTGATGGCGAGCAAACGCGGCAACATTTTGTCACTACCTTTATTGAGCACCTCAACGGCGTTGATTTTTCAAAACGTAAAACCGTGAAAATTCGCGATCGTTATGATGCGAGCGTACCCACGGTTGTCGGTCCAGTGAGCCGCCAAAAGTCGGTGTTTGTTGAAGATGCCAAATTTTTACGCAAGCAAACTACGCAACCGATTAAATGGGCGCTGCCTGGGCCAATGACCATGATAGATACGCTTTATGATGACCATTATAAAAGTCGCGAAAAGCTTGCGTGGGAATTTGCCAAAATTCTAAATGAGGAAGCCAAAGAATTAGAAGCGGCGGGTGTTGATATTATCCAATTTGATGAGCCTGCCTTTAATGTGTTTTTTGATGAGGTAAACGAGTGGGGCATTGCCTGTTTAGAGCGAGCCATTGAAGGGCTTAAATGCGAAACGGCGGTGCATATTTGTTATGGTTATGGCATCAAAGCCAATACTGATTGGAAAAAAACCTTAGGGTCAGAGTGGCGACAATATGAAGAAGCATTTCCTAAACTGCAAAAATCGAATATCGATATTATCTCGCTAGAATGTCACAACTCCCATGTGCCAATGGAGCTACTTGAACTCATTCGCGGTAAAAAAGTCATGGTCGGCGCGATTGATGTTGCCACCGACACGATTGAAACCGCAGAGGAAGTGGCTGACACCCTACGAAAAGCCCTTAAATTTGTCGATGCTGACAAGCTCTATCCTTGTACCAACTGCGGCATGACGCCTTTATCCCATCAAGTCGCAAGAGGCAAACTTAATGCTTTAAGTGCAGGCGCAGAGATCGTCAGAAAAGAACTCTTGGCATTAAGATAAGACGCGATAAGTGCTGCTGTCTTTTTTACAGCAGCATGTTTTATAGCAGTATGAGTCTAGCTTTGTTGAAAGGGTATCGACGTCGGTATTAAAAAAACGGGATTGGCAAATTGATGCCAATCCCGTTTTTATTTCTAAGCTCATGCATTTAGTGCTTACAGTTAATGCTTTCAGTTAGTGCTTAGGTTTATGCATTGTCTTAGCGCTTATTCACCAAGCTTTGGTGTGCGTGGCGGGATCATGCGCCTTTCACCTGTCGACTCGAACGCACCTGCAAATTTAAGCAGGTTATTATCGTCATAGGCACGGCCCGCGAAGGTCAAACCGACTGGCATGCCAATATCGGCCATCACGCCCATAGGTACAGTCACAGTCGGTACCCCTAAGTGACGAATTGCTAGGTTTCCGTTTGCCACCCAAACTCCGTTGCTCCAAGCGATATCGGCTGAAGCCGGATTCACATGGGCATCGGCAGGGCCTACATCTGCCACGGTTGGGAACAGCACGGCATCAAGCTTAAGTCCGTCCATCCAGTCTTCGAGATCTAGCTTACGCGTCTTCTCTAAGCCACGCAGACCATCGGGAATACTGTCGATCTGGTCATAGGATTTAAGACCACGCTTAGCCATGTTGACGTACTCCTCCATGCCTGCCGCTAAGTCACCTTCACGGTTTGGCAAGGTGCCTAAGTCGTGGGGGAAAATCAAATGCCCAACAACATCAGCAAGTTTGTTGAGTTTAGGGTCATTGTTAGCACGCAGGAATTCATCGAATGCCCAACCCGAGAGTTCCCATAATTCATCATGGAGGAACTGAGGCGTGACTATGCCACGGTTAAACACGGTCGGCGCGCCTGGGCGGTCGCCTTCACAATTGGAAACCAGTGGAAAATCGACTTCAATCACTTCGGCGCCGGCAGCTTCTAAGGCTTTACGAGCCGCTTCCCACAAATCGATAACCGATTGGCGAGTGTGGATACGTTGGCCCGTTGGGCCACCGATACCTGGGTTTTCGCTGGTTCCCGCCAATTCATCCTTATTGATGTACATGCGCGGCACACCAAAACGCTTACCTTTAAGTGTGTCTGCTTGAGCGGCAAGCTCCAGATAAGATGCTGGACGGACGCTTGATGCTTTAGGAATTTCGACCCAAGTTTGTAGACGCCAGAGATCGCCACGGGTGATAGGATCGTCAGCCACAATCACATCCAGCACTTCAAGCATATCCGCCATAGTGCGGGTATAAGGCACCACTACATCCATGGTCGGCGTTAACGGCCAGTTACCGCGCACGGAAATCACGCCCCGTGACGGCGTATAGGCACACAAACCGTTATTAGATGCCGGACCACGGCCACTCGACCAAGTCTCTTCGGCAAGGCCAAATGATGAGTAGCTCGCCGCTGTGCCCGTGCCAGCGCCATTGGAAGAGCCCGAAGCGAATGGTGCAGTAAGATACTCAGCATTGTATGGGCTTTCAGCGCGGCCATAATGACCACGCTGCATACCGCCATTGGCCATAGGTGGCATATTGGTTTTGCCTAAACAAATGGCCCCCGCGGCGCGTAGGCGCTCAACGGCGAAGGCATCGTACTGGGCCATTAAATCCTTAAAGGCTGGGCTGCCAGACGCCGCCGTCAGTCCCTTCACCAAATAGCTATCCTTGGCGGTATAAGGAATACCCTCAAGTGGGCTTAAGGTTTCACCACGGGCGCGGCGCGCATCTGACGCCTCGGCTTCTTTGAGCGCATCGGGATTGGGCACCACTAACGCATTGAGCTTAGTCTGCGTAGCTGGGCCGTCATACGCCTCAACCCGTGCGAGATAAGACTTCACCAGCTCAACTGCTGTGATGCGACCAGATTCGAGGGCGGCACGCAGTTCGGCGATGGAAACTTCAGTGACTTCAAACATTTGACTGCCTCCCGCTGAAAGCCAATTGTGTTGCAACAACAGTGACATCAATGGTCATAGTGTTCTCCTTAGGTTGACTTACTTTCCAGAGGGGATCTGTTGGGTAATACAATGGATATTGCCACCACCTAATAGGATTTCGCGGGCTGGCACACCCACAATCTCATGCTCTGGGAAGATTTCCTGCAGCTTTTGGGCGGCGATATCGTCGGTTGCAGGATCGAGCAGTGGGAATACGATACGCTTATTGGTGATTAAAAAGTTCACATAAGAACCCGCTAAACGCTCACCTGCCGTGCGTGGCACGCCAGTGCCTTCGGTCACGCCCAGTGATTCTTCTTCGCTGCAATACAGCGGACCCGGTTGTGGCAATAGATGGATTTTTAACTTACGGCCTTGTGCATCCACGGTATTTTGCAGTACATCTAGCGCAGCTTTTGAGCGCGGATACTGGGGATCGGTTTCATCATCAGTCCAGTGCAAAATCACTTCGCCTGGGCGAGCAAAACAGCACATGTTGTCGATATGACCATCGGTCTCATC
>Ga0075011_10002414_pt1 | contig 10091 bp, 8 predicted proteins | sample TARM_MetaG_T_14_FD_72354 | JGI IMG/M metagenome (GOLD analysis project Ga0075011, IMG submission 72354) | Freshwater microbial communities from Pennsylvania, USA, analyzing microbe dynamics in response to fracking - TARM_MetaG_T_14 | ecosystem: Environmental > Aquatic > Freshwater > River...
AAGATCCGCGCCTTCATCGACGGATGGAACCAACGCTCCCACCCCTTCATCTGGACCAAGACCGCCGACGAAGTCCTCGCGAAAGCCAACCGGAAGCAGACTTCAGACACGCGACACTAGGGCCGCTCACCCTGTGGCGGTGAGAGACTCGGGGGTTCCGCCGTCCCCTCGCATCCGGCGTGGTCAGACGGCTGCCGTCGCCTCCCGTCGGCGCGGGGCCCGCTCAGAGAGGCCGAGGCGCCCCCACGGCATGCGGCCTCCGCCAGGCCGCCCCGGCCAGACTCGCAGCCTGGCAATCTCGGCGCCGTGGAGAACTTCACGGACCGGTTGACCCGAACGGACTTGCTGCTCGTCGTGGCGGTGCCCGCCTTGCTCGTGCTCGGCTTCGACCTCGTCTACGAGCCCGAGGTCGTCGAGCTGGTGGGCGGCGACGCGCAGCGGTACGCCGGACTGCCCCTGTCCGTCCTCGTGCTGCCCGGCGTGCTCGGCCTCGGGACGGCACTGGCCGGACTCGCGATCCTGCCGCGATGGGCGGCTCCCGCTCCCTCCGCCGATACCAACACCGGCGCCAAAACAAACACCGGCGCCAACACAAACACCGGCGCCGATTCCGGCGGTATCGCTGCCGCCCGGCGCGCAACCAGGCCCGGGTCCCTGCCCGGGGAGCGGCCGCCGGGCCGCCACGGCCTGCTCGCCCTCGCCGGCCTGTGGGCGTTCGGCGCGGCCCTCGCGATCGTCGTCGCCGCGGGGCTCGGTGGTGGACCGACCCCCGAGGCGGTGTGGACCGTCGTCGGCGGGCTCGCCGCCGGCGCCCTCGCGGCCGGCGGGCTCGGCGCACTGGTCGGCTCCCTTGCGCGTTCCGCGCGGGCGGCGGTCACTGCCGGGTCGGTGCTGCTCTGGCCGATGGCGTTCGTGGCGGGCGTCTTCGCCTATGGGCCGCTCATGTCGGACACCATGCAGCGCGTCGCCGGCTTCACCCCGGTCGGTGCGATGGTCCAGCTCGTGCAGCACGGATGGTTCGGGCCTGGTCAGGGCGCCGGTCCCGGCACGTTGACCGTCGTGCTCGTGGCATGGGCTGCGGTGTGCTGGGCGACCGCGCTCTGGCGCCGTCGTCGTGCAGCACCGGGGGCTCGATGACGCGGGCCAGGGGCCCGTTGCGACACCCTGCGGTTCGGCGGCTGCTCGGGGCGCAGGTCGTCGCCCTGGCGGGGACCGGCCTGCTCACGGTGGCGCTCGGGCTGCTCGCCTTCGACCTCGCGGGTGCCGGCGCGGGGCGGGTGCTGGGAACGGTCCTGGCGATCAAGATGGTCGCGTACGTGCTGGTCGCCCCGGTCGCGCAGGCGGTCGTCGGCCGGCTTCCGCGTCGCACCGTCATCCTCGCGGCCGACGTCGTGCGGGCCGCCGTCGCCCTCGCTCTGCCGTTCGCCGGCGAGGTCTGGCAGGTCTACGCGCTGGTCTTCGTCCTCCAGTCCGCCGCCGCGGTTCGCACCCCGACCTTCCAGGCCGTCCTGCCCGACCTGCTCACCGACGAGGCCGAGTACACCCAGGCGCTCTCCCTGACCCGCCTGGTCCAAGACCTTGAGATGGTCCTGTCCCCGATGCTCGCCGCGGCCCTGCTGCTGGTGGTCCCGCAGGACGCGCTGTTCTGGGGCACCGCGCTCGGCTTCACCGGGTCGGCGCTGCTCGTCGGGTCGCTGACCGGGCTGCGCCGGGTCGGGGCGGTGCCGGGCGGTGCAGCCGAGGCGGTGCCGTTCGCCGTGCGGGTGCGCCGGGGGGCAAGACTTATGTGGCGGGTGCGCGCGCTCCGGCCCGTGCTGGCCCTCAACCTCGTCGTCGCGGCCGCCGGCGCCTTCGTGCTCGTGCAGACCGTGGTGATCGTGCGGGACACCTTCGGGCAGGGCAACACCGCCGTCGCCTTGATGCTCGCCGTCAACGGAGCCGGGTCGATGGCGGCGGTGTTCGCCCTGCCGCGCGTGCTCGCCCGCCTGTCCGAACGGGTCGTGATGCTCGGCGCCGGTGCGCTGCTCGTCGCCGCGACCGCGGCCGTGCCGCTCGCGCTGCGCACCCCGACGGTGGCGGCCGGGCTGACCGCCGTCGGGGTGTTGTGGTTCGCCGTCGGCCTGGGATGGGCCGCGGCTGAGGTGCCCTTCGGGCGGATCGTCGTGCGCGAGATCGACGACGACGACCGGCCCGCCGTCTTCGCCGCCGAGTTCTCCGCCTCGCACGCCTGCTGGCTGCTCACCTATCCGCTCGCAGGATGGCTCGGCGCCGTCGGACTCGGGTCGACGGCGGCGCTGCTCGCCGGCGTCGCGGCCGCGGCCTGGGTGGTGGCGCTGCGCTGGTGGCGTCAGCCGGCCGGCCCGGGGTCGACGACGACGGGCGATCGTGCCGGTCCGCACGCAACCCGGGCGGCGTAGCCGGAAGCCAGGGAAGCGCGTCAGCGGGTGTGGGTCCCTACGGCATCCCAGAACTTGTCGCGCAGGCGGAAACGCAGGGCGTCGGCGATGTCGTAGGTGCCGAGGGACTCGGACGCGTCCTGGAGCAGGGAGCGGTCGACGTCGCGGGGGATCGACGGGCGGTCGGCCAGCAGGGCCTCGCGCTGGGCGGGGGTGGCCGTCAGGAAGTAGGTGTCGGCGACCCGCTTCGCGACCACGTCCATGAGCTCCAGCGACTCCTCGGGGATGCCCTCGTAGCGCGGGGAGATCGACGCCGTGCCACCTGTGATCGAGGTGTACACGACCTCGCGGGGACTGCCCACCCGGCGCTCGGCGGGGACGGTCGGGACCGCGGTTCGCGGAGCCGTGACGCGCTGGGCGAGATCTGCCGGGCTCGGGTGCTTGGCCGCCGGAGCGGGCACGGGAGCGGCTGGGGTGGCCGCCTTGATCTCGGCGGTGATGGCGGCGGCGGACTTCTTGACCCAGGAGTCGAGTCGCTCGGCCTCGACCAGGGCCATGCCGTCCGACGCCTGCTGGAGGTGACGGCTCAGGCCGTGCGGGCGGCCGTCCGTCGTCGGGACGGCGAGCACGATGACCTGCACGCCCTGCGCCTGGGCCTCCTCGACGGCCTCGGTGAGGTCGTCGTCGCCGGAGACCAGGTACATGACGTCGACGGCGCCGTTGCGGGCGTGGGCGACCATGTCGAGCCCGATGCGCAGGTCGACGCCCTTCTGCTCGCCCTCGTACCCGATGCGGCCGAGACGCACCTTGACCCGGGGCAGCATGCCGATCTGCTCGTGCGTGGGCTCGGGGTGTCCGTTGCGGGCGGCGTCGTACCAGTGGATGCGCAGCAGCGGCAGGCCGGAGTCCGCGGTGGCCTGGTCGGCGAGCTGCCCGATGAGGGCCGGGTGGTCCACGGTGACCGAGCTGCGCAAGGATGTCCCAGTGACCCGTGTGGCCGCCGCGGCGAGCAGGTAACCGGAGTCGACGTACACGGCGCAGTGGGATCGCATCACCGGATCGTAGGGCACGTGACCAGCGGCGACGTCGTCCCCGCGCCGCCCGGGGCGAAGTTCGGCGGGAGGGTCGCGGCTTCTCGCGGGTCCGCAAGCCGGACGGTGCCGGGCAGCGGCCGATGCGCGGTCATGATCCGGACGGAGGAAGCGCCGACGCCGGACCGCCTCCCGCGCTGGCACCTCCCGGACTGGGCTCGGCCTGCTCTCGGCCCGGTGGACCTCGTGCCCGGTGAGGGCCGGAATCGGGCCGTTCGACGGCCGCCGCTGCGCCAGGGATTCCTACCGTGGTCATCATGCCCCACGCCCGGACCCTCACCCGACCGACGGCCCCGGTCATCGCCCCCGCGTCGGTCGCCCCCACGGCCGCCGCCCCCACGACCCTCGTTGCCTTTGGCTGCGACCCGGACGAGGAGCGGCTGCTGTGCGAGCTCGGGGCGCGCTTCGCCACCCACGTGACGGTCGCCGAGGAGCCGCTCACGCCGGCGTCGGCGGCTCTCGCCCGCGGCAGCCGCTGCGTGTCGGTGAGCCACAAGGTTCCCGTCGCCCGTGCGGCTCTGGACGCTCTGGCCGCGGCGGGCGTCACCCTCCTCACCACCCGGAGCGTCGGCACGAACCACGTCGATGTCAAGCACGCCCGCTCGCTCGGCATCACCGTCGAGGCCGTCGGGTACGCCCCGGACGGGGTCGCCGACTTCACCGTCCTGCTGATCCTGACGGCCCTGCGCGGGGCACGCGACATGCTGCGCCGCGGCGAGACCTTCGACTACCGCCTCGGCCCCGCCCGCGGCCGCGATCTTCGCGATCTGACCGTCGGCGTCGTCGGCGCGGGCCGGATCGGCTCGGCGGTCGCCCACCGGTTGCGCGGCTTCGGCTGCCGCCTCCTCCTGCACGACGCCGCCGGTGCCCCGGGCTCGGTGCCGCTGACCACGCTGCTGTCCCAGTCCGACGTCGTCACCCTGCACACCCCGCTCACCGACCAGACCTACCACCTTCTCGACGCCGAGAGGCTCGCCCTGCTGCCGCGCGGAGCCGTCGTCGTGAACACCGGTCGGGGCGGGCTGATCGACACCGCGGCCCTGCTCGTCGCCCTCGAGGACGGGCGCCTCGGCGGGGCCGCGCTCGACGTCGTCGAAGGTGAGGACGGGGTGTTCTACGCCGACGCCGCCGACGCCGCTGCCGCCGCCGTGCCCGAGCCCCTCCGGCGCCTGCACGCCCTGCCCCAGGTCGTCATCACTCCGCACACCGCCTACTACACCGAAGGTGCCCTGCGGGACACCGTCACGCGCACCCTCGAGGCCTGCCTGCGGGGCGCCACGCCGGCGGGCGCGGCCCGGGTCTCCACCCTCCGCGCAGCCCGAGTCCCCTAGCCGCACTCATGCGCGGCCGAGCCCGGCTCACGCCCGGCACGTCCGGCCGGCCGGGCTCACGCCCGAGCCCGAGCCCGATACCACCACAGCCCTGACGAAAGCGAAGACCAGTGAAGAAGCTCAGCCTCGGCATCCTCTTCGGCGGCACCGGAGAGGAGCACGACGTCTCCGGCAAGTCCGCCCGGGAGGTCGCCGCGCACCTCGACCTCGACCGCTACGACCCCGTGTGGGTCGGCATCACCCGCGACGGACGCTGGCTCCTCGTCGACGGTCCTGACGCCGGCTGGCAGGACCGCGGCCGCGCCGTGGTCCTTGCCCCGGACCGCGGGCCGCACGGCCTGCTCGTGCCCACCGACACCGGGCTCGATCTGGTCCGCCTCGACGTCGTGCTGCCCGTCCTTCACGGGCGCGGCGGGGAGGACGGCACGGTCCAGGGCCTCCTCGAGCTCGCGGGCCTCCCGTACGCCGGCTGCGACGTGCAGTCCTCCGTGCTCGCCATGGACAAGGCGATCACCTATGCCGTCGCCGGGTCCGCCGGCGTCGCCACGCCGCGGCACTGGGCCACCAGCACGGGCGATGAGCTCGACGCCGACGCCCTGCCGTACCCCGTCTTCGTCAAGCCTGCCCGCTCCGGCTCTTCCTTCGGGGTGACCAAGGTGGGCCACCCCGGCGAGCTGTCGGCCGGGATCGCCGCCGCTCGCGCCTATGACACCAAGGTAGTGATCGAGGAGGGCATCGACGCCGCGGAGGTGGGCTGCGCCGTCCTCGGCAGCGGCGACGACGTGGTGACCGGGGAGGTGGACCGCATCGCGCTGAGCCACGGCTTCTTCCGCATCCACCAGGAGGACTCGCCCGAGACCGGCTCCGACAACGCGATCGCCATCGTCCCGGCCGACATCACCGACGACGAGCGCGACCGCGTCCGCGCGACGGCGCTCGCGGTGTACCGCGCGCTCGGCTGTCGCGGCATCGCCCGCGTCGACCTCTTCCTGACCGCCGACGGGCGCATCGTCCTCAACGAGGTCAACACCCTGCCCGGGCTGACCTCGTACAGCCGATACCCGCGGATGATGGCGACGGCCGGGCTGAGCCTGGGCGACGTCATCGACCGTCTGGTGGCGGACGCGCTCGGCCCGGCCGCCGGCGCGGGCTCCGCCGTCGTGCCCGGCGCTGCCGCCGGCGCAGTCCTGGCCGGGGCGGGGACGGGCCGATGAGCGCCGAGTTCGTCTTCCTCGACGAGGCCGTTCCCGGCATCCGCTGGGACGCCAAGTACGCGACCTGGGACAACTTCACCGGCCGGCCGGTCGACGGGTACCAGATCAACCGGATCGTGGGCACTGCCGCGCTGGCCACCGCCATCGCCCGTGCCCGCGACGAGGCGGCCGCCACCGGCTTCGGCCTGCTGCTGTGGGACGGGTACCGCCCGCAGCGGGCCGTCGACTGCTTCTGGCAGTGGGCCGGGGATCCGGAGGACGGCCGCACCAAGCAGCGCTTCTACCCGCGCATCGAGCGCTCGCAGATGTTCGAGCTGGGGTACGTCGCCCGCCGGTCGGGGCACAGCCGCGGCAGCACGGTCGACCTGACCCTCTTCCACCTGGAGACCGGCGAGCTCGCCGAGATGGGCGGCGGACACGACCTCATGGACGTCGCCTCGCACCACGACGCCCCCGGCGTCCCCTCCGAGGCCACCGCCCACCGCAACCACCTGCGCGACCTGATGGACGTCGCCGGCTTCGACTCCTACGCCCAGGAGTGGTGGCACTACACCCTGCGCGACGAGCCGTACCCGGCCACCTCCTTCGACTTTCCGGTCGACACGGGCGCCACCGCTGGCTACTTCGCCGCCGCAACGCTCGGCGTCGACCCGATGGCCGCCTAGCGTGGTCCCCGGTGCAGGCTGCGGGGAAGGGAGCACGCGCATGGCACGGCTGCTGGTGGTGGAGGACGAGGCGTCCATCCGGACCCTGCTGTCCACGTACCTGGAGGCGGTGGGTCACGCGGTCTCCCTCGCGGAGGACGGGCTGAGCGGCTACGCAGCAGTCCAGGACGGCGACTTCGACCTGGTGCTCATGGACGTGATGATGCCGCGTATCGACGGGCTCACCGTCGTCGAGCTGATCCGCCGCGACAGCGACGTGCCGATCATCGTCGTCTCGGCCCTCAGCGAGGTGGACGACCAGGTCCGAGCCTTCGACCTGCTCGTGGACGACTTCATCCCCAAGCCCTTCGACGTCAAGATCGTCGCCAAGCGGGTCGACGCCGTGCTGCGGCGGCGCGAGGCGGCTGCGGGGCCGGTCCCCGGTGCGACGGCGGGGGTGCCCGCACCGAGTCCCGCGCTCCTCGCGCATGCAGACCTCACCCTGGACCCCGAGCGGGTCGAGGTGCGGGTCGGCGGCATCCCCGTCGACCTGACGAAGCGCGAGTTCGACCTGCTGCACCTCTTGATCGCGAACCCCGGGCGGGTCTTCAGCCGCGAGCACCTCCTGGACGAGGTCTGGGGGCACCGGTACGTCGGCAACACCAAGGTCGTCAACGCGCACGTGCAGAACCTGCGCAAGAAGGTCGGTGCCGAGCGCATCGAGGCGGTCAGGGGGATGGGCTATCGACTCGCGTGAACCCCGGCGGCCGTTGCTCTCACGGCTCTCCGTCAGGGTCTTCCTCATCACCTTCCTGACCCTGTTCCTGGTCCTCGTCGGCATGTACGCGGCGATGGAAGTGGCCCTCTACCTGCAGGTGCGCTGGTGGCCGGTGCGGCTCGCCGAGTTCCGCCGCACCGTTGCCGAGCTGCAACCCTTCGCGATCGGCGGCGGTCTCGTCGTCTCCGCGGTCGGCGCCGCGGTCTTCGCCCGGGTGATCTCCGCCCCCGTGGCGGGCCTGAGCAAGATGTCGCGGCGCATCGCCGCCATGGACCTCACCGCCCGCATCGAGGTCACCCGCACCGACGAGCTCGGCGACCTCGGGCACGACCTCAACACCCTTGCCTCCCGCCTGCACACCAGCCTGCGCGCCCTGCAGGCCGCCAACGCCCAGCTCCGCTCCGACGTCGAGCGCGAGCAGGAGGTCAAGCGGCAGCGCACCGCCCTGTTCACGACCATCGCCCACGAGCTCAAGACCCCCTTGACGGTCCTGCGCGGCGAGCTCTCCGGGATGATCGACGGCGTCGGCCCGTACCAGGACCGGGACGCCTACCTGCGGCACGCGCTCGAGACCACCGCCGGGATGGAGCGGCTCGTCCACTCCGCGCTGCTGCTCGCCCGCCTCGAGTCCGCCGACGGCGTCACCCAGCGCGCACCGGTCGATCTCGGCGCCCTCGTGGCCCGGCAGTGCGCGGGCCTGGAGGACATGGCGCTGCAGCGCGGCATCGACATCGTCTGCTTCGCCCCACCCGGCCAGGTGGTCGAGGGTGACGCCCTGCAGCTCGACTTCGCCGTCTCGAACGTGGTCTCCAACGCCGTCAAGCACTCGGCGCCGGGCGAGGTCGTCGAGGTCGAGCTGCGCCCCGGCCCGGGCACGGTGACCCTTGCCGTGGTGAACACCGGTTCCATCGCCGACGTCGACGCCGCCCGCCTCGCAGCCGACGCCGGCACGACCGGCGCCCGCTTCGCCTCCTCCGGCTTCGGCCTGTCGATCGTGCGCCGCATCCTGCTGGCCCACGACGTCGACTTCGCCATCCGCGACGACGGCGACCAGGTGGTCTTCACAGCCGTGTTCCCGGTGGTGGGACGAGGGGCCGCTGCGACCGGCTAGCGGCGTGCGCGCACGGCCGGGGCCGGTTCGCCGCAGGACCCGCTCTCACCCCACCGGTTCGAGGACGAGCGCCGTCCCACCACCGCGGCGCCGCGGCTCGGAGACCGCCGTCAGCAGGCCGTCCGCGCCGATCTCGATCGCCGTCGCCGCACCGATCTCGGCGGCGCTGGAGAACGCGTCTCCGGAGGGCACCAGCCGGTGACCGAACGCCTCGAGCGCCGGGCCGTAGGCCTCGATGAACTCGGGTTCGGCGGTCACCGCGGCGGTGTTGCGCTGCGACCCGCGCGGGGCGGCGAGCGCCTCCCCGATGCTCATGCCCCGGTCGAGGCGGTTCGTCAGCGTCTGCAAGACGGTGGTGATGATCGTGGAACCGCCGGGGGAGCCCAGGGCCAGGACCGGCCGGTCGTCGCGCATCACGAGGGTCGGCGACATGGACGAGCGTGGGCGCTTGCCGGGCTCGATCCGGTTCGGGTCGTCTTCGTTCCAGACGGCTGAGAAGTCGGTGAGCTCGTTGTTCAGCAGGAAGCCGCGGCCGGCGACGACGATGCCCGAGCCGCCCGTCTGCTCGATGGTGAGCGTGTACTCGACGACGTCGCCGGTCCCGTCGACGACCGTGAGGTTCGTCGTGGAGATGTTCTCCGTGTCGGCTGCCTCGGGCTCCTCGGACGGGCCGCACACGCCGTCGACGTCGTCCACGTCCCCGGGAGCCACCGGCTTGGGGAGCGCGGTGGCGGGCGAGACCAGGCAGGCCCGCTCGACGGCGAACTCGTCGGAGAGCAGGGTCTCGAGCGGCACGTCGACGAAGGCGGCGTCGCCCACGTACGCGTTGCGGTCCGCGAAGGCCAGGGCGGACGCCTCGAGGAAGTGGTGCAGGTACTGGGCGTCGGACATCGCCCCGAGGTCGAACGGCTCGAGGATGTTGAGGCCCTCGCCCACGGTCGACCCGCCGCTCGACGGCGGCGCCATGCCGTAGACCTCGTACTCCCGGTAGTCGACTCGGGTCGGGTCCTGAACCCTGGCCTCGTAGCCCGCGAGGTCGCGTAGCTCGAGGTACCCGGGCGGCACGGGCAGCGTGGTCGACGGGTCCGTGACCGGGTCCTGGACCGCGTCGACGATCTCGGCGGCGAGCGGGCCGCCGTAGAAGGCGTCGGTCCCGTGCTTGGCGAGAAGGTCGTAGGTCGCCGCAAGGTCCCGGTTGCGGAAGATCGTCCCCACCCGCGGGGCGTCGCCGCCGGGCAGGAAGAGCTGCGCGGTGGCGGGGAAGGCCGCGAAGCGGACGGCGTTGTCGAGGGTCTGCTGGCGGAAGGTCTCGTCGACGATGAACCCCCTGCGCGCGACCTGAGTCGCCGGCTTGAGCGCCTCCTTGAGGGTGGTGGTGCCCCAGCGTTCGAGGGCGAGCTCCCACGTCGCGGGCGTGCCTGGCGTGCCGACCGACACGCCGCTGGTGACGAGCTCGGGCGTGAACCGGTACGGCTGGCCCGTGGCGGGGTCGATGAACGCGTCGCGCGGCATGGAGAGCGGCGCGG
>Ga0075011_10002415_pt1 | contig 10090 bp, 8 predicted proteins | sample TARM_MetaG_T_14_FD_72354 | JGI IMG/M metagenome (GOLD analysis project Ga0075011, IMG submission 72354) | Freshwater microbial communities from Pennsylvania, USA, analyzing microbe dynamics in response to fracking - TARM_MetaG_T_14 | ecosystem: Environmental > Aquatic > Freshwater > River...
AAAAGAAAGAATGGGGCAGGTGTAAAAAACCCCGACACCTATGGCCGGGGCTTTGGGGCGTGCTCAGGCTTTTGCGAATTTCCGGCGGGCCAGTCCAAGGCCGGCCAGGCCGAGTCCCAGAAGAGCAATAGAGCCCGGTTCCGGTACATAGGTAGGCGGTTCGCTGTTAAAAAACGTCAGGTGCGACAGGTCTTTTTCTCCGGGAGTGAACCAGGAGCCATCTGTTACCGACTGAGCCAGGTTAAGGCAGGCCAGGGTGTAGGCGTTGCCAGCGCAGGTTGCTTCGTCGGCATCGTCCACATACCAGAACAGATTGAAATCGTTACCCGCTTTGGCTGACCAGTAGCGAATGCCCGGGTCGTCTGTGCCGGGGGCGTATTGCCAGGTACCGGCGGCATTGCCGTTGAAGGTGATCTCGTCCCCTGAGAAGGAGCTGTAATCGTTGTTGTAGTCGTCCAGAGTTCCATCTGGCTCGTACTTGGCAATGACCGGGGAGATCTGGATTGGCTCGCCACTCTCGTCGTTTGCCATGATCTGGCATGCGCCGAACGCTTCGCCGACACAGTCGTTACCCTCGGCCTCATACCAGATCAATCCGGCCGATGCCGGCACCGCAAGCAGGCCAGCCATTAAAGCTGTTACCCCGGGAATTATTTTTCTCATGATCAGATACCTCCAGATTGTCCTTTCCGGTAACCCGGCTTCACTGCTTGTCAGGCGCCTGGGAGGGCTTGCAGCAGTGTTTGCTATAAACCCAGCATAATTCCTGCCAATCAGTAAGTTCCTGAATTTAAAGCGGTGTTGTTCTGAGTTCGGGAGGATGTGTAAAAAAGATCGACGGGACGAAGCTGGGGGTACCTGAACGGCCTTGACAGAGGAAGGCATCCCCCTAATATAGCGCGAGTCGCTGGTCGGTAACTTTAAACGGGTTGGAGTATCTACTGCCTGCTCTTCATCAACAGGATGCTACCGCGAACAGGTTCCTAATTTCTCAAATGACAGGGTGCATCCATGGCTGTGGCCTTACCGCCTGAGCTCGAGATCAAGCTCAACAAGCTGAGCATCAAGAAGCCATTTCTCAACCGGTTACTTGCTCGGATTTTTATGCCCTTCATCGCTCGTAGCGGGCTGAAGGTCAATTACGATCCAGACAATTTTTACGCCTACCTGCCGAAAAAGCGTTTCAACTCCAACTGGTATGGCACCCAGTCCGGCGCTGCGATTCTTGGCAACAGTGAACTTGCCGCGGGCTGTTACCTGTTTATGCTGACTCAGGGCGAATACCGCATGGTATGCACCCGGCTGGACTACCGTTTTCTTTTGCCCAGCGTCGACCCGGTTGTCTACAAGGTGGAGCTTGATCACACCGATCTGGAAGAAAAACTGGCCGCTGGCGGCAAGTTCATGATGGACATGACGATCAAGCTGTATCGCGCCAAATCCCCAACAACCACGGGTAAGCGGATTGGCTCGGGCAAGATCAGCTTCAAAGTCTGGCCCGTGGGGGAATAGGCGTGGCGGCATCGGTGTTGCAGGCTTTTTATCTGGCCTCTTCCTGGCTGTGGTGTATTGGTGCGTTTTTGCCGGTGTTACTGCTGCGAGACTATGGCTGGGTGACCCTTGCAGGCTTCACCCTGGCCAATGTGTTGGGTGCCGCAGCTTTTGGCTGGGTGATGACCCGGGAGCGGCAAAAAGCCTTTCTGGCGAACCACAAGCCCCTGTTGAAGCTGTTCTCCCACGTGACCATCGCGTTCCAGCTGTTTTTTGTGGTCTGGATCAGCGCATTGGTTGGCTGGTGGTTGCTGCTGGCCATGCTGGTGCTTGTGGCTGCGTTCTATCGCGCTGACCGGGTGATCGGCGGCGTGGCCGTGGCGTTGTTCCTGTTGTCCATGGCCTTGTTCGGCAGTTACCTGCTGACCGACCCTCCGCTTGCGGATGTCACCCTGCAGCCAGGCTGGGGGCATACGCTCTTGCCTTTGATCCTGGGTTTCCTGTTGTCTCCCTATCTGGATCTGACCTTCCATCGCGCTCTGCAGCAAAGCCCCAATCCCAGATTGAGTTTTACCCTGGGGTTTGGCGTGTTTTTCCTCAGCCTGCTGATTTTCGTATTTGTATACAGTGGCGGGCTGCTGGAGATGGCGGCGGGCGGTTCGATTGATTTGCGGGTGCTATGGCCTGTCGTGGCGTTCATCGTGATGCAGACCGCCTTCACGGCCGCTGTTCACTTCAGAGAAGTGCAGCGTCAGCAGCCGGCGGCCTGGCTGCCCCGCCTGCTGCCTTACGGCCTGTATCTTCTGGTTCTGGCGGTGCTGCTGAATGCTGTGGCCACCGTGCAGGCGCCCTGGCTTGAGCTGCCTGTTACCGAGGTGCTCTACAAAGGATTCCTGCTGTTCTACGGACTGGTGTTCCCGGTGTACCTGTTGCTGGGGAAAAACCGCTATTACTTCTGGGGAACCCTGCTTCTGGCATCAATACCCTATAGCCTGGGCTTTCTGCTCGGGGGCGATACTCTGGTTTATCTCAGCGGCAGCATGGCATTGGTGGCTGGCGTGGTTGTGGTTCAGGCCGTTCGGAATGGCTATCGCTTTGGGGATTGAGGTCGCTGGGTGGCAAAGCATGGGCGGCGGTTATTTTCGATATTTGTGATAAGCCACACTTGAGAATTTTGTCTTTCGCATCTAATGTTTACCGCAACACGGCCCCAATCGGTGGATCTGCTCTGCAGTGAAGCTGCTGCGGGGTTTTTTATTGCCTGTCTTCCGGAAAACATCCCCAGCCTTGCCACTCTTCCGCTACTCTCGGTGCTCCTGACTGTAGTAACCTGCAGGTTACTCAGAGCATTCAAGCCAATGGCTGCGCAGGGTTCTTTTTATGCCTGCAATCGCACGTTATTCCGAATCGGTATAGAGCTTCTATTGCTTGAGAAGCCGAGGATGGCTAATATCTTTGTCAGGTCGGAAACGGCCGGTTGATCCTTTACCAAAGGTTTTGGATCGTGGCAGCGCCTCAGTCGCCGATAAGACTGGGGCTTTTCTTTTTCTATCCCCCCTGTTTTTTCGCCCCGGCTTTCGTCTCCACCAAAAAGCTTGTCCGCTTGATTCGCTCCATGTAGCTTTGGTCTGCGGGGAATGCCGTCACAAATTGATGCGGTTTGCCCTTTTCTTTGGGGTCATCGAACACCACCACATACCGTTCTTCCACCACAACAAGCGTTCGCCTTTTCGCCTGCCGGCCCCGGTCAGTGTTCCTCGTTTGAGCATACCGCTGGATAGTACCGGCACTGAGGTTCAAGACCTCTTTAATCCACAAGATTCGCCTCAGGCGCTTGCGAGACCAGCCGTTGTCGTGGATGCCAGAACTTGTGCGGTAGTTTTTTGATTCCGAGAAGGCATGGTTGAACGCTCTTTCCGAGAATTGATAACGACAGCCTGCCCAGTCTGTGAAGACGCGCCGCTCACCGTTTTCATTCCAGACGTAGGTTTCGTGGTAAACCTGCCGATATTTTGCTATCAATTCTTCTTCTGAGTCAGCCTTCAGGCGAAGCTGTGGCCACAGTGATTCTGACATCAGACACGGCCCTGCCAGTCAAAGATATTGAATTTCTTTTCGCCTTTAGGTGTGCCCCTGGCTAGTGAAGCCCGCCCCAGCCCGGCCTCAAGCCTACGCAGGAAAGCAATTTTTGCTTCGCTGGCACCTTCTGCTTTGTCCCGCTCATTCCATGCGTAGCCCACGGCACCAATCAGCAAGTCAGCCAGTTGCACCATAGGCTGATTGTCAGACCATACCGGCTCGAGACTCAGAACATGTGCGCGGCCGGATAGCTTTCGGGTAAGAACGGTTTTCAGGTCCCGAAATCGATTGCTTGCGGCGTTCTGCTGCCAGTCGAGGTACAGGCGGTACTCGTGGGATGGTTCAAGCCAGTGCACCAACATCTGGTAGTAAAGCTTGTAGAAGCCCAGCTCCGGACTGCCATCGTTATACCGCTCATGGTCGAGATTGTGTCGGTCAACAACAATGCAGCGGAAGTTCAGAAACGACGTATCCAGGAAAATATCCAGAAGCTCATCGTAAAACCGGGTGCGATTTGGCGAAAGGCGCTTCCAGCCCAGTTCGCCATGAGCGTTGTGGAGAGCTTGCAGGTTGTGTATGCGGTGTACCAGTACCTTCTTTTCATCCCTCGGGCATTGTAGAGCGCCTATAACGGCATAGCGGTCGCCTTTATCGGACGTATGGCGACTTTCATCGCAGTAAATATTAAAAACTGTCATGACTCGATCGCTCCCTTAACTACGGCTTCCGCCAGCTGACAGCGGGTTTCGCTGGCCTGGTTCAGGCGTTCCTTGATCTGGTCACAGAGAGCCATGAGTTCATCGACTTTTTGGACGATGCGGTGTTGTTCTTCAATCGGGGGAAACGGAATCATGATTGAAGATATTTGGGTCTGGTTGAGTGATGCTTGTCCAATGGCTTCCTTTGCAAGGCCGAGTAAATAATGCTTTACAAAGCCTGACCTCAAAACGAGGTTGATGTATCGGGATTCGGTGTGATCAATTAAAAGCCGGGCCCGCATATTCATACTTTCAAATACCATCGGCTCCTCGCTATCCGGAGCTACAGCCGCCTTGCCTACGAGCTCCTTGCTGTTGACCCTGTTGATGAGAATGTCCCCAGGTGCCAAGCGGTACTGAGAGAACTCCTTATCATCAATCTCGACTCTGCGGGCACCCTCGAGCGTGATGGAGCCATCTTGGATGTTGAACATGCGAAGTGATATGGTTCCCCGCGAGGAGTAGAACTTTGCGGGTTTGTAAAGGCCGTTTGCAAAGTCAGTTACGAGTTGTCCGAATCGCGTCCAACGCCAGTGTGATGGAATGCGGAAGGGCTTATCCATAGCTGTTATCGGCATTTGTTGCTTGGGCTTTTTTACCTTTCCCTCTCGCGCGAGCTTGTTCTTCTCGTTGGCTGCCATTTCTAAGGTTTTTGATACAGGCGTATCGCTTTCCATTCGCTCCACCAACCGCCCCATCACGGCCAATTGCAGGATAGTCTGCTTAAGCTTGTCGATGCTCTGCTCGGTGGTGAACAGGGTGTCGAAGTGGGCGGCGAGGCGGGCCCAGTTATCGGCCAGCTCGGTGGCGTTATCGGATTGGGTAAGGGTGCCGAGCAGGGTGTCCGTGAGGGTTTCGTGGGCTTCGAGCTGGTCGCTGGTTTGCTGTTCCAGCCGGTCGCAGAGGGCCATAAGTTCATCGACTTTTTGGACGATGCGGTGTTGTTCTTCTTTTGGAGGGAGTGGAACCAGTATTTGAGCCATGGATGTTGCGTTGAGAGTGTTGCCCATAATTGCGCGTTTGGCGTTACCGCCAAGAGCAAGCATTGGCATGACTTTGAAAAGGTAGTCCCGACTCACTCCGTTAAAGGGGAGAATCGAGATGATAGCTTCGTTGTGATAGGCCGGAACTTCGGTGATAGACATCTTCCCGACAGTTAGCTTGAAACTCATCAAAATGGTGCCGGGCGCAACAGGTTCTGATCTGAAGACTTCATCAGCTGCTGTTTGTGTGACCGCCTTAGTGGTGTCCCGAATAGTGCCGTTATGATTCAAGTCAGCGATGCTTACCCATGGTATCCCGGACGCACCGGCTGCCCAGAACTTCGGGGCTTTGGTTGACGGAGTTTTTCCGGGACTGTAGCTGGCGACGTCTGGAAGGGTAGCCCAGCTCCAGCTAGCTGGTATCTCAAATGGTTTGTCTATGTCCTCCGCTGAGAAGGTTTTCTTCTGCCTCCGAAGTTTCCCCTCTCTGATGAGTTGTTCTCGCAAGGCTTTGGTTTTACTAAGCAGTCGTGTTGCTGGCTCGTCAGTGGGGGTTTGCTCCACCAGCTTACCCCGCACCGCGAGTTCCAAAATCAACTCCCGAAGCTTCTTAACCCCAGTGAGCTCAACCTTGCCATTACTCCCCCGGCCACTGGTGGACTTCTTCGTTACCGCCCCAGTCCACAAATCCAGGTGCTCTGTAATCAGCTCCTGCGCACTCACGCCGCACCTCCGCTGTTGTTGTCATCGCTGTTGTGAGAAAGCGCATCGGCCAGGATGTCCCGCAGTTGGTGGCGGATTTCCTGGATTTCGGCCTGTTGCTGTTCGTACTTGGCTAGCAGTTCGTCCGGGTCGTGGTTGACCTCTTCGCCCTGCCAGGGGTTCTTGATGTCCAGGTTGTAGTTGCGGGCCTTGATGTCGTCGATGGACACCTTCCAGGCCTGTTCGGTTTCCTCGCGGCTGGCAAAGCCGTCGGCCTCGGTGCCCCACCAGTCGATTTCGGTCTGGAACTCCGAGAACTTCATGGGCTTGGTTTTGCTGTAGTTCTTGTAGCCTTCCGGGTAGGGGTGCTCGTAGTACCACACGGTTTCGGTGGGCTTGCCCTTGGTGAAGAACAGCAGGTTGGTCTTGATGCCGGTGTAGGGGTTAAACACGCCGTTGGGTAGGCGCACGATGGTGTGCAGGTTGCACTCTTCCAGCAGCTTTTCCTTGAGGCGGGTTTTCATGCCTTCGCCGAACAGGAAGCCGTCTGGCAGCACTACGGCGGCGCGGCCACCCTCGCGCAGCAGGTGGATGAACAGGGTCATAAACAGGTCGGCGGTTTCCCGGGTGCGGAAGGCGCTGGGGAAGTTGGTTTCGATGCCATCTTCTTCCATGCCGCCGAAGGGAGGGTTGGCCACGATAACGTCTACCCGTTCTTTCGGCCCCCAGCTGATGAGCGGGCGGGCCAGGGTGTTGTCGTGCTTCACCTGGTCCGGCACTTCGATGCCGTGCAGTATCAGGTTGGTGGTGGCCAGCAGGTGCGGCAGGGGCTTTTTCTCGACGCCGTGGATGCTCTTCTGCAGGGTTTGCTCATCCTTTGGTGTTTCCACGTAGTTGCGGCGCTTGTGTTCGATAGTGCAGGTGAGGAAGCCGCCGGTGCCACAGGCCGGGTCCATCACTTTTTCGTTCAACTTCGGGTCCACCCGATTGACCATGAACTCGGTCACCGCCCGTGGGGTGTAGAACTCACCGGCATTGCCGGCGCTCTGCAGGTCTTTGAGGATTTGCTCGTACATATCGCCGAGTTCGTGGCGCTCAGCGGATTTGTTGAAGTCGATGCCGCTCTGCAGCCTGTTGATGACCTGGCGCAGCAGCTGGCCGGACTTCATGTAGTTGTAGGCATCCTCGAACACGTTGCGAATGACCACACCCCGGTAGTCGTCACCGGCCGGCTCCAGGTTTTGCAGGCCGGGGAACAGGGTGTTGTCGATGAAGTCTTTGAGGTCGTCACCGGTCATGCCTTCCGGGTCGGCAGCCCAGTTGCGCCAGCGCAGGTTTTCCGGAATCGGGGATTTGTACTCGTCGTAAATCAGCTCCCATTCCTGTTCCCGGTCGTCGAAGATTTTCAGGAACAGCATCCAGACCAGCTGGCCGATACGTTGGGCGTCGCCGTCTACGCCCACGTCTTTGCGCATGATGTCCTGGATGGATTTGATGGTGGTGCTTATGGCCATTGGGTTTCCTGTAGTTCCGAAATTCGGGTGGCAATTATGCCTCCTGCCCCCGGCTTTATCTTACTGGGGAGCCGTGTAATGTGCTGCGGCGATGGCGGCATAGCATCAGGAGGTCTGTTGGTAGAGTTCGTCTTCCAGATCTTTCACGGCTTCGGTGTAGCCGGGTTTCCCGCCGAAGGCGTTAACCAGCTCAATGACGGAGCCCATTTCACTGAACGGGGCGGTATTGAGCACGGACACTTTCTCAATGGGCTCGATGCCGGCATTGGTGTACTTTTCCAGCAAGGCGTTCATCACTTCTCGGGTGGCGCCTTCGTATTTACTGAAGTAGTCGTGCTTGCGCACCTGCTCGGCCCGTTCCTTGCGGCTCAGGGGCGGCTGGTCGTAGACGATGTGACAGATAACATCGAAGGGGTCGGGTTCTTCCCCCAACTTTTTGCTGACATCGCGGGTGAGGTCTTCCCAGATGACGCCCTGTTCGGCCAGTTCGTCGATGATTGCCTGTTTACGGTCGGCTTCGTTCCAGCGGCGCAGGAAGTCGTCCAGGGTGGCGTACTGTTCTTTGACCTTCTTGCGGGTAAAGTCTTTCAGGCTTTCGGTAATGAGCTTGCCGTCCGGGCCCAGGTATTGGACTCGCTCGGCGATGACGCTCACATCCACGCCGTCCACCACGTATTTCACGCGCTTGCCCTTGCCTTCGTCCTCGTCGGCACCGGTGTCGTCGGTGTGCCAGTCCGTCTCGGAGTCTACGTCGTAGCCGCCGTCATCGTCTGCGCATTCTTCAGGGTCGTTTACCGGCTCGTCGGCGTATTCATCGTCCGGATTCACCGGGGCATCGCCCTTGGGCTCGTACACCTTCACCGGGTCGCCGTCGAAGTCCGGGTCTGCGAACAGCTCGGTGGCTTTCTTGAAGTCTAGGATGGTGAACCAGTGCTTGTTGTAGTCGTCGTTGATGCGGGTGCCACGGCCGATAATCTGTTTGAACTCGGTCATGGACTGGATGCGCTGGTCCAGCACGATGAGCTTGCAGGTTTGGGCATCGACGCCAGTGGTCATAAGTTTGCTGGTGGTGGCTATGACCGGGTAGCGCTCTTCCGGGTTGATGAAGTTGTCCAGCTCGGCCTTGCCCTCGGGCTCGTCGCCGGTAATGCGCATCACGTATTTGCGGTTTTCCTGTACCCGCTTGGGGTTCAGGTTCACCAGAGCCTGGCGCATGCGTTCGGCGTGGTCGATGTCTTCGCAGAACACGATGGCTTTCTGGTACGGGTCGGTCTGGGCCATGAACTCGGTAATTTTCTGGGCAACCAATTGAGTGCGGGGTTCCATCACCAGTTGGCGATCGAAGTCCTTCTGGTTGTAGATGCGGTCTTCGATAAGTTCGCCGTTTTTGTCGGTTTGGCCCTTGCTGGGGCGCCACCCCTGGAGGTCTCGGTCCAGGTCGATGCGCACCACTTTGTACGGAGCCAGGAAGCCGTCTTCGATGCCTTGCTTGAGCGAGTAGGTGTAAACCGGTTCGCCGAAGTAGTCGATGTTGGAGACTTCCTTGGTTTCCTTCGGGGTGGCTGTCAGGCCGATGTGGGTGGCGCTGGAGAAGTAGTCCAGAATCTGCCGCCAGGCGGAGTCTTCCGCCGCACTGCCCCGGTGACACTCGTCGATAACTATCAGGTCGAAGAAGTCTGGTGAGAACTGCTTGTAGATGTTCTGTTCTTCTTCGCTGCCAGTCACTGCCTGGTACAGGGACAGGTAAATTTCGTAGGACTTGTCCACCGTTCGGTTGGTGACCTTGGTCATGGCCTGTCCGAAGGGCTTGAAGTCGTTGTTCTTGGTCTGGTCTACCAGGATGTTGCGGTCGGCCAGGAACAGGATGCGTTTCTTCTGCTTGGACTTCCACAGCCGCCAGATGATTTGGAACGCGGTGAAGGTTTTGCCGGTACCGGTGGCCATCACCAGCAGGAGGCGGTCCTGGCCTTTGGCGACGGCTTCGACGGTACGGTTGATGGCAACCATCTGGTAGTAGCGTGGCGTGCGGCCGCTGCCGTCGTCGTAATAGGCCTGCTCGACCGTTTGGCGGGCTACCTGCCCAATGCCCTTGTATTGGCAGTAGAGCTGCCAGAGCGTTTCTGGCGAGGGGAATTCGTCCAGCTGCAGGGTGGTTTCGGTTTGGCCGTAAAGCCCGGTGCGGTCGTGGAACAGAAAGCCGTCGCCGTTGCTGCTGAACACGAAGGGCGCATCCAGCGCATCGCTATAAGCCAAAGCCTGCTGCATGCCATCGCCCAGGCTGTGCTTGTTGTCCTTGGCTTCGATGATGGCGATGGGGATGTTCTTCTTGTAGTTCAGCACGTAGTCGGCACGGCGAGGACGGGCCCGGGTGTGCATGCGGCCACGGACAATGATGCGCCCGTTGGTAACGGGGAACTCTTCGCGTACCTGGCTTTGGATGTCCCAGCCGGCTTGCTTCAGGGCCGGGTTGATGAACTTGGTGCAGATATCCCGTTCTGTGAGCTTTTTCTTGTCCATGCGCTCTCGCCGTTACGTCCGGTTTGCAACTGTCTGGATTTGCGTG
>Ga0075011_10002421_pt1 | contig 10074 bp, 9 predicted proteins | sample TARM_MetaG_T_14_FD_72354 | JGI IMG/M metagenome (GOLD analysis project Ga0075011, IMG submission 72354) | Freshwater microbial communities from Pennsylvania, USA, analyzing microbe dynamics in response to fracking - TARM_MetaG_T_14 | ecosystem: Environmental > Aquatic > Freshwater > River...
CCACTGGCATTAACCCGCTGGGCCAGGGCCGGGTCGTCGTTAATCAGTAACGGAACGCCAGCGTCCTGGCACAGGGCTGCCAGGTCACTGGCCTGGCGCAGTCGTTCGGCTTGCGTGGCGGTCTTGCTGCGGTATTGCACCAACACGGCACCGCCGCTCAGAGCCGCAGCAACCGATGCCAATAGCCTGTCCGGTGGTGTCAGCCTGTCATCGGTAATGGCATACAGGCCGGGCTTCAGCGTTCCCACAATATGCCCCGGTCCGGAACCAGTTGGCCCTTGCCGACTTGCAGCGCATGCAGCAGGGTACGATGCACGTAATTCTGGGCCTGGGATATGGCCGCCCTTGGTGACAGGCCACAGGCCCGACCGGCCGCTATGGCAGCAGCCAGCGTGCAGCCAGTGCCATGGTATTCGTTGCTGCCCACACGCTCAACTTCCCAGACCATCGGCTCAGGGGCATGGTTGTACAGGGTGTTGATGATGTGAATGCCGGTGCCGTGGCCGCCAGTGGCCAGTACCGACTCGCACCCGCCACGCATCAGGTTGCCGGCGGCGGTGGCGCTGTCATCGCTGTCACCCAGCAGGGCCAGTTCCTCGCCGTTGGGCGTGATCATCTCGGCGCGGGGGAACAGCCGGGTTTTCATGGCCTTGATCAGTTGCTCGTCGGCCAGCTCACCACCGCCCGCGGCTTTGATCACCGGGTCGACAATCACCGGCAGCTGCGGGTGGCTGTCCAGAAACTCCATCAACACCTCGACCACCTCGGCATTGCCCAGGGCGCCGGTTTTTACCGCATGAATCGGCACGTCGTGCGCCAGGCAGGCCAGTTGCCGGCGGATCAGCTCCGGCGCCACGGCCTCGGCGCCTTCCACATTGCTGGTGTCCTGTACCGTCAGGCAGCTGAGTAACGGCAATGGGTGTGCGCCGAGTGATGTGATGGCCTGAATGTCGGCCTGGATGCCGGCGCCACCGGACGGATCAAGCCCGGACAGCACCAGAACATGGGGGCGGGTAAAATGCTTGTTAATGACGAGCCTCCTCAGAAAGGTCTGACAACCGCCAGGATGACAACGGCCAGCAGAATCAATACCGGCAGTTCGTTGAACCAGCGGTAGAACACGTGGCTTCGGGTGTTCCTGTCATCCCGGAATACCTTCACCAGGTGGCCGCAGTAAAAATGGTAGGCAATCAGGATGCCGACCAGTAACAGTTTGACGTGCAGCCAGCCCTGGCTGAAATAACCGGAGACATTGTAACTGATCAGCCAGACGCCAAAAATGACGGTGGCGATCATCGAGGGGGTAGTAATACCGCGGTAGAGCTTGCGCTCCATGATTTTGAAGCGCTCACGGCCGGGCTGGTCTTCACAGGCGGCGTGATAAACGAACAGACGCGGTAGATAGAAAATGCCGGCAAACCAGCAGACCATGGAAATAATGTGGAAGGCTTTCACCCAAAGCATGTATCAGCTCCGTCGGTATTGGTAGTAACTCTCGATATCGGATTTAAGTACCACGCCGTACACGCGCTGGATCATCGGTGCGACGTGTCTTTGTACGTAGAGCGCCTCGGCCCGGGTACTGTCGAATTCGTTCAGGGCCTCTTCCAGGGTGGCCTGGTACTGGACCGGGGCCAGATCACGCCGGTTGGCCGGAATGGCCAGCAAGTCTACCTCGGTGGGTGGTTCTTTGCCTTCCTCTTTGCTTTCTTTCTCGCAATCTTCCAGGTAACGGGCCAGGTCGACCGCGGGTAGCAAAGCCGTCGGCCCCTGCTCGCCCTCAATCAGGATCCACTTGGGTTCGGCTTTCAAGGCCTTCCGCGCTTCCTCCACTGTCAGTTGCCGGTCGGAGCGCATGATGCTGCGGTCCATGATGGCGCCGACGGAAACCCGGCGCAGGGCCTGGATCACCGGCGAGTTCTGGTAGCTCAGTCCCTGGTTTTTCAGGATCGTCAGGAACAGTGACTTTTTGCCGAAGGCCTCGCTGGTGACCAGGCTGGCGGTAGTGATGATCAGCATGCCCGGCAGGATAATATTGGGGTTGCGGGTCAGCTCCATGAGGGCCATCAGGGCTGCAAGAGGGGCCTGCAGAATGGCCCCCATCATCGCGCCCATGCCCAACATGGCGTAGAAGCCTACCGAAGAGGCGTGCTCCGGGAGTATCTGAGCGCCAACCAGCCCCATCGCTCCGCCCAGGGTGGCGCCCATGAAAATGGTTGGGCCAATCACGCCGCTGGGCATGCCCAGACCGATGGTCATGGCGGTTACAACCAGCTTGGCGATGCCCACGCCCAGCAGCAGCCAGAAGCCGAGCTCACCATGGATGGTATCGCTCACGGTGTCGTAGCCGATGCCCATGGTTTCGGGTACCGCCAGGGCAAACGGCACCATCAACAGTCCGGCGACGGTGATCCGCAGCAGCACTGGTCGATGGCTGTAACGGCCCATGCGATCAACCAGGTGGATAAACCCGGCGGCAGCGATGCCAATGATGACCGCAATCACCAGTATCCAGGGAATCTCCAGAAGGGAGTTCATGGTCAGGGCCGGTACGCTGAAGGCCGGCTCCGATCCGTAAACCGCCTGGGTGACCACTGCGGCACTAACCGCCGCCAGAATGATGGGGGTGAAGCCAGCGATGGTGTATTCCATCATCACCACTTCCATGGCGAAGATGACGCCGGAAATCGGAGTGTTGAAGGATGCGGAAATGGCGGCGGCACAGCCACAGGCGACCAGGGTGCGAATGCTGTTATTGGGCAGGCGCATGCGCTGGCCCAGCAGGCTGGAAAAGGCGGCGCCCAGGTGCACCGCCGGGCCTTCACGGCCGGCAGACTGACCGGTGACCACGGTGGTCACGCCGGCAACAAATTGCACCATGGCACTTTTGAAGGAAATGTAACCCTGGTGATAGTTCAAGCGCTCCATAATGTGCACCACGCCCACCTTGCGGTGATGCACGGACAGCCGATGTAACAGGATGCCCAGGCCGATAGCGCCAGCCAGCGGCAGAAGCCCCCGGGTCAGCAGATCAAGCTGTTCAAAGTTCTCCGAACTGTTGCCGGGCAGGAAGTATTCCAGTGGCCACTCGATGGCCAGGCGAAAAAGCAGGATCACCCCGCCGGTTACCAGTCCGGAGAGAAGACCAAGGATTGCCAGCTGTGGCAGAGCGTCCACTCCGGAGAGCTTGCGCCGGAAAACGGGGATCAGGTTTTCGGTGAACTGTTGCCTGATGTTGCGCATGAATGCGAGCTTCCGGTTACGTTGGCGGGCGGTACAGACAGCTTCCGGCCCATTGTAGCCTTGCCCTGCAAGGGTGCAATAAGTCATTGCCTTAACATGCTAAACTAGTCGCAAATTCTGGTTTTACCACGTAGACAGACAGGTTGGAGAGAACAGTGATCAAGATAGGCATTGTCGGCGGTACCGGTTACACCGGTGTTGAGCTGCTTCGTATACTGGCGGTACACCCGGAAGCTCAGGTGCAGTGCATTACCTCGCGCTCAGAGGCCGGGGTGCCGGTGGCCGATATGTACCCCAACCTGCGCGGGCATTTTGATTTGGCCTTTTCCGAGCCGGATCCGGCCGTTTTGGCCGGCTGCGATCTGGTGTTTTTCGCCACGCCCCATGGCGTGGCCATGCGCATGGTGCCGGAGCTGATGGCTGCCGGAGTGCGGGTGGTGGATCTGTCCGCCGATTTCCGCATCAAGGACCTGGACACCTGGGCCCGCTGGTATGGCATGCCCCATGAAGCACCGGAGTGGGCCGCCAATGCAGTGTACGGCTTGCCGGAAGTGGCTCGCAATGCCATTCGGCAGGCTCAACTGGTGGCCAACCCGGGGTGTTACCCAACCGCTATTCAGCTTGGCTTCCTGCCGTTGCTGGAATCGGGATTGGTGGATGCCAGCCGGCTGATTGCCGATGGCAAGTCCGGCGCCAGTGGCGCCGGCCGTCAGGGTAAAATCGGCATGTTGCACGGCGAGGTCGGCGAAAGCTTCAAGGCGTATGGAGCCTCCGGGCATCGCCACCTGCCGGAGATTCGCCAGGGGCTGGCAGCCGCTGCCGGGCAGCCGGTCGGGGTAACGTTTGTGCCGCATCTGGTGCCGATGGTTCGCGGTATCGAGGCCACGCTTTATGCCGAGCTGACGACTGCAGATGACTTCGAGCGTTTGCAGGGGTTGTATGAAGATCGGTACCGGGACGAACCGTTTGTGGATGTGATGCCTGCTGGCAGTCATCCTGAAACCCGCAGTGTGCGGGGTGCCAACCATTGCCGCATGGCGTTGCATCGCCAGGAAGACAGCAAAACCGTGATTGTCACCTCGGTCATCGATAACCTGGTGAAAGGCGCGGCGGGTCAGGCCGTTCAGAATATGAACGTGATGTTTGGACTGGACGAAACGCTGGGCCTGAAGGCCCCGGCGTTGTTGCCTTGAGGCCCGGGGAGTGACGGAACAGCATAGCCCCGCGACGGGCTCACAAGCCAACCAGTGCCGCCGGCGTACTATTTTGTGGGCATCGGCCTGTGCGCTGGCCGCTGGCCTGGCTGGTTACGCGGCGGGGCTGCAGAAACAGGGACAGCACCTGAATTCAGTTGAGGCTGACAAGGAGCGGTTGCTGCAGGAAGTGGCCGACCTTCGTGAGCGCCACTATGAGCTTCGCCTGGAGGCAGCCCGGCTGGAAAGTGAACAGGCGGTTGATGCCCAGGCGTTATCGGAGGCGCGCTCCACCATTGCCGGCCTGGAGCAGCGCAATGCCGAGCTGGAATCCGACCTCGGTTTTTATCGCAGTATCATGGCGCCTTCCGATGCTGAAAAAGGGTTTCAGGTCGACAGTTTCGGTGTGCGTGCCACCGGGGATGGCAGGGTGTGGGATTATTCCCTTGTGGTCACCCAGGTGGGTAACAATGACCGTTTCCTGTCAGGTCGTATTGAAATGACGGTTATTGGCCGGAGTGAAGGGGAAACCCGGACTCTGGCACTGCCCGAACTGGCTGATGACGTGGAAGAGGGAGGCATCAAGTACCGGTTCCGCTATTTTCAGAGCGTGGATGGGCAACTACGCCTACCGGAAGGGTTTGACCCGGAGCAGGTTCGGTTACAAGTGAATGCCCGTAGTGGTGGAGAGCCCTTATTGGATGAAACCTGGAAATGGTCTGAACTGTTGCCGGTTGGGCAATCGAATAGTTGATTGTTTTAGTCAGGAATACCATAATCGTCGACAGATCAAATCTGCCGGAGGCAAAACTTGAGTGTAGTCCAGCAACAAATGGCGGCGCCGTTTTTCTTCAGTGATAACGCCGTGGCCAAAGTACGAGAACTGGTTGAGGAAGAGGAAAACCCGGACCTCAAACTGCGTGTGTTTGTCACAGGCGGTGGTTGTTCCGGTTTCCAGTATGGTTTCTCGTTCGATGAGAATCAGGAAGAAGACGACACCGTCATTGAACGTGACGGCGTCAAGCTTCTGGTGGATGCCATGAGTTACCAGTACCTGGTAGGTGCCACCATTGACTATCAGGAGGGGCTGCAGGGCTCCCAGTTTGTTGTCCAGAATCCCAACGCGACAGCCACCTGTGGCTGCGGCAGTTCTTTTTCTATCTGATCTTGACGGTGGCCGGCCTCAGGCCGGGTAAATGGCGCCCAGCACTCTTGCTCCCCGGGCGCCAGTCACCGATGGCAGGTTGCCGGGCAGGCCCAGCAGAGTTTGTCGGGCCAGCCAGGCAAAGGCCACCGGTTCAACCCATTGTGGGTCCAGACCGATCTCCGCCGTGGTTTTCAGCATGCCTGCGGGCAATCCTTTCTCCAGCTCTTCCATTAGCAGTGCGTTGAATGTGCCGCCGCCGCAGGCGTAGACGGCCAGATTTCCGGATCGCTCCGGCAGTTGCTGGAGTATCGAGTTGACGGACAATTGCAGCAGGGTTCTCTGCACATCTTCGGCGGGCAGCTCGTCAAATCGTTGCAAGTGAGTGCTGATCCAGTCCAGGTTGAAACGTTCCTTGCCAGTGCTTTTCGGTGCGGGCTTTATGAAGTAAGCGTCTGACTGGAGGTCTTCCAGAAGCTCGGTGTTTACCTGGCCCTCCCGGGCCCACTGGCCATTCTGGTCATAATGTTTGCCGGTTTGATCAAAACACCAGGCGTCGACCAGCGCATTGGCCGGACCGGTGTCAAAACCGATCACGGGTTGGTGGATGTCGGCCGGCAGCCAGGTCAGGTTGGCGATACCGCCGAGATTCAGTATACAGCGGTCCTGGTTTGGCGAGCGAAACAGCCACTGGTGGAACGCTGGTACCAGAGGGGCACCCTGGCCGCCCGCTGCCAGGTCCCGGCGACGAAAGTCCGCGACGGTGCAAAGGCCGGTCGCCTCCGCAATAATCGCGGGGCAGCCGATCTGCATGGAGAATGGTGCGCTGCCCGCCGGTTGATGACGGATGGTCTGGCCGTGGCTGCCAATGGCTTCGATGCTGCTGCGGTCTATCCCCGAGGCGTCAATCAGCTCATTGGCGGCCTGGGCAAAATGTTGGCCGGTCAGGGTGTCAAGCTCGCCAAGTTCGTCCGGGTCCGCGTGGTTGCGTACGGCATTGAGCAGGCGTGAGCGTAACTGCTCCGGATAAGGCAGGGACAGGCTGGCGTGCATGTCCAGCTGTTGGTCGGCAAAGGATACCAGCACGGCATCAACCGCATCCATGCTGGTACCGGACATCAGGCCAAGCCAGTAGCTCTGACTCATTCGTTGTCAGCCAGTGCCAGCTGAGTGGTCTCGCGGAACACGTTGAACTGGGCCAGACGCTGTTCGGTCAACTGTTTGAACCGGGCCAGTTCCGAGGATGGAATGGGCTTTGCGTCCGGTAGCTTCACCGTGCGGGAGTTCTTTGCCACGCCGTTAACCCGGAATTCATAGTGCAGATGCGGGCCGGTGACCATGCCCGATGAGCCCAGATAGCCAATGGTCTGGCCTTGTTTAACACGAGTACCGTTGCGAATGCCCTTGGCAATGCCGCGCATGTGAGCGTACAGCGTAGTGATGTTGTCGCCATGCTGCAGTACCACGGTGCGGCCGTAGCCGCCTTTCCAGCCGGCAAATTTCACCCGGCCGCTGCCGGCTGCTTTGATCGGCGTGCCCGGAGGGGCGGCATAGTCCGTGCCTTCGTGGGGACGAACTACGTCAAGCACCGGGTGGCGGCGCTGCAGATTGAAAGGTGAAGACACCCGGGCGTTAATCGGAACGCGCAGGAATGCTTTGCGCATGCTTTTGCCTTCCGGGGTGTAGTAATCGGACTCGCCATTGCTGTCGGTATAAAGCAGCGCGACGTGTTCACTGTTCCGGTTGATGAATCGGGCAGAGAGAATCTGGCCGGTTTTGAATTTTTTGCCGTCTATAAAGAGTTCTTCGTAAACCACTTCGAAGCGGTCACCCTTGCGAACGTCATATACAAAGTCTACTTCCCAGCCGAAGATGCCGGCCATTTCCATGGCCAGGCGATCATTCAGTCCTGCTTCCTTGGCGGCCAGGTACAGTGAACCGTCGATTTCCCCGGAGGCAAAGGCCGGGCGTGCTTCCGGTTCACGAACGACGGTTTCGCCCTGGAAGCCCTGGTCGGTTTTGGTGATCTTCAGGGATTCAAGCAGGCTGCGCTGCAGCTCAATGGCAGCCAGTTCGCCATCGCCATTCGTGCCAAAGCGAATGGTTTCTCCGGCATAGAGCTTTTGCAGATTTTCCGCATCGCCCTCGCCGTGGATCACTGACAACATGATGCCGTCGTTGAAGCCGGCCTGTTTGAACAGCGAGGAAAGGGTGTCTCCGGAAGCAATCTCAAACTCTTGCCAGTTGATTTTCGGCCCCGCTGGTTCAGCGGCTTTTTGTGCATCAGGTCCGGTTGCCTGCCCTTCATGGCCCGCGGCGGGGGTGTCGTTTGCTGAGCGCGCATGCCCCTCATCCAGTGCGGGTAAATCCCTGCCTTCTATGGAACCGTTGCCATCCAGTTCGATGGCATAAGACATGCGTTTGGCTTCAACATCAGAGCTCGGGCTCATCAGAACGGCGGTGCCAATAATGGCGGTGGCCGCCGCAGCCAGCGTAATGTGTGTCTTGGAAAAGTTGTTAAGCACGGAGCTCACCCATTTTTGATCGATACACCAACAGGTTGTGAAGCTTAGTTAACACGCCTGTTTAATTGTAGACCAACAGACTACCGTATATGACAAATTCAGGACAGGCTTCAACATTACGGTTGCCTGTCGCCAGCGGTCGAATAACCGGGGCGGAGGCTGTTATAATCCCGCGCCTTATCTTATTCGCTTGGCCATAAGCTGGCCACTCATACTTTACCAAGAGTTTGCCGGAGTGCGTGGGTGTGTGTCGCAAATTCACGCATGGGTTCGGTCTGACGGGTTCAACTGGGGACACATTTTCATGGCATCTATCGATGAAGCGCTGGCGATCATCAAACGGGGTATCGACGAGCTGATACCGGAAGAGGATCTGGTGGAAAAGCTGAAGGAAGGGCGGCCGCTCAGGATCAAGGCCGGTTTTGATCCCACCGCGCCGGATCTTCATCTTGGCCATACCGTGCTGATCAACAAGCTGCGGCAGTTCCAGGACCTGGGGCACGAAGTGATCTTCCTTATTGGCGACTTCACCGGAATGATTGGTGACCCAACGGGTAAAAGCGCCACCCGTCCGCCTTTAACGGAGGAAGAGGTAAAGCAGAATGCGATTACCTATAAAGAGCAGGTCTTCAAAATTCTGGATCCAGCCAAAACCCGGGTGGTATTCAACTCTGACTGGATGAGCAAGATGGGTGCGGCCGATATGATTCGCCTGGCCGGTCAGTACACCGTTGCCCGCATGCTTGAGCGTGACGACTTTACCAAGCGTTATCGTGCCGAGCAGCCGATTGCCATTCACGAGTTTCTGTACCCGCTGGTGCAGGGCTACGACTCGGTGGCCCTGGAGGCGGACGTTGAGTTGGGGGGCACCGACCAGAAATTCAATCTTCTGATGGGCCGCATCCTGCAAAAGCATTACGGTCAGAAGCCGCAGGCCATCATTACTGTTCCGATTCTGGAGGGGCTGGATGGTGTCCAGAAAATGTCCAAGTCCCTGGGCAACTATGTGGGAGTCAATGACTCGCCGGGCGAGATGTACACCAAGTTGTTGTCCATGCCCGATGAGCTGCTTTGGCGCTACTTTGAATTGCTCAGCTTCCGTCCTCTGGCTGAAATTGAAGCCTTCCGCAAAGCGGTAGAGGGTGGCGCGAATCCTCAGGACTACAAGAAGGTGCTTGCCGAAGAGCTGATTACGCGCTTCCATGATGAAGAAGCGGCGAAGAGTGCCCACAAATCGGCGGGTAACCGGGTTGCCCTGGGTGAAATCCCCGAAAACGTGCCGGAAGTGGAGGTGGCTCTGGAAGGGCAGTCGGAAATGCCGACCGCTTCGGTGCTGCGCCTTGCAGGTCTGGTGAAGAACGGTGCGGCAGCCAAGGATGTGTTGAAGCGCGGTGCTGTCTATATAGATGGTCAGAAGCTTGAAGGGAATCGTATGTTTGTGGCCGGAGACCAGTGTGTGATCCAGGCGGGCAAGAAGAAGATCGCCCGGGTGACGATTGTCGGCTGAGTAAGGGAGTTTTTACGGTCTTTCGAACTTTTTTCAAAAGGCCGTTGACAGGAAATCTGCGGTCTGTAGAATGCGCATCTCGCTTGAGGCACGCCCCGGATTGCGGGGGTGGTGAGAGCGAGTTAACCGCTTGAAAGTTTTAGAGAAAGACGATTTACAGATTCTTTAAAATAGCGGTTGACAGGGTGCGAATTCGCTGTAGAATGCGCACCACTTCTGAGGGGGTCAGCCACGGCGGCTTCCTGGGGAGGTTGGCCACTTTGGTCTTGAGGGATTTCGGTTTTAGGCGCTTGAGTCGCTTCGAAAAATCTTCAAAAAAGTGGTTGACAACAGCGAGGCGGGATGTAGAATACGCAGCCTCGATTGAGCAGCAGCTCAACGCTCTTTAACAAGTGAACCAAGTAATTCGTGTGGGCGCTGGCCGAGGTATTTCGGACACGAAATATCAGGACAGTGACTCGT
>Ga0075011_10002422_pt1 | contig 10072 bp, 24 predicted proteins | sample TARM_MetaG_T_14_FD_72354 | JGI IMG/M metagenome (GOLD analysis project Ga0075011, IMG submission 72354) | Freshwater microbial communities from Pennsylvania, USA, analyzing microbe dynamics in response to fracking - TARM_MetaG_T_14 | ecosystem: Environmental > Aquatic > Freshwater > River...
CTGTAGAAGAGGGGTTTAGTGGCCCTTCTGCCCGTTGTCTATATGAGAATGGAGGCGAGTGGTTTTTCAATATGCTGGATCAGGGGCAGATGAGTACAATAAAAGCCATCTACGAATCTTTCAAATCCCTTCCTTTGGCTATTGAACTGTTGACGCCAACAGAGAAGATTGGTATTGTCCATGCTCAAGTTCCAAGCGGGTGTTGGGATAAGTTTAAAAAGATGACTAAATCCGAACTTGAGTGGGATGGAGAGGCCACTGCACAGTGGGCAAGGACAAACTATGACAAGAAGCTGAGCATCCAAGTAGGTGGAGTAGATCGTGTGCTGGTGGGTCACACACCAACGGATTCAGGAGAGATTGAAGTGTTAGGTAATGTCTGGTATTGCGATCTTGGTTCTTTCTTCCGAGATAAAATCTCGTTTGTGCAGTTGGTGTAGATATGAAAGAGAAATACAAAAAAGCGTTGCTCGATATGGCAGAGCGGTTTGGGGAAACGAGTTACGCAACTAGGCTTAAAGTGGGAGCCTTATTGTTTAAGAATGACTCTATTATTGCACTGGGAACAAATGGGCAACCTCCTAAGTGGGGTAGTGAGATTTGTGAAGGGGTGGATGGGAAAACCCTCAGCACAGTGAGACATGCTGAAGACGCTTGTCTACAGAAGCTTTGGAACAGTCATGAAACTGCACAAGGTGCAACAATGTTCATCAGCCATAAACCCTGTCTGGCTTGCTCAATCAAGCTTGTTACTGCCGGAATTGCCTCCGTGGTGTACCGACACGAGTATAGGGAGGATGATGGATTGCAATATCTAATCGCCAACGGAGTGTCAGTAGAAAAATTCAATGAAGAAAGTGTTTGACCTAAAGCCTGCCAGCAGCTAATATGTATTTTACATAGAGGTTGCCACGCAGGCTTTTTCTTTTTGGAGGAAATAAAAGTGCAAGACGAAGAACTGTTGGAGTTGGAAAAGAAGATTGAAGCTTCAAAGAGAATGTCCAGTATTGAATTTATCGGCTGGGCAATCTTTATAGCTGGGATGCTATTTTACTTGGATATCTGGTTGTCTGGAATCTATAAGGAGAGGGTAGCAGCATCAGAATTCCCTATTGTTGTACACACAGATGCTGATAAGGCTGTCTTATGTAAAGCTTGGAAGACATGTGAGGAAATGAGCAAAGCTCTTGTCTACGAGGCAAGGGGAGAAGGACGTACGGGTATGAAGGCTGTTGCTTTTGTTATCCAGAATCGTACAGAGCACAACAAATGGCCTAACACTGTGGTGGAGGTTATACACCAACCAAAACAATTCAGCTTCTTAGCAGATTGGAGAAAGCAACGTACACCCTCAGAGAAAGATTGGACAACAGCAAGAGCCGTAGCTTATAATGTCCTGCACAAGAGGGTGGAAGACACCACTGGAGGAGCTACACATTACACAGAAAAGAGTATTCAACGTAGTTGGATGAAGAATCTTGAATACGTGACAACCATTAACAACCACAAGTTTTTCCGAGGAGATAACTAAATGACTAAACCTTTTCGACCAATGCTGGCTGTAGCCTGCGAAGATTTAAGTAAAGTCAAGTACCCTTGCTTGCTTTCAGAGAAGCTTGATGGTATTCGCGCCAGTATTCACAATGGTGTTGTGATGTCACGGAGCATGAAACCAATCCCATCTCAAGCTATCCAAGATAAATTTGGTAAGCCTGAGTATGAAGGTTACGATGGTGAGATTATCTATGGCAATAAGAACGCTCCAGATGTCTTCAACAAAAGTACACGGGCCTGTATGAGTCACCAACTACCCGAAGAAATGAGCGTAAGTGATCTGCATTTTTATGTGTTTGATATTATCGGCGAGGGTGGATACGAAATTCGGTGGGACAACATCGAGCCAGACTCAGGTAATAATGTTCACAGGCTGTGGATTGGGCAAGTTAACTCTGCCGAGGAAGTGCAGAAGTTTGAGTCTGAGTTCCTTGAAGCAGGGGCTGAGGGTGTAATGCTTCGTTCGCCAACTGGCCCTTACAAACAAGGCCGTAGTACACTGAAAGAAGGTTATCTTCTGAAGGTGAAACAATTCTCTGACTCTGAAGCTGTTGTAATCGGATTTGAAGAAAAGATGCACAACGCTAATGAGTCAGAAATTGGAGAGCTTGGTCAGACGAAGCGTTCGTCTTGTATGGAAAATCTTGTTCCGATGAACACGCTTGGTAGTTTGTATGTGCGAGATATCGAGACCGGAGTTGACTTCCACATTGGAACAGGCTTTAATGACGCTCAGCGTAAAGAGATTTGGGAATATCGTGAGGATTGGCTAGGAAAGATTGTAAAATACAAAAGCTTCAAGGTCGGGGCGAAGGACAAACCACGTTTCCCAGTGTTCCTTGGAGAACGAATGCAGGAGGACATGTAAATGACAGAACAAATTGAACACCAAGACGAGAAAATTCCTCCACTAGAAGGGATTATCCAATCACCCTCTCAGATGCAGCGCCTATTTAAAACTCGTGATGCTGCCTTGGACTTCGCTAAATTTATGCGTGAAGGGGATGTATTGATTCAATGTGGGGTGGTTGATGGGGAGGAGGTGTGGCAACTAACGTATAACAATGTGGAGGGGAGCTACTAATGAACGACTACAAAGATGAGAATGTATGGCTGATGCAGGGCGATTGCTTGGATCGAATGAAGGAGATTCCTGATGGTAGTGTAGATTTGATCTTGTGCGATCCTCCGTTTGGTACAACTCAGAATAAGTGGGACAGCGTAATCCCCTTGGAGGATATGTGGGCAAGAGTGAAAGGTGTCTCAAAGCAGAGCGCGGCAGTCGTGATGTCAGCAGCTCAACCATTTACGTCAACACTAATCCTATCTAACATTGACATGTTCAAGTACCAGTGGGTTTGGGAAAAGTCTAAACCAACTGGACACTTGAATGCTAAAAAACAACCACTGAGGAAGCATGAGGATGTCGTCGTGTTTTACCGTAAGCAATGCACCTACAACCCTCAGGGTCTTAAAGACACTCACGCAGTGGTATCAAGGACTAACAGAGGAAATTACGGGGATTGCTCTAAGACCACAGTGCAGACAAAAACAGGTTATCCGACTTCAATCCTACAATTCCCCACTACCGTGGGGGTGCATCCAACTCAGAAGCCTGTGGAGCTTATGGAATATCTTATTAAAACCTACACCAATGAGGGAGACACCGTGCTAGACTTCACCATGGGAAGTGGAACAACAGGCGTAGCCTGTCGCAACATCAACCGAAGGTTTATTGGAGTTGAGATGGATGAAAATTATTTCAATATTGCAAAGAAAAGGATTCTTGGGCAATGAGCAATCAAGAGATGATTCAATTCATTACAAGCACTCTACTTGCTGCAATGACCAATGGAGACCCATCTGCCCGACAAAGCATCAAGTATTTGGTGATTCTTAGTTCACAACTAAGTGTTTTGGAAGATGATATAGACAACAGTGTTAGCTTGCACAATATGCATTAGGAGGATTTTATGAAAGTATTGATTTGTGATCTGTATGATGGGTTTGACATTGTGATTTATGAAGACGATGAGATGATTCAGCGGTGGAACTTTGACCAAGAGGATACTCGTGAGAGGATGGTCGCGGTGTTCCAAACTCTCGGTATTGAAGCAGAACATGGAGAGTCTTATTGAGGAGAACAAGCATGACCGTTTACACAGAAACGACTGACTGCATAGAAATTGCAGAGAATTACAAATCTCTTTTGAATATGTGTGACTTAAAGACAGCAGCAGATGCTATTATGTATAGAGTGCATGAAATGGATGAGAAGATGCTGGAAGACGTGATGTACACATTGCGAGGGGAGTTGAAGCTTCGATTGATTGGAGAATACAAATGACCAAAGAAGGCAGCACACAAGAAGAAATCAATGACGCTGTGAATTGGATTATAAACAACATGAAAGATTTCCCCGGCAAGGCTCTTGATAAACTCAGCTTTGCGTTGTGGGTAGAGCAACAGATTCGAGAACTTAAGGAGGATGTATGATTTTCTGTTATGTGAAGGATTTTGTACAAGGTGGTGTAGAGCTGCAAGCAAGCATTTCAATCCGAGCTACTGACTATTTCAAGCAACGACCTAACTTCAGTGCTGACAATCCAGACGACTTCTACGGCTACACTGACATTGAGTGGGAGGTAGCCAATGTAGATGTTTTCCTTGAAGAGACAGGGGAGCTGCTGTATTCTGAAAGCGTGCAAGACTTGGAGAAGTATGGCTTGCAGGACGAAGACGTACACGACTGGCTTCTCACTCAGGTTGAAGAAGGACAATGGTGGGATGAAGAAGACTATGACTAAACGCATCTACACTGTCAGGGAGAAAGACAGCACCAAAGCGTTCTCAACCTTTGACAAAGCTCTTGCTTATGTCTCTCCCCTGAACTACAAAGCGGGGGTGTGTATTCGCTTCCAGATGGAAGATGAAAAGATGTACGATCAATTCATGGATGAGAGTCTTGGTAATATGTGGGTGGATCGTAGTACGTATGAACAATGGCGAGAAGATAAGCTTGCTGAATATGGGATTACAGAAGATGATTTGAGTATGCACACAGAAGTATTGTTTATTGAGGAGGTGGAAGTAGAATGACACTCTTTATTATTTACTACAGCATTGGCCTTATTGTGGCCTCTATCCTATCTGTAGGAGCATATTTCATCCTTGGAAAGCAAGGGATTTATGAAGCGTATAAAGGGGACTACCCAAACAGCAAGCTTTCTGTCACAGAAGTGAATGTCTATGCACACATCGCTATCTTCTTGCTCATCCCGCTTGCTTATGGGTATTATGTGATGCGGTGGTTGTTCGATCAGGGAGATAAGCAATTTAAGAAATTCTGGCGTAAATATGTTGCACCACATGCAAAGTGACTGTATAATGGTTCACGTCGAAAGGCGTTGAGCCTTTTCTTGTTTATGGGGGATGAAAATGAAACATTCAGAGATTAAGGGCGAGTGGTTGGATGAGTTTGAGGAGTTGCTTTGGGCTTACCACACATGTGATTGGAAAGAAGGTAACAGTAACCCAAATTACCCTTTCCAACTTGCGGTTGCTTATTTTGATTGGGATTATGATGCTTGGGGTAATGCCACAACTCCTGAGAGAACTCCAGAAGAAGCCTTTGCTGACTACCTGAAAGGCGGCGAAGAATGAATCCTAAAATACGTTGGTATGTACAGAATGGTGGCAGTCATCCTGTCATTACAGCAGAAATATCATTAGGGATGTGTGGTCGATACATCGAACACCAGACCATCCCCTATTGGGGGCATTTAGTGGATCAGAAGAGTGTGCTTGCTTGCACAATAGAGAGAATGCAGAAGAATATGGAGGATGTGTTAGATGAATTCGATTGGGATGCTCCTGTTAGTTACGATTTACAGCAAATGCAATATTCTTTAGAGAGTGGGACACTGAGAATTCCTTCGGGTCTTACACGAGAACAACGAAGAGCTTATTTGAAGCTTCAAGCTGATCAAAGAGAGGATTGGCTCTTTCTTGGAGGGAAGTAGTGCAAATTGGGAGTATATGCGAGTAACATATCGCCCTAAAGTCAAGAAAGAAGTTGAGTATATTAAATATCCGTAATCAAGGGGGGTTTGAAGAATGAAAGTTTATGTTGTATCCGTCACAGACGGGTGGGTGATCAACGCATGGTGGTCAGACTCGATTTGGGAGACAAAGCAACTTGCTGAGGATAAAGTCAGTATGTTAAAACTCAAGAGCTACCCTACCAGTATGGGCTATGAGCACAGAATTGAAGAGTGGGAAGTTAAAAATCTGACCCATCTCACGGGCCACTAAATGATCTTAAAAACCAATCCCTATCCAGCGGAGCTGCTATTACGCCTTTATGGGATTATGGGGCGTAAACCAATCCACTCTCTTGAAGGTCCAGAGATTGCAGAGATGATTAAGGACTATTACAATCAAATATCTTCTCTCCAACGTGAAGTGATAACCTTGACACAAGAGAAAGGAATGCTTGAGCAGGAGAATAAGTTTTTGATTGCACAGATGCAGGAGGAAGAATGAGATATACAACAGAAGAGAAGCTTGAAATCCTCAGAAAGCGTCTACGAGACACAGAGAACGAGCTTTCACGCATACGCCAATTACGTCCTTTGGTCAGCATTGGGGATGGGTGGAGCCAATGTATTAGTTTTGAGCAGATGAGCGAGTTTGCTACATTGTGGATGGAGCAGAACGGAATACACACAAAAGAAGATTTGGAGGTTTGGTTGAAATGAAAGAGATTAGAGAAGTTTGCCCTCTTTGTGAGCAGGGTGTGCTGGTGGAAACTGAGGAAGATTTCTTAGTATTTTCTGTCTGCACATACTGCAAATGTGAGGTTGCAGACGCAGAACAAACGGAGATAAACAAACACTCCTACATTTGTGATTGCCATAAAAACTACGGGAAGAAATGTCTGTATCGAGAAAAATATCGGGAAGGGGGGTGTAGGTGAAATTAGATAATTGCGGAGCTTGTGATGGAAAGCCTGTTAGTTACGAGGTGAATGGAAAACATTATGTGAGTTGTTCCAGATGTGATTCTGGGCACCAACGATCCTACAAGGAGTACGAGCAATCGTGTAAGGAGTGGAATCGAATACAAGGGGTTATTAGGAGCATGGAAAGTTGATATGTATAGAGTAGATGATATACCAAAATACAACAACCTGTTCATCAGAGATGGTGAGCGGGTTGTATTGGTTTAATCGAATATGGTAAATAGTAGGAGGAGATGTGGCGCGACACAAAAGAAAGTATGTGAGTAAGGAGCCTATCTTCGGATGGGCACACCACAACAAGTTAAAGAAAGTGAAAGAATCCAACACAGTTGCGAAAAGGCAATATCTTTACTTAATGATAAGTGAGATAGGCCTGTTTAAAATAGGTATCAGCACAAATCCAAGAGCGAGGTTGTCCTCACTGATTAGTTCATCTGGTTTAGATGTTGAATTGCTTGCATTCTACAAAACCAATGAGGACGCAAAGGAAGTTGAGAAGAAACTCCACAAGCTGTTCAAGAAATATCATGTTCGAGGTGAGTGGTTTGATTTTCCAGACACATACTCTCTTGAAAAGTTTGAAACGCTATGTGAAAGGTGTGGCATGACACCTCAAGACTTTTCCACGGAAGGTGGTAAGATCGTGTATGACTATGAGACAAAAGAAGTGGTCGTAGAGGAGACCCGTAGAGAGAAATGGCTTGAGTGGACACAACAGGTGAATAAAGAATGGGAGGAGAGTAGAGAGTGAGTAAAATCCCAGACTATACGGAAGAGATTGAACACCGAATACAAACAAACTCTGACGCCTTGATTACTCTTGGTGTTAAGGAGTGGATGCGAGCTAGGAAAAGAAAAGCTAATATGACAGAAGAGGAGCAAGATAAGGTTGTGAGAAAAATAGATGAGAAAATGAGGGATGGTGGATGAGCAGAGGAAGAAAACCTATTGTCTTGGTAAATGACATTCGGGAGCAGATGTGCGAAGAGTGGTGGGGAAGAGAAGACTTTGATACATGGCCTTTGTGGATTGATGACATAGTAGCAGGCATTGCACGTCTCAACTGGTATGGGGATAAAGAACAACAAATCCCACTATCAACTGTGAACATTATCAAGTGCTTCCTGTTCCTGTCTGAAATATCCACGGAGAGTATTATGGACTTCTTAGAGATCAAGAAGTCCCAAGCAAAGCTCTATGTGAAAGCTTGCACACTCTGCTATCCGTGGTTAAAGAAATCCTTAGACAGCAAAGAGATATTGAAAACCAAATATCCAAGACGAAGTATTGTCTGTGAAGAGCATGGATTGCGTTTGGGGTACGACAAGGCCAACAGGGCACTGATTTAATTAAGCCGGTATAATAATATAGAGATAGTTTAAGGAGAGATGAAGTGGAAGAAGAGTGGAAAGACATCGAAGATTTTGAAGGATTGTATCAAGTGAGTAATCTTGGTAGGGTGAAGTCATTGGTTCGTCCTTACAGACGGACAGAGAAAATACTAACGCCAACCAAAAACACGACAGGATATTTTATAGTCGGTCTACGAAGACCGGGTAGTGTTAAAGGGATGCTTGTGCATAGGTTGGTTATGCAAGCCTTTGAACCAATAGATAATCCAGAAGAGATGACTGTAAATCATAAGAATTTCATTGTTACAGATAATAGGCTTGTTAATCTTGAGTGGTGTACAACTCTTGAGAACAATCAACATTTCTGGAGAGAAGGTGGCCATATAGATTTATCTAAAACCACAGGAAGTAATCACCACCTCAATGTCATTACAGAAGATGATGTAAAGATATTTAGAGAGATAGCCTCTCAGGGACGATACTCCATAAGGAAGTTGTCAGATATGTTTGGTATAGCCTCATCTACAGGGTATCAAATTCATAAAAGGGTGACTTGGAAGCATATCTAAGAATACCCAACCCCTCTACTTTTGGGACTGCTCTTTTAGGGTGGTCCCTTTTTGTTGTATCCAGAAAATATCCTTAGACACTTCCCCCAAATTACCAGCTCGGTATGTGAGGTGCTTTGTATTCTTAAAATTCTTGGATATCTATCCGGGGTGTTTAACAGGCCCACCGGGTACTAGCAACTATCGTGCCTGAATCGGCAAATATCTACAGGTAGTCGATGACGTATAGTCATTAGCCATAGCGATACCCTATCAAGGCATATGCATGTATGTCTGTACTTCGCTAAATCTGATCTATGTTAAACGGAGATATATCAGAGACATTGAAGAATACTATAGCCAAATTGTTCCAATTGGAACGATATTTGCTAGGGGATAGCTAACGCTATCGAGTGAGGAACAGTAATCAGCGGTGGCTGATGAGATGGGTATAGGGTAATTAATACCATAAGGAGGGTAACTAGAACCGTTCATGCTTAACATCATTCGATGTCTCGCATTCACTCACAGCTATTACAAAGGTATTTAGAGGGTATCTTTCGAGGGGATAAGGTAGGTCGAGGGTTGTCCATAGATATCGCCATTACTACCTTAGATGCTTTTCTGGGGAGTCTTTAAAGGAGAGGTTACAGTCGAGGCTGTAGGGTAGCAAGGGGCGAGCTGTTAAAGCCCCTTTAAGGGTGCTGTAGTGGCTTGTATAAGCTTATAAAGAGTGTTTGCAGATAGGTGATGAGGGGTTAATTGATGTTTATGTACTAGACAAAGAAAAGCCCCAGGGGAGGGGCTTAGGTCAAGCTTTTGATGGGTACGGTCCCATGATTTCATCAGCCTTTTCGGCCATCATGACATCCTCCGCTGACCAGTCGGATGGATAATCAACCTCCTTAGAATCGCCGTCTTTGTAGAAAACAAAGTAAGTGTTATAAGACATTTTTAAACCCTCTTCATGGTTGGTGCAGACATAATAACGCCCCATCTAAGGGGCGTCAAGAGAATTTTGAGAAATTATTTACTCTTACATATCGCGCTTGCGTGTGACATCTTCGGAATAATGCTCAACTGAGAAATCATCCCGGACGTTACGATTACTTAGGAAATACTCACTTTCACACTCTACAAAGCCATTTTTGATAAGCCAAGCGCCAGCACTGACAAGGTAATGGTCGCCATAACCGTATTGCATTTCTGTAACCCCGAGATCAATCCAGCGACCATCTACAAGGGCGCTAATGTACGCGACGTGGTACGTGTTACCATAGGACTTCTGAAACCATCGCACTCCTTTAACGCTGAAAGCTTCAAAGCCAAAGGCTTTGTCAGTCAGGTTGACTGCTTTGGTTTCACCGTTGATGTTGAACTTGCTGGAAGTTTTCATGATCTACCCTTTTCAGTTGAGGGGCTTTCTTACCCCGTTGAAGCTATTAAAGCAAAGCCCCGGCAAAGATGCAAGGGCTGTTTTCTACGAAAACGTGCTTTTTATAGAGTTTTAAAATTGAGCGTAAACAAAATTCCCATTGGCCAGCTTAGCCACAAGCATTGTGTTCTCGTTCAAATACTCTTCAACAATGTTTTCG
>Ga0075011_10002423_pt1 | contig 10071 bp, 9 predicted proteins | sample TARM_MetaG_T_14_FD_72354 | JGI IMG/M metagenome (GOLD analysis project Ga0075011, IMG submission 72354) | Freshwater microbial communities from Pennsylvania, USA, analyzing microbe dynamics in response to fracking - TARM_MetaG_T_14 | ecosystem: Environmental > Aquatic > Freshwater > River...
AATGGTGGCCCCAGCTGGACTCGAACCAGCGACCGATCGATTATGAGTCGAGTGCTCTAACCAACTGAGCTATGGGGCCGTACAAACTAAACTTTTGACTTTTGTGCTAACACATCCCTGATGATCGGCACTCAGCTCGGCCATCCACGGCCTCGCGCTCAAGTCTTTCGAAGTGACGTTAAGTCACTTCTCATCACCTACGGTGACCGCCTTTCGCCTAAGCTATGGGGCCATTCGCTTAAGAGCGGCACGCAGTATAAAAACTTTTACCGGCTTTGTCATCCGGCTTATTTGGCAAATGGCGCTTAATTGCTGATTTTTTAGGCTGTAACAGCTAAAAACAATAAAGGCGCACGAGGCGCCTTTATTTAATACCAGACAGTGTTTGCGATTTACTCGTCCAGGAAGCTCTTTAGTACTTCAGAGCGTGAAGGGTGGCGTAGCTTACGCAGGGCCTTGGCCTCAATTTGCCGGATCCGCTCACGCGTTACGTCAAACTGTTTGCCCACTTCTTCCAGGGTATGGTCGGTATTCATATCGATACCAAAGCGCATCCGCAGAACCTTGGCTTCGCGGGCGGTTAAGCCGGCCAGTACTTCGTTGGTAGCGTTTTTCAGGCTTTCCATGGTCGCAGAGTCCAGTGGTGATTCACCGCTGGAGTCTTCGATAAAGTCGCCCAGATGCGAATCTTCATCATCACCAATTGGCGTTTCCATTGAAATCGGCTCTTTGGCGATCTTCAGTACCTTGCGGATCTTATCTTCCGGCATTTGCATCCGTTCTGATAATTCCTCAGGTGAGGGTTCGCGACCCATCTCCTGCAGCATTTGCCGTGAAATACGGTTCAGCTTGTTGATGGTTTCAATCATATGCACCGGGATACGGATAGTCCGCGCCTGGTCAGCGATAGAACGGGTAATCGCTTGCCGGATCCACCAGGTTGCATAAGTTGAGAACTTATAGCCACGGCGATATTCGAATTTATCTACCGCTTTCATCAGGCCGATATTACCTTCCTGAATTAAGTCCAGGAATTGCAAGCCACGGTTGGTGTACTTTTTGGCAATCGAAATAACCAGACGTAAGTTCGCCTCTACCATTTCTTTTTTCGCGCGGCGGGCTTTGGCTTCACCAATCGACATCCGGCGGTTGATATCTTTAATTTTAAAGATACTTAGGCCGGTTTCTTCTTCGACCTTCTTTAGCTTTTCAATACAGCGGAATAATTCGTCTTTGGCTTCGGCTAATTTTGCTGAATAAGGTTTATTGCTGCTGATTTCCGCTTCAACCCAAGCGGTTGACGTTTCGTGGCCGGTAAAGGCTTTAACGAAGTTTTTCTTCGGCATCTTGGCGTATTCTACGGCGTGTTTCATTACCAACCGTTCCTGCACCCGCACCCGGTCCATCATCTCACGCATGTTTTTAACCAGGCGGTCGAATTGCTTAGGTACCAGGCGGAAGCAGCGGAATACTTCGCTTAGCTTTTCAATTTCGGTTTTGGTAGTGGCATGCTCGCGGCCGTTCTGCACGATTGAGTTACGGGTCACTTCGTATTGGGCGCGCAGCTCAGCGAACTTTTGTTTCGCCAGCTCTGGATCCGGGCCACTATCGCCATCATCGCTGTCACCGTCTTCGTCGCTATCATCGTCAGAGTCAGAGCTGTCATCCTGATGCTCTTCCGGCAGATCAGAGCCGATATTGCTGCCCATTACCGGCGCATCATCGACTTCATTCGGGTCAACGAAAGCAGACACGATATCGCTTAAGCGGATTTCTTCCGCTTCGTATTTATCCCACTGTTCCAGCAGGTAGGTAATGGCTTCCGGATATTCTGCTACGGAGGTTTGTACCTGGTTAATCCCTTCTTCAATGCGCTTGGCAATATCGATTTCGCCCTCGCGGGTTAACAGTTCCACGGTGCCCATTTCGCGCATATACATCCGCACCGGATCGGTAGTACGACCCAGTTCTTTGTCTACGCTGACCAGCGCCTGAGCCGCTTCTTCCACCGCATCTTCATCGGCGGTGGCATCAGACATAATCAGATCATCGGCATCAGGGGCACTTTCGAAGACCTGAATACCCATATCGTTGATCATGCGAATAATATCTTCGATCTGATCAGAGTCGATAATGTCTTGTGGAAGGTGATCGTTTACTTCGGCAAAGGTCAGATACCCTTGCTCTTTACCTTTCAGGATCAGGAGTTTTAACTGCGACTGAGGACTTTGCTCCATAGAGACTTATCTTCCACCAAAGTTGATTAATCTAAAAATGCGAACTGGCGATTATAACAAAGCGGGGCTTTTCTAGCCAGCTGCGGTTAACTCACCGGACGCGGTTTTTTGCTTTTCAGCGCTTGCAGCAGCAAATGATATTCCTGCCATTCGGCTTTTGTTAGTTGCTGCAGTTTGTCTTTTCGTTCCAGCGCTTCCAGCCGCTGTTGCAGATATAAATCCTCAATTGAATGAAAAGTATCGAGGAAGTCCTGCGTTAACTGTTCAGTGGCAATTTGGTGTTCCCAACTTGCTAACTTTAACAGTATGGTATGCTCTGGCAGATCTCTCCAGTATTCCAGCAATTGTGCAGTAGTAATTCCCGGTTTAGCCAGAATATGTTGCTGTAAACTGAGCAACAAATTAATCCCTGGCAAAGCAGCTTCGGCCAGTTCCGGCGCATCGGGCATCACCTGTACCAGGCCAGGGTTTTGTAGCAGCAGAGCAATGGCCCGGCGCATCGGCGTAATTTTAAGCGTAGTCGACGGTGCTGTTGGCCTTGGTTTGGCGGGCGCTCTGACGGAACTTGCGCTTTGGCGGCCGAGTAAATTATCCAGCTTGCTGCTCAACTGTTCCTGATAGTAGGTGCCTGGTACCTGGCGGATCAGCTCAGTGGCCTTAGCCGCCAGGGCGGTTTTTCCGGCATCCGAGCTGGGGTCACTTTCGGCCAGTAAATGCTCAAATAAATATTGGCTTAGTGGTTTGGCTTGCCCCAACCGCTCTAAAAAGGCGGCTTTGCCTTCTTTTTGCACCAGCGAGTCCGGGTCTTCACCATCGGGTAAAAATACAAATTTTAGCTCCACACCGTCTTTTAGTTGTGGCAGGGCATTTTGCAGCGCGCGCCAGGCAGCATCGCGACCGGCGCGGTCACCGTCATAGCAGCAAATCACCTGGCTGGTATAGCGAAACATCGTATGAAAATGATCTGAGGTCGTGGCGGTGCCCAAGCAGGCCACCGCAAAGCGGATATCGTGTTCCGCCAATGCCACTACATCCATATAGCCTTCGACCACCAGTAACCGTTCCAGATGGCCCGGTTGCTGTCGCGCTTCATACAGACCATACAGCTCACGGCCCTTGTGAAATAGCCGGGTTTCCGGTGAGTTCAGGTATTTAGGCTGGCCATCACCCAGTACCCGACCACCAAACGCAATCACCCGGCCGCGCTTGTCGCGAATGGGGAACATCAGGCGGTCACGGAAAAAATCAAACTCGCGGCCGTTGTCATTGCGGCTAATCAGTTTTAAATCGTAGAGCTGGTCGCGTTTGGCTTTACTGTTGGCGTTAAAATGCTTCAGCAGCCCATCCCAACTCTCTGGCGCATAGCCCAACTGGTAGTCGGCAATACTCTGCGCACTCAGGCCGCGTTTAGTCAGATAGGCCTGCACCTCTGCGGCTTTCGGATGTTGTTGCAGCTGTTGCTGATAATAACTGGCCGCTTGTTGCATTAGCGTGTAGTCATCAGCCTGGGCTTGTGGTCTGTTATTAAATTGGCCTTTTTCGCGTGGCACTTCCAGATGCAGATCTTTGGCCAGCTCTTCAATGGCTTCAACAAATTCCAGCTGCTCAAATTCCATCATAAAGCTGATGGCATTGCCATGTGCGCCGCAGCCAAAGCAATGGTAAAACTGCTTATCCGGGCTGACAGTAAAAGACGGAGATTTTTCGTTATGAAAAGGGCAGCAGGCCGTGTAATTGCGGCTACCGGCTTTTTTAAGCGGTACGCGCTTATCAATCAGTTCTACTATGTCCGTACGGGCCAGTAGTTCATCGATAAATTGACGGGGAATTTGTCCTGCCACTGTTGTCCTTTTTATTCGGGTCTTAGAAAAAGACAAACCGTGTTCGAAGAACACGGTGTGCAGATAAAGCATTTAAACCAGGGCTGGTGAGCCCTGCACCGTTATCCGGCAGCTGTAACTTAGTACAGGCGGATACGACGTGCGTTTTCGCGAGACATTTTCTTCGCGTGACGCTTAACAGCAGCAGCTTTTTTGCGCTTACGGATCCACGTTGGTTTTTCGTAGAACTCTTTTGCACGTACGTCAGCTAAAACGCCGGCTTTTTCACATGAGCGCTTGAAACGACGCAGGGCTACGTCAAACGGTTCGTTCTCTTTTACTTTAACTACAGGCATTAAATTCTCACCTCAGGCCAAAACTGGTTTTCGTTAACCAATACGATTAAAAATGGTGCGGTATTCTACGCAAAAAGCACCACTAAAGTAAAGCGCTTGTGCGATCTTAAATCAGATCCTCTGGCGACCAGGGCGCCAAGCCGCTACAATGCACGTTTTTAAGGGCGAGGAGTATAGCGAAGTGTGCTGCACTAAGCGATCTTTTTCCCGCTTTAACGCCCGAAATTGAGGTTTAATACATGCGAGTACTGGGAATAGAAACGTCCTGCGATGAAACCGGCATTGCCATTTACGATGGTGAGCGCGGCCTGCTTAGCCATGTATTGTATAGCCAAATCCCGCTGCATGCCGATTATGGTGGCGTGGTGCCTGAACTGGCGTCTCGCGATCATGTCCGTAAAACCCTGCCACTGATCAAGCAGGCGCTCAGCGAAGCCGGTTTAACCGCTGCTGATATCGATGGCGTTGCCTACACCGCCGGCCCCGGTTTGGCGGGTGCGTTACTGGTCGGGGCAACCTTAGGTCGTAGTTTAGCCTTTGCCTGGCAAAAGCCGGCACTGGCGGTTCATCATATGGAAGGCCATTTGTTGGCACCGATGCTGGAAGAGAGAGCCCCCGAATTTCCGTTTCTGGCGTTGCTGGTCTCAGGCGGTCATACCCAGCTGGTGGCGGTGAAGGGTATCGGGCAGTATCAGTTACTGGGGGAATCGATAGATGACGCCGCCGGTGAAGCCTTTGATAAAACGGCCAAGCTGATGGGGCTGGATTATCCGGGCGGGCCTTTACTGGCCAAGTTAGCCACGCAGGGTGATGCCACTAAGTACAGCTTTCCGCGGCCGATGACCGATCGTCCCGGGCTGGACTTTAGCTTTAGCGGCTTAAAAACCGCGGCCTCGATGGTGATTCAAAAAGAAGGCAATTCCGCACAGGTGCAGGCTGATATCGCCGCCTCTTTTCAGCAGGCAGTGGTGGATACCTTGCTGATTAAATGCCGCCGTGCTTTGGAGCAAACCGGCTACAAGCGGCTGGTCATTGCCGGTGGTGTTAGTGCTAATGAATCATTGCGCCAGCAACTGGCGGCATTAATGCAAAGCTTGAAAGGGGAAGTGTATTATCCACGTAAGGAGTTTTGCACCGATAACGGCGCTATGATTGCCTTTGCCGGTTATCAGCGTTTAAAAGCCGGGCAGCAACAGGATTTATCAATTGGTGTTACGCCACGCTGGCCACTGGAGCAACTGCCAGCGATCTGAGGCGGCGCTTACTACAACGCTCTGGCAAGCGTGTTATTCGCGTACCCGCTTGGATTTATCCCAAATCTTACTTTCCTGCCGGCGGTAGAGTCGGCGGATATTTTCATGATGGCGGGCAATAATCAGGATACTTAGCATCAGTACTGGCAGAGTATAGAGTGGTTTGATCCACCAGGTGAAGAGCGGCGCCAGCGCCACCGTGATTAACGCACCGAGCGACGAATAACCGGTCAGTAATACTACCAGCAGCCAGGTGCCAATCAGTAACCCCGCCAGATCCAGCCCAATCGGCATCATAGCACCAAAGGCAGTGGCCACGGCTTTGCCGCCTTTAAAGCCAAAAAACAGTGGGTAGATGTGCCCCAAGCAAGCGCAAATCGCAATAATCCCCAGCCACAGTGGTTCAATTTTCAGAAAGTACGAGCCCCAAACCGGGATAGTGCCTTTGAGGATATCGAAGACCAGTACCAATACCGCAGGCAGTTTACCGCCCAGACGCAGCACATTGGTGGTGCCGGGATTACCTGAGCCATGAAAGCGCGGATCCGGCAGACGAAATAACTGACACACCAGCACGGCCGAGGAAATCGAACCCAGCAGGTACGCAGCTAACATCATGATCAGGATCAGCAGGGTCATTCCGTGGTTCCTCAGCACCCATTTTTGCGATACTATTGCGACAACATTTTTCGGGCAGCAGAATACGGGTGTTCCTGCATTTCACCTATCCGACCAGCCTACCTGAAACGAAAAATAACGCAATGCGGAATTCACCGGATGGATATCGTTTTTATCAAGCAACTTGCCGTTGATACGGTGATCGGCGTTTACGACTGGGAAAAGCAGATTAAGCAGCGCTTACTGCTGGATCTGGAGCTTGGTTGTGATCTGACTCGCGCCGGCCGCAGTGATGAACTGCGCCATACGTTGGACTATGCGGTGATCAGCGAACGGGTGATTGCTTTGATTACTGCCCAACCACTTGAACTGATTGAAAGTGTGGCAGAGCGGGTAGCTGAGCTGCTACTCAGCGAGTTTGCGACCCAGGATGTTAAGGTCACCGTGTATAAGCCGGGTGCCGTGCCTGCGGCGCAAACAGTTGGTGTGTGTATTCGGCGCAGCCGCGAGGCGCTAAGCTAATGGCGTTGATTTATATTAGTGTCGGCTCGAACATCGACCGGGAGCACTATGTGCGCGCTGGTGTGCGTAAACTGGCCGAACATTTTGGTGCTTTAACCTTATCTTCCGTCTATGAAAGTGAAGCGGTCGGTTTTAATGGCGACCCTTTTTATAATCTGGTGGTCGGTGTCGAAACGACGTTGAGTCTGACCGAGTGCGTCAGGCTGTTAAAAGAAATTGAAGATCAATTTGGCCGGGTGCGCGGTGCGGAAAAGTTTTGCGGCCGCACCCTGGATCTGGATTTACTGACCTACGATCAGCTGGTGTGCCAGCAGCCGGTGGCGCTGCCGCGTGGTGAAATTACCGAAAATGCTTTCGTACTTTGGCCGTTGGCCGAAATTGCCGCGGAACAAATTCATCCGTTAACCCAACTAAGCTACGCCACTTTGTGGCAAAACTACAACAAACCCCAGAAACTCTGGCCAATTGATTTTTCATGGAGTGACTAATCTTGAGCACGCTTGAAGTGATTATCCTGTCGATTATTCAGGGTATTACCGAATTTTTACCTATTTCATCCTCGGCCCATTTAATTCTGCCGTCCGCCATTTTTGGCTGGGAAGATCAGGGCATTGCTTTTGATGTGGCGGTGCACGTTGGCACCTTATTAGCGGTAATGTTGTATTTCCGGCAGGATATCGCCAATTTAACCGTGGGTTGGATAAAAAGCCTGGGGGGGCAACATAGTACCGATAGTAAGCTGGCGTGGTGGGTGATATTAGCAACCATTCCGGCCGGGTTAGCCGGTTTACTGGCTGCCGATTTGATTGAGACCTTTTTGCGCTCGCCCTGGGTACTGGCAATCACCACCATAATATTCGGCTTACTATTGTGGTTAGCCGATGCGACTGCTAAACAACAGGTTAGTATGGAGCAGATGAACTGGCGTCAGGCGTTGATCATTGGTCTGGCACAGGCAGTGGCGCTAATTCCCGGCACCTCTCGCTCTGGTATTACCATGACCGCAGCGATGCTGCTCGGGTTAGATAAAGTCAGCGCTGCCCGCTTTTCGTTTTTGCTGTCAATCCCGATTATTGTGTTAAGTGGTGGTTACCAAGCCAGCAAACTGCTAAGTGAGCCGACCCAGTACGATATCAGCGGTATTTTATTAGGAATGGGGCTGTCTTTTATCAGCGCTTTAATTTGTATTCACTTCTTCCTAAAAATTATCAGCCGGATGGGGATGTTGCCTTTTGTGATATACCGGCTGTTATTGGGTATTGGTTTACTGGTTTTCTTGAGTTTTAACGCTTAACTCTTTATTGACTGCAAGGTTGCAGTAATCGCCTGTAACCTTGCAGTGTTTAGCGCCTCTTTAATCGCCGGTCCGGTAATGCCCAAAGCCATGACCTGTTGCGCTGTTACCTTTAGTGCGGCCTCTGCTAACTGTTGTAAATAAGTGGCCTGCGCATACTCCGCCTGCTCAAAACCGGTGCGGCCGCGCAGATCCGCAGTGCAGCAAAGCAGAATATCGTTCAGTCGCTCTGGTTTGCGCCATAAATCTATCGCATTGAAAAACTTCAGCACGGTGCTGGCTTTTAGCTCTTGGGCGCGGTGCACCAGCTGATGATACTCGCAAACCAGCAGCGCCAGTTCACGGCAACTATTAGGTACCCGTAAGCGCTCACACAGCTGCTGGATTAATGGTAAACCCGTATGTTCGTGGCCATGATGGGAAGGTAACAGCTCGGTTGGTGTCACACCTTTACCCAGATCATGCACTAAACTGGCAAAACGGACTTCGATTTTTTCTGACAGCTTGGCCGCTTGCGCCAGCACCAGCAAGGTATGCACTCCGGTATCAATTTCCGGATGCCATTTTTCTGGTTGAGGGACGCCCCACAGCGCGGCAAGTTCAGGCATCAGTGCCTGCAAAGCACCACATTGCTGTAATAGATCGAAGTAGGCAGCCGGCGTACCGGTACTCAATGCTTTGGCGGTTTCGATCCAGACGCGCTCGGCACTGAGTGTTTGCAATTCACCACTGCCACTTAATTGCTGCAGCAACGCTAAGGTTTCCGGCGCTACCTGAAAACCCAGATGCGCATAACGGGCATAAAAGCGGGCGACACGCAGTACCCTGAGTGGATCTTCAACAAAAGCTGCTGAGATATGCCGCAGCAGTCGTGCTTGCAGATCTTTAACGCCGCCAAAGGGATCAATTAGCGTGCCGTCAGCGGCTTTGGCAATCGCATTAATGGTCAGATCACGGCGGGCGAGATCTTGCTCCAGCGTGACATCAGGCGCCGCATAGACGTTAAAGCCGGTATAACCAGAGCCGGCTTTACGCTCGGTGCGGGCCAGGGCGTATTCCTCTTTACTTTTCGGATGCAGGAAAACCGGAAAATCTTTCCCGACCTGTTGATAGCCCAGTTCCAGCATCTGCGCCGGGCTGGCGCCGACCACCACATAGTCACGCTCAGTAAAGGGGTAGCCCAGCAGTTCGTCGCGCACTGCGCCGCCAACAAGATAAATTTGCACACGCTTTCCTGATTGCTGTTTTTTTGCCATTATACCCGCCTTGGCCTAATTTGCAGTGCTGATAAACAGGATAGCGATGTATAGCGGATTTTTTGGTTTTAACAGCCCGCCGTTTTCGATAGCACCCAACCCGGACTTTATGTTTTTAAGCCCCCGCCATGCAGAAGCGTTGGCGCACTTGCGCTTTGGCCTGGGTGATGCCGGTGGTTTTGTGCTGTTAACCGGCGAGGTCGGTACCGGTAAAACCACGGTATCGCGCAGCTTATTGCAGGAGCTGGACGAACAAACCGATGTGGCCTTTATCCTAAACCCGACGCTGTCGGAGCTGGAACTGCTGGCGGCGATTTGCGATGAGCTTAAGATCCGCTATAAAAAAACCGACGCCAGTCTGAAACTGTTGGGCGATAAAATTACCCAGCGGCTGCAAAAAAATCATGACGCCGGTAAAAAGACTATCCTGATTATTGACGAAGCCCAGCATCTGCAACCCGCGGTGTTAGAGCAACTGCGCCTGCTGACTAACCTGGAAACCAACACCAAAAAACTGTTACAGGTGATTTTGATTGGTCAGCCAGAGCTGCAGCAACTGTTGCAGCGCAACGATTTACGCCAGTTGGCTCAGCGGATCACTGCCCGTTATCATCTGCTACCGCTTAATCTTAGCGAAGTGCAACAATATGTGCGCTTCCGGTTAAAGGTTGCAGGCTGTGAGCGGCCGGTGTTTAACGACAAGGCAGTGAAAAAG
>Ga0075011_10002425_pt1 | contig 10059 bp, 7 predicted proteins | sample TARM_MetaG_T_14_FD_72354 | JGI IMG/M metagenome (GOLD analysis project Ga0075011, IMG submission 72354) | Freshwater microbial communities from Pennsylvania, USA, analyzing microbe dynamics in response to fracking - TARM_MetaG_T_14 | ecosystem: Environmental > Aquatic > Freshwater > River...
TGTAGCGCAGGCGATGGTTCGTCCAGCACATCGGGGGATCCGGCTGGCGAGGACCGCACTGTCGGGTCGTGGGTGGCCAGCTATATGGCGATGCTTGAGAGCGACCCGGGTATCGCGCTGAGTAGTTTTGAGGCGAGTGTTCTAGAGGACTCGTTCGTTACGGACGAGGAGTACCGCGAGGCGCAGGATCGGTTCCGTTCTTGCATGGAAGACCGCGGCTGGGAGGTCGCTTTCCTCGGGGGCCACAGCGCCGAGGTTGTCGGCGCGCTCGACAACCCCAGGGCATTCGAAGAGGGTGGTTCTAGGGACGATTTTGAGTCCTGCGAGCAGGGCACGTTGTTCCATATCCAACCGATCTTCTTGGCGCAGAACTACAATCCCGAAGGGCTTGGTCCTGTTGAACTCATGCGTGCTTGCTTCTCGCGCACGGGCTCGGATTTGGCTGCGGAAATGACCGACGAGGAGTTGCTCGAATTTGAGTTCTCCGTGGCTCGGGGTGAGCGTCGGGTGGACCCTGTGGATGCTCTTTGCCTGATCGACCCGACGGGTCAGTTGGGCCTTGACGAGCAGACCGTTGGTGACCGGCTCGGTTGGGGCTGATGAGTCGTTCTGGGTCCCGAATGGGTGTGGCGGCGGTCAGTCTGGCTGCGGTTGCGCTGGCAGGTGCGGGGCTGACGGTTGGTTTGCTGGTCTCGCCTGAGCCTGGGCCCTCGGATGTCGCCCAGGCGTATGAGGGTCCGCGCACGGTTGAGGTGCGGCAGGAGTCCTTCGATGACGCGCGGCAGGTTCCCTTCACCCCTGTTCTCGGTGACGCTGTCGAGTTGCGTGTGCTCGACAGCGGGCGTGTGACGGCGGTGGAGTGCGAGCCGGGTGGGCAGATCGTGTCCGGGTCGAGCCCGGTCACCGTGGATGATCGCCCGGTGATTGCGTTGGCGACGAGCATCCCGTTGTGGCGCGATCTCGGCCCCGGGTCCCGGGGCGCTGACGTGTCATCGCTCCAGGAGGAGTTGGCGCGGCTGGGCTTCGACGTCGACGTCAGTGGCGTCTACGGGACTGCGACCCGCAACGCGGTGCGTGACCTGTTCCGCGGTGCGGGACAAGCACGCCCGGACGGACGGCTGACGTCTGACCGGGTGGTGTGGCTCCCTGCCGCTGAGGCGCAGATCTCCGAGTGTCTCCTGGCGGTGGGGGACCACACCACGGACGGGCCGCTGGCGGCTCTCGGTGCCGGTGTGATCGGACTGCAGGCAACCAGCGTTGGGCAAGGCATGGTCGAAGGGCCGAGGATCGTGATTTTCGACGGTCTGACAGCTCCCGTGGTCGACGGCATGGTCACTGACCCAGCCCTGCTGGCGGCGGTGGCGGCGAGCCCCTGGCTGACAGGTGATGCTGCGACGGGGGCGCCGCTCGGGTTCGCGTTGGCCGAACCGCTTGATGTCACGGTTGTGCCACCCGCTTCGTTGTTCGACCTCGCGGATTCGGCCGGGTGCGTCTCCTCCGAGGGGCACGCGCGCGCGGTGACCGTGGTGACCTCGCAACTGGGGCGTGCTTTCGTGACTTTCGATGACGGGGCGCCGCCGCCGTCATCGGTGGACTTGGAGCCAACTGGCACGATGAGTTGCCGATGAGTGCCGTGGTGCTGTCGGGTCTGGGCCACCGCTTCCCTGGGACGGCATGGTTGTTCCGCGGCCTTGACGACGCTTTGGCGCCGGGAGAGGTCGTGGGGCTCGTCGGCCCGTCAGGGTCGGGCAAGTCGACGCTTCTGTCGATCATCGCGGGCTGGCTGGCTCCGACCGCCGGAACAGTGAGACGCGAGGGCATCGAGCACACCAGTTGGGTCTTCCAGAACCCGCACGGCGTAGCCCGGCGAACGGCCCTTGATCACGTGGCGTTGCCGCTCCTCGCGGGCGGCCTTTCCCGCTCGCGCGCTGAGGCCCGCGCACACGATGTGCTCGCCAAGTTCGATCTGACCGATGCCGCTGGCCGACCGTTCCGGGACTTGTCGGGAGGTGAAGCCCAGCGTCTGATGCTGGCACGGGCTCTCGCGGTTGGTGCGGGCCTGCTGCTAGTCGATGAACCGACCGCGCAACTCGACCTTGCCACCGCCGCAACCGTCAACGACGTGCTCGCGCGAACGGCATCCGATGGGGCCATCGTCGTCATCGCGACCCATGACGAACACACCCGCGAGGCCTGCACGCGGATCATCGACCTGGGCAACTACCAGGACGGCCAGCGATGAAGGCCAGTGCGATCCTCTCCGAAGTTGTTCGCGATCTGACCTCGGGCACCGCCCGCGCAGCCCTCTACGGATTCCTCCTAGCCGCGATCGTCGCTGGGCTCGCGCTGGTTGACCAGCGCGCCGTCGCGAGCATCCTTGATGACGCCCGCGCCTTCCGCGCAGCCGGCAGCGCCGTCTCGGTCCTAGAGTCGCGAGCCGCGATCTCCGCGCAGCGTTGCGCAGCACTCGAAGAAGTACCCGGCGTCACCGGTGCTGGCGCGGTTCGCGACGGCGGCACGGTCACCGCGCTCGCCCTGCCCGCAGCCAATCTCGCTGTCCACGAAGTCACCCCTGGCATTCTGGACCTGCTGAGTAACATCACCACCGTCACACCCGGCTCCGACCCCATCGCAGCCGGCGTTTGGCTGACCGACGACCTCGCGAACACCCTCGGTGCCACACCAGGGGCAACGCTGGCCCTGTCCACCGGTGACGTGCCTGTCACTGGGGTGTTTACCTGGCCTGACGACGGACGAGACCGTCAGTTCGGCTTCTCCGTCCTCGCCCCGGTCCCCGCAGTCGGAACATTCACTGGCTGCATGGCCGAGGCTTGGCCAGCCGACGACCTCCTACCCAGCCTCCTTCAGTTCACAAGCGCGGCCTCCGGCGCCGAGACCGCCGACCAGCGCATGTTCCAACTCAACGGCACCCGCGGAGCAGTAATGGACACCGAGGCTCAACTCTCCGCCCGCCCCACCCGGTGGGCCGCCGCCACCGCCGCCGTCGCAGCCCTCGGCATCGGATACGTGGCCGCGCGCACACGACGGCTCGAGATCGCCGCAGCGCTGCACGCCAAGGTGAGCCGCCCCGACATCGCATGGATACACCTACTCCAGGTGCTGGCCTGGACCATCGCCGCCGGACTCATTACTACCGCACTCGTCACCTGGAACGCCCGCGCCGCATTCCCCACCCCCTGGACCACAGGCTGGCTCATCGGCCTGCGAGTGATCGGCGCAGCCATCCTCACTCCCGCCGTCGGTACCCTCCTCGGCATCATCCCCACCCGCGAGAGCCACCTGTTCCGCTACTTCAAGAACCGGTAGCACGCAAGAACCTCGTCGAGGCACCTCCCGGGCTCGGGCGTCCCCGTAGGTCTAGGAAACTGACACAGTAATGAGACGGCCGACGCTGACACCCAGACTATCGTCACAGGTCACAGAGCTGCCCGACTGACAGATCGGCTGAGAACCGACACTCACCGCTCGTCTCATCGTGGCGCGACGCGCTGACGCGGCGCTTGACAGGGGATGTGCTGGCGCCCGGTGATCGCCACCGGGGCGGAGGGCTCAGCGGTGGCCGGGCCGCCTCATGTAGATGAGCTCCTTGTACTTCGCCCCGAGCGCCGCCCTGTGGCGCTCGCACTCGCGGTAGCCGAGCCGCTCGTACAGGCGCACCGCCCCGGGGTTGGTGTCCACGACGTCGAGGACGAACTCCTCGTAGGGCAGCGTGTGCAGGTGCTCGAAGATGCGGGTGGCGATGCCCTGCCCGCGCGAGGCGGGGGCGACGGCCGCGCCTTCGATGTACAGCGTCGTCTCCGGGTAGCGCAGCTTCTTGTGGAACAGGTGGGACATGACCGGGTACAACGCGGTGCCGCGCAGCAGGCCGAGATGCTCGCGCAGGTCGGACCCTGTCACGTGCAGTGCGCGGTGGGCGCCGGCGGAGCAGACGGCCATGCCGAGCACCTCCCCGTCCCGCACCGCGACGTAGACCCGTTCGGGCACCAGGGCTGGGGCCAGGGCGTGGACCCACCGCTCCATGTGCTTGCACAGGGGGCGCAGGTCCTCCTTCCAGGACTCCACGAAGAGGCGCGCCACCTCCTGGCGAGGCACGGGAGAGAGCTCGCTCATCGGCATGACCACCGGCTCCGTCATGCCGCCGAGTCTGGCAGCGCCGCCCCGCCTCGGCGCGACGGGGCGGCGATCGCAGCGGTGGGTCAGGCGCGCTCGGCGCGGTTGACCGCGGAGACGATGGCGTGCAGGGTGGCGCGCGTGATGGACGGGTCGATGCCGACGCCCCACAGCACGTCGTCGCCTACCAGCACCTCGACGTAGGCGGCGGCGGAGGCGTCACCGCCCTCGGACATGGCGTGCTCCACGTAGTCGAGCACCCTGACGTCGATGCCGACGTGCGCGATGGCGTCGATGAAGGCCGCCACCGGGCCGTTGCCGGTGCCCTCCAGGGTGACCGGGGTGCCGCGGTCGATGACGTCGATGCTCATCGTCGTCGCCCCCGTCTCGGTGGTGACGGTGCGGTTCTCCTGCAACCGGATGCGGCCCCACGGGTCGAGGCCTGCGGCATTGCCCTCCTCGACGGGCAGGTACTCGTCCGTGAAGAACCGCCAGATGTCCTCGCCGGTGACCTCGTGCCCCTCGGCGTCGGTGACCCGCTGGACCACGCCGGAGAACTCGATCTGCAGCCGACGCGGCAGGTCCAGCGCGTGCTCCGTCTGGAGCAGGTACGCGATGCCCCCCTTGCCCGACTGCGAGTTCACGCGGATGACCGCCTCGTACGAGCGGCCGACGTCGCGCGGGTCGATCGGCAGGTACGGGACGCCCCACACGATCTCGTCGACGGTCGTGCCCGCGGCCTCGGCCCGGGCCGCCATGTGCTCGAAGCCCTTCTTGATGGCGTCCTGGTGCGAGCCCGAGAACGCCGTGAAGACCAGGTCGCCGACGTACGGGTGCCGCTCGTGCACCCCGAGCTGGTTGCAGTACTCCACGGTGCGGCGGATGTGGTCGATGTCGGAGAAGTCGATCTGCGGGTCGATGCCCTGCGTGAACAGGTTCAGGCCCAGCGTGACGAGGTCGACGTTGCCGGTGCGCTCACCGTTGCCGAAGAGGCAGCCCTCGATGCGGTCACCGCCGGCGAGGTACCCCAGCTCGGCGGCCGCGACGGCAGTGCCGCGGTCGTTGTGCGGGTGCAGCGACAGGACCACGTTCTCGCGATGGTCGAGGTTCCGGCTCATCCACTCGATCGAGTCGGCGTACACGTTGGGCGTGGCCATCTCGACAGTGGCGGGCAGGTTGATGATCACCGGTCGCTCCGGCGTCGGCTCGAGCACATCGAGCACCTCGTTGCAGATCCGGGCGGCGAACTCCAGCTCGGTGCCGGTGTACGACTCGGGCGAGTACTCGTAGTACACGGTGGTCTCGGGGATGGTCTCCTCGAGCTTGCGGCACAGCCGCGCGCCCTGCAGGGCGATGTCCACGATGCCGTCCATCGAGGACCGGAACACCACCTCCCGCTGCAGGATCGACGTCGAGTTGTAGAGGTGCACGATCGCCTGCTTCGCCCCGCGGATGGCGTCATACGTGCGCTCGATCAGGTGGTCGCGGCACTGGGTGAGGACCTGGATGACGACGTCGTCGGGGATGCGGCCGGACTCGATCAGCAGGCGCACGAAGTCGTAGTCCGTCTGCGACGCGGACGGGAAGCCGACCTCGATCTCCTTGAAGCCCATCTGCACGAGCAGCTCGAACATGCGCAACTTGCGCTCCGCGTTCATCGGCTCGATGAGCGCCTGGTTGCCGTCGCGCAGGTCCACGGCGCACCAGCGCGGGGCGGTGGTGATCGCCTTGTCCGGCCAGGTGCGGTCCGGGAGCGAGAACCGGATCTGCTCCTGGAACGGCACATACTTGTGCGCCGGCATGTTCGACGGCGTCTGGGGGTTGCGGGCGGCGATGCCGCGGGTGGTCTCGTGGTTCATGCGGGTGAGGTGTCCTTCAGTCTCGGGCGCTGGCGGCCGGCACCGCAAGCCACCGCGACGAGGAGACCGGCCTCAGAGGACCCCGCCGCGGCACAGAAGCAGGAGGCTCACCGTGGGACGCACGACGACACCCTAACCCCGCGGCACCGCCGTCCGTCCAGGCCGACCGTCATCCGAGCGCGCGGCGCCCCGCTCAGCGGCGGGCGCGCAGCGCGGCGTCGATCGCCGGGTCGCCCAGCGCACCGAGCCAGTCCAGCAGGGCCGGATACGTCGACGGGTTGGACGCGACGTACGGCCGCAGGTGCGGGGCCTCCTGCACGATGAGGGCAAGATCGGCGAGCGGCGTCGCCGGGTCGACGGCGTGGGCTGCGGTCCACCGCGAACCCGACTGGTCAGCGACCGCGGGCAGGACCTGCGTGGCGCCGACGTCGTCGGACGGCGCCTGCGCAGCCGGCGCCTGGGCAACTGGCGGCTGCGTAGCGGGTGCCTGCTCCGCGGCCGACTGCGCAGCGGTCGATTGCGCAGCGGTCGATTGCGCAGCGGTCGATTGCGCAGCGGCGGTCGGCTCCTCGACGCCCTGGGGGTCTTGGGCTGAGACCTGGTCGGAAGGCCGGACGGCCGACCCGGAGGCCTGCGCGAACGCCTGGTCAGAGGTCTGAACCGCCTGCCCGGTCTGGGCCTCCTGCTGCGCCCGAGCGGCGACCTCGTGCGGCGAGACCTCCACGGTCGGCGCGCCGCCAGCCGCAGCGTCGCCCCCAGCCCCCGCGTCGGCTGCAACCTCCGCGCCGCCCGCAGCCCCGGCATCGCCCCGAGCCGCCCCGTCGGCCGCACCGGCCCCGACGGCTCCTGCGTTCCGAGCGCGGTGCCCCGCGGTGCGCACGCCGCGCGGGCCGGAGGCCGTCGGCGCGGAGGCGTCGGCGATGCCGCCCGGGACCGCCACGCCGCCCGGCGCCCCCACGCTTCCCGGCACCACCGCGTCGTCGTCTGCGGGCTCGGCAGGAGCGGCGGCCGCGAGCTCCGCCCGCAGGCTGCGCAGCGAACGCGGCACCAGGAGCACCGCCAGCACGACGGCGGGCACGCCGAAGGTCAGGAGGTAGTCGAGCGGCTCCACGCCGCGCAGGTCACCGGCACGGACCACCAGCAGCACGAGCCCGAGGACCGCCACCACGAGCGCCGCTCCGACGGCCGGCGCGTGCCCGGAGACGAGGTCCTTGACGAGCGCACGCCGGCCGAGGAACGCGACGACCGCGATGATCACGCCGAAGACGAGCCGCAGGATCACGGGAGTGCCCCGGTCACCGTCGATCAGCGCGAGGGTCGCCAGGAGCGCGACGTAGGCGCCGAGGCCGGTCGCCAGGAGCAGCGCGTGCGCGGCGGTGCCCGACCACAGGCGCGGTTGGTCACCGGCGCCGACGGTCTGCCTCACCACCCGGGTGACGGCGGTCGCGGCGAGCGCGGGCCAGAGCACCAGGCCGATCCACCAGAAGTGCGACGTCTCCGTCCACGGGGCGCGGAGGTTCGCGGCGAACAGGGCCATGCCGAGCGCGACGACGATGCCCACGGCGACCAGCAGCACGCCGGCGGCCTCGTCACCGCGCACGTACTGCCAGACCGTCAGCCACAGGTAGCCCAGCGCCAGGAGGGCGGTGAGCACGACGGCGAGGACGCCCCAGACGGAGAGCTCGCTGTCGCCGGTCGCGGCGAGGATCGGCGAGACGATCGCGAGCAGGGCCACGATCCCGGCGACGACCCACAGGGTGCGGGGCCAGGTCGCCGCCATGGTGGGACCGGCGGCGAGCAGGGCGGCCGCGAGCCCGAGGCCGAGGCCGGCGCCGACACCCCAGGAGTCGCCGGGGACGACGTCGAGCACGATGTGCACGAGCGCGACCACGACCACGGGGATCATGCCGACGAGGCGCACCCGCTGCTCGTTCGCCGCCCAGGCGGCGGTGACGATGCCGGCGCGGTGGGCGTAGGGCAGCGTGAGGGCGAGGAGCGCGACGACGACGGCGAGCACTACCTCAAGGTGCGCGTGGCCGGTCGCGCCGAGGAAGGCCCCGCCGCCGATCGAGAACGGCTCGGGGAATGCCCACGGGAGCGCCAGAGCGACGAGGAACGCCGCGGATGCGACGCCGTCGCGCACCAGGTCCCGCACCGGAAGTCCGGCAAAGGGCGCACGGGGCGTGCGCTCCTCGCTCACGGCGTCGTCCGCGGTCCCGGGCTCGTGCGTGGCTTCGGTCATCGGCTGGCTCTCCCTCGTTCGCGGGAACCGGAGAGACCGGCACCCCGGGCACGTTTCTACCCCCTGCGACCGCGGGGTGTCACGACGCCTGGCCAGCGGCGCTCAGATCCCGAGCTGAAAGACTCCCCAGTAGGTCAGCCAGACCAGGAGCAAGGCCGAGCCCGCGACCGAGGTCCACACGGTCACGTGCGCAGGCCATCCGGTCACCAGCGCCACGCGCGGCTCGCCGGCGCGGCGCGCGCGCCAGCCGTCGCGGGCCAGATTGATCAGGAGGGCCGCGAACACCACGGTGCCGACACCCAGCAGCCGGACCGCCAGCCAGCCGCCCTGCACGATGAGGTCGGCCCGCTGATAGTTGACGGCGAGGTTCGCGATGCCGATCAGGTACCAGACGAGCGCGACGAGAGTCATCACGGACCCGGCGCCCAGCCCGAGGAGGTCGGCCGGCAGCCCGCGGGCCAGCGCGGCGGACGGCACCGTACCCAGCGAGCCGCGCCCGACGGCGGCCAGGCGGCGCAGCAGCGCCGTCGCGAGCCACACCACGGGGCCGAGCAGGAGCAGCACGACCCCGGCGATCACGGTGCCGATGACGATCTCGCCCGACCCCCACCACCGCGGCTGCGGCATCGGGGAGGCGAGAAAGAGCTGCTCGGGCTGCGCACCCGCGATGCGCGGGTCGGCGTCGGCGGTCTCGGGCAGGCCCTGCACCCAGGCGGCGATGTCGCGGGAGAGTTCCGGGACAACGCGCCCGCCGACACGCAGGCCGTGGTCGGCACCCTCGTAGAAGCGCACCGTCACGGGGGCGTCGCGACTGCCGAGCGCGGTGTCGGCGATGATCTGCCGGGTGGCCTGCACCATCGGTTGAGACGGGTCGGCGGCGCCGTAGACGACCAGCACGGGGGCGGTCTGGCGCTGGAGCCACGGGGAGACGTCGAAGTCCGCGTACGTGAGGATCCCCTGCGGGAACTGCATGCCCACCGCCCGCGGGATCGCGCGGAAGACCTGGGCAGGCACGTTGGTGTTGCGCAGGAAGTTGTCGACGGCGAACGCGGCCAGCAGCCGCGGTTCGACCACGGGGGCGGAGGCCAGCACGGTGAACGCGATGTCCGGGTCCTCGACCTGCATGATCGGCACGATCCAGGTGCCCTCGGACTCGCCGTAGACGCCCACGCGCGCCGGGTCCACGCTCGGCACCTGCCGGAGGAAGTCCACGGAGTGCAGGTAGTCGAGCGCCATCATCTCGTAGTCGCGGTGCCACAGCGTGTAGGTGTCGAGCCTCTTGTCGGGCACCAGGGTGACGACGCCGGCCGAGGCGAGCTGCTCGGCCTGCGCCACAAAGGCCTCGTACGCCTTGCCCGTGCCGGCCCCGTGGACGAAGACCATGCCGGCCAGGCCGTCGCCGGCGCCCACGGGTTCGCGCAGCAGACCGGCCACCTCGTAGCCGTCGAGCTGGATCTCGACCTCGGTGGTCGTGAAGTCGAAGGTCCCGGGCGGGTGGATACGTCCGTCGGCCCTCCCCGCCTCGGTCCCCCCGATGAGGGTGTACGACGACGCGGGCTCGATCTGGTCGCGCACCGGCACGGGCGTCCAGTCGGGGCCCGCGAGTGCACCGAGGATGGCGAGCCCCACGAGGAGCGCCGCCGTCGTCCCGACCGTCCGCATCACCACCTTGCGGACAATACCTGGGGGCCTGCGGACCGCCTCGCAGGGCGGCCCGCGGGCCGCCCATCATGCGGCGCGAAGTCTCAGAAGCCGAGCCGGCGGAGCTGCTTGGGGTCGCGCTGCCAGTCCCGGGCGACCTTCACGTGAAGGTCCAGGTACACCCGC
>Ga0075011_10002426_pt1 | contig 10058 bp, 12 predicted proteins | sample TARM_MetaG_T_14_FD_72354 | JGI IMG/M metagenome (GOLD analysis project Ga0075011, IMG submission 72354) | Freshwater microbial communities from Pennsylvania, USA, analyzing microbe dynamics in response to fracking - TARM_MetaG_T_14 | ecosystem: Environmental > Aquatic > Freshwater > River...
CGGGTGCGGCGCGGCTGCGGCCGCAGGGGGCGGTGGCGCGGCAGGCTGTGCCGGAGCGGCGGCCGGGGCCGCAGGCGATGACTTGGCGCCGGACTGGGGGGCAACGGGCTGGGTGGCCGGGGTTGCGGGCGCGGATGCTGCCGGGGCGGCCTTGGCGGGCAGGCGCACGGGCGGCATCGTGGCATCGGCGCCAATGGCGATCTCGCAATCGTCGCCGACGAAATCGAAGATGTCGCGAACCGATCCTTCGTCGACCGTGGCGGGCATGCGGAACGTCCAGCCCAGATAGCCGGTGCCCGGATCGAGCGCGTCGAGGTGGGGGACATGGCCCACGTCGCATTCGACGCAGGTGCCGCCCAGTTCGAGCACTTCGCGCAGCATCAGCATCGGTTCGCTGCCGTTGCGCATGGCCCCGGCATGGGTGCGGATCCTGACCAGCCAGGAGCCGCTTTCCTCCTCGCTGTCGCCGTTCGCGGCCCCATTTCCGGCCCCGTTCGCATCGGGGGATGCCATCGCCCCGGCGATGGAATCGAGCATCGAATCGAAATCGATGCCCATGTCGTCGTCATCGCTGCTGCTGCTGGCCGGTTCGGGCGCGGCGGGGACCGGCTCGGGCGTGGCGTGCGCAGCAGGGGCTGCATTGCCGCCTGCATTGCCCCCCGCATTGGCAGCCATCGCGGCGGTCAGTTCGGCCTGGAGGGCCACGTCGTCGGGCGTCTCGCCCAGCCCGCGCGCGGCAGCGACATGGTCGCTGAGGGTATCGAGCGCGCGCAGCAGAAGATCGACGAGCGGCTCGGTGATCGGCACGGTGCCGTCGCGCACGTCCGAGAGCAGCGTCTCGAACGTATGGGTGAACCCCTGAAGCGCGATATAGCCGAAGGCGCCCGCGCCGCCCTTGATCGAGTGGACCCCGCGAAAGACCGCGTTAACGGTATCGGCGTCCTGGGTGCCTTCCTTGCAGGCGGCCAGGCCCTGTTCGGCTGCGGCCAGCGATTCCTCGCACTCGGCGAAGAAGATGGCCTGGATTTCCTCGGCGTTCATGCCTCCGCTCCATCGAAAAGTTCGCGCTGGAGGCCGATCTGGGCAGCCGCCTCGCGCAGGGCCGGGGAAGGATCGATCACCGCGCCTTCGCCGCTGCGGCGCGCGCTCACCAGAACCTGGAACATCGCCTGCCCGATCTGGGTGCAGGCGCTGCCATCGATATGAATCGGGCCCGCGCCCAGCGCGGCGACCAGTTCGGGCAAAAGGGCCTCGGCGGCCGCGCGGTCGCAGCGGGGTGGCAGGGTGATCGTGGACATCTTCGGGTCTTCCCCTTTGCGCAAAGGCGTGGGTCAAAGGTGTGAGTCAAAGTCTCGGGTCGTCGCGGTCGTGATCGGAGCCGGTCCCATGGGGCGTGCAAACGGGAGAAAAGCGCCTTGGCGCGGGCCTGTCCGTCCTTGCGCGACGGCATGGGGGCCGGGCGTTCGGGCTAGGCTTAGCGGGCAATCCGAAAAGGGGCGCTTTCCGCCCTCTTAGGGTGAGATACCTAGGCACGGGGATGGAATTTGCACGCGCCTGCACGGGTAAGACCATGGTCAACACCAGATGACCCATGGCGCCGCCTGCGCGGTGGAAGCCCAGACGAAGGTTTTGCGATCCATGCATGAAGCACGTGTTCTTGTGGTGGACGATTCAGCGGCCATGCGCGCGCTGTTCTCGGACATCCTCGATCAGACCAAGAATGTCCGCGTCGTCGGCGCGGCCGCCAGTGCGGCCGATGCGCGCGAGCAGATCGCGGATCTCAAGCCCAACGTGATCACCCTCGATGTGGAAATGCCCGGCATGAGCGGGATCGATTTCCTCGAGGAGATCATGGAAAGCAGCCCGCTGCCCGTGGTCATGCTTTCCAGCCTTACGCAGGCGGGCACCGAAACCTCGCTCAAGGCTTTCGAGCTGGGCGCGGTCGAATGCTTCCCCAAGCCGCTCAAGGCCACGCCCGAACAGTTCGCCAAGACCGTGGGCAAGCTCGGCAAGATCGTGCTGGCCGCTGCCAACAGCAACGTGCGCGACCGCCACAAGCTTCAGGCCAAGCGCGAGGCCGCTGCCGCTGCTGCCGCCGAAGCGCCCCGCTTTGCCTGGAACGGACGCTTCGTGGCCTTCAGCGCCTCGATGGGCGGGATCGATGCACTCACCACGATTCTGGCCGACTGGCCCGATGAATGCCCGCCCACGGTGATCTGTCTCCAGACCGAACCGATGCTGGCCGAAACCTTCATCAAGCGTCTCGACGCCGACCTCAAGTGCTCGGTCAAGATTGCGCGCGATGGTGCCCCACTGGCGCAGGGTACGATCCACATCGCCGCCGATCCCGAGCGCCATGTCGTCGTCGAGCCCGGCCAGCCGCCCAAGATCCGCCTGATGGAACGCGAGCCGGTCGAAGGCGCGCGGCCTTCGGCCAACCTGCTCTACGGCTCGATCGCGCGCGCCGGAATCCCGGCGGTCGGTGCGCTGCTGACGGGCATGGGCAACGATGGCGCCAAGGGCCTCAAGCTCCTCCACGACAGCGGCATGGACACGCTGGTGCAGGACCCGAGGAGCGCACTCGTCAGCGAGGCCCCGGCCGCAGCCATCGCCCTCGATCCCAGCGTCGCGCAAGTCCCGCTCGACGATCTGGGCGAGCGCGTGATCGGCCTGTGCAACCAGAGTTGAGGGGGCCTGCGTTCTTTGGTGAAGCGCTTTTGGGCGAACGCCCCGGACCCGATCCGGGGCGTTTTGCATGTCCGGGGAGGCGGGCAAGCCATGTTCGCCCAAAAAGAAAGGCCCGGCGCCGTGGCGCGCCGGGCCTTTTCCGCAAGGACGCAGCCAGAAGGGGTCAGCTGGCCATCATCGCCTGGCGGATTTCGAGAAAGTCGGTGCGGATCGTCTCGATTCCCTTGGGGTTGAACTGGAGCGCGCTGTCGAGCACCGCGCGCCGCGCCGACTGGTAGAGCTGGATCAGCGCCTCGCCCGCCGGGCTGGTGCTGTCGACCCCCATCTGGAGCGCGGTGAGCGCCGAGACCGCGCGGGTGAGCGCGGCGCTCTTGGCGGCATTGTCGCCGCTCTTGTGGGCATAGATCGCCCGGCCGAGCGAGCCGGCCACCTGTTCGAGGCACAAGTCGACCAGCTGGCGCGGGTTGGCGCCCTTGACCCGTGCCTCGAAATCGACGCGGCGATAGGCCTCGCCCGGATCGCGCAAGGGCCGCATGTCAGTTCCCCGATTTGCCGTTCCAGGCGGTGATCTGCGCCTGGAGGAACGAGAGCGTGGACTGCGAGGACGAGACCCGCGAGGCCAGCTGGGCATAGCGGCTGACCAGTTGCGTGCGCAGGGTTTCCTGCTTGGTCTGGAGGTCGCTCAACTGCTCGGTCAGGCTGGTCTGCCGCGTGCCGAGCGCGGTGATCACCCCGCCCAGTGAGCCCGGATCGCTGACCGAGGAGACCGACCGCGCCATGGAATCGAACGTCGCATAGACGCCGTAGAGCCCGTTGGTGAACATCGCGGCGGTGCCATCCGGGCTTGCGGTCATGGTTTTGTTCAGGACCGCGCTGTCGAGCGCGAAAGTGCCGTTGCGGTTGATCTTGAGGCCCAGGTCGCCCAGCGTGGCAGGCTGGCCGGGCGTGGCATTGGGCATGACCACCCGGCTCGACAGCGAGCTGAGCATCTGGCGCAGCGCGCGCGCGCCGGCATTGTTGGTGAGCGAGCCGGTATGGCGGTCGGTGTCGCTGTTGAGCTGGGTGACGATCTGGTTGAGCGCCTCGACAAGGTCGTTCATCGCCGTCTGCACCGCGCTGGCAGGGTCCGAATAGGAGATCGTCGTGGGCGATCCCGCATTCGTCCCGGTCAGCTTGAGGGTGAGGCCGGGCGCGGCATCGGTGATCGTGTTCGAGGTCGAGGTGCGCGCGACGCCGTCGAGGACATAGGCCGCGTCCGTGGCGGTCGACTTGAGCTGGCTGGCCGCACCCGTGGCCGCGCTCCAGTTGAAGGCGGCCAGCGTGGTGTCGCCGGCATCGGGCGTAGTTTCGATCTGGAAGCCGTTGGCCGCGCCATCGGCGCCGCGCAGCACGAGTTGCGCGCCGTTCGCGCCCGTGGCGACATAGGCGCTCACGCCCGCGCCCGAAGCGTTGATCTTCTGCGCGAGCGTGCCCAGCGTGTCGCTGCTGGTGACGGCGATGTCGACTTGCGCGCGGCTGGTATCGGCCGAAAAGCTGGTGCCGCTCACCGTGCCGAAGCGCAAGGTGAACGTGCCCGCGCCGACCGCGCTGGTCGAGGCGGCCAGGGTCGGTCCGGTCAGCGTCTGGCCCTTGGCCAGCGCGGTGACTTCGAGGGTCGAGGTGCCGCTGCCCGAAAGGGTGCCCTTGCTGACCGTGGCGACCGAGGCATTGGTGATCACCGGGGTCACCGCCAGATCGCCCTCGCGCACGCGCGTGCCCAGCGAACTGGCCAGCGTGCTCATCATCGACTTGAGCGTCGAGGCCGCCGAGATCTGGGTGGTGATCTTGTCCTGCTTGGCCGTCACCGCGTCGATCCGCGACGCGAACTGCGCCGCCGAAAGCTGCTCGGCAAGGCCCGAGGTGTTGATCGTGCTGCTGCCCAGCGATGCCAGCAACTGGGCCGTGGCTGACGACGAGGACGTGGCCGAGATGGCCGCAGTGGTCGAGCTGGTGGGGGAGGTAGCCATGTGGTCGAGGACGACCGGGCTTATCGCTTTTTAAGGGGTTGGCCCGATCTTTTCAGGGCGGTTTTTTCCGGAAAGCGATGTTTCGGGCCGCCCCTCGGCATCGAAGCGCAGCTCGACCGGCACATCGACCATCGGCGCGCCGGGCGTTTCGCCGCGTTTGAGCGAGAGGACGAAGGCCAGAACCGCAGCAATCGGGGCGTAGAGTTCCTCGCGGATCATCTGCCGCTCGCGCGTGGTATAATAGACCGAGCGGGCGAGCGCGGGATATTCGAGCGTGGGCAGGTCGAGTTCGGCGGCCAGTTCGCGCATGGCCAGCGCCTTTTCGCCGCGGCCCTTGGCCAGCACGACGGGCGCGGGGGCGATGGCCGGGTCATAGGTCATCGCCACGGCGAAATGGGTGGGGTTGGTGATCACGAACTGCGCCTCGCGCATGGCCTTGTTGACCCCGGCCATGGCGATCTGGCGCTGGCGCCCGCGGATCGCGGCCTTGCGCTCGGGCGAGCCTTCGCTTTCCTTGGTTTCGTCGCGAATGTCCTGAAGGCTCATGCGCAGGCGCAGGAAGCGGCGGATCCACTGGATCGGAAAGTCGATCAGCGCGATCAGCACCAGCCCCGTGGCCAGCACCACCAGCAGCGAGAGCATCGCCCCCCAGGCATAGGCGAGCTGTCCGGCCAGCGCGCCTTGCGTGATCTGCCCGCCGCCCAGCCCGACGACCTGCCCGACCCGCCCGCGCATCCAGAAAAAGCCGAGCGTGCCCAGCAGGGCGACTTTGGCCAGCCCCTTGCCCAGCTCGATCAGCCCTTGCGCGCCGAACATCCGCGCCAGCCCGCGTGCCGGATCGAGCCGCGAGCCCTTGGGCATCAGGTTGCCCGCGTTCCATCGCCCGCTCGAAAACCCCAGTTGCGAAGCCAGCGCCACCCCCATCAGCGCCCCGCCCAGCAGCAGCACCGGGGGCAGCACGCCCATCAGCGCCGCGCCCACGCGCTGGGCCGGGTCGAAATGGTCGATGGTGTCGCGGTCCCACGAAAAGCCTGCCCGTGCGATCGTGCCCAGTTCGGCCAGAACCAGGGGCCCTGCCAGCCAGAGCCAGCCGATGGCGGTGAACACGCCCACCGCCGTTCCCAGCTCGCGCGAGCGCAGCACGTCGCCGTTTTGCGCGGCATCGCGCTTGCGCTTTTCGGTTGGCGCGAATGTCTTTTCGCCGCTGTCCTCGCCCGCCATGGCGTCAGCCCTTTGCCGGCAGCGGGGCCAGCATGGCCTGTGCCTGTCCCAGCGCCAGCGCTACCACGTCGTCCATGGCATCGGCCACCAGCGGCGCGGAGGCGACCAGCCCGGCCAATCCGGCCAGCATCCCCAGCGGCAGGCCCAGCGCAAAGATGTTGAGGCTGGGCGCCGAGCGCGCGAGCACCCCGAACATAACCTGCACCAGCAGCAGCAGCAGGACCACCGGCAGCGCCAGCACCAGCGCCGAGACGAACATCTGCGCGCCAAAGGCGGCCATGATCCCCATGCGGTCGGGCGTGAACCAGCCGCCGCCGGGCGGGAACGCGCGATAGCTGTCGACCAGCAGGGCAAACCATTGCAGGTGCGCGCCCAGCGCGAGGAAGATCACCGTCAGCACGACGGTGAAATATTGCCCGAGTGCGGGCGAATGCGCGCCCGAGAGCGGATCGGCGGCGGTCGCGATGGACAGGCCCATGCTCGCCCCGATCATCTCGGCGGCGATCACCGGGGCGGCAAAGGCGAATTGCAGGGCAAAACCCAGCGCCAGCCCGATCACGATCTCGCCGCAGGTATCGAGCAGGCCGGGCAGCGAAAACAGCGCTGCGGGCGCGGGAATCGCGGTCCACGCGCAGAGCATCACCGCAAGGGCCCCTGCCAGCACGACCCGCACTTGCGCGGGCACTTGCGCGCTGCCGAACAGGGGCGCGGCAAACAGCGCCGCCCCGCAGCGGGTCATCAGGAAGACCATCCGCCAGAATTCGGCCTCCAGCGGGCCGAAGCCGAAGTTCATCTGGATCATGGCGCGCGCTTCCGTCAGTTGCCCAGCGTGGCGATCTGGTCGAACAGGTCTTTCATGAAGTCCTCGACCAGCCCGAGCATGGCCCCGCCCAGCAGCACCAGCACGAGGGCCGTCACCGCCAGCTTGGGCACGAACGTGAGAGTCTGCTCGTTGACCGAGGTGGCCGCCTGAATGATCCCGACCACCAGCCCCACCGCGAGGCTGGCGAGGAGGACGGGCGCGGCGACGAGCGCGGTGATCCACAACATGCGGTCGGCCAGCGCCAGCAGGGTTGCGGTATCGTCCATCTCACGAAAAACTCGCCGCAAGGCTGCCCATCATCAGCGCCCAGCCATCGACCAGCACGAAGAGCAGCAGCTTGAAGGGCATCGAGACGACCGTTGGCGACATCATCATCATCCCCAGGCTCATCAACACCGAGGAGACCACGAGGTCGATCACCAGAAACGGCAGGAACAGCATGAACCCGATCTGGAACGCGGTTTTCAGCTCGCTGGTGACAAAGGCGGGCAGGAGGATCGAAAACGGGATCGCCTGCGGCCCGGAAAAGCGCGGGGCCCTGGCCATCGTGGAAAACATCGCAAGGTCGCGCTCGCGTGTCTGGCGGACCATGAAGGCGTGGAATTCCATCCCCGCCGCGCCAATGGCCTGTTCGGCGCCCAGCGTCCCGGCGGCATAGGGCTGGATGGCGTTGGCGTTCACCCGGTCGAGCGTGGGGGCCATGACGAACAGCGAGAGGAACAGCGACAGCCCGATCAGGATCTGGTTGGGCGGCGATTGCTGAAGGCCCAGCGCCGTGCGCAGGATCGAGAGCACGACGAGAATACGCGTGAAACTCGTCATCATCAGGATCAGCGAGGGCAGGATCGTGAGCAGGCCCATGATCAGCAGCAGTTGCAGCGAAAGCGACAGGCTCCCTTGCGACTGCGCCCCGGCGATCTGCGAAAACGCGCGGTCGAGCGCGCCGGGGATGGCCGTCACGCCCGGTGCGCTGGCCGGGGTGCCGGAAGGCGCGGTGCCCGAGGCGGTCTGGGCCAGTGCGGAGAGCGGCGCGACCAGCACGGTGAGCGCGGCAGTCCATGCGGCCAGCGAAAGCGCGCGCTTCATGCCTTTGGCTCCTGCTGGCGCGCGGGGGCTTCGGCCAGACGGACCAGCCCGCTGCGCGAACTGGCGACCAGAATTTCGCGATCATGGAAGGCGATCACCGCCAGACGCTGGGTGGGCGAGAGCATCTGCGTCTCGATCACCTTGACCGTGCGCTCGCCCGCAGGCGTGCCAAAGCGGCCCTCGAAGCGCCGCACCAGCCGCAGCGCCCCATAGGCCAGCCCCGCGATCAGCGGCAGGACCAGCGCCAGCTTGACCAGATACCAGAGCATCAGGCGTCCTCTCCGCTGCCCTTGGGCGCAGCCTTGGCGCCCGGCCATGCCGCTGCCGGGGAGGCTGGCGAGGCTGGCGCCTCGCTGCCGGCCAGTTCGACGATGCGCAGGCCGAACCGGTCGCCCTGGGCGACCACTTCGCCGCGCGCGATCAGCTTGCCGTTGACCATCACGTCGAGCAACTCGTCGGTCAGCCGGTCGAGCATGACCACGCTTTCCTCGTTCAAGGCCAGCACGTCCTTGAGTGTCATCTCGGTCCGGCCCAGTTCGACGGTGAGGCGCACGTCGACATCCTTGAGGAAGTCGAAACCGCGCGGTTGAAAGGACATCGTTGCAATCCCCTGAAAGAAAATAAGAATCAGAATGCGTGGGTGAGCTGGACGGCCAGGCGGTCGTCCAGCGCGCCCACGGTGCCGTGGGCAATGGTCTGTCCGCCCACCCGCACGGGCACCGCGCGCGCCACCGGCACGGGCAGGATCTGCCCGACTTCGAGCGCGGAAATCGCCGCGAGCGGCAGGCGGATGTCGACCAGCACGGCGCTGACCATCAGCGGCACTTGCGCAAAGGGCTGGGCCAGCGGGCTGGCGGGCGGATGGTCGATTCCGGCAGGCGGGCGGTCGCCGTTGCCGAAGAAGGCGGCCAGCGTGTCGTAGGGAAAGGCCATCTCGATCGACCAGGGCGCGCGGCCCGGCTCGTTGACCGAGAATTCGAGCGCGACGATGGGTTCGTCGTTGGCGAACGGGGCGAGGTGGTCGATATGGCCCTCGCGGCGCAGCGGGCGGATCGCCCCGGTGCCATCGGCCCCCAGCGCCGCGCCGAGGCGGGCGGCCAGCATGGCCTCGATCTTCTGGACCATCAGTTCGCCCGAGAGCGGCAGTTCGCGCGGGAGCTGCGCGGGGGCGACCCCGGTGCCGCCAAACGTGCGGTCGACCAGCCGCAGCACGGCCTCGCCCGCGATCATCCCCAGAATGCGATTGTTGGCAGGGCCCGCGCCATAGAGCGTATAGGCGCCCAGATTGCGGTGCCCCATGACCTGCATGGTGGCATAGTCGGAATAGACGGTGCGTTCCGGGCGGTTGCATTCGACGTTGGGTTCCTCGCCGCCCAGCAGGGTGGCCAGCGCGCCGGCCAGTTCGCGGGTGAGCCGCTCCGACGTGCGCGTGAGCGCGGACACCAGCTCCGACTGGGCCGGGCCGGGCGGCAGGAGCTGGGTGCAGTGGCGTGCCACCACCCGCTCGGCCACGAATTCGCGTTCAGGCTTCATCGCCTATCTTTCTTTCCCGAAAGGATGCGCATGGCCCGCGAGCGGGGCCTGAAGGCGCGTTCACTGCACGATGAACTGCTTGAAATAGACCGCATCGACCCCGCCGAAGCCTTCGGTATCGGTCAGCACCTTGTTGATCGCGGCGGTCAGGCGCTGTTGCAGGCGCTGCTTGCCCTGGATCGTCTCCACGTCGGTATCGGGCGTGTCGGCCAGAACCGCCAGCATGGCCGAGCGGATCGCCAGTTCATGCTTCTGGATCCACAGGATCACGCGATAGTCACGCCTTGTGGACACCGCGACCGACATCTGCACGAGACGGTCGGAATCGCGCAGGTTCGAGGTGAAATCCTCGGCGAACGAATAGTAGACGGTGCGGTATTCGCTGCCGCCCTCGCCATCGACTTCCTTGCCGCCGCCACCGCCTTCCCCTTCGCCTTCCTTGGCCGGGGGGGCATAGGGGTCTTCCTCGCCCTTGCGGATCAGCTTGGGCTTGTTGTCCTCGTGGATGACGACTTGCGGCCCGCCCAGGATGCCGGCGGCAAACAGGCCATAGACCGCGCCCCCGCCGATCGCGAGCGTGCCCACGGCCACCCCGATCAGCACGACGGGGCCGCCCTTCTTCTTCTTGGGCGCGCCGTCCTTGTCCTTGTCTTTCTTCTCGCTCATGCTCGGTCCTTGCTATCTGGGGATGGGGGCGGGGT
>Ga0075011_10002429_pt1 | contig 10053 bp, 9 predicted proteins | sample TARM_MetaG_T_14_FD_72354 | JGI IMG/M metagenome (GOLD analysis project Ga0075011, IMG submission 72354) | Freshwater microbial communities from Pennsylvania, USA, analyzing microbe dynamics in response to fracking - TARM_MetaG_T_14 | ecosystem: Environmental > Aquatic > Freshwater > River...
AGTTCTCGTCCCCTTTGAGCGGGGTTAGGTATCGATTGCTTAACCAATTATAACACTTACAAAAGCCTTTATGAAGGCTCTTGTACTTAAGAAATACTGGTCTAATTTCAGACGAAAGCTTAGTGAATAATACTCGCTGTGGTCGTTTTCCGGGCAACAAATTATGTTATAAAAAGATAATTTGTGGATATCGAATTGTTTTTTTTATTGCCTTAGCTCCTAGTATAGTCACTTGATTATCATTTACTTCATCAGGTAAAAGGTAGAGTGTTATAGCCCCTGTATCAGGAAGTTCTTCTTTTAAAATATGGATTACCTTTTCTCTAGTTGTTCTTTGTCTAATTTCTCTCTCATATATACTAAACTGCTTCATTGTAAAACCTAATTCCACGAGTCGTTTGCGATACTTAGCTGCTTGTCTTCTTTCTTTCTTAGTTTCTCGAGGTAGATCAAAGCAAATGAGTAATATCATTATTTCCCAACCTCTATAAATACAGGCAATTTTAAAGGCGCTGAACTATCCTCTTCTAAACAGTGTTTATAAGAAATGACCGTTACTTTAATTGCATCAAGTATTGTGCATACTTTCCCCTCGATAATACATTTTTCAAAAAATATATGAAGCAACTTTTTCTTTTCTTCTATACCTAAAGATAATACTAAATCAGTATAAATCATTTCATATACATAGGCATCAACAAATGGTCTGTAAGACTCAATCATATCATCAGACAAATTAAAAGGATTTTCACTAGACTCATGGTTAATGCCTAAGCTAGGTTCAAAGCCATGAATAATTAGTTCTTTACGAATGACCGCTCTCAACAAGGCATAGCCATAGTTTAAACTGGCATTCACTGCATCGTCATACCTTCCTCTTTTAAATCCTGTACCAAATAAAGTTGGAAAATATACCCTTGCAGCCTGTGACTCTCTATTTGTTTTATCCCCCTCTGTAACTTGTTTCCCCATAAGTTGAATCGTTTTTGCGGTCTGCTTATTAGTAGTCATCAGAGCAATACAATCTGCTTGATTGTTAATTTTTGCGATAATAATTTTTCGCCACAATCTGTTTTTCATTTTCTTAGTTAATGCTATTTGTAGTTTTAATCGTGCCAATTTTTGACTATGCCCATAGTCAGGAGTCAGACATGTCAGCGGCGAATGCTTTTTATCGCAGAACATAACTCCTATGTTCTTTTCCATACACAAAGAAACTAAGCGATTAGAAAAATAGCTCCGTTCATGATCAAAGATTAACCACTCCACATCATCAAAAGGAATAAACCGTTCTTCTTTACTCACTAAATTAACAAAACGGAAACTACTCTGGACAACCGAAACATAATGCTGGTGCTCCACATACACAATATCTTTCATATAGTACCCTCTCTTTTTTTATATCCATAGGCCATTGGTATTCTCCAATTATTTAACTTACAAGGCATACTCGCATGTTTAGTTTACCTTCACTACTTTGTTTCTTTCTCCTTAATTAATACTTTCTAAATATAACGATTGACAGACCATTTTTTCATTACGAAGGTTCTCGGCCCCTCATAGCGGGGTTGGGTATCGATTTTGTGGTTGGTTCACATCGTTAGTCATAAAGCATGAGTTCTCGTCCTCTCATAACGGGGTTGGGTATCGATTTACGATTTAGTTTTACAGGAAACGAAAGATTCTTAGTTCTCGTCCCCTCATAACGGGGTTGGGTATCGATTATATGATTCTAAATCCTAAATCATTGGAACAATTAGGTTCTCGTCCCCTCATAACGGGGTTGGGTATCGATTAGTTAATGGAATATGAATACGAATACTTCTCTGAAGAGTTCTCGTCCCCTCATAACGGGGTTGGGTATCGATTTACACAACGACTAAGTATCATTTCTACAAACTAGGCGTTCTCGTCCCCTCATAACGGGGTTGGGTATCGATTGTCAAGAAGGAGCAGCTACTCACATGCTCTTGGAGTTCTCGTCCCCTCATAACGGGGTTGGGTATCGATTACTTACAACATTTAAGGCGGTGAAACTTTGATATGACAACCTTTTCATTAACAATTGTGTGGTCATAAAACAGGCAAGCTCTTTGTGATGTTTTATTGCTTTGCCCGTTTTGTGACCATAGCTTTTTGGATCAAATTCTTCAACTATTCAATATATCAAGTAACTCTTGATTTGTTTTTTCAAAGAAATCAAACCATTTCTGTTCAACACTGACTACTTCATTCATTAAGTGCCAACAATCATTTACTATCCTATTAAGTTTTACTTCTTTGGAATTTATCTCTTTAAATCCATGGGCAACACGATTTCTTAAAGGGTTAATTCCATTCACTGCATTTAAAGGCCGTATTAAAGAAGAGTTTTCATTTAAATACCTGAGGATATTTACATATATGGGTAAACTAAGTGTGCGATCCTCAGAAAAACTATTGCTTGATAATTTCGCCTCTTCTTTTAAGAATTCAAATAACCCTTCATTACCTGTCAGATTTAGCTTAGGCAATCCATTTTTCCAATGTACAACTCCTGGATAAGTTGTTTTTAGATAATATTCAACTGCGAACTCAGCTAGATTTTTAGAACGTATAAGAACCTCGCTAGTTAATTGTCTCTTGGCTTGTAACTGAATGAGTAGAAATCCATTAAGGAGTATTTTTTCGTCTAAAGGATTAGGTAGATTTTCAATATCGGGTAGTAACTTTTGGTACTTAACTGAATACAGGATACTTTCCAATCGGTTAGTCATTTTAGCTCTTTTTTTCTTACTACTTATGTTATTTTTAATCAACAACTCATACGTGCCATCATAGTCAAATTGCTGAATCAACTCAGCCATACTTTTCTTTAACAATGTTTTATTGAACTTTTCTCCTTGATCTTGTATGGTTCGATCTTCAAATGTGACTTGATTATCCTTATTACTTTCAATGAGACTATATATATCTTTTTGACTATCATGAGATATCCCTTCATTTGATGAACGAGAAGGGGTTACCACTTGATAAGCTTTTACATTTAATCCACTAATTCGATTGATTGAAAACATAGCCGATATGATTTGTGGTGTGGCACTAGTTAAGTTAAGTAAGATTTCTTCTTCCGTTTGATAATATTTTTGTATAATTGAAGATAATACCTCAAACATTCGATCAAAAAGGAATACCTCGTTATTTTTTATTATGGTACTGTCTACACTAATTTCAGGAGTATAATTTGGAATAGCTTGAAGAGCTGTAACAATCTCTTCATGTTTTTGATAAGACCGTTCAGTGTGAATCAGCACAATTTTATTCGGGCGGTGCACTCTGGCTATATGCAATAGTGGACCATCAAAATGATTTCTTATTGGGTCACTGTCCCCTACACAACTGATAAGTGTATGCAAATTTAATCCACCCCTTCTAAAGGTTTAATCAAGAAATTACATTTGCCAAACTCATATAAATTATCGGGATTATTAATTAAGTGGCGAATTTCGCCGTTTACTTTATATTTAACTGATGGTGCTTTGGTTAATTTCAAAACACCGTTGCCTACCATTTTCATTTTTCCTCTTCGAAATCTTGATGGATCAGCTTTATCCATATACGTTTTGGTCCAAAACCCACTGCCTGCTCCTAAATATAAAGGATATTGAACATTCTTCTGAAGGTACTTAGAAGGGAAGTCTTTTAAGAAACGTCTCTTATACGCTTCATACTGCTGGTTAGATAAAGGCCCGAGAGAATCCAATAGCTGTATCGCCTCTTCTCCAATAGCTGTAATTGTAAAATGAATAGCAGTAAATGGTTTTATACACTCTCGATAAACAGGTAGTGGTTTCGCTTCAGATTTCTTAGATGAATAGTCCCATTTTTGAGCAAGGATTAAATCAGTTGCCGATAGCGGCTTACTATCTGAAACACGAATAGAGTGAAAAATATCTGAAAATTGAGTGCCTTGTTTAGCACCCCAAGGAATTTGATCTCCCTTAAAGTGCTGATTAACTAAGATGGTACGTATAGCACCTTTTAATGAGCTTCCTGGAATATAAGGCATGTTATAACTATCTTTTATAAAAGCAGATACCTCATTAATATTCCCTTTAGGTGTTTTTTTATCGGCTTCAAGTTCAAGTTTGGTTTCTTTTATAGAGTAACCCCCAAAATTCCGAGTTGTTATCCTTTGATCATTTAAAAATTGTACTAACCTTGGATTTTGGCGGTTGTTTCTATTGCCACTTTGCATTAAAAATGATTCAAATGTTTCCGTAACTTTTGAACCTTTCTGTTGAATCTCTTGATACACTTTACCCATGTCTGGAAAATAGTAATAACCCTTTTCATATATATACTCCTTTTGAGTATACGTATCACCACTTCCGATGTGTAAGGGAGCCATAGTCCTTAAAGTAAATGTATACGTTCTTCTTTTTTCTCTCAATGTCGTCACCCCCCCTTATTCCTCAATTTTATAAAATAATCCTTTTGAAAAGTTCCAAACCGGGTGAGGAAATGCGTCCGGTCTTACGTCCACAATACTCCCTTTAAAAGAATATTGAAAAGTTGATCCAGCATTAAACTTAAACAAATCTTGTTTACGTAACTGTTCTTTACTCGTCTCACTGTATAAAAATCCACTAGATTTCTTTATTAGGTAGTATGCACTTGTCATGCTTTTTACCAATTCTTCTTCTTTTGGTATACTCGTGGTTAGAAGCATTGATACCTTGTCCGAATCAAATGAAAGGTGTTGCTTAAAATCTTCAGGCATATCCAGGCATTCAACTGAGAATTGCCCGTAGCCACTAGTCCGTTTCCCTCCAAGTCCACTATGCTGAAGACTCTCAATAAGTAAATCAAATAATTCGCTTTGACTAGCTAGGATGTAGAGAGAGGAATTGTAGGTAGTTATGCCTACTTCATAAGGATCATTCCCTTTTTTTGTTACATAACTATTAGCAGTTGCCTGTTTTTGCAATTCGACCAACTCATCTATGCTAGCTGATTGATTTAAGTAGTCATTAAATCGTGAAATAGGTATATAGTTAATCTTTTTCACTTTTTTTGCTTGTTGTCTTACTTTCTTTAAATCATCTGAATCGTTTTCTTTATACTCGGGGTACCCAATGGGCTTAGGTAAATATGGCTGTCCATTTATATATGGAAAAGCATCGCTAAGTACAAATAAGGGATCTTGACTTAATATAAGAAAGGCTTCTTCCTTGTGTAATTTTAAGGCTTCTTGAAAGAGGGCACTATATAAGCGACTAGCATCAAACGTGGGATGACTCTCATTAAGATGTCCCTCTCCAAAATGGGCAGAATCAAATGTCATCTTATAAAGTTTTACATTCACAACTATTCCCCCATTTTCAAGTTGAACTCAGATACATCATAGTTTCCAAATACAGTCTCCGCTTTTACATTTTTGAATGCTATTTTGCCGTAACCTCGACTACCGTTGCCACCCAAGTAATCAGACTCCAATAATCTTAAGCCAGCAATGATTGTTTCAAAATCTTCATTTACTTGATGTGCATCATTCATCTCATACATTAGTTCGAATGCGAATCGGCTCCCTCTAATGGACCGTTCAATTTGTCTTGGGTTAGCTACAGCTGTAATCCGATTAATTGTATTCTCGAATTTTGTTTCTGTTAAAACTCTGACTCCTTTATCTGCAAGCTCTTCTTTATTTGTCAAATAAGCATCACGAAACAGTAAGCGCCCCCGGATAATTTGATCCCCAGCTTGTCCACCGCCTGATGTAGCACCAAATAATCGTGTAATGCGATTAGCATCTTCATTTGGGTTTTTGGCTGCCTTTATGTTGTATGCACTTGCCAGTAAACTTCTCATTTTGCCTTTTATACTTGAACCTGGAATAATAGGTAAATTAGAAACCGGATCTTTAATAACCGGTGAATCGACAGCTCCAATGGCAGAAAATGCCGTACTTGCTCCAATATGAAGGCCACTTAACAACTCAATGTTTCCACTTAATTTGATTTTCGCGAAATTTTCCATAATAATCTCCTTTAATGTTAGTCTCTTCCGCCGTAAAATTTGAAGTACGCTACTAATGCCTCCATATACCGACAAAAACGTACGAGTAAAGCTTTATCCTTATTCTCTTGGATCTGTTGTAAGATTTTTAAAATATCAGCCAGTTCCACTAATTTCTTCACAGCTTCATTTCGTCCGCTTTGATACACGAATTGCACACGTAAATAAGCCAAACGATCCATGATTTGAGACATTTCACTCCGTTGAACTTCATCATAAAGAGCGCTGGTCAGGTTTAATAGCTGACGTATCTGACTGGTTGTTAAGGTATCTCTTGATACTTTAAACTCTTTACTTTTAAGCTCTTTGATGACTGATTCGGCTTCAGAGACATATGTATCGTCTTTGAACTGTATAGGAATTGACTTCCATTCCTGCTGATTTCGATTTGAATACGAATTTCCCTGTCTTTGGTTATAGCTCATCTTTATTCATCCTTTCTTATTTCATAAACATAAAGTACTAAAGCCATTTCTACTCGTCTAATTTGTTCTGAATCATCAAACCATTCTCTCATCTGGTGCTTAAATTGAGCAAACTCTTTTTTGTTCTTTGAATTTTCTTCCAGACGTGCTAAATAATAAGCTAGTCTCGCAAATGAAATTCGGTCCTTTTCATCTCTAGATCGTATTAAATCCAATAATTTATATAGAAATGCTTTACCTCTTTCGCTCTCTTTATCAAAGAAAGTCCGAATAACATTTAATTTATTTTTATAAATATCCTTTATAAATACGTCATAGGTAAAGGTGTATTCTTTTGAAAATAAACTAATGCTGTCTTTTCCATTATCTTTCGCCGCTTCTTCCAAGTCCCCTGTTAAACGCGCCATAATATTGACTGGTGTTTTATCTGGAAATAATCCAATTCCCGTAGATAACGTCAATTTCCCATTAGTCCATCGAAGAAAGTGCTCTCTAAGTTCAATAGAAAAGACCACGACATCATCCCATGCACCTAACAAGAACACATCATCTCCGCCTGCATAAATAATAGTTAAATGCTTATCCTCTGCAAATGCATTAATATAAAATTTGAAGAATAGACTCATACTTCTTGAGAATGATGCTGTTCGGGTAAATGTATTATACGTCCCAGCGTCTTGTTCTGAAAACCCTGCCATAAAAGCATATCCTAAGTCATCGACATCACAACGAAGGACCCCTAGTCGTTTTATCCCTTTTACAGCATTACCGTCTTCTTTTGTCCATTCTCTTAGAGCATACTGGCTAAAGTCATTGTACTTAGTACTAGAATAATCTGCTACCCACAGTCGAGTGGCTTGATTTGTTCCTGTGTAAAATTGATTCTTGGCGTAAATTGTCCCGCTCATCTTTTGCGTTTTGATGTCTTCCACCGTTGATTTATGAAGATAGGCGTTTGGCCCAATTGGTAATCCTTTTTCATCATCATTTACTTTGAAGAAGGCATCACGTTGTATATTTTTTGAAAATTGTTCTAACTTATGACACAGTAGACACTTGTTTTCATGTTCCAACAATTGATCCACGTTATGACAAACCGCACATTCTCTTCCAGCACGCTTGCCTCCCTTATTTAACGTCATAAGGACATCAGGAGAATAGCGAGCTATCTTCTTCTCAGCAATATGTTTAGATACTCGTTGAAATATATTTCGATACATTTCCGGAGTATTGCCTTTCATCACTTCTTTTGCCGAGAACGCTGTTGCCCCAAAGGCTACATATAGCTTTGTAGAAAAGTTCGAGACGAAGAATGCGTTAAATCGATTTTCTATGGTGTCAATCGTTATTTTTGCATTAACGGTATTAGGTAAAATCAAATAAGCATGCCCTCCCCCAGAGTACATTAAGTTCGCTCTAGTTAATTGGGTTTCTTTTAATAGAGAATCAACTATCCACTCACTTATCATATCTAAGTAAAAAGAACGACTTCTCAATTGCTTATGTGCACCACTGCTAGTGATGGTATAGATAAAATCTTGAATACCCGACAAATCAAAACTAGTTAATAAAAATGCTTCTTCTTCATAAAATTTGGAACCCTTTAAAAATAATTTTGTTTGGTAATCTGTTTCTTCTTTTTCTTCGAGATAGTGGAAGACGGCAGCTGCAAACCCAGCCGTCATTTTTAAATGATCATATAATGATATATCTACTACTTCTTTCATATTGGTGGAACTTGGGATAAAACTTGCTGTTGCTTCCAATAAATTCAACATACTTTGCATATACTCTTCTGTAAATTCTGTGACTTTTAGTGTCTCTTCGATTCGTCGGACAATACCTGAATACTCCCCAGCTGAAAATTCACTGTTGTGAGTATCCGCAAAGATATTATCTAACGATAAATTTAATTCCCCAGGTTGAAAATACCGGTTTTCATTCTTTTTACCGAATCGATTAAAGACATCCTCCAAGTTCGTTTTACTATTCCATTGCCTGGATACTTCTTCTTCATGTTCCCTTCTATCTACACCACTTGCGATGTTATCGGCTATATACGTAATATAAGATAAATCATTTTTTTCAAGCTGTGTTGAACTTATTTCTTGGTAGTGATGATACCTCAACTGATTCAAAATCATTTTATTATCCGTATACTGTTGAAGGTAATCTGCTCCAATTCTAGAGTGACGAACTTTTTGTTGAGTGCTCCTTTGAACTATTTTTCCTAAATCATGTAAAACTGATCCATAAAATAGATTAATTAGCTTTTCTTCCATTTTTTTCTCCTTTCTTAATACCTTTGGTAGACAATGCACCCATACCCATACTTGTTTTTATACCCACACCAGAATAATCGGCAAAGCTAAGGAGCATACTCAAATAGTTAAGAAGAGTGTTATTTCCATCGCAACTTAACTTTATAGTCCCTTTAAAACCAGGTATATGGGTTCTATGAATAGGATGATAACTCGATTCAATACGATAGTTGACTATTTTAGTCTTTTCACATAATTCATTAAGTAAATCTGTTTCTATTCTTGTTGATTCTTCAAATATAAAATTATATTTCTGCATGATGCTTTGAAAAAAAAGTCTCACATCTGGCATGAATACATATTCACCTTGCGATTTAAAACTGGTTGGTGATTCGAAAGTTATATCAAACTGATAGTATGATTCTTTTTGGTAAAATAGGTTAGACAAATCTCGCTGACTTTTCTCCTCTACCTTTTTCTCTTTTATTATAAACGTTTTCTGCTGGGAAGAATCTAAGGAAAATTGTTCGAAATTATTATTTAAAAGTACGTTACTGATAACATCTTTTGAATGCTCTGTTAGCATGGTTATAACGAAGTGCAAGTCACCTCTATTTTGTGTCGTATGTATAGTATAGGGTTTAAGCTGAGACTTATGTAATTCATCTGCGTACTGAGAATCTATCTGCCTCATTAGCCAACCTTGAAAATGAACTGATAATTTATTTTCAAATATAGGTACGCTTTTTTCACAGACTAAGGTAATTTTTCTCACTAAAATGCTCCTTTTTAATCGTCTTAAGTTAAGAGTAACCTTTTTAGAAAGCGCTGTCCATTAGTTTTTAGTCAGATTTATACTTTTGAGTCAAATAGTGTATAAATAATGACAGTCATATCATAGACTGAACCTCTAACAATTACTTTGTATCCTCCAAGTCATTCCTACCTTCTTGGTTCCACAGCCTATCTTTTTCTTTTCAAAAAAAACCGTGCTATACTCAAGGAAAGATTTACCGGATTGGTTTTCATGTGAAAAAGGAGGATTTATATGACTGATTACAAGACAGATTCACTGCTTCCTCAGTTTCCGCACTCTTACTGGTTGGAGTATGAGTTTCCGCGCTACCCGTCATTATTAGAAGATAAACAAACGGAAGTGGGCGTTATTGGTGGTGGAATCATTGGCATTCTGACGGCTTACTTATTGGCTAAAGCAGGTAAACAAGTGACGTTGATTGAGGCGAGAGAACTTCTTTCAGGTGTGACTGGTAACACGACAGCGAAAGTCACTGCTCAAACGAGTATGATTT
>Ga0075011_10002434_pt1 | contig 10039 bp, 5 predicted proteins | sample TARM_MetaG_T_14_FD_72354 | JGI IMG/M metagenome (GOLD analysis project Ga0075011, IMG submission 72354) | Freshwater microbial communities from Pennsylvania, USA, analyzing microbe dynamics in response to fracking - TARM_MetaG_T_14 | ecosystem: Environmental > Aquatic > Freshwater > River...
ACACCCGCAGCCACGGCGTCGCGAAGCACCTGAATCGCCTTCGCTTCGTCCGCTGGCGGCCCAAACACCCCCGGCCCTGCCAGCTGCATAGCACCATAGCCCAGACGACCGACCTGACGGTCACCTAAACGGTAAGTAAGCGTGGGTTGAGACATGGAATACCTCCAGTGTGAAAAGTGCAGCCATTGTAGGACGACGCAGACGGTGACGATAGCGATATCCGTGCGCTGTCTTTTGCGCCGACCAAAATCGCCCGGCGGTACTATTGACCTCATATTTTCTGGCGGCTACCGAAATAAAAAACCTCTGATATAGTAAATCTATAGCTAAAGAGGCCGCCCTATGAAATTTCCTGAAATACCAGAAAACGAAGCCGAGCGTCTTAAATCCCTCCATATGATGGATTTGTTAGATAAAAAGGATGATGAACGTCTGGACCGTCTGACGCGTCTGGCAAAAAACGCTTTTAACGTCCCGATAGGCCTGATCAGTTTATTGGATCGTGACCGACAATGGCTGGCATCCTGCAGCGGCGACGTTGCCGTTCGCGAGACGTCGCGCAACACCTCCTTCTGTGCCCATGCCATTCTGGCGCAGGGAATTTTTCTGGTGAAAGACGCCAGCGTCGATGAGCGTTTTCACGATCATCCGTTTGTGGCTGGCGATCCGCATATCCGTTTTTACGCGGGCTGCCCGGTCCGTCTGCCGGATGGATCTATCGCCGGAACCATTTGCATCATTGACGACAAGCCGCGGGATTTCACCCCGGAAAATATCAATACCCTGCTTGATATCGGGGCCATCGTCGAAGATGAGTTTTATATCATCAGCATGGCGATGACCGACCCGCTGACCGATTTACCGAATAAGCGTGGCTTTTATAAGCTGGGTGACAAACGCTTTGCGTGGTTAACGGATAATAAAAGATCGTTTAGCCTGATTTATCTCGATGTGGAAAATATCACCGCCATTAACGAATTTTTCGGCCATAGCGAAGGGGACGCCACCCTGAAGAAATTTGCCAGCGTCCTGAACCGCTGCCTGAAGAAAAACGACGTGGCTGCGCGTCTGGAAGGGGGTAAATTTGTGGTGCTGCTGGGCCATGATGAAGATCAGGATGTGGATACCTTCCTGTTTGGTCTGCAATCGAAGATTGACGATCTTAACGAGAAGTCGATGAAGCAGTTTCGTCTGCATTATGCCTACGGCATTGTCGAGTACGATCCCGATCGGTACAGCAACCTGCTGGAAATGATGAACAACAGTGAGCACGTGATGTATCTGGAGCGCAAGAAGTCAGCCATGCGCCCCACCCAGCCCAACCCGTCCCGCGAAAAATCCTGATGGTTTGACGTTGCCCTCGCCCCTCTGGGGAGAGGGTGAACGGGTGATGTTAAAATACATCCGTGAATTCGCGGTGTTTTATATATAAACAGTCTGATGATGCCGCGCTCAGGCAGTATTAATCGAGCGCCATATCAGTACGCGGACGGTTTTTCACCCAGCCGGCTAATGCAGCGGCGTTTAATGCCCGGGAATAAAGATAGCCCTGCGCAATATCACATTGCAGGTCGCGTAATTGATTACGCTGCTGTTCGGTTTCCACACCTTCAGCCACCACCGTTTGATGCAGACTCTGCCCTATTCTCACCACCGTGGTGGCAATCGCTTTCATTTTGCTGCCTTCGCGTAAGTCACGCATAAAGCTCTGGTCGATTTTAAGTTCGGTCATCGGCAAATGAGCCAGCCGGGAAAGACAGGAGAAGCCGGTACCAAAATCATCCATCGACAACCCCACTCCCAGCTCCCGCACCGCGCAGATCACTTCCAGCGTTTCCGGGCGTTTATCCATCATCACCCCTTCGGTAATTTCGATGGTCAGGCAGTGGGCCGGAATGCGATATTGCCGCAGCAAATAAGCGATGTACTGAGGCAGGCTGCTGTTATAGAAGTTGATGGGTGAAAGATTCACCGACACCACCGGCACATGGATCTCATTACTGCGCCACTCCGCCATTTGCCGACAGGCCTCATGCAGCGTCCAGCGCCCAATCGCTTCAATTTCGCCGGTCTCTTCCGCCAGGGTGATAAAGCGCCCCGGAGGAATATCGCCCAGCAGCGGGTCCGACCAGCGCGCCAGCGCTTCAACGCCATACAGCTCGCCGTTCTTCAGCCAGATTTGCGGCTGATAGTGCAGGTGCAAATGGTTACTGGCAATCGCCAGCTTTAAGGCCGCCGCCAGCTTCAGACGTTCCTGATCGACCTGGTTCATTTCCGGGCTGAAAAAGAGATAGCCACCCGACCCTGCCTCTTTCGCCAGATGCGACGCATGGTTAGCCTGTTTTATCAGTCCGTCACGGGAGACGCCGTGATCGGGCCAGAGGCTGATCCCGGTGCTCACCGTCACGTTCAGCGCCAGATCGGCAACGTTAAACGGCACGCGAAACAGAGCCTGGATGCGCTGCGCGGCGCTGATGGCGCGCCCGGCATCGCAGTTCGGGAAGACCAGCACGAACGCATCGCTGTCGGCATGGCAGACAAATCCCTCGCGCGAGAACTCCCCGCTCAGACGTTGTGCAATGGCCGCCAGCACCCGATCGCCTGCGGCATAGCCCAGCGCATCATTCACATCTTTAAAATGGTCAAGATCGAGGAAAAAGAGCGCGGCGCGCGGATGGTCGCCGCTGGCAAACAATCGGTCGATGTACTGATGCAAGGCGCTGCGCTTCGGCAGGCCTGTCAGGTGATTGTAGGTCGACATTTGGGTAATTTTTTGCTGATCGATATGCACAACGATCGTGCACGAGCTTCCCGTCTGCACCGTGCCGTTGTAGCGCACCGTCGCGCTCAGCGAGGCCTCTTCCCCCGTCGCCGGAATGATGGTCAGCGCGGTCTCTTCAGCCAGACCTTCACGGCTGGCAAACAGCGGAATATCGTCTGCTTTTCTCCCCAGCACGCTGCTGCGGGGATAGCGCCATAATGCCTCTGCGGCTTTATTAAAGAAAAATACGCTATCCGTCGCGTCGAGCAGAATAACTGCATCGTGAACATATTCCAGCGCGGCGAGCATTGACTGCGAGCCGAAAATATCATTATCAAAATGCATAATCGTTTTTTCTTTACCAGGGAGGTCGCCGCATACTAATAGAAAGAAAGCATTGATTCAATATCACCCAACGTAATATCAGCACCCCCGTGCATTTATAGAAAGACTCGATAAATTATCTATTATTAATTGATAAAGAAACGGCCAGCGCTGCCGATAGTAAAGATGACAGCAACGACAAAGCATTATGAAGAAATAGTGAATTTTTTATTTATTGCCATTATTATAGAAAAGTATCGTCTACGCTAAATACATCACCTTTTCATCTTTCTGTCTGCTACGCCTGTCTCTGCGCGGCCCCGCGTCTTTCCCACCGATAAATAAAGCCGAAACTCATAGATGCTATTAATAAGTGCATTATTATTTATCGATAGCGTCACTTGACCTGCCCGCCATCCCACTATCAGTATATAAGGAAATTCTCAATTAAAGCGGACCGCCGTCATTAACGAATGTCCACTTAGCGTATTCAATGATTGATAGTAATACGTTCCGCAACGATAAGGAGCCTGCGGTAATAGAGAAAGAGGCAGATAACATTGCCGAAATTAGCGCGTGTTTAACACATCGAGGTCAGGCAAATACTATGTATGACGATTTAAGTTCTTTGACTGCAAAACTGAAGATGTCCGGTGTCTCTTTCCAGAAAATTAACGATGAAGATGGTGCGACGATGCAAGCAGCAGTGACAACAACAGCGGCGACCGCTGAAGTGAACGACGAGGTAGCCCAACCCCTTAGCGAAGCCGCATCGGCGGAGATCCGCGTCGAGGCGACGCCCGTCAGTCATGCGGTCAGCACGCTGAACTGGCCGAAAGCCAAACCCGCTCTCGTGCACAACGCCTTTAGCGCGCCCGCTGGCGGCATCATGGAAAGCGTGGCGGCCCTCTCCAGCAACGTTGAACCCGAAATTCGCGAGCGCAACCCGGTTCGACTGGACGTGTTATTTACCGTTATTGGCCGGTAGCGTCGCCCACCCGCTCCACAACGCGTGACCTGATTCCAGGTGAGGTTAGTTGCGCGTCGCCCTCGCTGTTGGCGATGCGCTATTCAGTCTGACAAGTCATGATTTTACACAGGATTACCGGAACGGATGTCGGACCGGTAGCCCTTTATTGTTTTCTGCAAAGATTATTAAACCATGCGAAAAATCATCGGGATTATTCTCACGCTGACGCTGTTGCTGTTGTCACTTTTGGTGGTGATTACCCCCATGAGCAGCGATAAACAATACCTTTTTGGCTTGTCCGTGATTGCTGTCGTGTTCATCATTGGCCGTTTCAAAGGTAAAAAACCGGTCCTGGCAATGCTGGTCTTCTCGCTGTTGATGTCCACCCGTTATGTCTGGTGGCGCGCGACAACGACCCTGCATTTCGACTCCACGCTGGAAATGGTGCTCGGCAGTCTGCTGTTTGCCGCTGAAATCTACTCCTGGACCATTCTGGTGCTCGGGTATGTCCAGATGGCCTGGCCGCTGGAACGCCCGATTGCGCCGCTGCCGCAGGATCGCAACAGCTGGCCCACCGTCGATATCTATGTGCCTTCCTATAATGAAAGCCTCGACGTGGTGCGCGACACCGTTCTGGCCGCACAATGCATTGAATATCCGCAGGATAAGGTAAAGGTTTATATCCTCGACGACGGCAAACGCGATGAGTTTCGCGACTTCGCCGCCGCGGCGGGCGTCGGCTATCTGACCCGTCCGGACAACAGCCACGCCAAGGCGGGCAACCTGAATCACGCGATGACCGTCACCGATGGCGAGCTGATTTGCGTCTTCGATTGCGACCACGTGGCGACCCGCGTTTTCCTGCAGGCCACCGTGGGCGAGTTTTTCCGCGATCAAAAGCTGGCGCTGGTTCAGACGCCGCACCACTTCTATTCGCCGGATCCTTTTGAGCGTAACCTGACCGCCGCGAAACGCGTGCCGAACGAGGGCGCACTCTTTTACGGCCCGGTTCAGCAGGGTAACGACAACTGGAACGCGACCTTCTTCTGCGGCTCCTGTGCGGTTATCCGCCGCTCGGCGCTGGAAGAAGTGGGTGGATTTGCGGTAGAAACGGTGACCGAAGACGCCCACACCGCGCTGAAATTACAGCGTCGCGGCTGGAATACCGCCTTCCTCGACATCCCGCTGGCGGCGGGTCTGGCGACCGAACGCCTGGCGCTGCACGTCAACCAGCGTATTCGCTGGGCGCGCGGCATGACGCAGATCTTCCGTCTGGATAATCCGCTGCTCGGCCATGGCCTTAAGCTGACCCAGCGTCTGTGCTACCTCAATGCGATGCTGCACTTCCAGTACGGCCTGCCCCGCGTGGTGTTCCTCACCTCGCCGCTGGTCTTTATGCTGTTTAACCTGAACATCATCTCCTCGTCGGCAACGCTGATTTTCGCCTACGTGCTGCCGCACCTGGTGCTCTCGACCCTCGTCAACTCACGTATCACCGGCAGATACCGTTACGCTTTCTGGGGCGAGATTTACGAGACGGTCATGGCGTTTCACCTGATCCTACCGACGCTGTTGAGCCTTATCTCGCCGCGTCTGGGGAAATTTAACGTCACCGACAAAGGCGATCTGACCGACCGCGACTACTTTGATGCCCTGACCGTGCGTCCGCTGATTATCATCGCCCTGCTGATGGTCGGCAGTATGATCTGGGTCGGCGTGCGTTATTACATGGACTATTACACCGGCATCGACCCGCGCGTGATCCTGTTCAACATCGCCTGGGGCTGTTTCAGCACCATTATTCTGCTGGCCTCTATTGCGGTGGCGAAAGAGAGTAAACAGATCCGCAAAACTATCCGCATTAACGCCAGCCTGCCGACCAACGTGCTGTTCTCGGATGGTTCGAGCATGCTGACGCGCACGCTCGACATCTCGATGGGCGGCGCCCGCGTGGCGCGGCAAAAAGGGGAAGATCTGCGCTACAAGGTGCCGGTGCAGATTGAACTGGGACTCGGCGGCGAAATCGCCCACGTACCGCTGCGGGCCGCCGGTATTGGCAACCATGATATTCGGCTGGAATTCGACAACTTACCGCTTAGCGAGCGCCGCAAGCTGGTGCGCGTGGTGCTGTCGCGTGCTGACGCGTGGTACAAACCGCCGCACGCGCCGGACAAACCGCTGGCGTCCTTCTTCGGCATTCTGCAATGCGTGTGGGAGCTGTTTTTTGGGCGCAGAAAACCGGCCGGAAGCGCGAAATATGAGATGGCCACAGTGGCGAAAAAACGCGAAGAGGTTAACCATGCGCTGTAATCCTCTGCTGCTCGTCACCTTTTGCTGTGGGATGAGCGGCGCGGCCAGTGCCGCCCTGTCGACCAGCAGCGACGCGCCGCCCGATCTGCCGCCGTTACAGAGCAGCAAACCGCTCGCGGCGACGCCGGACATCACCCTCGCCAACGCCAGCGATCAGAACATCTCCAGCACCCTGAGTTTTGGCGATATGGGCGCGGCGAGCGGCCTGACGCTCTCCGGACAGCAGTTGCAAAACGGGGTGAGCTTCGCCCTGCCCGGCGATCTGGTGATCACCGATGCGCACATCAGCCTGAACGTAGAGGTTAACCGCACCGATGTGTCAGGTGAAAACCTGCAATTGATGCTTAACGGACAGCCGTTAGGGGCCATTCCTCTGGATCAGGTGGCGCAGAATAAAGGCTTCTGGAGCCTGGACGTGCCGGCGTCGATGGTGGCCTCCAGCAATAACCTGAGCTTCCAGCTGAAAACCAGCGATGACATTATCAATAATGCCTGGAGCTGCCAGCGCACGCTGCCTGACGACTACCGCGTCACGTTGACCCCGGCGTCGACCCTTAACTATCAGGGCCTGTGGCTGAACGTACGCAAAACGCTAAGTGCGTTCCCGCGTCCGTTCTTCGACAGCAAGCAGACCAAAGACCAGGCGCTGAGCATCGCCTTTTCCGCCAGTCCGGATGCCGATGTGCTGACCGCTGCCGCCATCGTCGCCTCGCAGTTTGGCGTGATGAGCGGGGGCAAACCCAGCACCTTTGACGTGCAGTACAACGCCCTGCCTGCGGGCAACGGCATTCTGTTTGGCAAACCGGGCGATCGTATCGGCGACGTGGTGATTGCCAGCCAAAGCGGCCCGTCTTTGCAGGTTATCGATAACCCGGTGAATCCGGCGTACAAGCTGCTGGTGGTCAGCGCAGAGAACGAAGCAGCGTTCCGTCAGGCCGCCTGGCGTTTGAGCCAACCGGCGCTGCCGGACAGCGATAGTCTGGAGGTGCCAACGATTAGCGTGGCCCGCCGCGCTGAGTACGATGCGCCACGCTGGATAAGCACCGCGCGTCCGGTCTCGTTGCAGGCCATCCAGCCCGGTGAAGGCGCCCTGGTGGCGCGCGGCGTCTGGCACGGTGAAAACCAGCTCCCCTTTGTTACCGCACCGGATCTGTTTATGTGGGACGGCAGCGCCATTCCGCTGCGCCTTAATTACAGCTTCGCGCAGAAAACCTGGATTGACGACAGCAACTCCTTCCTTAACGTCAGCCTGAACGGCGAGTTCCTCAAGCGTCTGCCGGTCAGCAAAGAAGGGATTTTTGCCCCGCTGATGAATATGCTCGGCCTCAGTCAGCGCCAGCAAAGCGCGGTGGTCAATATCGATCCGCGCGCCGTGCTGGGCACGAACCAGATTGGCTTCTGGTTTGGCATCAAGGCGCAGAAAAACGCCCCGTGCAGCGCGCTGGCGGATGACAACATCCAGAGCCGGATTGACGGCAACTCCACGCTGGACTTTTCCCACGCCTGGCATTTCGGCCAGTTGCCGAACCTCGGCTGGTTCAGCAACGCCCTGTTCCCGTTCACCCGCAATGCCGATCTCGCCAGTACCACGCTGCTGATGCCTGCGCATCCTGGCCGGGAAGAAACGTCGGTGCTGCTCAACCTGATGGCGAAATCCGGGCGCGACACCGGCGTACCGGCAAACTATGTGCATCTGTATACCGGTCTGCCGCAGCAGGAAAGCGCCTTACAGCAGTTGGCTAACAGCGATGTGCTCACCATCGGCAGCCTGCGCCACGGCGCGCTGCTGAAACCCTTGCTCGAGGGCAGCGCCTTTTCGCTCAATGAAACGACGCTCGACATCAGCACCGCCAGCGTACTCAGTCGCCTGATGGGGCTGTTCAGCGCCGGGCAACCGCGTACCGATATGGATGCCGCCGGCTACCTGGCCGACACCCGCCAGTGGCGCGGGTTGATCAGCGTGCGCTCCCCCTGGAATTCTCAGCGAGTGGTGGTACTGGCCACCGGAACGGATGACGCTCAGCTTCAACAACTGCCCGCCGATATGCAAAAACCTGTCTTTATGCGTCACGCCAGCGGCGACTTTATGGCCGTCACCGATGCCGGGGATGCCCGAAGCTGGCGGGTTGGCGAGCAGTTCACCCGTGGCGATCTGCCGGGCTATCTGCGGGTGCTGTGGTTTGCCAGCCAGCATATCTTTGGCCTGACGCTGCTGGCCTGCCTGATTGCCGCGATTGCCAGCCCCTTGCTGTACCGCGCGTTAAAACGCCATGCCCATCAACGTCTGCAGGATAAGTCTCACCATGAATAAGCGGAATAATGGCCCACGGCTGACGCACGCCTTTTATCTGATGTGTCTGGTTGGCGCGAGCCACCAGGCCTGGGCGAATGAAGCGCTTGATGCCAAAATCAGCGGCAACGATACGGCGGTCAAAAAGCTGCTGACCCAGGCGAGCTACTGGCACAGCAAGGCCCATGACGACATGGCGCTCGAGGCCCTGCAAAAAGTCCTCGCGGTGGATGAAAACAACGTTGATGCCATGTACCTGACCGCGCTGTACCAGCTTCAGCGCGGTAATACCCAGCAGTCGGAGGTGTGGCGCAAGAAAATTGCCGCCATCGCGCCGCAGGACCCGCGCCTGTCGGCGCTGAACAGCGCCAACTCGATGCAGTCGATTTCCGGAACGCAGCTTAATGCCGCCCGCAATCTGGCCCAGCGCGGGCAGACGAAGGAAGCGCTCGCCGCCTACCGTGCGCTGTTCAACGGCAATCCGCCGGACGACCTGGCGCTGGAGTATTACCAGACCATGGCGGGAGACAGCGCCGGCTGGCCCACCGCCGTGGCCGCATTACGCCAGCGTGCCAGCATGTTGCCGGACGATGGCGCCAGCAGGCAGGCACTGGCGATGGCGCTGACTTACCAGCCCGCCACCCGCCGCGAAGGGATAACCCTGCTGTCGGGCCTCGCCGCCCAGGACAAAAGCGCCGATAAAGCCCTGCAGCAGGCGCTGTTGTGGCTGGAGCCTAAACCGTCAGATCTGGCCGTCTACACCGGCTATGCCGAACGTCACCCGGAAGACAGCGCCCCAATGGAGCACTTTCGCAAAAGCGTGGAAGGGGATGCGACAAAATCCGGTTTTGATGCGCTGAACAGCGGCGATCTTGATGGCGCAAAAGAGACGTTTTCCCAGGTGCTGCAAACCCAGCCTGCCAATGGCAACGCGCTGGCGGGAATGGGTTATGTCGCCCTGCGTCAGAGCCGTTTTGACGATGCCGAAAAGTACCTGCGCCGGGCGTCACAGGAAGACAGCAAAAACGACAACAGCGTTCAGTGGGCGAAAGATGCCGACAGTGCGCGCGTCTATGGCGCACTGAATCAGGCGCGCAGCCTGAGCCAGAAAGGTCGTTATGACGACGCTCTGGCCAGTCTTGCCTCCGCGACCAGCAGCGATGCCCGTCAGCGCCAGGCGTCGAATATGCTGCGCGCCGATATTCTGCGCCGCCAGGGGAAACCGGCCGAAGCGGAACAGGTCTGGCGTCAGCTGCTGGCGGATAACCCGCAAAATACCGATGCCCGCACCGGCCTGATGTGGGTGTTACGCCAGCAAAACAAGCAGAGCGAAGCGGATCAGATCCTGCGTACGCTGCCGAGCAATCTGCGCACCCGCTACGCC
>Ga0075011_10002435_pt1 | contig 10038 bp, 10 predicted proteins | sample TARM_MetaG_T_14_FD_72354 | JGI IMG/M metagenome (GOLD analysis project Ga0075011, IMG submission 72354) | Freshwater microbial communities from Pennsylvania, USA, analyzing microbe dynamics in response to fracking - TARM_MetaG_T_14 | ecosystem: Environmental > Aquatic > Freshwater > River...
AACTAAAGGTATATTATTTCGAATATTCATATGTTTATATCACTTACCATTGATATAGGCTTACATTTACTTCAGGGATGAACATGACTGATTTGTCTGCAAATATAATATCCATCGTCATTCTGCTCTCAGGTATGTTTGTGGTATTAGGTGTGATGTATTTGTTATTAAGACGTCGCGATCTAATCGTAAAACTCCCTGTCGATAGAGAGCAATTAACCCGTATTCCTGCCTATGGTTTACAGCAACAGATTCAAGATTTACAGATGGATTTAATTAGTGGCCTGTTAATGGTAGTCATGATAGTGGCTTTTCCGTTTGCACTGGACAGTATCAAAAACCATATCATCCAAGGAAACTTCCCATGGCTATTCGCATCCGTTGCCGTCATCGGACTTAGTTACAGCGGCTACAAAACATGGAAAACCTTCTCTCAGCTTACTAAGCTTCACTTAGGTCATACAGCTGAAATCGCTACCGCTAATGAATTGATTGGCTTACAAGCACTAGGCTACCAAGTATTCCATGACGTACAAGCAGACGGCTTTAACATCGACCATCTCGTCATAGGTAAAAATGGCGTATTTGCCATCGAAACTAAAGGCCGCCACAAACGTACTAAAGACAATAAAAACGGTGGTAAAAACTATCAAGTGTTCTATAAAGATAACCACTTGTACTTCCCATCTTGGACAGAAACCAAACCAATCGAACAAGCAGCTCGACAAGCAAAATGGGTCGGTAATTGGCTAACTAAAGCTGTAGGACTAAACATCACGCCAATGCCAGTGCTGGTATTCCCCGGCTGGTTTGTAACTAATCAATCGAAACCACCCTTCCCAATTTTGAGTCACAAACAGTTGGTTAAAACGCTACCGACCCTGAACGCTTACAAAGAAGCCAGTCAAATATTCACCCAGCAACAAGTCCACGCCATCGTCTATCAGGTTACACAGAGGTGTTTGAGTAAATGATGAATAGGAAGGAAAGGCTGGCAGCCAATATTTAATGAAATGAGTGTCCGATCTTTTTTTGTTGTTAATGAAACGAAAAGTCGCGTCGGGCCTGTTTCAGGCTCGAAGTTTTTAGGCTTTACTTTCCCACGAGGTCGGCTGCAGATTCATGCTAAATATTTGAAATTATTTAACAAAAGGCTGGACAGCCAATCCTTAATAGCCAATCCTTAATAAAGTGAGTTTCCGATCTTTTCCGCTACCTGATTATGCTCTAACCATTTGATTTAGATAACATTCAATTTTACTTCGCGCATCATATAAAGATGCAACAAAATCGTTATTAACCTTACCACCAATTGGCACGTGCAAAGCATTTGCAGCTTCAGAGACGGCTGGATAATAAAAGCACATTTCTGATTCCGTGGCTGATTTCTGAACACTTACCTTTTGGCTTCTATCTCTATCTAGCCTTAGCTTAGATTTTAAGTACCCATATTTTGGCCTTAATTTGATCCCCGTATATTCGCCGGATTCTGCCAATTCAATGAGTTCAGAAAATTTATATATAAATTCAGTCAACTTTTCTTTTACTTCGTCAAAGTTATTCATATTGTGTAATTATTCTCCCTGGCACTAACGCTTTGCTTTTAGCAAAAACCGCGACAACTGTATCGAGCCAGCGTGCAGCAACTTAAAGCGCTTTTCTATAGCTACAATAACCGAATCAAAGACCTATTAAGAGACCTTTATTATGACCACTAGTATTTTAGCTGACGTTGCAGCAAGTATCACTGAATTTAAAGCAAACCCAATGAAAGTAGCAGCAAGCGCCGATGGTTACCCTGTTGCAGTTCTTAACCTAAATGAGCCTGCATTTCACTGTGTTCCAGCGGAAGCTTACGAGATACTGAAGGATAAACTCGAAGATAATGTCATCACTGTAACTGTACTTGCAATCGGAAAACGAGAACGTAGCGACGTATATAACAAAGCGACGGCTTATGATGCAACCCTATGCATCAGGGTTTGGCGGTTCGCTAATTTTACTAAACTAAGGGGCTGCCTTTAATCTTCTGGCTATTATCTCGCTGCGCTGGATGCCTGTGAATTGTTGGCTCTATAAATTGTTGGCTTGTCATTTTAATTAATTTGGCGCACCATATTGGCGCTTGTCTGTTACAAGACAGCAATTCTCAGGGCGGGGTGTAACTCCCCACCGGCGGTGATAGTTTGTTATAAAACTTAAGCCCGCGAGCGCCTAAATCATCTGAGATTTAGGGTCAGCAGATCTGGTGCACTTTACGCCATGTAGCGTTATTCCAGAGCCGACGGTAATGAGCACAAGGTGTTCTAAGTCCGGATGAAAGAGAAGATAAGATGTCGTGACTGTGCTTACATCGCTTCGTGCCAGGTAGGCCAGGGCAATTACCATTCTTCTACAACTCGGCTATAAGCGATGCTTGTACTGGGTTATTTTCTGTACGCCCTGATTCTGGAACAAAACCATTTTGTTAGTCTTATTAAGGATTTAACCATGAATCAGTCTTTACTCTCTGCCTTTGGTGACGCCATTACACGCGTTGAAACTGCACTTGCTGCCTTACGATCAGGTAACGGGGTTCTCGTTGTTGATGACGAGGATCGTGAAAATGAGGGAGATCTTATCTATTCTGCCGAGCATTTAACCAATGAACAGATGGCACTGCTTATACGTGAGTGTAGTGGCATAGTGTGTCTTTGTTTGCCCGATGAAAAAGTTAAACAGTTGCAGCTTCCCCCTATGGTCGAAGATAATTCGAGTCAGTATGGTACCGCTTTTACTGTCAGTATTGAGGCAAAAGTGGGCGTGACGACAGGTGTATCTGCGGCAGATCGCGTCACTACCATAAAAGCCGCCATTGCCGATGATGCTACGGCAAATGATTTAGCGCGCCCAGGCCATGTCTACCCTTTGCGGGCACAACCAGGTGGGGTGTTTACCCGCCGCGGTCATACAGAAGGCACCATCGATTTGATGCAACTGGCGGGTTTGAAACCTGCAGGTGTGTTATGTGAGGTGACCAACGTCGACGGCACTATGGCAAGGTTGCCTGAGATTGTCGCATTTGCTAATCAGCATAAGATGCCGGTATTAACCATTGAAGATATCCTTGTTTATCGCAAATCATTAATGGCGCAAGCGAGTTAGTTGTTGCTCTGAGTTAATAAAGAGCCTTAATTTGGCTCTTTGTTAACTATTAAGTTGAAGATAAAAGCGGACAGGCAAAATTTGGGGGCATTCTCAAATGCCTTTTTATTCATAGTTAACAGGCTCATGTTTAATTAACAGCAAGTCATCTAAGGCCCTATTTTAAAACATTAACATAGACTTTTAGATTCTGTCCGGGATGGATATATTTCTTATTAAGCAGCTCATTCCAGCGCACCAGATCGTCCATTTTAACGTTAAACTTGAGCGCAATTCTCCCGAGCGAATCACCGGAGCGAACTTTATAATTCACGCTGCGTATCACTTGCTTTTTAGATCCCGCTTTTACTGTTTTCCAGATAGTTAACTGCTGGCCTAATTTCAACGTTTGCTTGCTGCTCATGTTGTTCCATTGTGCAATCTCTTTTGCTGTGACGTTATACACACGGCTGATATCCCACAACGTATCGCCTTCGACTATCGTATGCTGAACTTTTTTACGCTTATGGTTATCAGCGCCGCCTGGTGAGTTTTGAAAACGTTGCGCCTGGCCATACAGGTAAGATAGCTGGGATTTATTTGCAATCGGGATTAATAAGGGTTGCCCGACTTTAATCATTGAGCCGTTAATTTCATTTATCTGTTTGAGCACATTGGTGGTGGTGCCATTGTTACGGGCGATCACACTTAAACTATCACCGGGACGCACTGTGTAACGGTCCCAACGGATGCGTTTGTTTTTATCGCCATTATTTAATTTATCACTAAAGACCCGGACAATACGACTGGGTAAAAGTAAGCGATGCGGACCATCAGGGGAAGTTGCCCAGTGGTTAAATGCGGGATTTAATAATTGAATTTCAGCAATGGATAACTCGGCTAATTCTGCGGCATAGGCAAGATCCAGTTGTGATCCTGTATCAACATGCGTGAGCACCTGCTTGTTGGGAATAAACGGCAGTTCGACACCATATTTTTCGTGGTTACGTAATATATCAACCAGCGCCAATAATTTGGGCACATAATCTTCGGTCTCTTGAGGCAGGGATAAATTCCAGTAATCTGTGGGTTTATTATTTTTCTGGTTTTTGCGCAGTGCATTTTGCACCCGCCCTTCTCCCGAGTTATATGCGGCGAAGGCGTGTAACCAGTCTTCTCCTAAAAATTTATGCAAAATTTCCATATAACGTAATGCGGCACCCGTTGAGGCATATACATCGCGACGACCGTCGTACCACCAGTCCTGCTTTAAACCGAAACGGTTCCCTGTTACTGGCATAAATTGCCACAGTCCGGAGGCGCTGCTATGTGAATAAGCAAAGGGATCGAAGGTGCTTTCAACAACAGGCAGTAAGGCTAATTCAAGGGGCAGATTTTTAGCTTCTATCTGCTCAACTATCAGATATAAGAATGGTGCAGCACGTTTGGAAACTTGTTTTAAATAATTGGGATGTTTTAAATAATAGTCTCGCTGCTTTGCGATGCGTGCGTTATCCGGCACTTCAAACTTAAAACCTTTGGCGAGCTTAAGCCAGAGGTTGTCGTAGCCGACAGGCAGCAATTGTTGAACTTCAAGCTCGGTGTCATCTTCGATTAGATTGGACAGTCCTTCTGCATCATCAATCTCCGGCAATTCTTCGTCAGGCAAAGCTTCACTGCCCGGTGCATCAAAAATTGCATAGCTACTCTCATCAATAACATCTGTATTTGTTGTTGTTTGACAAGCAGTTAACAAGAATAACAAAAATAACGGTAATAATAATTTCATAAAAGGGGCCACTTACCAATAATAAGTGGCGCATTCTAGCTTAAATTATTACGAAATTCATTAGAACTGATCTTTATACTGGCGCAGAGCTGTAAAACAAGAGAGCGGATCACTTAACTCCGTTGCTAAGTGCATTTGTAAGCTGTTAATCAGTGGACGCTGCGCGCAGCGCAAAAAGGGATTAATCGCTTTTTCCAGCCCGATGGTAGTTGGAATAGTGGCTAAACCTTGCTGACGTTGTTTACTGACCTGCTGAATATATTTCAGTAACTGCTCGTTTTTAGGCTCAATATGGCGTGCAAATATAAGATTGTTTTGTGTGTATTCATGCGCACAGTAAACTTGAGTCTGGTCGGGTAACAGAGCTAGCCGTGATAATGCATTAAACATCTGCAGATAAGAGCCTTCAAAGACACGCCCGCATCCGGCAGAAAAGAGTGTGTCACCACAGAAAAGCAGTGATTCATTGTAATAAGCAATATGATCTAAAGTGTGTCCGGGCACCTCCATCACTTTTAATGAAAAACGACCATCAAAGAAACTTAATTCCTGCCCTTCATTAACTAATATACTGTGCGCAAAGATTTTATTTTTGCTGTATACCCTGATCGGGCGGTCAAACTCAGACCGCAACGCTTCAACACCATCAATATGATCATGGTGATGATGGGTTAAAATAACGGCATCCACTATTAACTGCTGCGCTGCCACTACTTCTAAAACTGGGCTTGCATCACCGGGATCAACTACAATGCAATGCTTACTTTGACTATCTTTAATAAGCCAAATATAGTTATCGGCAAAGGCCTTGATTGTTAGAATATTAACCATCATTGATTCTCATCTATTTAATGTGTAGCTTGGGTATAGTCTATACCCTTTAGCAATCGAAATGCAAAAATCAGCAGGTCGAGAGTTGAGCAGATACAGGGCATAGCGTTGACCAACTAAGAGGTAAACCAAAGCTAATAACAACGAAGACGCTTGCCTTTCGGGAAGTGGGATCGGAAGGTACATGGTGCGCTTTGCTCCGGCCTCCGAGCGTGCAGCTGATAAATGCATTTTTGAATGGTAACGGGTATATATATATGAAAATAGCAAAAACAACACGCATTCTAACCCCGATTGAAGACTGGCAACACTTGCCCAATGGTAAAATGCTGCAGCGACAGACTCAACAGCGCCTGAATGATTACCTGCCAATGTGTTTTGGTTATCATCTTTTAAAACTGGGAAGATTAAGCAGTCTGCTCAATACGTCACCTTCCCCGATTACGCACCAAATTAATTGCGCCGCCAGCGGCAAAGATATGGGGCTGCTTGCCGATATTCACCAGCTGCCCTTGCAGGCCTCTTCTATCGACCTTTGTATTCTGGCGCACGAATTAAATTTTTCTAATGATCCGCACCAGTTACTGCGTGAAGTGGAGCGAGTATTAACGCTTGATGGCACCTTGATTATAACGGGATACAATCCCATTAGCGCCTTTGGATTACGCGCGATGTTTAAATCCAAAAGTCCGCACACAGCGCGACTGTTTTTACTCAACAGGATATACGATTGGCTGTATCTGTTAGGCTTTGAAATCCTGCAAAAACAATATTTCGATTTTCTATCCGGTGAATTTGACAGTCCATTTGCCGCGCATGTAGAGCGTATCGGGCAACGTTGCCTCCCCTCTCTTTGCAGCGCTTATTTTATTGTCGCTAAAAAGCAGAGCACGCCCATGACGCCGATTAAATCACCCTTTCAGTTTAAGAAACAGAGAATGACCGGACAAAGTGTTGCCACCCGACACCATCACCCGTCATAACCTAAATCTTCCTGCGTGGGTTTAGATTCTGCCGCCTGCCGGGCCAGGTCGTCACAACGCTCATTTTCAGGATGCCCAGAGTGCCCCTTCACCCAATGCCAGGTTATTTTATGTTTTTCTTGTGCGGCATCTAATGCTTTCCATAAATCGACGTTTTTTACGGGCGCTTTGGCAGCGGTTTTCCAGCCGCGTTTTTTCCAATTGTGGATCCACTGCGTGATCCCCTGGCGCACATACTGGCTGTCTGTGGTCAGATCTATTTCACACGCTTCGGTTAATGTTTCTAACCCTTTGATGCACGCCAACATCTCCATCCGATTATTCGTTGTACGCAGGTAACCTTCCGCCAATTCCCGGCGGTGCTTGTTATAAATCAACACCGCGCCGTAACCGCCCGGCCCGGGATTGCCTAAACAGGAGCCATCTGTATAAAGTTCTATCTTCTTCATTATTATACCCAATTGATTAATTAATTTGCCGCGCATAGAAGCACTACGGTTTCAGCTCTAGGCGCATTGCTTTAGGTTTGCTAGACTCAATTATTTGCGAACTATAAATAGAGATCAAGATGAACACAAGCAAAGTAATTCGACAGGTCGTACTCGATACTGAAACCACGGGCATGAATAAAGACGGCCCTATTTACCTTGGTCATCGAATTATTGAGATAGGCTGTGTGGAAATTATTAATCGACGTTTAACAGGCCGCCATTACCATGTTTATATAAAACCAGATCGTGAAGTGGATCCCGAAGCGGTCACAGTGCATGGTTTAACGGATCAGTTTCTGCAGGATAAACCCGTATTTAGCGAGATTGCCGATGACTTTATTGAATTCATAAAAGGCGCGGATCTGGTTATCCATAACGCCCCCTTTGACGTCGGTTTTATGGATCAGGAGTTCCGTTTTTTAAATAAAAAAACACAAACCACTGCAGAAATGTCCACCGTAACCGATACCCTAGTGATGGCGAAAAAGTTATTCCCGGGTAAACGGAATAATCTCGATGTGTTGTGCGATCGTTACGGGATTGATAATAAACACCGCGTACTGCATGGCGCGTTACTTGATGCCGAGATATTGGCGGATGTTTACCTGCTCATGACAGGCGGCCAGGCAAAACTTAATCTTTCCAGCATTGAGCGCGGCGAAAGCACGACAGGACGACAACTCAGACAATCTCAGTCGCCGTTAACCATTATTCGTGCCACTGAGGAAGAAAATAAAGCGCACCAGAAACGTTTGGATCTTATCGAGAAATCAGGGAGTTGCTTGTGGCGACAATAATGAAAATAAATATCTTAAGTTTATTATTGTGGATCTGTGCATCCACCGCCTGGGCGCACACTATTTACGCGCCCAATGATATCCCGCTATTAGACAACCGTTTTCGCATTGATCCCCATACCGAGCAGGTCACTTTTATTCTCAATCACACTAAAGGCCCTCAATTTATAGTCCTTGTCCGGCCTGACGGCAGTAAAATTTACCAGACCAAACACCCCGAATCTGTTGCCTGGGTAAGCGGGGCAACAGCAGATATTATCACTATTGATAAGCCGATGAGTGGGCCCTGGCAGGCCATTGCAGAATTAGATGGAAATAACCGCATTAAGTTAATTAGTCATGTTGAATTAAAGACAAATAAGCTGCCGTTAAAATTATACTCACAAGAATATATTACCACTCACGCCTCCCTGTATTACGATAACCAATTAATGACCGAACAAAGCTACTTAGAGAATGCTAAATTATCGGTTGTGCTGATAGCAGGCTCACACAAACAGCTGACCCTATATCAGGATAATGGTCAAGGCTATGATGCTCTGCCATTCGATGGAAACTTAACCGCTCATGTTCATATTGATCTTCCCCCTGCACGTTACCTGCTGAGTATACGCACTCAAAATGATGTGTTTATCCGCAATGTGAATAAAGATGCCGTGGTTTTTCCATCCCCTGTTACTTATAAGATAAGCGCACCGAAAGAGGGAAGCAAAGAAGCGCTGTTTGAATTTAAAGTCGATAGCGAAGAGATTGATCCCGAATCTGTGAGTATTAATGGCATCATTAAAAATGACAATAATAAAATCGTCGACCAGTTAATTGTCCATAACAAAGAGAATATAGCAGCAGAAAACAGATTCTCGACAACGAAAATCCTCTCCTACGGACTGTTCACTGTATCGGTTAAAGCATTTGCCACCACCCGTTCAGGAAGAGAGATAGAGTTACAACTGCCAGAACAGCATGTTGAGTTACTGCCTGAATTTGTAGTGCCAGAAATAGATGTAAACGCAGCTGCTGCCATTGAAATAGTCGAATCCCCATTCGCACCACTATGGGAAAATATCTGGCTTATTGCCGCCATCGCCCTGAGCTGCTTAGTTATTATCGGCGTCATTATTTTCATGATTCGACGCAGGAGAAAAAACAAAAAATTGCTAAATGGCGGCGATCAAGCCTTATCAGAATTGAAACTTGATGAACTTCCTCCTACCTCCATAAATCTGAAAGATAAGAAAAAATAAGCGCGGGGGAAATATCTTTAAACAACCTAAAAATGTAAACCCTTGCATTTTTAGGTTATTTGCATAGAAAGTAAGCATTTGTCAAAGTTAAAGGTCAATATTACTGTTTTTTTCTTTTTCCTTATTGACTCAGCAAAAGCAACTCCGTATTATCGGCGCCTCAGCAAACACAGTGCCAGACACTGTGAATTGATGCTAACTGGAGTGGTAGTTCAGTTGGTTAGAATACCGGCCTGTCACGCCGGGGGTCGCGGGTTCGAGTCCCGTCCACTCCGCCAATATCATACTCAGGTGTGAAATTGACGTTAGTTAGCACAATGTTGAATCTGATAATTATCACGTGGAGTGGTAGTTCAGTTGGTTAGGCTTACTGCTTAACATAGTCGGCCTGTCACGCCGTATTCGAGTTTTAATTCGAATGAAGTTTATTAAAACAGTGATGTTTGAACTGGTAGTTATCACGTGGAGTGGTAGTTCAGTTGGTTAGAATACCGGCCTGTCACGCCGGGGGTCGCGGGTTCGAGTCCCGTCCACTCCGCCAACATCATATTTCGATATGAACGATGATTATCAAAAACTTGAACTGTAATACACTCGTGAAGTGGTAATTCAGTTGGTTAGGCTCCTGCTTAACACAGTCGGCCTGTCACGCCGGATTCAGATGTTTATTTGAATAAAATAGTGATGCTTGAACTGTAATACACTCGTGGAGTGGTAGTTCAGTTGGTTAGAATACCGGCCTGTCACGCCGGGGGTCGCGGGTTCGAGTCCCGTCCACTC
>Ga0075011_10002436_pt1 | contig 10036 bp, 14 predicted proteins | sample TARM_MetaG_T_14_FD_72354 | JGI IMG/M metagenome (GOLD analysis project Ga0075011, IMG submission 72354) | Freshwater microbial communities from Pennsylvania, USA, analyzing microbe dynamics in response to fracking - TARM_MetaG_T_14 | ecosystem: Environmental > Aquatic > Freshwater > River...
TTGTGGATCCATATCGACAAGCAGCGTTTTGTGGCCCATGAGGGCTAGCGTGCAGGCCGAATGAATCGCCAGGCTGGTCTTACCGACCCCGCCTTTCTGTTGTACGAATCCGATGCGCCGCATTTCCTCACCATATGATCATTTACTCATTTGAGTATAATAGCATGCTGCTCAGATCCCACAAGCTCCTTTCCTGATCAACCTGAGTCCTCAAAAAATCGCGCGACCCTGGCGGGAAATGAGCCGGGGTACGGGCTGCATGCCCTCCGCCCCGGCTGTCTTGCCGACGGGCGAGTACGCCGCATCCATGCGGCTTAAAGAGCAAAAGCGGTTGGACAGGAGAATAAGTGAAGGGATCTATGCAGTTGATCCTGTCATACACGCTTGTGCAGCGTTAAGCCGCTGGCCTGTGTACAGGCCAGCGAAGGAAACGAGCGCCCACATAGCTCAGCACTGACGTGCCGTGGCTGTGGTTTTGACTCCAATATTTAGAAACCAGGTGTGATTTCTAATCTCTGCGATAAGACGTTCTGAACGACGCCTGGGCGGTCAATGGCAGATGGTGATCGGTTCGTCAGCGGCTTGCCGCTGAAGAACGGTCATCAGCTGGCGTAGCGAACCATTGAGGGCCAAAAACTCGCACCCTCGGCGTAGGGATGTGGTGGCTCTTAACCACATCCCGTTCGCCTGCCGGGCGAGACCGGCGTTTGCTCTTGTGTCCTGTTTAATGACACGGAAAAGGGTCATTAACCCCAAAAAACCTGGTTAATGACCCCTTTTAGATACATTACGGCGTTGTGCTTATGGGCTGAAATCGTCTCCAGGATCTGGCTTTCGCTTCCAGGACGGCACATAAGCTGTTTTTTGTGCAGGGGCTTTCACGGCTGAGGATTTACTGTCTGTATCTACAGGCGGCATATCAAAATATTCTCGACCGTACTTTTCAAGATTCTCTTGAAGTTCAAGATCGCGAGCTCTTATACGGGGTTTTAGCTCAATAACATCAGGCTTATTAATTAGCTCACGCGCTTTATTCAATATATCTACTGACTTTTCCTTTAATGCTCTGGCTGCCTCAAACGCGATGATTTTCGCAGTGACAATGTAGTGCTCTGCACGCAACTTATTAATAGTGAATATCGAGTCATTAGCTGCGATGCGAGAAACCGCGCCAAGCGGTTCACGATTCTCTCTAGCTAGTTCACGACGAATTTGAGTGACGCGCGGGCCTTCATGTATCGTCGGGAGACGATCAAGTTTATCGGCGAGTTCCTGGTCGCCAGCTTCCAAGGCAGCAAGACGCTGGTCTTTTAAGCTGCGGCAATCAACACGTGAATCAATATTTGCAGCCTCAAGTGCTGCATTTGTTTTATCTTCGACCATCTTTCTGATCCACAGAATTTCATCTGGGCCAGTCGACATATCATCGAGCACGCGAGTTTTAGCACCGAACGTGCCGTCAGCATTAACAACGCGAGTTGTGAACATGATGTGCGCATGGAAGTTTCGACCATCACCTTCACTATCAGGAAGATGGTTAGCCACTTCCACGCCTACGCCATAACGCTCAACCAAGGCATCAGCAATCGATGCAGAGAGAGCGTGTCGCTCCATCCGGCTTAGCTCATGGGGCTGCGCGAACAACAACTCTCGCGCCACGGTGCTGTTCTTGCGCTTCTCAGCGAATTCAGCTGCGTTCCAGAGCGTGTCAGTGTCCATGGCAACACAGCCAGCAGGTAAGTGCATGGACACATGGTCAACGCCTGATCGACGGGTGTAATCAAAGATTACGCCCGTGCGTTCGTCGATAACTTCTTTGCCCGTGCGATAAGCAGCAGCAGCCGTCGCGGAGCGACCGGCTGATCTGCTGATTGTTTTAACGCTGGCTGAATATATCGACATGGCTGCTTTTGCTTTTTGCTTTTGTTTTTGGCTTCTGCTACCGGCCAGGTCGCGCGCAAACGTAGTTTGCATAAGTGCGCCCTTGCGGGATATTTCAATCATCACATATGAGCAAAACCTCGCGCAACTTGGATATTGAAATTACAGTGGATGTCAATGATAATTATAAATACGACAACAAAAACAATAAGAACAGGTGAACACCATGTCGAAAAATCTTGAAGATCTCAAAAAGAAACGAGAGCAGCTGGACGCTCGAATTGCACAAGCTGAAGCTCGTCTTCGGGAACAACTACGGAAAGAAGAAACGACAGTGAAGCTATTAGTGGGCGCTGCCGTTTTGAATTACGTAAAAAACGGCGAGAACCCAGAAAAAGCACAAGCGTGGCTCATGAAAATTTTGGGCAGCTTCTTAACCCGCGAGCGAGATATTCGGACTGTCCTGGGAGACGGGAAAGGATCAGAAATGCTTAAGCGGCTATCTGAAAAAGATAAGTCTCAAGAACTTGCTAAAAACGAGCTGCAAAAAACAGCTGAATAGCGGTGGATTTGTTCGAAACCGGATAGTTCCGCTTCGCTCTTGCCTCAAACGAAGAAAAGCGGTTTACTAGGAGGTAGATACGACGAAGCCCGCTCAGTGGCGGGCTTCGAAGTGGCTGATGGCGCCGGCAAGCGCTTCAGCCCAGGGTCTCGGAGATAATTCGGTTTTAGCGGGCCGGAAGACGAGACCTGTAAGACCATTTTGGGCAAAATTTCCGCCCATGTCTAGTCCTACAGGCTCACTCCGATACCTACTCTTGCATGGGTGGAAGGTACAGTGACGCCAGCATGTAAGAGCGAGGTCGAGGCAGCTACTGGGGGATCCAATCAAAGCTGCCACCGGTATGAGGTATCTAGTTTCGCGTGCAGTGCGGTCATGTTGGGTGGTTGCCCTCGGTCGCAAAGTCAGTGAGCTAGGTGGTCTGAGACGGGATTGGGCGCCGCTGCTAGGCGTAACTCAGACGGACGCGGTGTAGCACCATGACGCGTTCCAGGTAAGCGATATACGTGGCTCCGGCGTACCCAATCGCATATCTGGCTCAACCTAAGCTGCTTAACGGCGGCTTAGGGTGAGCTTTGCCAGGATCACTCAACCGTTCACCTAGCCCCCCAGTATGGGTACAGCAGAAGCGCAGCGCAGGCCGTGAGGCCGCAGCGAGCAAAAAGAGCGGAAGCGCGAAGCGCTGACAGCATTATTAACAGCTTCTAAGCTCTTAAGCTTTTGTCTTTTAAAGAAATATAAAAATAAGAATCTAAGCTCTTTGAAGGGGAGTGCTCGCCCATGCCCATAGCTGTTGTCTGGCACAAACCTATGGGTCAACGCAGATCCTGCTCTAACGCTTCCATCAGCGCCTCCAGGGCCCCTTCCAGCCTCGATCTCTCATAGGGGTCACCCGGACATTCCCTCTGCACGTCCACGCGCTGTACAAAGCGCAGCAGCGCTTCTGTATCAGCCCTTGGCATCTCCAGTTGCATTCGTCAGTTCCTCCAGCTCTTTGACCATGCGTTTCAGCTTCCGCCCTACGAGCATTTTCTTGATGCTGGTGTCTTTCACCTTTTTCCCGCTCTCGGTGAGGGCAGTGATCAATGCGGGTGACACAGGTGCTTCCCGCAACAGCAATTCGACCAGGGCATCGAGATCCGCATCGTTGTCGTTGTCGATAAAAGCCATACCCAGGGCCAACGCCCCTCGTAGAGTTTCTTGTGTGTACATGCTGCCGCTCCGAGTGCTGATTCGGCGGCATCGTCGGGTGCGGTGCTGCAAAGATCAAGACTCAAAAAAACGGCTATTTTCTGTTAAAATCCGCGAAACGACAGGTAAATATACGCCGTAATTTACATTTCAGGCACTCACAGCTCGACATTCAAATTGCGGATGCCCTGAGCCTCGCAAAACCTGCCTATCGCGGTCAGTGAGGCCCATAACCTAACGGGCTCTCGCCTGGATCTGATCGGCAACCAGCTGCTCCCGATGCGGCCCTGTAAGCTCCAGGCTTCCCCCTTCCGCACGGCGCGAAATTCGCGCATGGCGCCGGTTTCTACCAGTGCGGCCAGCGTGTCCTGGTCGATGGCTTTTTTCACTCCAGCGGCTCCCGTTCCTGGTCGGAGGGTTGCTCGCGGTTCGGAAACTCGTCGCCCGCCGCAGGGGCGTTTTCCCAGTCGAGATCGATGCCCAGTTGCTCGGCTCGCCATTCGACATAGCCGGTCTCGATCATGCGCTGCGCGACCTCACCTGGTACGCCAAGCCGTGCGCAGCGGTCGAGCTGATCATCGACCCAGCTTAGGAAAGCGCGGCGCGGTGCTGGGCAGCTGCCGAACTGGCGTTCGAGCTGATCTGCGAGTGGTTCAACGATGCTCATGCATACCTCCGGATGACATCACGCCAGTCTAGCCGGGGCTGGTACTCCACGCCTGTAGCTTATGGCGCCCAGGTATTGGCTGGCGTGTCGCCGACCTGGTGCAGATCGAGGGGGCCGATTGAACATAGCGTCCGCTATCTCTATTGAGAGAGTGCGCGGTATAGCGTCGCTCGATGAACGCAGAGGAGGCGTGCCACTTCAGAGACTGATTGACCTTCTTCAACCAGTCGTCGTGCATGAGCTATCTGCTCAAGCGAGAGAGCAGGTTTTGGCCCAAATCGAACGCCCCTGGCTTTTGCCGCAGCTCGGCCTGCACTTGTACGCTCACTGATAAGGGAGCGCTCAAAATCAGCGATACCGGCGAAGATCGTTAGAACCATGCGCCCAGCTGGTGAAGTGGTGTCTGCCCATGGTTCAGCAAGTGACCGCAGGCCTGCGTCTCTTTCTTTGAGCTGTTCCGCGATGTGCAGCAGGTCGGTGGTTGACCTTGCCAGACGATCCAGTCGGGTTACTGTCAGCACATCACCCGCTCGCAAATGATCCAGGACACGGCCTAGCTCTGGGCGGTCTCGTTTGGATCCACTGATCTTCTCTTCGAAAATGCGTTGGCACCCGGCCTGCGCTAGCGAACTTCGCTGTTGATCAAGATCCTGACCTTGCGTGGATACTCGGGCGTAACCGATTTGTTGGCCTGCCATGTCCTAGCCCTGTCGCATAACTTGTCGCAGGTAATCTATCACTTGCGACAGGATTATGCGACATCCTAAGGAAGCTCTGAAAAAGCCCATGAATCGCGAAATCACCGCTCTGTAACCCGCATGGTTGCTGGGATGCATTTTTCGAGCGGGGGCTTTTTCAGACCTTCCCTAACGGCAGAAGATCTTGGGCACGCGAGCGTGTCGCATAAGTTAGGACTTGTGCTACAGCTATTGGTAAAGCGGCCTGGATCTGAATTCAGAACAGACTGCTAGCTTGTGCAGCTTTCTTGACAGGAGAAACAACAAACCCCGGCGAACCGGGGTTTGTTGTTGAAGCTTATGTAAAAACAGATCAGCTAATGCTCATCTGATCCTAATTAGGCCCCTGTGCAGGATTTCGGCAGATATTTTTGCGCAGCACTGGATGTGCATGCCCAAACATTGGAACCTTTATCAGCATTGCTTAGAGTCAGAGTCAAGGTTGCCCCCTGAATTCCTTTCGACACCCCTGTAGAATTCATTTTCGCTACGATAGTACAACCGCCACTAGCTGCTGCTGTTCCACCAGTCGTTACAGAAACAACATAATTCCCTTTGATGTCGGTTGCAGCGGCAATCCCCTCAGTTGCAGTTGTATTCGCAGGGCAGGTTCCATCTTGAGCAAATACTTCAGAGACATTGGTCTTCAGCCCACTAGCAAGTGACAATGCCTCAGACATTTGAGACCGTGCGATGTAATCCTGATAAGCCGGAATCGCAATCGCCGCCAGAATCCCAATGATCGCAACCACGATCATCAGTTCGATAAGGGTGAAACCCTTTTGCATTTGAGCTTTCATTTCTCAACTCCATTTGTTGTGAGATAGCCGTAAGGCTACTAATCCCAAAGCAGGATCTATGCCAGCTTATACGCATGAGCTCGTTACAAAAAAGCATATTCTGGGGGTCATTCAACCTATTCCTATAGTTTTCAGGCTGAAATAACACCGCTACGGCTGTGTCAAAAAAACAGGTGGCACAGTAGGTAGGATGCCAAAAAGTGGTTTGACACAGTGGGTTGAATGCCAAAAAACGGTTTGGCACAGCAGGTGAAGTGCCAAAAAAACGGTTTGGCACAGTAGTATGTGCGTCACATTCTACTTTGAAGGGAGAAACAGTGAACCACGCGATTAGCCTGAATACAGCCATCATTGTCACTGGTGTGAGCAAAAGGACGCTTTGGCGCAGGGTGGCTGATGGACAGATTACCCGTCAGGACAACGATGCACGGGGCAGAGCCATGCTTACTTTAGCTAACCTCGTCCCCATGCTTTGCGTTCCAGTAGCGCCGGAGGACTACGAGCTTTTATCCGAGGCCGACGCCGGTGATGCTGACGCTCAGAACGATCTGGCCCAACTGTTTCTTGATGCTGACAGACCTGATATAGCGTTGCACTGGCTACAACTGGCCATAGACCAGGAGCACCCTGATGCGATGCATAACCTGGCCAAGTTACATATAAAAGGCATCGGAGTTCCCAAGGATGAAACGAAGGGCTTGATGTGGCTGGCTAAAGCAGCCTCCTGCGGCCACCCCATAGCCAGCCAACAGGTAGCAGCCTTGCAGTCGCTACAAAAACCTCAGTGATCAGATGCGGCCAGCCTCTCCCTGGCGGTTTCGCCCGCATTTAACATATCACTCGTTAGGCGCAGCGCCTTGCTTGACTCTTACAGTTCGACAGTTCAGAATTTCAGCAGTTAAGCAGTTCAGCCGAACTGTACTGGATGGAGATCAGTCATGGGCGTACAAGCGCGGGTACACGTCATCAAGAGCACCGAGAAGAAAATGGAGGGGGATTGGACACTCTGCTTCCAGTGGTGCGCTTACAACTACAGCGATGGTGGCCAGCAGAAGGGCTACCGATTCATCTGGCGACGCCCTGATGGGACGCTCCAGGGCGCGAGGGGGCAGGCCCGCCTACCGACGATGGATCTGATTCACGAGATGCTGGAGCAGGCAAAGCGTGAGGGTTGGGGTTACATCGGTGATGCAAAGGACGACTATTGAAACCTGAGCAAGTTGCCGTTTGCACCTGATCGGGATTGTTCAGAGAAGCGAAAAAGCCACCGGAAGGTGGCTTTTTCTCCACCCAGAGGGTGGTGCATGGGTTGAGAGTGCTGAAGCGCTTAGCTCAATCGCGCTGCTTCGGCGGCCACATGTCCTGCCAGCGAGGTGATAAAGGTCTTGAGATTGGTCATCTCCGACATTTGCGTGAACGTCCCTGTCTGGGCCGCTGCGCGTGGTGAGGCGATCAGGGCGGCGGTTGTGTACAGCTGCTCCTGGACGAGCTTCTGGCACAAGATGTCATATCGCTTGAGGTAAGAAGCACCATCGAATTCCGGAAAAACCGGAAAGTGCGGGGTGGCATTCGCCACAGGGCTTCGAGATTCTTCAGCGTCTTCAACGAGCATCAGCCAGCCCACAAAGGGGCGTGGTTGCTTGCCGAAAGCCTCCTCACGGTAGGCTGTCCAGAAGTCATGGGCCGTGCCAATGGCCTCTTCGGTTCTATTGTTGAAGTTGTTGCCAAACGATGGGCCGACCTGGCTTTTCAGCTCGTTGCGCGAAGCCGCGTGACGCGGTGCCGACCCCCTGTAGGGTTCGACACGAATCGGAAACCTTCGCCAAATGCCTGCAAGTCGTGACGGCACGATAAGGCATCAACAGGCAGGGGCTGGCCCATGGCAAAAAAAGTTTCGAAAAACCCTCGAAATCGAGCGGTTCTGAAGGGCGACTTCACTAAATACATGATCGAAAGGAAAAACGATCATGAATAACAAACTCAACACCGCCGCTACCATCCTGGTGGCACTGCTCACTCTGGTCGACGTTGGTCACAACCTCGGCATCATCCCCACTTACACCCCGGTGCCAGATCCGGCTCCCCAGGAGCTTCAGGTGCCTATGCCACCGCCTCTGGGCAGCGAGCTGCTGCTGGTCAGCCGTGACTAAGCAGAGGCATTACGCATCTTTGACGCAGCGGTCAATGCTGCGTTATCATGATCTTGCAGGACGACTAACCGGATGAGATCGAGCGTCCTCTAGCCCGCAAGGGTGTTCGCGCAAGGCGAACCGAAGCTGAATAGCTGAAGTGGTGTCCGGATCTGCTTTACCCGAATCGAAAAAGGCGCCGATGGCGCCTTTTTTCGTTTCTGTCCTATCGCTTGGTGGCGACCGGCTGCCTCAAGTAGGTCTTACCGCACAGGATCAGGAACGCCATGTCACCGAGAAGAACGGGATCTGGCTCTTCCGGATCATCGTGATAGGCGCTTTCGACGACCAGGTTCAGATCCTGTTTCTGCCGTCCAGGCTGAACGGCTTTGCTGATCTCAAAGAACACATAGTACGGGCCTTCGGGATCTTCGATCTTGATGCTGTAAGCCCAGTTTCTGCGTGCCGCAGTCTGAGTGACTTTGCACTTGGGGTGATTCAGGCTGAGTATCAGCTCGGGCAGTTGCTTCGACAATCGATGCCGAGTTCGACAGAACGTGCGGGGGCGCTGACTGCCTGCATCCAGGATGGGTTCACCTGGCGGGTGGCGTTCTGGCTTGTACTTCTTCGAAAAGCAGTGGTTCGAGAACGTCACGTGCACCGTGAGTATCTTCTGAGCCAGCTTGCTTTCCACCTGGAAACTAAATGGCTCTAGATGAGCGAGATCGAAAAGCTCTTCGCCGATCTGGATCGGCTGAAAATAAGGTTTGCTCACGGGTTCTATTCCTTGAATGCCTCCATTCTACAGTGTCTCTTCGGTGCATTCTCCAGCCTGAAAAACACATCTTTGCAATGACTCCGAAAGACATCATTGATGCTGTTTTTGGCAGTTAATGACTTCTTGTTGGGTCACTACAGGCTCTGAAAATAATACTCAAATGAGTAAATGATCACAAGCAATGACGGCGCAAAGCCGCAGGCGGCGCGGCGTCGCGCAGCGACACGCCCCGCAGATTCTGCCGTCCAGGTGCGCAGCACTTGGCGCCTAGGCGGGCGGCGCAAGCCCGCGATTTTCCCCTTGGCTCGATGCATTTTTTGGGCGTCTGGACGGGCTCTATTCGCTGCGCTCACCGAGCCAGCGGAGCTGTCTCGGCCCTGCGGGTGACGATCCCTGACGCAAAAGCGCGTTCGCCAATCGCTCGGTGTGGTCGGTCGGATCTGTCGCTATGCCCGCCGAGCTTGCCAGGCTCGCCCCAGGAACAAGGCCAAGCCCCTTCGGGGTCGCTGCGCGAGCCTTGCACCCGGTGCTCTAGCCTGCCGCTCTAAGCGTGCAGCGACCGACCGACCGACGAGCAGACCGAGAGCTTATTTGCAGCTCACGCAGAGCAGATGAGGTGGTCGCGCTGCGCGCTCCGCACGGTCTATTAGGCAGCTCGCGGCCCTCACTCCGAGCAGCCCGGTCGAGCGTTATTTTTTTTGCGAACAAAAAGATAACAAGCGCTTGCAAGTGTTATCAAGATAACGATATAATAACGTTATCGTAACAGATAACGATAACGAAAAGATAACACTTGAGAGGTTACAAGCATGGCACTGGTAAATTTCGAAGCGGTCGCGTCAGCGGCTGAAGCAATCAGCAAGGAGGGCGGCAAGCCCTCTGTGCGCTCGGTCATCGCGCACCTGGGCGGCGGCTCGCCGAACGCTGTTCTGCCCCTGCTGAATGAGTGGAAGGCTGGCCGCGTGGCTGTGCGCTCGACTGACATCGAGCTCGATCCGCGTATCGGTCAGATCATTGGTGAGCTGGTGAAGAGCGCGAGCGAGCAGGCGGCTAGGGCCGCAGAGGAGCGCGCAGCAGATGTGCAGGCGGATGCCGAGACGGTGGCAGAAGCCGGGCGCGAAGCGGAGTCGCAGGTGCAGGCCCTGGAGAGTCAGCTGGCCGAAGCGCAGCAGGCCATTGCGGTTAAGGAGCGCGCCCTGGAGGATGCTCAGGCGGCAGCTGGCATCGAGGCGAAAAACGCCCAGGAACGCATCACTGCATTGCAGGTTCAGCTCGGCGAAGAGCGCACCCG
>Ga0075011_10002437_pt1 | contig 10036 bp, 7 predicted proteins | sample TARM_MetaG_T_14_FD_72354 | JGI IMG/M metagenome (GOLD analysis project Ga0075011, IMG submission 72354) | Freshwater microbial communities from Pennsylvania, USA, analyzing microbe dynamics in response to fracking - TARM_MetaG_T_14 | ecosystem: Environmental > Aquatic > Freshwater > River...
GTGCTGCGCAAGATGTTCAACCTGGCCGAAGTGTGGGGGCTGCGCCCTGACGGCACCAATCCGTGCCGCCACGTCCCGATGTACCCACCCGGCAAGGAAACCCGGCTCATCGTGGACGATGAGCTGGTGCGGATCTTCCGTCACCTGGAGCACCTGGAGGCGGAAGGACTGGAAAACTATGTCATCCCTCTGGCGATCCGCCTGCAATTCGAGTTCGCCGCCAGGCGCTCCGAAATCTGCCCGCTGGAATGGGGCTGGGTTGATCTGGAGCATCGCCGCGTCGTCTGGCCTGACAGCAAGACCGGTGGCATCTCCAAGCCGATGAGTGAGGAAGCCTATCGGCTGCTGTCCACCGCACCGCGCCGGGAAGGCTGCCCCTACGTCCTGCCGTCGCCCAACGATCCGACTCGGCACATGACCCACGGTGAACACTACGGCGGCTGGACGCGCGCGCTCAAGTCCGCTGGCGTGCCCCATGTCGGCACGCATGGCATCCGCCACCGGGCGACCACCGATATTGCCAACTCGGGCGTGCCAACCAAGGTGGGCATGAAGCTCACAGGTCACAAGACCGTGGCGATGTTTATGCACTATGTTCATACCGAGGACAAGCCGGTGCGGGATGCGGCCGAACTGGTGGCGAATCGGCGGCTGGCGATTACCGGGGCGTCCCGTTCTATGGAGGTGACAGCATGACAAGGAAGACGCCCGTGGCAAAGAGGAAACCTGCGGCCTTACCGGCTGGCTATGCCGGCATCCACGGCGGCATCGTGGAACTGCTGGATGCAGCCCGCCAGGCAGCGGCGCGCAGTGTCAATGCGCTGATGACGGCCAGCTATTGGGAGATTGGCCGCCGGATCGTCGAAGCCGAGCAGAAAGGCAGACGACGGGCTGGCTACGGCGAGCAGCTGATGGCGAGGTTGTCCGCCGATCTGACGGCGCGATTCGGGCGCGGGTTCAGCCCGGACAACCTGGAGAACATGCGGCGCTTCTTCGCCGCTTACCCCCTTGAGGCAATTTCCGAGACACTGTCTCGGAAATCTGGTGAAGGACTGCCCATCGAGAATTCCGAGACGGTGTCTCGGAAATTCGACCTCGCCGAACTGGCCCAGGTCTTCACCTTGCCGTGGTCGGCCTATGTTCGGTTGTTGTCGGTCAAGGATGACCATGCTCGCCAGTTCTACGAGACCGAGGCGCTGCGCGGCGGCTGGAGCGTGCGCCAGCTCGACCGGCAGATCGGCAGCCAGTTCTATGAACGCACGGCCTTGTCCAAGGACAAGGCGGCGATGCTGCTCAAGGGCTCCGTGGCCAAGCCCGACGATGCTGTCACGCCCAATGATGCGATCAAAGACCCGTATGTGCTGGAGTTCCTCGACCTCAAGGACGAGTATTTGGAATCCGACCTGGAAGTGGCCTTGATCCAGCGGCTAGAAGACTTCCTGCTGGAACTAGGCGAAGGCTTCACCTTCGTCGGGCGGCAACGTCGGCTGCGCATCGACCAGACCTGGTATCGGGTCGATCTGCTGTTCTTCCATCGCAAGCTGCGCTGCTTGGTCATCATCGACCTGAAGCTGGGCAGCTTGAACCATGCCGATGTGGGGCAGATGCACATGTACTGCAACTATGCCAAGGAGCATTGGGCCTACCCGGACGAGAACCCGCCAGTGAGCCTGATTCTGTGCGCGGACAAGGGCAATGCCCTGGCGCGGTATGCGTTGGATGGCTTGCCGACCAAGGTGATGGCGGCGAACTACCGCACCGTACTGCCAAATGCAGAATTGCTGCAAAAAGAGCTGGAGAACACGCGGCGTCTGCTTGAATCTCGTGGAACGCTAATCCCCAAGACACGCAAGAAATAACCGGGTGTCTCGGCGTGCAACCCGCGGGATCCGCGATCGAAGGCCTACTTTTTCTTGGTGATTCGCTGGAACTGCACAGCACAGATTGTCGCCGACACCTTCATTGCCTCGTTGTATTCCGGGTAGCCTGAAACCGTGTCGCAGAAATAGTTGTGATACTCGGCGAGCCATGCGAATTTGGAGAACACTGTAGGGATTGAGGCATAGGCTTTCAGCGCTGATTCGACCTGCTTCTTGTGCCGGCGAAGGGATTTGGCATCGAGATACTCTCGATCATCACCCTCAATAATGCACTCCGTCAGATAGTTCAAGAAATAACGGCCGTCCGGGCCTTTCAGAACATCCCGGACTTGAGGGGCCGCCTCCCCGGAGTAGTAGCCGATGTGCTTGTCAACCAGCTTCATGGTGTTGTCGCACAGCACAACGATGGGATTAACGGCGACTTTGCTTTCAAGGTCATGGGCTGTCAACAACGCCATGCCGTACACGCTGTTTCCATCCATGAACAACTGGTCAACCGCCAGTCCCCCTCGAATGAAAAAGCCTTTGAGCGCCATCTGGAACTGGTATTCCCTGATGGACCAGAGGGTGAATCCGAACTCCGATTCCATGTCGTCGCTGAATCGAGGATGGGCTAGTACCACGTTGTCGGTGAACGACTTGAAATAGAGCATCGACTCGTCGGTATTCTCCTTAAGCCGTGCAATGCTCTTGGCGAGGATTTTATGAAAACTTTCCAATAGCGCGTTCGCGGTGCCATCCTTATAGCTGGTGCGAATCCTCTCCGAAAAGCCCAAGACATCCAGAAAAGCACAATACGACAGCCGGTGAACTGGCTTGCCAGCGGAGAAGTAGTCGGTTTTTTCCCCGTTTTTCTCGTGCGCAGATTTAGTCATTGAATCTATAGCGTTCCTGTAAGGGTTGCGGATTACTGTAGAACTGAAGTCCGTCAGTGCTATCTGTGGAAGAGCTTCGCAGACCTTGCGCCTACAACTTATGTCCTCGCAGGATTGGACAGGCCGGCCACATGGGATTGACGATCAAAGTGTGGATACGAGCACGGGTGATCCCCACGCGCAGGACTTTGCGGCTTTTAGGATGTGGTGCCTCATCTCCTCGCCAAACGAAGGAAGACTGTACTCCGGCAGCCGTGCGCCGTGCTTCTCGGACAATGACAACTCCATCGAACTGCTTACCCTTGGCCTTATGAAAGTTCATCACCTGGAGCCCGGCAGGAGCCTCGATACCATCCAAAATTTGCTCTTGTGCAAGGGCCTGATCTAACGCTAACCGAGCGTTCGTGTAGGCACCGTCGCGCAGCCATTCGTTGGCTAAGCCTGCTGAAATTCGATGTCCGCGTCGGAAGGCGACTAGGAAGTCAAGCTGGGAAGCCACACGCAGCAACTCATTTTGGCCAGTGGCTCGAAGAGCGTATTTGACGGTAAGCCAGTCGGTGGCGGGGTCTCCGGTGAAGCCGTCGGCGTGAAGACCTGAAATTAGGCCCCGCAACGCTTTCACGATGTTGATGTTGAGGGTCTTGCCGCCTCGAATTTTTCCCGCCTGCTCCAAAAGTTTGCTCACGGCGGCCTTAGCTTGTCCGGTCGCCCGCCGCGCAGCGGCGATCAGCTCCATGCTGGCTGCCACATCGAGCTCGAGCTGAGCAAGGTCTTTGGGCTCAAGCAGAAACGCCGCAAATCGTGCCGATAGTAGGGCCTCGGCCTCGTCGAACAACAGCTTGTGGCGCACAGCCTTGCCTACATTCGGTTCGATTGCGTTGAGCGCGTTGGACATGCGTAGCGCACTTCTGTTGTTTGACACCAATATTGCGAGCGTTTGGGGTCGGCTATCGGACTCCGCGCGGATTTTCGACAGCAACTGAGCTATGGCGCGTCGTAGCACATGGTTCCAGTTCGGCGTTGGGTTTTCAGGCCGATAGGAAAAGGAAGAAATCCCTTTATAGGGCGCACCGCGTGCCTGCCCGGCCAGAATGTCGTTGGCAAATATCAATATTTCAGAATCTGGGCTGCGATGGTTCTGAGTACCCAGATCAACTTCGAGTGGACGAAGTGCAGCACGAATCGCTGCGATCCGTTCTGGTCCAACGCCAGGTAGGTAATCGAAGATTTGTTGTTCGAGGTCGGCGAGGCAAACGATCTGCGCGTGTGGAGCAAGCATCTCAATGCATTGCCACGCGAATTGCCCGGTGTCCTGGGCCTCGTCAACGATGATGATGGGATGCCGCCGCGCGAGCGACGAAAGCAAGTGGCTGCTGGTGGCTAGTAGGCGGGTCGCGTTCGGAGCGAACAGGTCGAACGCGATGCGGCCCTCTTCGCAGAACAGCCGCTCGCGCTCAATCAGCCATTTATCCCATTCGTCATCCTCGTCGTCGATGCCCCCGCTCAGAGCCTTCTCATCCTGTGGCAGCAAAATCGACAGTTTGCGCGGAGCACCGAGCAGGTACGCGTGCGCCTTGAGGATGTCCCAGAAGAAGGAGTGGAAGGTTTGAATCGAAAGTTGCTCTTGCTCGGCCGCTGTAGCTTCTAGCTTGGCCGCGTCGAGGATGCGAGCCACTGCAGCGCGTGAGAAGCTCAGGAAGAGAGCGGACTGCCCAGGCGTCATTCCCTGTTGAATACGCTTGACCGCCTTTCGCAATGCAATGGTCGTCTTGCCGCTGCCAGGGCCACCTGTCACCAGTGCGTGCCCTTCGCAAGCAAGGATACTGTCGCGAAGCAGACAAGGCTCGTTCATGATCAGGCGAACAGATCGGGGTTTTCGCCTTCACCCTCGTCAATGGGCGGAGGTGGCGGGAACAGAGCGAACACAGACGCGAGGAATTGTGTGACGGTAGTCGGCAACTCGTTGAATTCGCACTCTTCGAGAAGGCGGGCCGACCAGCCCGCACCTTTGTTTCCGCCGAGAGCCTCCTTGGCGATAGCCTTGATAGCGTCGTCAGATGGGCGCGCGTCGGGAATGGCGATATTGCCATGTTCGCCATTTGCTTTGAGGCTTGAGAGAAACGACCAATGCCGATCCACCGACACTTCAGCCACCAGGAGATCTTCAAAGCCCTTGTAGGCGTGCTCGACGTTAATCTCGAAATTTTCCGCGAGAGCCTGAGCCTGCTCGGGCTTGCGCTTCTTCTTGTGGTCGAGATCGTAGAAAGCAAAGGTGCGCAGCCCAAGCGTGTTGAAGAACTTACCAAACTTGGGCATGTTCGATTCGCCGTCTGCGTCGAAGAAAGCCACGCCGGCGATATCCAGGGGCTGCAAGTTAGGGTCGTTTTCTTCCATGCGGCGCGCAACTATGGGCATCGCATGCAGTTCGGTGACGCCCTCGACGACAATTGCTGCTCGTCCTAGCATGCATTCGGACAACCCCGAGCGAGAGAAGCGCTTGTAGTCGTTGTCTTTGAGTCCCGTTGCGTCGGAGACCTTACGGGAGCTGACAATACCGCCGTCACGCGAGAGAAGCAGTGTTTTCGACGGCTCGAATTTCTCGATCACAAAGGGCGAGTGGGAGGTCACAAAGGCCTGGGTGGTCTTCGTCAGCAGATATTGGGCGATTCGGCGCTGGGTGTGCGGAGGGACTGCGATCTCGGGCTCCTCCATGGCGAAGATAACAGTGTCAGGTTTGAGATCCGCGATGAACGATAGCAGAGCGAGCACGAGCGTGTTGACAGTACCGGTGCCCGCATGGGGAAAGGGGACGGGGCCTTGGTCGGCGGAGATGGACAGGAAGAACGACATCGTCTTGCGAAGATGCTCGCGCGTGAGCTCTGAGACGTGCAGCTTCGTCGCGTTGCCGGGCGAATCTAGCGCAATGTAGCGGGCAAGCCGCTTTTCGACCGAACGCAAGACAGGAGCGATCTCGGCGGCGTCAGCTTCAATGTCGAGACCGCGCAATCGTTCGATGGTCTTTTCCCAAAGAGTCGTGCGAACGCCTTTGGTGCGTAGAATGATGTCCAGAAGCGAACCGCGCTCTAGGCTCAGCGCCCGCGATCCCGTGCGTAAAGCTCGCAGGTAGAGAAACCCGAACTGCCGCTTGATTGGCTTGGATACGGGCGTCAGTGTGCCTTCAGGCGCGTCGGGACTGTGGGAAAAGAAAGTCCTAGCTTCGAATTCGTCTTCCGCGAGATCGTATTTACCAATGGTTTCCAGGCGAAGACAAGGAACCACATGTGGTGGGTTTGCAGCCTGAACTTCGCCCTCGCCCAAAAGACGTTGTTCTTCCAAGTGCCAGAATTCTGTGTTGCCACCGCACTTGGCGTCGATTTCAGCACTCAGCTCGATCAGGATGACTTCTACGCGCAATGGAATTTCTTCAGGCTCGGCACCCTCTTGCGCAGGCGAGGCAAGATACTGGGCGTTGTAAAAGTCAAACTCGTCAATTGGCGGGAATCGGTTCAGTCGATCTGGCCCCAAGACAAGATCTAGCGCGTCGCAAATGGTGCTCTTGCCGACGTTGTTAGAGCCGACCATGAGCGTGTGTCCATCGAAAAGCAGTTCCGCAGACTTGATACCCCGAAAATTCGAAATGCCTAGACGAACTACTTTCATTTTCTATTTCCGTTTCGGTTATGGGCAATTCCCAGGACTAAACGCAGAGCTCTTCAAGCCGAATCTTCTATAAATCGTTATATAAACCGTTCCAATCATCCGAGCTTGGCTGAAACCAAGTGTTGATGCAAATAGATAATAAGCGAAATACATGCTTGCGTCTCTGCTTCGCGGACCTCGCTCCTCCAGGTTCGCTGTTCGCTCATCCCTGACGGGACTGGCTATCGCCAGCCTTTCACATCCCTGACGCCTCCGGCCTGGATTTTGATCCGGGCCTGCGCGTGCTGCGCACTTGCCAACGGCGGGTGTGTGGCTGAGTGGGGTGTAGGCGGTCTTGCTGTTCCCTTCACCGTATCACGGCGTTCTCGCCGTCAATGACTGCGCGTGCTCGCACGCTTGCGGCCTGTCGGCCGTCTTCGATCTCTGACTGCTTGCACTGCGCCGTGCTGGCCACGGTTCCGGGCAATTCCGCCCGAGCAACCGGAGCACGATCATGTCGCAACTGTCCTTTTCCTCGTTCGATGACGCTTTGCTGGTGCGTGACGCCCAGGGGCGCTACTCGCCGGCATCGGTGGATCAAATTCTTGAAGCGGCACGCCGGGCCATCGAGCTGAAGATGCAGCGTGGTGCTGAGTTCACTTCCCCCGCGCTGGTCAAGGAGTACCTGCGCAACAAGCTGGCAGGCTTCGAGCATGAAGTCTTTGCGGTGCTGTTTCTGGATACGCGCCATCGGCTAATCGAGTACCGAGAGATGTTTCACGGCACCATCGACAGTGCATCGGTGTATCCGCGTGAACTGGTCAAGGAAGCTCTGCGGCTCAATGCGGCGGCGGTCATCCTCTCACACAACCATCCGAGCGGGAATCCTGAGCCGTCGCAGGCCGACAAGGCGCTGACGCAGCGACTCAAGGAAGCGCTGGGGCTGCTAGAGGTACGCACGTTGGATCATATGATCGTGGCGGGTGTAGGCACGGTGTCGTTCGCCGAGCGAGGGCTAATCTAATTCTCGGGGCTTCGGCCCCTTTCTCCGGCCTCAAATACCTCGTTGGAAGAATTGCCCTGATTATCATCAAGAATGCGCGTATCTTGTACGGCTTTGTCGTCTTCTGAATTTGATTCTTGCCCTGTAGGAGGTGCCACTTCCAAATTTATGTCTTCTCTCTGGGCTGGGCTAACTTTGAAAGCTGACTCTTCAATATCAGAACTAGATAATGATTGCGACTCCCTGTTTTTATCATTGGCACCAACAGGTTCTGCTGAGTAGAAAAAAGGGGTAATAATAAAAAGGGCAATAAAAATGAATGAAGCAGCAATCATTCCCTTAATGGTGGACTTCGCTGTTTTCTTATATAGCCGAATGGCATCAAGCACCGGATGTAATGCCAGCTCTCGATAGTCCGAGCGAGTTAGTGCTATGTGAATGTTTTTATGCCAACGCCTCATGTTGCGCAGCTCATTTACCAATGATTTAGAGCTGACATGGTGCTGAAGAACAATGCTCGCCCATGTAATCGCCAAAACGACGCAGCAGAAAATTATCCCAGCAACTGCCCAGGTGTTTTTCTGAGAGGTCAGCAATGTAAGGCGGACACCTAGCCCCGTTGCTAATGCAGCCAGGCCAATCACAAAACCTGCAGAAAGTTTATGAATGCGCTCTACGATACGCGAAACATCTTCTCCAACCGCCTTCCTGAGGTCGGCCATAGCTTTTACCGTTTCTGCTGACTTTGATCTCACATAGGCACGATGATCAAGCCGAGCCCCATCAAGGGCTTCTTGCAGAGATTCAGGCAATACGGTCAGCCACTCCGGGACTCCATTGGAGTCAGAGTCTCTGACAATCGCAGAAAGACGTCGCACAAGAACTTCGTGCCGGGCTTCCGTATCCTGCTTTACGAGTATCCAATCGGCAGCTTGGCATATTTTCGTATAAGCGTTGCTATCCTGGCACTTTTCTCCGAGCGAGAAAGTGCGCTTTCTGGCGCCATTGATAGATACTTTAGTTGTATCTTCTTTCCAGACATCTGAAACTAGTAGTGTTGCCAGATTTCTAGGGAAATGGGATGGACTCCCCCCACTATCGGCATCAATGTGCCAAGATTAGATATGTATAGCCTAATCGAAAGAAGGGAGTTCACATGAGTATTATGCGTATAGGTTTAGATTTAGCCAAAAATGTTTTCGAAATTTATGGGATCGATACCCTAGAAAAGCCGGTCTTAAAAAAAACAATTAAACGTACTGAATTATTGACCTTTTTCTGCCAGCTAGAACCTTGTGAAGTTGGAATGGAAAGCTGCGGCGGGGCTCATTATTGGGCAAGAGAACTCGAAAAATTTGGGCATAAAATCAAAATGATGGCACCACAGTTCGTTGCGCCATACCGTAAAGGAAGTAAAAACGATCAGAATGATGCGCAGGCAATATGTGAAGCTGCTGGTAGGCCAAATATGCGATTTATTCCGGTCAAAAATGAGCAACAGCAAGCAGTATTAGCGTTACATCGTGTTCGTTCGTTACTCGTTGGAGAACGTACTGCACAAGTGAATCAAATTCGAGGATTACTTTTAGAATTCGGAGTGGCAATGCCTCAAGGGCGTGATAAGGTCCGAGCTCAGCTCCCTTGGTTGCTTGAGGATGCTGAGAATGGGCTGCCATTATTACTTAGAGAATTACTGTTTAGCCAATATCAGCGATTATGTGAATTAGACAAGCAAATACTCGAGTCTGATCGCAAGATTGATACGATTGCTAAGCAAGATGAAAAAGCCCTGCGCCTTATGAAACTTGAGGGCATTGGACCCATAACGGCTACAGCTATGATTGCATCAGTCGGTGATATTCGAGAATTTCAAAATGGGCGACAGTTCGCCGCGTGGTTGGGATTAGTCCCCCGCCAGTGGTCTTCTGGAGGGAAAAACCGTCTCGGTAGGATTACAAAGCGCGGTGATGTGTACCTGAGGACTCTATTAGTTCATGGTGCTCGGGCTGTCATAAGATTTGCCGAAAATAAAGAAGATCGCAAGAGTCTCTGGATAAAGGATGTTAAAGCTCGCCGTGGCTTTAATAAAGCAGCGGTTGCCCTTGCCGCGAAACATGCCAGGATCGTATGGTCAATGTTAATCAACAATACTGAATATCGAGTCGCATAGACTTTTATTTATGATGAGATACTAATAGTTAATGTTTTGTATTTAAAGGCGTAATGAATTTTGCTAAGAGAATTGATGATGGCATAACGGTTGAACCGACGTCAGAAAAACCTGAGTTCGCACCGGGTCACTAAAGACCGTTAGGGAAATGAGGAACTGACGCGCGGATCTCCATCAGGGTCCAAGTCGAGAAATGACTTAAACAGAGACCGAATACAAGCTAGCAGTTAAACCTTCATGCCAATTTTATTCTCTTGCAAAATAGGGGGAGTCCATACAAACCTGCGATTAAGTCAGTACGCTGCGGTTTAAATTCACCGAAGTTTCTTCCTCTACTTTTTCCGCACCGATTTTCCCGTCTTGGGCAAAAAACAGCAGTTTTATCCCACTTTTAGCCAGTTTTCTGGCTTCTACCCGATTTTAGGTAGTCTTCGGCTCATAGCGTAACATCTGGTCCACTCTGACGATG